>VFQN01005420.1_pt1 | contig 15660 bp, 8 predicted proteins | sample 3512371 | NCBI WGS metagenome assembly VFQN01 (sample SAMN10412370, study PRJNA504923) | tailings metagenome | isolation source: Replicate 2 from Balatoc abandoned mine | place: Philippines: Itogon, Benguet | collected 2017-08-28
ACTGGCTCTACGCCACCGACCCCGACCCCGGCCTGAACGGCCGCTCGCTGCGCTACCCGCGCGGCAAGGTGCTGGGCGGCTGCTCCAGCATCAACGGCATGATCTACATGCGCGGCCAGGCGCGCGACTTCGACCACTGGGGCGCGCTGGGCAACGCAGGCTGGAGCTGGGGCGAGTGCCTGCCCTACTTTCTCAAGCACGAGGACTTCCACAAGGGCGCCGACGCCTTCCACGCCGCCCCGGGATTCGACCCCAGCGGCGCGCGCCAGGGCGGCGAGTGGCGGGTGGAGAAGCAGCGGCTGCGCTGGGAGATCCTCGACGCCTTCGCGCAGGCCGCGCAGCAGGCTGGCATCCCGGCCAGCGACGACTTCAACCGCGGCGACAACGAGGGCGTGGGCTACTTCGAGGTCAACCAGCGCGCCGGCGTGCGCTGGAACGCCACCAAGGCCTTCCTGCGCCCGGTGCAGGAGCGCGACAACCTGCAGGTCTGGACCGGCGCGCAGGTGCGCCGCCTGCTGCTCGCGCACCGCGACAGCGAGGGTTCCTGGGACGGCTCGCGCCGCGCCATCGGCGTCGAGGTGGTGCCGCACGGCGGCGGTGCGCCGATGCAGGCGCGCCTGAAGGAAGGCGGCGAGGTGATCCTCGCCACCGGCGCGATCGGCACGCCGCAGATCCTGCAGCTCTCGGGCATCGGGCCGGCCGGGCTGCTGCGCCAGCACGGCATCGCGGTCGAGCACGAGCTCGCCGGCGTCGGCGAGAACCTGCAGGACCACCTGCAGATCCGTGCCGTGTTCCAGGTCGACGGCGTGACCACGCTGAACACCCTGGCCAACTCGTGGTGGGGCAAGGCGCGCATCGGCCTGGAATACCTGTTCAAGCGCAGCGGGCCGATGAGCATGGCGCCCTCGCAGCTCGGCGCCTTCACCAAGAGCGACCCGGCCCGGCCGCACGCCAACCTCGAGTACCACGTGCAGCCGTTGTCGCTCGACGCCTTCGGCCAGCCGCTGCACCGCTTCCCGGCCTTCACCGCGAGCGTGTGCAACCTCAACCCGGCCAGCCGCGGCGCGGTGCGCATCCGCACGCCGGACGCGGCCGACGCACCGAGCATCGCGCCCAACTACCTGTCCACCGACGAGGACCGGCGCATCGCCGCCGAGTCGCTGCGCCTGACGCGGCGCATCGTCGCCCAGCCGGCGCTGGCGAAGTACCGTCCGCGCGAATACAAGCCGGGCGTGCAGTTCCAGACCGACGAGGAACTCGCGCGCCTGGCCGGCGACATCGGCACCACCATCTTCCACCCGGTGGGCACGGCGAAGATGGGGCCGGAAGGCGACCCGGCCGCGGTGGTCGATGCGCGGCTGCGCGTGCACGGCGTGGCCGGGCTGCGCGTGGCCGACGCCAGCGTGATGCCCACCATCACCAGCGGCAACACCAACTCGCCGACGCTGATGATCGCCGAGCGCGCGGCCGAGTGGATCCTGCAGGCTGGCCGCTGATCGGGCCGTCCGTGACGCCGATCTACGTCTTCAGCACGGTCGTCAGCCTGCTCTTCGGCGTCGCGCTGCTGGCGGCGTGGCGGCGCGATCGCGAGCAGGTCTTTCTGCGCTTCATCGGGCTGGCCTACCTGCTGCATGCCGGGCTGCCCACGGCCCTGGCCACGCTGCATCGCGACGAGCCATGGGCCCGGCATGCCGGCCTGTTCGGGATCGTGCTGCTGGGCCTGCTGTCGGCCAGCCTGCTGGCGCTGGGCGTCGGCCATCTCGCGCGCCGTCCGGTGGCGCCGGGGCGCCATCGTGCCGCGGCCCTGGCGGGTCTGGCCGGGGTGGCGCTGGCGCTGCCGCTGCTCGGGGCGACGCCGGCGATCCTGACGGTCGCCGCGCTCAACCTGGTCGTCGGCATGGCCGCGGCCGTGTGGCTGTGGCGCCGGGGCGGGGCCGAGCGGCTGGCGGGCGTCCTGCTCGTTCTGCTGGGCCTCAACCAGTTCCAGTTCGTGGTGCTCGGCGAGGCCGGCAGCCAACAGGCCTCGTTCACGGCCGCAGTGCTGCGCATGGCGATCGCGCTGACCTTGCTGCACGCGGCCGTGCGCCTGTCGGCCGAGGCCTCGCGGCTGTCGCGCGAGCGCTTCGAGCGCCTGACCGAGCACTCGCACCAGGGCGTGGCGGTGATCCGTGGCGAGCAGATGCTCTACGCCAACCCGGCCCTGCTGCGCATCTACGGCCTGCGCTCGCTGCAGGAGGTGCGCACGCTGTGGCGCGAGGCGACCATGCCCGAGGCCGAGCGGGCCGCCGGGCGCGAGCGGCACCGCCGGTTGATCAGCGGCGAGGCCGATCGCGAGGACTGGTCGGGCCTGCGCTACCGCTTCGACGGCACGCCGATCCGACTGCGCTTCTCCGCCTGGCGGGTCGACTGGGACGGCGAGCCCGCCGAGCAGGTGGTGGTCAGCGACGAGACGGCCGAGCACGACGCCACCGCCGCGCTGCTGCACCAGGCCACCCACGACGAGCTGACCGGCCTGCCCAACCGCAGCGCACTGCTGGCGCGCTTGCGCGAGCTGTGCGCGGCCGAGTCCGGCTTCGCGCTGCTGCTGCTCGACGTCGACCGCTTCAAGCTCTTCAACGAGGCCCACGGCCCGTCGGTCGGCGACGCGGTGCTGCGCGCGCTGGCCGTGCAGCTCACGCGCAGCCAGAAGGGCCAGGCCGAGACCATGCGGCTCGGCGAGGACGAGTTCGCGCTGCTGGCGCCGGCCGACGATCCGGAGCGCGCGGCCCGCGAACTGGCACGGCGCGTGCGCGACCTGCTGGCCGTGCCGCTGGCGCTGCCCGGGCACGAGTTCTTCCTCGACGCGTCGATGGGGGTGGCCCTGCACCCGGCGCACGGCCGCGACGCCGAGGCGCTGCTGCGCGCGGCCAACGCCGCGATGCACGAGGCCAAGGGCGTGCCGGGCACCTCGCTGCAGTTCGCCGAGGAGCGCTTCGAGCGCGGCTCCGGCGTCACGCTGCTGGCCGAGCAGGCCCTGCGCGCCGGCCTGAAGAACGAGGAGTTCAGCCTCGTCTACCAGCCCAAGGTCGAGGTGCGCAGCGCGGCGCGGCCGCCGCTGCTGGTCGGCTTCGAGGCGCTGGTGCGCTGGGATCCGCCGGGCCGCGGCCGCATCTCGCCGCTGGAGTTCGTGCCGGCGTCGGAGCGCACCGGCATGGTCCGCGCGCTCGGCACGCTGATCCTCGACCGCGCCTGCGCGCAGCTGGCGCAATGGCGGCGTGACTACGGCCACGCCATGCCGGTGGCGGTGAACGTCTCGCCGCTGCAGCTGCTCGACCCCGACTTCGCCGACGAGGTGCTGCGCGTGCTCGACCGCCACGGCGTGCCGCCGGCGCTGCTGTCGCTGGAGATCACCGAAAGCGTGGCGGTGGCGCACATGGAGCACGCGCGCGGCCGCATCGCCCGGCTTCGCGCGCACGGCATCGAGGTCGCGCTGGACGACTTCGGCACCGGCTTCTCGTCGCTCAACATGCTGCGCAGCCTGCCGCTGCGCACGGTGAAGATCGATCGCAGCCTGGTCGAACCGCTGCCGGCGCCCGACGCCACCGCGGTGGTCAAGGCCATCTGCGACCTCGCCAACACGCTGGACCTGGAGGTGATCGCCGAGGGCGTGGAGTCACCGGCCCAGTCGGAGGCGCTGCGCGCGGCGGGCTGCCGCCTGATGCAGGGCTACCTGTATGCGCGGCCGCTGGCGCCAGCCGAGGCGGCGCGATGGCTGGACCGCGCCGACGCCGTGGCGAGACGCGGGGCAGGGTAAGTCCTGCTGCGGCTCGCGGCGCGCCCCCCCTACAGTTCGCCCACTGCGCGGCGGCACCCTCGGGTGTCCGACTGGGCGGGGGACTGAGGAGACGCAAGAGAGCGCGCCGCGGCATCGCGGACAGCGCCAGCACCCAGGCCGCGACAGCGGCCGATGCACAATCCAAGGGGCGCCGGGCCAACATCCGGCGCCCCTTTGCACTTTCATGACCGAACTGGCCCTCGTCGCACTGGCGTCGCTGTTCGCCGGCTGCGTCGATGCCATCGTCGGCGGTGGCGGGCTGATCCTCGTGCCCGCGCTGTTCGGCATGTATCCCGGCGCGGCGCCGGCCACGCTGCTGGGCACCAACAAGGGCTCGGGCATCTGGGGCACGGCCTGGGCCACCTGGCAGTTCTCGCGCCGCGTGCAGCTGCCCTGGGGCGCCATGCTGCCGGCCGCGGCCGCGGCCTTCGCGGGCAGCTTCGCCGGTGCCTGGGCGCTGACGCTGGCCAGCCCCGAGCTGCTGCGCAAGGCGCTGCCCTTCGTGCTGGTGGCGGTGCTGGCCTACACGCTGGCGCGCAAGGACCTCGGCCGCCATCACGCGCCGCGGCTGGCCGGTGCCGCGCAGACCGGGCTGGCCTGCGCCATCGGTGCCGTGATCGGCTTCTACGACGGCTTCTTCGGCCCGGGCGCCGGCAGCTTCTTCGTCTTCCTGTTCGTGCGGCTGCTCGGCTTCGACTTCCTCAACGCCTCGGCCAGCGCCAAGCTGCTCAACACCGCGACCAACGCCGCGGCGCTGCTGCTGCTGGCCGGCCGCGGCCATGTCTGGTGGCATGTGGCCGCCGTGCTGGCGGTGGCCAACGTGACGGGCAGCCTGATCGGCACGCGGCTGGCGCTGCGTCACGGCGCCGGCTTCGTGCGCGTGGCCTTCATCGCGGTGGTGGCGGCGCTGATCGCCAAGACCGGCTGGGACGCCTTCTTGCGCTGAATTGCGGTGTCAAGGCCGTCCAGTTCGGCGCATCGGCGCACCGGCGCAGGCCTAGCATGCCTGCAGGAGCCCGAGCCTGTGAACGCGCCATGCCTGTCGACCCGAAACTGCGATCCCTGAACATCGATGTACCGGCCCAGCCCGAGGCGCTGGTCAAGCTCTCGCTGCTGCTGGCCGACGACGACGTGAACCTGCAGGCGCTGTCCGCGCTGGTCACTTCCGACATGGCGCTGGCCGCGGCGGTGCTCAAGGCCGTCAACTCCTCGCTGTACGGGCTGTCGGGCCGCGTGCAGAGCGTGCAGCAGGCGATCACCTACCTGGGCACCCGCGAGGTGGCCGCGGTCACCTTCGAGATGGGCCTGAAGGCGGTCTTCCCGACCGCGCCCGAGCTCGATCCGGTGTGGGAGCGCGCCAGCGCGCGCGGCCTGCTGATGGGCCGCATCGGCCAGGCGATCGGCGTCGACCCCTGGGCCTCGCACTCGGCCGGGTTGTTCGAGGAATGCGGCAAGGCGGTGCTGTTCCGCCATGCGCCGCAGCGCTACAAGCCACTGCTGCGCGCCGCCGAGAACGACGAGGACCTGCTGCTGCTCGAGCACGACGAGTTCGGCGTCAGCCACGATGCGCTCGGCGCCGCGCTGTGCGAGACCTGGGGCCTGGCGCCGGCGGCGGTGCACAGCGTGCGCTTCCACGTGATGGTGAACGCCACGCTGCAGCTGCCGATGCAGGTGCAGCGGCGGGCCATCTGCGCCATTTCCGCGATCGCCAACGCGATGATGCGCGATCCCGACACGCTCGACGCCGTGGCCGCCAAGGTCGCGCCGCAGGCCGAGCTCGACGCCACCTTGGTGATCCGCGGCGCCCGCAAGGTGCAGGAGCAGATCGAGAACGCGGTGGCGCGCGAGCGCGCCTGAAGCGCCGAGGCCCGCGCGAAGGCGGGCCCCCTTTTCATTTCCGGCCGGTGTCGTTCAGGGCTCGAAGCTGATCCCGCCGGTGAGCGCCAGGGTGGTGGGGTAGACGCCACCCGCGGCGACGCTGAGGTTGGCGCCGGTGGTCTGCCCGCCGACGGTGGGCAGTGCGGCGCCACCGCCGGCGGCCTGGAAGGCGACCTCCGAGACCGGTGCGCTGGCCAGCGCGGCGGCGACCGTGCTGATGCCGGTGTTGCACGCCTGGATGACCTGGAACGAGCTCAGCGGCACGGCGTAGGGCGTGGCCGCGCCGTTGTTGGTCGGGGTGACCACGGCCAGCAGCTTGACGTTGCAAGGCTGGACGGCGGCGCCGGCGTCGAGGTCGTAGAACTTGCCCAGCGTGAGGATGACGCCGAAGTTGTTGGTGCCGCTGGCCTGCCACTCGGGGTTGTTGTTGAAGGTGAAGTTCACCGTCGACTGGCCGCTCAGCTGCACGCCGGCGGTGTCGGCGGTGGTGCTGATGGCGGTGACGCCCGGGGCGAGCACGCTGATGCCGTTGTACAGCGCGGTGGCCGGGGTGGTGGTCTGGTAGTAGGAGAAGAAGAAGCTGGTGGCGCCGGAGCCGCCGCTGCCGCTGCCGCACACGGCCGGGTCACCCGAGCAGCCGAAGTTGTCCAGGTTGCTGCCGTTGTAGGAGAAGTAGGCCCCGCCTTCCACCGTCAGGTTGCCCGCGGCGAAGCCCGACGAGAACACCAGTTCCGCCGGCGCGCCGCCGCCGGTGATCGTGAAGCTGCGCGTAACGGGCGGTGCCGGCGCGAAGGTGGCGTCGCCGGCCTGGTTCGCGGTGAGGCTGCAGGTGCCCGAGGCGACCAGCGTCAGCGTCGTTCCGCTCACCGTGCAGACCGAGGTCGTGGTCGAGGTGATCGTCACCGGCAGGCCCGAACTGGCCGTGGCCAGCAGCGCCGGTGGCGTCGTGCCGAAGGTCAGGTTGCCGGGCGAAGCGAAGGTGATCGACTGCGTCGCCATGTAGTCCTTGGAGGCGCTCGCCTCTGCCGTGTTCGCATTGCCGGCGAGGTCGGTGAAGCTGCCCGCGGCGACGCTGACGGTCATCGTCCCGGCCACCCCGGGCGTGGGCGTGACCACCAGCGTGGCCTGGCTGCCGTCGATGCGCGTGAACCCATCGGCGCTGCCGCCCTCGACCACGATGTCGGCGCCGTCGAAGCTGGTGCCGACGTCCTCGCTGAAGACGAAGCTGAAGGTGACCGGACCCGAGGCCATCGGTGCCGACACATCGCTGGCGATGGTCACCGTGGGCGGCGTCGTGTCCGGGCCGGCGTTGGGCGGCGTGCTGCCCAGGGGTGGGGGCGGCGCCTCGGCGTCACCGCCGCCGCAGCCGCTGAGGGCGGCCGCGGCGAGCGTCGCGGCGAGCAGGGGGTGGAGGAGGGTGCGGTACGACATGGGGTGTCTCCTGAGGCCGCGGGGGCCTTCATGTGAAAGCGCTTTCATGCGAGATTAGTCGCGGTGCTTCGCGCAGGCAAGGGGTGCGGACACTGGGCTTTCCCTAGGGCGGCGTCAGGGCGCCCGCGCCAGCGAGCCCGGCGCGACGGAGAGCTGCTTGCCGTCGCTGAAGGTCACGGTGATCGGTGTCTTGCCGGCGTTGAAGGCGAGGTAGGTGCGCCGGCCGTCGCCATGCTTGAACACGGCGTGCAGCGGCGTGTCTGCCTTGACCGTGAGGTCGGGCGTGCCCATCTCGTTGAGGCTGAGCAGCCAGTGCAGGGTGTGCGAGCGGGTCTCGCCGAGCTCGACGGCGCCCCAGCGGTTCCATTGCGCCAGCGCCTGCGCCGGGTCGGCCAGTGCGAGGTACTTGGCGAAGATGTCCTGCCAGATGTCGGGCGGGTCGACCTTCTTGCCGCGGGCGGCCCAGATCGCCTGCTCGTCCTTCAGTGCCGCCAGGTTGCGGCGGATGTAGTCCGGGTGGCGGGCCATGTAGGTGGAGGCGGTGGTCAGCGGCAGCAGGTTGATGCCCGTGATCTGCCGCGGGTCGTCGGTCCACCAGGTGTTGTGGATGTACTTCCCGCCGAACAGCTGCGCGACGTCGACGTTCTTGTACTCTGGCGCCAGCACCAGGCCGTGAACGTCGAACCAGTAGTGGTTGATGGCCTGCGCCTCGGTGGCGTACAGGTAGGCGCCGAGGTCGCGCAGCGCGCGGTTGCCGCTGACCTCGCCCCACAGGATCAGGCCCACCCAGGCGTTGATGGCCTCCGACGACGATTCCTGGTTGTTGCCGAAGACGCCGTACTCGCCCACGCCGCCCAGGCCGTTGGCCCAGGAGTGGCCCTCGTACGGATCGAAGTTGCGCAGGAACGGGAAGTCGGCGCGGCCGCGCTCGGCGGTGGCGATGTCGGCCACCAGCAGGTCGACCATGCCGCCCCAGCGCTCCTTCGCCGCCCAGGCCGGGTCGCGCAGGGCGATCTCCGCCGCCGTGCGGATCCAGTAGCCGTACCAGAAGTGGTGGTCGTTGATCTCGTCGATGGCGAAGAACTCGTCCGGGTAGCTGGCCACCGCGCCCAGCGAGCGGTCGAGGAAGAAATAGCGCTTGCGGTCCTCGCCGCCCAACCACTCCTCCATGCGCTTCTTGAGCATCGCCAGCAGCGTCTCGCGTGCCTCCCTGTTGCCTTGCTGCTCGGCCACGTCCAGCAGCTTGGCGATGCGCTGCATGCCCTTGCCCTGCCAGTAGGCGCTCTGGCCCTCGGGCAGCATCATCCGCCGCGCGTTGCGCAGGTCCGACTTCATCACGTCGGTCAGCTCCTCGCGCTTCGGCGAATCGCCCGCCGCGGGCCAGTAGGGCACGAAGCCCACGTACGGGTACACGGTCTTGAACGAGGGCGCCGCCAGCAGGCGGATTTTGCCGCGCACCGAGTCGTAGGCCGGACCCAGGCGGCCCTCCACCGACTTGTTGTCGAACCAGTGGTGCGGGTACAGCCCGTACAGCGGGCCGTTGTCGGGCCCTTCCATCACCCGCGTGGTGGCGGTGAAGGTCGTCTCGACCTCGCTCGCGCCGACGTCGTAGCGCCACTGCACGCGCGTGTCCTGGATGAAGGCGTAGGCGTGGCGGGCGAGCAGGGCGAGCGTCTCGGCGCGGTCGTCCGGCAGCACGGCGGCGGAGACGTAGCGCTTGCCCTCGTCGAGCCGGGCGAGCCACTCGGTCGACGAGACCTGCTCCCACCGCGCGCCGGCCGAGGCGAACAGCGCGTAGTGCTTGCCCTTGATGCGCAGTGCCAGCACGCGCGGATCGGCGGCGCCGTCGAAGCGATCGCCCGGCGCCGGCAGGCGCACGCGCAGGTCGCCGCGCGAGAGCTGCACGAAGGCGTAGGGGCTGCCGCGCGCCACCGTGATGCGCATGTCGTCGGCGTCGCGCGCCATCGAGATGTCGATCGACCAGTCGCCGGCGCCGGCGAGCTTGGCCGGCCCGGCCGGGAACGCCGCAGGCGACAGCAACAGTGGATCGCGGTGCGGGTAGGCGATCTCGGTGTCGCGCCGCTCGGTGGTGGTGACCTCCTTGGACGGCAGGGCCATCTCGAAGCCCTCGGGCGTCGTGCGCACCGTCATCGGCTGCACGAACACCGGCGCGGGCTTGGCGTGGAAGATCAGCGTCGAGTACCACTGGCTGGTCGGCGCCGCGCGCTCGAGCATCTTGCCGGTGCGGAAAGGTGCCGCGGGCAGGCCCTTGTCGGAGCCTTTCGGCCCGACGTGGTACGCGCCTTCGCCGAGCTTGACGGGCTGGGCGAAGGCCGCGGGGACCGCGAGCCCCGCCGCGAGCGACAGCCCCATCACGAAGCGGGTCAGAACCTTCATGCATGCCATAGCGCACCTGCAAGCGACTGGTCGATGCGCCGGATTCTGCGTGAAAGCGCTTTCATGAGTGCTCTGGTTTTCCCGCATCGGCACGGACCGACGCCTGGCCGAAGGCCCGCGGGAAAACACGGACGCCAGGGCGTTGACGACAGCCGCCCGCGATCGCTATTCTGTGAAAGCGCTTTCATGATTGCCTCGATCATGGTCGCATCCACCCGCCAACCCCAGCCGAGCGAGTCGCCATGCACGCCGAGTCCCCCAGCCCGATCCGGATCCCGAACCTGCCCCGGCCGCGCGCCCTGATGCGAGCCGGCGTGCTCGCCGCCGCGGGCCTGGGATGGACGGCGAGTGCGCAAGCGATCGACTTCGGCCCCTTCACCCTCAACGGCTTCGTCAAGGCCGAGGCCACCCGGGTCAGCTCCTACTGCAAGGACAACAGCTGCCAGGTCGATCCGTTGGCCGGCAAGGAGTTCGTCTGGGCCGACGAGCTCGTGCAGGGCAAGGGCTACGGCGCCGGCACCACGCACGTGACCCTGGTGCAGCCCTACCTCGGCGCCAAGTTCGACCTGCCGCGCGGCTTCAAGCTCTCCGGCCTGCTCAGCCAGCGCTGGCGCGACGGCAAGGAGGACTTCAAGGGCTTCTGGTACGACAAGAGCGTGGCGCTGTCGCACGAGGACTACGGCAGCCTGCGCGTCGGCGCGATGCTCACGCGGGCCTGGAGCATGGCCGACTATCCCTTCGGCACCGACATCGGCCTGGCCGACCCGTGGGCCTCCAGCGGCTCGGGCTACGGCCTGCTGACCCGCGCGGTGCGCTACACCTCGCGGCCCTTCGACGTCTTCGAGGGCGACCTGGTCGTCGAGGGCACCTACGACATGGGCAAGAGCGGCTGGGAGCGCAACAAGCCGCGCTTCTTCGAACTGTGGGTGCACTACGGCCGCGGCGATCTGTCGGTCGACGTGATGCTGCAGGACGCCCGCAACGGCACACCCAGCGCCTTCAGCCACGGCCCCTTCACCGGGCTGTTCTACGACAACCGCTTCGACGAGGCGCTCGGCGGCTCCAGCCAGGGCATCGCGATGGCGATGGCGCGCTACCGCGTCGACGCGCGCATCGAGGTGCTCGGCGGCATCCGCGCCAACCGCTGGAGCGGCGCCTACGCCAAGCTGCTCGAGAGCCGGACGGTGAACCCGGGCGGCTTCGACATCTGGAACAGCCCCTTCAACGTCGACTGGAGCACCGACCTCGGCGGCGGCGTCTACAAGGGCTACGCCGCCCGATCGGTCGACGTGGTGCTCGGTGCGCGCTACCGCATCGGCAAGTGGACGGCGTCGACCGGCATGCTCTACCTCGGCCAGGCCGACACCGACAACCCGAGCGAGCGCGGCCAGTCCAACTCGGCCACGATCAACACGATCGGCCTGGAATACGACGCCGGCCAGGGCCTGCGCGTCTACGCCAACGCCGGCATCGTGAACTACCGGCTCAAGGGGCTCGCGCCGACCAGCATGCCCAGCAACTCCGCCTTCACCAGCATCGACTCGCGCCTGACGCGCAGCGGCAACTGGTTCGGCGGCGGCTTCGTCTACACCTTCTGACATGCAATTCATCGAGGGTCCTGCCATGAACCACTTCCGGTCCGGCGCGAACATCGTTCGCCTCGTGCTCGTCCTCCTCGCCGCGATGGTGCTGGCCGCCTGCGGCGGTGGCGGCGGCGTGCCCTACACCGGCGTCACCACCCGGCCGCTGAGCGAGGAGTTCGTCACCCGCAAGGCGGTGGCCTATTCGCCCTACCGCACCGCGGCCACCGTGGACGACCTGCCCGCCGAAGTGATCCCCAAGGCCAACATCAAGCAGGACCTCGACCTGCTGCTGGCCGCGGGCTACCGGCTGATCCGCCTGTTCGACAGCTCCGACAAGGTGGCCCGGCAGACGCTCGAGGTCATCCGCGACAACAACCTGAACATCAAGGTGCAGCTCGGCGCCTTCGTGCTGGGCAATGACGAAGCCGCCAGCCTGGCCGAGATCGAGCGCTGCGTGACGCTGGCCAACGAGTTCGAGGACATCGTGCTGGCGGTTAGCGTCGGCAACGAGACGATGGTCAGCTGGGCGTTCAACAAGATCTCGCCGACGGTGATGGCCCGCTACCTGCGCAGCGTGCGCGATCGCGTCCCGCAACCGGTGACCACCGACGACAACTACGCCTTCTGGGCCGGCGCGCCGACGATCATCACCGACCAGATCGACTTCGCCGCCCTGCACACCTACGCCAACCTCGACACCTGGTTCGACCCGACGCGCTGGGAATGGAAGTTCAAGGAGGTGCCGGAGCAGGAGCGTGCCGCCGCGATGATGGACGCCGCGATCGCCGAGACCAAGCGCCAGTACCAGGAGGCGCGCGACCACCTCGACAAGAAGGGCCTCTCGTACCTGCCGATCATCATCGGCGAGACCGGCTGGAACGCCGTCGACGTCGGCCGGCAGAAGTTCCGCGCCCACCCGGTCAACCAGGCGATGTACCTGCAGCGGCTGGAGGCCTTCGCCGCGGAAGGGCGCGCCGGCAACGGCCCGAAGAACATCTTCTACTTCGAGGCCTTCGACGAGCCCTGGAAGCAGGGCGACGACAAGTGGGGCCTGTTCAACAAGGACCGCCAGGCCCGCTACGCCGTGCAGGCGATCAACCCGCCGGGCTCGGTGTTCGGCAGCGCCACGTGGGTCTACGAGCCGGTGATCCCCGCCAACGACGCCGACGGCGACGGCGTCTACACCGAGGCCGACGCCACCTACTTCCAGCCGCCGGTGGTCAACGCCGAGGTCACGGCAACCCGCTACACGCTGTACTCCGACAACGCGCCGGGCGCCGACGACGTCGTGGCCGCGGGCCTGCGCTGGGACGCCTTCGACGGCACGACGGCGGCCTACCCCGAGGTGGCCGGCACCTACGGCCCCGGCGACGCGAACAACAGCCTGCGCATCACGCCGCAGCCCGCCTCGTACGGCTGGGGCCTGCTGCGCCAGTCGGGCAGCGCGGTGACCGAGAACCTGTCCGCCTTCGCGGCGGGCGGCACGATCGACTTCCTCGTCAACACCACCTACCCGGGGAAGATCGAGATCGGCATCTCCACCGACACGCAGGACCGCGAGGCGCAGGAGGCCTTCCTGCAGATCGGCCCGGGCGACTACGGCTACTGCAGCACCGGTGCCTGGTGCGCGGTGTCGATCCCGCTGAGCGCCTTCCAGGCGGCCAACCCGAAGCTCGACCTGTCGCTGGTGCTGTCGCGGTTCATCATCGCCGACCGCTACGCCTTCACCGGCAAGCCGGACAACGCGGGCATCACCAACCCGATCTTCGTCGACGCGATCCGCTGGACGAGGTGAACCGGGCGGCAGGCTGCGGCATGGACGCCACCGCGACGATGCGCTGCGTGACCAGCTCGCGCGACGGCCTGCGCCTGGCCGGGCAGCCGCTGCCGCAGGCCGGCCGCCAGGCGCACCGGGCGCTGCCGCGCATCGTCGTCGACACCGCGCACCGCTACCAGACGCACCTCGGCTTCGGCGGCGCCTTCACCGAGGCCGCGGCCAGCGTCTGGCAGGGGCTGCCCGACGGCGCGCGCGAGCAGCTGCTGACGGACTACTTCGATCCGGTGCGCGGCCACGGCTACACGCTCGGCCGCGTGCACATCAACTCCTGCGACTTCTCGCTCGGCCACTATGCCCACGTCGAGACGCCGGGCGACTTCGCGCTCGCCAGCTTCAGCATCGAGCGCGACCGCCAGGCCGTGCTGCCCTTCATCCGCGCCGCCCAGCGCGTCGCGGGCCGGCCGCTGCAGCTGCTGGCCTCGCCCTGGAGCCCGCCGGCCTGGATGAAGACCAACGGCCAGATGAGCCACGGCGGGCGGCTGCGGCCCGAATGCCGGGATGCCTGGGCGCAGTGCTACGTGCGCTTCATCCGCGCCTACGAAGCCGAGGGCGTGCCGATCTGGGGCGTGTCGGTGCAGAACGAGCCGATGGCACAGCAGGTGTGGGACTCCTGCCTGTACAGCGCCGAGGAGGAGCGCGACTTCGTGCGCGACCACCTCGGCCCGGCGCTGCACGCCGCCGGCCTCGGCGACGTGAAGATCGTGATCTGGGACCACAACCGCGACCTGATGCTCGAGCGTGCGCGTGTCGTCTATTCCGATCCCGAGGCGGCGCGCTACGTCTGGGGCATCGGCTTCCACTGGTACGGCGCCGAACACTTCGACCACGTGCAGCAGGTGCACGACGACTGGCCCGACCGGCAGCTGCTGTTCACCGAGGGCTGCCAGGAAGGCGGGCCGCACACCGGCGAGTGGGAGGTCGGCGAACGCTACGTGCGCAACATCGTCAACGACCTCAACCGCTGGACGGTCGGCTGGATCGACTGGAACCTGCTGCTCGACGAGCGCGGCGGGCCCAACCACGTCGGCAACTTCTGCAATGCACCGATCCTGGCCGACACCGGGCGCGGCGAGCTGATGCACCAGAGCGCCTACTGGGCGCTCGGCCACTTCGCGCGCTTCATCCGCCCTGGCGCGCGGCGGGTGCGGTCGGTCGCGGCGCAGGAGGTCGATGCCACCGCCTTCGTCAACATCGACGGCTCGACCGCCGTCGTTGCCGCCAACCGCCACGACAGCGCGCTGCGCTATGCGCTGTGCGTCGACGAGGCCTCCCAGGTGATCGAACTGCCGCCGCGCTCGATCTCCACCTTCGTCGTCGACGGGGGCGAGCGGTGAGCGCGAGCGTGCCCATGCAAGGCGGCTTCGTCGAGGACGACGGCGAGGCCTGGTACCGCATCGACGGCTACGACCGCGCGCCGCCCTTCTTCGTGGCCCTGGCCAGCGACAGCGACCTCTGGGCCTTCGTCTCCACCGCCGGCTCGCTGGCCGCGGGCCGCGGCGAGGCCGATGGCGCCTTCCTGCCCTACGAGACCGTCGACCGCATCCACCTGCGCTGGGAGCACACCGGGCCGCGCACGTGGATCCGCATCGTCGACGGCGATCGCGTCGAGCTGTGGCAGCCCTTCGCGCCGCGACTGGACGGCGGCGCCGGCGCGCGCTCGGTGTGGAAGAACCTGTCGGGCACACGCTTGCGCTTTCGCGAGGTGCATCCCTCGGGACGACTGGTCTTCGAGCACGAATGGTCGAGTGCGGCGAGCCTCGGGCTGGTGCGCCGCGCGCGGCTGCACTCCAGCGGCGAAGCGGTGCGCGTCGAGGTGCTCGACGGCGTGCTCAACCTCGTGCCGCCTGGCGTGAGCGTCATCCATGCCTCGACGATGAGCTGCCTGGCCGACGCCTACAAGTGGAACGAGCTGGCGGCCGGCGGGCGGCTCGGCCTGTACACGCTGTACGCGAAGATCTGGGACCGCGCCGAACCCAAGGAGTCGTTCGAGGCGCTGGTGGCCTGGCATGCCGGGCTGCCGCCGGGCGGCCGCACGCTGCTGTCCGACGCCCAGGTGGGCGCCTTCTGCCGCAGCGGCCAGGTCGAGCCGGAAACGCTCACGCGCGGCCGGCGCGGCGCCTTCCTCGTGCACTTCGCGGGCATAGCCGATGCGCGCGGCTTCGAGTGGCACCAGGTCATCGACTCGCCGTGCTCGCAGGTGCAGGCGGCCGAGCTGGCGCGCCGGCTGGAAGCCGGTGGCGGCACGCCGCAGGAGATCCGCGAGGCCGTCGCCGCCAACACGAGCGGGCTCGACGAACTGCTGGCGCGTGCCGACGCCTTCCAGCAGTCGGCCGACCCGATGGCCGCCGCGCATCACCGCGCCAACGTGCTCTTCAACATCATGCGCGGCGGCGTGTTCGCCAACGGTACCCTGCTCGACCGCGACGACCTGCGCGCCTTCATGACCCGGCGCAACCGCCCGCTCGCCGAGGCGCTGGCCCCGGTGATCGAGGCCTGGCCCGCGCAGATCGAGCGCCAGGACGCGATCGCGGCGGCGCGCGCGGCCGGCGGCGAGAGCGCCGAGCGCCTGGTGCTGGGCTACCTGCCGCTGACCTTCAGCCGCCGCCACGGCGACCCGAGCCGGCCGTGGAACCGGTTCTCGATCCGCGTGCGCGATGCCGCGGGCCGGCGCGTCATCGCCTACCAGGGCAACTGGCGCGACATCTTCCAGAACTGGGAGG
>VFQN01005421.1_pt1 | contig 15660 bp, 20 predicted proteins | sample 3512371 | NCBI WGS metagenome assembly VFQN01 (sample SAMN10412370, study PRJNA504923) | tailings metagenome | isolation source: Replicate 2 from Balatoc abandoned mine | place: Philippines: Itogon, Benguet | collected 2017-08-28
TGGATAATATCTTTTCGTGATACAATTCGGGATAAGTTGCGGCCATTAGTATCACAAAAATATCGTATCACTACGGTAAGTGTACCAGTATGGTACAGGGGATGATATGTTCATATGCGCAGAGGCGGCTCGGTAGTGGCAGGGCGGGAAGTGGCGGGAAGGGCGTGGAATGCGTAGGTACCGTATGGCAGCTGCACGTGAACAGTGCTACAGCATGTCAGCAACAACCTTTTTACTCATTTGAGCAGATGCAGTACACACTGATGCAATCCAGGTTTGTTGTCAGGAAGTCGGGGGCAGGAAGGGGGAACGCAAGGATGCGCCTGAGGAATGCCATCCCGGAATGCATGGGTACAGGCAGGGTACACGGGTACAGGAGTACAGGAGGGATCAGCACATTAGCTGTCATCTGTCGCTTGAGCATGCGCCGTACAGGCACGGCAGCTGTACATACAGGCTTAGATCGTGGAGTTTGCATGCGCTCAGTTGTTGAAGCAGAATGGCAGGGTATACAGTGCTCAGGTAGACGCATTGCTACCCATGCATAACACGAGGAGCTGAAGCTGCGGCACAAGCAAGGTCTGTCATGAGCAACAACCCATCCCCCTGTCCATAGCTGTTCCGCAGCAGAGGCCGTACTTACGACACAAGGGCTAGCACACCGGCGCACAGGCCTGCCTGTTGTGGGTGGGGAAAGGTGAGATGGGGCAGGGGGACTTCAATAAATTAGCAAGTTGCGGAACGGATCGATGCGGCAGAGTGCTGAAGGTGAACGTAGGGAACCTTGCCCAGGCGGTGAAGGTTCTGCTAAGCTGTCCCGACACACATGCACGAGGTCCCGCAACCACAAACAAGTATCACATTGTGGGTTGCCCTTGCCATGATAAGCGCCAGGCCAATGAATGTCGCCGAACAGTAACCGTTGTGGCCCTTCATGTCCAGACGCTGAACGATAAGCTGCAACAATCCTGTTGCTGTTTTGGGACTCGCTTCTGCGCGCGCTGCGTCTGAGGTGCGCGCGCGGCTGTGAGCGTGGGCAGATCGCCTGCTGCTTTGTCGTCGGACTACCGACCCTTGGGTCAGTCAAGGCTTTACAAAAGGTACCCGCCGCAATGCTTCCGTTCGCTGCGCGTTTAGGACCCGACTGCTGCAATCGCTGACCATGTATAGCTTCTCGATGCTGACATCTGTTCGCGGCCTAGACGAAGGTTGTGGGCCCTTTTGGGCCAGGCCCCAGCTGACGGAGCCCGAGGGCACCGCTCCTTCAACCGTCGGCAAGGTCCTCTCCTTGACCTTACATGCGCCGGCAGAGGACCAGATGAAGCACACACAGCCGTCATTGCATCATACTATTTGTTAATAAGCCAGACTGCAGTGTCCAAGCTCACTGCATGTACAATGGGGCATTTGGCAAGCACAGCGTGCCTGGACCAGGAGACCAAGGACTCCCTGAGCCTGGGCCCTGCTGGGCCCGGCTTGTGCACATGCCACTAACCGCCTAGGTAGAGGCCAAGAAACCCCTCATGTGAGGTGACGGTTTCGGAAACCTCCTAGGCCCTGTGGTGGTGCACTCGATCCCCCGCAGAAACGTGTTGCCATGTCTCCAAGCAGCCATGCACCATGCGCCACTCATGCGCCCAGTTCAGCTCATCCGCACGCGTCTGGTCTCATGGGTCTCAAGGGCTATGGCAGTTGGCAGCAACTTTGTGACACACTGGTGCCTTGCACTGGATTTCCACATGCAGTTGCCGGCTACAGGTGCTCAGGTACGGGCGTTGGCCGTGGCCTCCAAGGCAAGGCAGTACCGCTAGCTGCCCCATCTCCTCCCCACTGCAGACCACACCTGCTGCAGGCACTCATTACCGCCACCCTCCCACCTCCCTCTTTGTCTCTTCACTCCGCAGCATACACGCACGCCCCTAGCCCCTGAAGCTCGCCCGCACGCTGCCCGTAGGGGGCACCGCCCTCCTAATCCCCGTACCCCTCGCGCTGTTCATGGGCCCCTGCCCCTGCCCCGGGCCCGCATCCGTCGTCAGCGCCTTCAGCGCCGACGCCGTGGACATCCGCAGCATCCGCCCCGCCGCCGCCACCTCCCCTCCCTTGCCCTCCCCCTTCTCCTTGTCCTGGTCCCGGTCCCGCACCCCACGTGCAGCTGTGCCCAGCGCGGTGTTGCCCGCGACCGCGGGGGTGGTGAGCGGGTGCCCTGCGTCGGCGCTGCCGCCGCCGCTACCGGCGGTCGCGCCGGTGGCCAGTGCGGCGATGGAGGAGGACGTGACGGAGATGGAGGCGCGGGTGCTGGCGGGGGCGCAAACGTCCACGATGAGGGCCCTCATGCGCTCCTCCAGGCGGGCCAGGGTGGTGGGGCCCACGTCGTGGCCGGCGGGGGCGCCGCTGGCGCTGGGGGGCCCTGGGATTAGGGAGCGCAGGTGGGGGGAAGGGTACTTGAGGACGTTGGCACAGGTGCGGATGGGGATGACGTGCAGCGCATTAGGTGCTGACTGGGTGGGTACAGGCAGTAGCAGGTGGACACGCGAGGGTATCGCAGGGTTGTTACTGGCAGCCCAGTTACGATGTACCGTACAACAGGGGCAGGGCTCAAGGCCGTGCAGCAGTGAAGTGTAGCCTATGAATTGTTATGGCCATGGCGGAAGTGACGAGCTGTGCCACACAGCCCAGCTACTTAACCCACCGTTCGTCTGCGGCGTGGCCGCGCCCTTGATGGTGGCAACGGGGGTGCCGAACGCCCCGGGCACCACGCCCACGACGGAGGGGCCCGCGGCGGAGCCGGAGGCAGACCCGCGCGGCGCGGGGGTGCGGCAGTCCATCATGTCCACGTCGGTGTCGGCCCTGGGGCCATCCTCCTCGGGCACGGCGCCCAGGGTGGGGCCGCCCACAACCACCGCCACGGCGGCAGCAGCCTGCGGCACGTCACGGTGCATGTGCACTGCGTAAAGATTGTGTTGTATCCACAACAGTTGTACTTTTGTGGGGATTTGAACAAATTTGGTGAAGTACGCATTATTCGTAGGAAGGATATGGCGGTAAGGGCAGAACGCCGCTGCGCGCTGTGAGTTCCCCAGCCAGGCTCCCTACCTGTGCCTCCTGGCGCCACGTGTGCATCTCGTCTAGCGTCCTGCGCCGCGCCTCGCTGATGCCCGCCTCAAACTCCTCCTGCGGGAGCAAAGTAGCACGGGGAGCGAGTCGTACAGCCGGCCTCAGCTCTCGTAAGGCGGGATCACAGCTGAAGCCCCGAACACCTGTATGCCACTGATCTGCATGCGCCACAAGACAGTACTTGCCAAGCGGCACCGTGCAGCGTCAGGGGTCTTGGGTCGATTCACACTGGCACTTGAAGTTCGGCACTGCCGCGCCTTACCAAGAAACCCAGGACAACTCTCCGTCCCTGCGCACCTTGCCTCCCGCGTACACGGTGCCCTGGTCGCTCAGCTTCCCCCGCGCTGACAGGCGCATGGTGCGCTGCCCCAGCGGCGTGCTGAACATGGCGTTGGAGGCCAGGCAGGCGGGCAGCACCTGGGGGGCGGGGTGTCAGGCATGGGGCGGTTTGGTGGCGGTAAGGGTATGATGGAGAAACCCTGTTGCCGGCAAGCGTGAAGTTGGTTGCGGCCAGCGCACGACACAAGATGAGGAAGAGCATGACCGAAATGCGGCGGCAGCCTACGTGTAACGGTCATGCAGCGCGGTTTCGGGGAAGGATAGCAGCTTCACGGCGACAGGCAGTTTGTACTCCTTGTGCACGCACCTTCTCGATCGCCTTGCGCTCCGCGGTGGCGAGGGCCTTCTTGTTCTCCTCCGGGCCCATTCCCACCTGCACCGCCAGGTACCTGCAGGTGGGGAGAGACCAACGCACAGGGCACAGTGGAAATTGTGTCTGTCTGCCCCAGTCGTTGTGCGCGTCATTGCGAGCGTCCACAGGGCCCTCCGTGATGACTCTTGCTACCACGTGGACCCATGCACGCAAGCGAGCCGCGTTTCCAACAGCCCGCTGGTGCAGAACCCACCTGATGCACTGCTCCAGTTGGAACTTGTCACGCAGCAGCACCGTGCACTCGTGCCGCATCTCCTCCAGTTCCTGCTTCAGCCGCAGGTGGTACTGGATCTTCTGCTTGTGGTTGTTGTGGCCCAGCCCGGACTGCTCGCTGCGCAGCATATGCAAGGAGCGCGTGTAAGCAGCGAACATATGCGAGCACGCATGTGGTTAGCTAAAAGGCAGTCATTCGCGGACACGATTCACTCCACCGGCCCCATACTCCGTTGTGGTCTGCACAAGCATCAAAGCCAATTGTCCTCCTGTCACACTGAGCCGCCGTACGGCAACCCAATGCACAGTGTACGCCGCACCTGAGGTCCTGCTCCATCTGGCTGAGCCGCGTCACCAGGTGCGCGTTCTCCTCCGTCAGCCGCCGCAGCTCCAGCCCCACGCCCGCCTCCAGCAGCACCGTGCGCCGCTGCTGCTCCTGCAGGTTGGTGTTGCGGCGGTGCTCGGCCTCCAGGGCCTCGCTCAGGGCGCGGACCTGCGGGGCGGGCGCAGGGTCAAAGACGGGGCAATTGGCGTCGGCGCGTCGTGGGCTCACGACTGCAAGCCGTACTGTGCAGCGGTGCCCGCGGGCGTCTGGGGGCACAGTGCAAGGGCCATTGGTACTACGAAACACACAGCAGCTACGGTACTTCATGCTTGTCGCGGGTGTGCCAAGAATTCGGGCATGTTGGGCCTGCCTTCCGCTAACGCTTATGAGGCTCACCTGGTCGTCCAGCCTTGCGCGCGAGCAGATGGGCGTCATGGAGGCGATGCTGCCCTCCAGGTCCACCACCTGCAGTGGAGGAGGCATCACAAAGACAAGGATGCAATACGATGTGGCCCCTTGAACGTACGGCCATTGCGGCTTTAAAGTTACTGTTAGGATGAGAGTCAAGCGTGGGTGTCAAGCATGGCCCGCTGCAGCTGCAAGCTGGCCATGGGCACAATGGCACCAAGGGAGTACGAGCCGGCGGGTAACAACATGCTGGTGCGATGCGCCCAGTGCGGCGCCGTACCTTGCTTGTGAGGTGCGTGTTCCGCGACTCCGCCTGCTGCACCTTGCTGAACATCTGCTCCAGCTCCTGGCGCAGCTGCTCGAGCTCCTGCTCATGCATCTCGTTAAGCGCCAGCTCGGAGCGGGCCTGGCGGGGAGGGGTGGCAGGAGCATTAGCGGCAGTGAAGCACATGGAGGCTGTTAAGGGCCATGTGAACCTGTCAGCGGCCACGCAGTTGTGGAGCACGGTGTATCCACGCACACAGCCTTTACGAGACCTGCAGCGCTCTCATCCTCCGTCGCAGTATCATGCACACCACATATCTACAGCTTTTCGTCCCCAAAAGCTACAGCATACGGTAGGACTGGCAGCCCGCACCTTGTCCAGCTGCTCGGTGATGGTGTACATCTCCTCCCGTGCCGTGCTGGCCTCCTCCTGGGCGCTGCTCGCCAGCGCCCGCACCGAGTCCAGCTCCGCCTGCAGCTGTGCCCCGCGGGAGCGCTCCGACAGCAGCTCGGCCTGCAGGCGAGCACGCAAAACATCGATACCCACTCCTGTTACTAAAGCTGGCGCAGAGACACGCTTCTAACATCTCGGCTACCTGTCGATCTGGCCCGGGAGACCCCCTACAGGTCACCTGGTCAGGCTCGCGCGTTGGAAGAGTGTGCAGGGGGCAGCGCACTGAGCCGGCATACTCTTCAGCGTTACCGCAGACACCTCCCCACCTGCGCCGCCTGCTCCCTACGCCGCATCTCCGCCAGCTGTGCCTGCAGCTCCGCCACCTCAGCGCTGGCGCCGCTGAGGGCCGCGTGCGCCTCGTGGCGTTGATGCTTCAGGTCCTGCCGGATGCGGAAACACCAAGAATGGTCAGCAACAGTAAAAGGATGGGCGCCCCTGTGTGCATGCAAGCTGACGTTACGGCCAGACGTTTTGGTGTGGACCATGACCGCGGTGCTGAACGCGCTGTGAGGAGGCCTTGGAGAACAGCAGAACGCATTCTGTGCTGGAAGTCACAGGGAGACCGAGAGAGTCTGACGGGCAAGTTGCGGCGTTTTCATACGACGGGAGGACACAGTGTAAGACCCTTAGTAAGCAGCGGTAGCTGCGCGTACCTGGATCTCCTGCTCGTGCTCCTGCATTTCGGTCACCAGCTGCGCCAGCTGCGCACCAAGGGACGCCGCGCCCGCCCGCGCGCTCTCCAGCTCCTTGCCCAGCGTGGCTGCGCGCGCCTCGGCCTGTGCGTTGGACAGCATGCAAAAGCTTTTAGTTAGCATTTGGCCTACCCTGTTTACGCGCCAGCTCCCATACGTTCCTGCTGGCATAAACCCAACCAACCGCCATTCGCACCTCCTTGAGAGCATGGCAATGCGCATGGGACACGAAGAAGGCTCCATGCACCCCACCTGCTCGGCATCGGCCTTGGCCTTCCTGTCAAGCTGCCCGAGCTGCTCCCTCAGCTCCGCCGCGTGCGCCTCCAGCTGCGCCACCTGCACCTGCGCCGCCGCCAGCGCCTCCCCACGGCCGGTCACCAGTGCCTCGGATGCGGCCCTCTGCTGGCCCAGGTGTACCACCTGCTGCTGCAGGTCAACACACTGCTCCTGGGCAGCCTGCAGCTGCTGCGTCGTGGCCGCGTGCGCCTGCCCCAGCTGCGAATGCTGCACGGCAGCCTGCTGCAGCTGCTGCTCCAGGGAGGAGACTGCGGCTGTGGAGGAGGCCAGTGAGGCGGCGGTGGTGGTAAGCTGCTGCTGGGTGTCCTCCAGGGCTGCCGAGGTTTGCTGAGCCGCCTGCTGGGACTCCTGCAGCTGGCTAGTGAGCTCGGACACCTGCAGCAGCACAGTAGTGATATTGTAACATGATTGCCCAAACGGTACCTGATGGATGGCGCAACAGAGGCATTGCACTCAACGTACATCTATCAAGGGTGCAGAATCCTAGCCAATTCCAACATTGCAGCCTCACGACTGTGCATAGGTCACGGATGCGAACCCCACCTGCTGCTGTGCACTCGCCAGGGCCTCCATCGTGGCCTCCAGCTGCTGCTGCAGCTCCGCAGCCGCCTGCCGCTGCCCCTCCAGGTGCGCCTGCAGCTCCTGCCGCTCGCTCGACAGCTGCTGCTGCGCCTGTTGGAGCTCCCTGTGCTGCTGCTCCAGCGCCGCCTGGGCCTCCTGCAGGCTGGACAGCTGTCCCTGCAACCCCACCTCCCTCTCACCGCCCTGCACCAGCCGCCCCTCCGCCGCCGCCAGGGCGGCCCCCAGGCGCTCAACCTCTTGCCGCTGCTGCTGCAGCTCGCTACGCAGCTGCTCCTGCGCGGACCCGCCTGCCCGCACCACACCCTCGAGACCCGCGATGCGCTCTGCCGCCTCCGCCTGGGCCCTCTCCGACCCCGCAACCAGCTGCGCAATGCGCGCCGCGTGCTGCTGCAGGGACGCCCGGCTCTCCTCCAGCTGTGTATTAAGGGTTGCCACGGTGGAATCGCGCTGAGCGATGACGTCGCTGAGCTGCTCCGCCTCCACCTCGCGCTGCTTTAGCGCCACGTCCCTAGCCTCCAGGTGGGAGCGCAGCTCGGCTAACTGCTGGTCCAGGGAGGCCAGCTGCGCGTCGCGGGCTGCGATGCCGCTGTCCCGCTGGGCCACAGTGTCCTTGAGGCCAGCGACCTCCTCGTCCCGCTGCTGGATGGTGGTGCGGGCAGCCTCGAGTTGCGAGCCCAGGTCCGCGACGGTTGCGTCCCGGGCGGCAACCGTGCTGTGCAGCTGCTGGAGGTCGCCCTCGCGCTGTTGGATGGTGGCGCGTGCGGCTTCGAGTTTAGAGCCCAGCTCAGCAACGGTTGCATCTCGAGCTGCCACGGTGCCCTGCAGCTGCTGGATGTCACCGTCGCGCTGCTGGATGGTCGAGCGTGCCTGCTCGAGCAGCGAGCCCAGGTCCGCGACGGTTGCATCTCTGGCGGCAACCGTGGCCTGCAGCTGCTCATTGTCACGTTCTTGCTGCTGGATGGTGGAGTGTGCAGTCTCCAGCTGGGACCCCAGGTCCGTGATGGTGGCGTCCCGGGCGGCCACCGTGGCCTGCAGCTGCTGAATGTCGCCCTCGCGCTGCTGGATGGTCGTGCAGGCAGTCTCTAGCTTGGCGCCTAGCTCTGTGACAGTTGCATCCCGGGCCACCACCGTGGCCTGCAGCTGCTGGATATCGCCCTCGCGCTGCTGGATGGTGGAGCGGGCCGTCTCTAGCTGGGACCCCACATCGGCAAGAGCTGTGTCCCGGGACACCACCACGGCCTGCAGCTGCTGGATGTCGCCCTCGCGCTGCTGGATGGTCGAATGTGCCTGCTCGAGCTGCGAGCCTAGGCCCGCAACAGTTGCGTCCCGGGCCGCGACCGTGCTGTGCAGCTGCTGGATATCGCCCTCGCGCTGCTGGACGGTGGAGCGGGCCGCCTCCAGCTGCACGCCCAGGTCCGCGACGGCGGCGTCCCTGGCGGCTACCGTGCCCTGCAGCTGCTGAATGTCGCCCTCGCGCTGCTGGATGGTGCACCGGGCCGCCTCCAGCTGCGAGCCCAGGTCTGCAATGGTGGCCGCGCGCTCAGAAAGCAGCTCGCCCTGATCCGCAACCTTGCCCTCCAGGGAGGTCACCTGCCCCTCCAGCTCGGCAACCCTCGTAGCCCGCCGCTGCAGCTCCTCCTTGGTGGTGGCCAGGCCAGCCTCCGTAGCGTTGAGCTTGGCGACGGTGTCCTCCAGAGAGGCCTCCACCTGCTGGATCTGTGGAGTGCAGGGGAGGTGAATGACACAAGCGCTCGCTCACTTACGATTACCGGACCGGTAACCGCATGCGCTCACGTAAACCCGGCTGCCGCAAGCAAGGCGTAAAGCAGGCCGTGCAGCGGGTGGGAAAGCGCCGTACCTTCTTTTGCGCGGCCTCCAGGTCTGCTTGCCGCGCCGCCAGCTCTCCGCGCGTGGCCTCCATGTCCGACGACAACTCGTTCGCTTGCATCTGCACACAGACGCGGGACGTGTACGTTGTGGGAAGCTGCATGGCTGATATCAAGGGAGCAGCGATATGCAAAGCTGCAGAGCGCGTAGCCGTCCCGTACCTAAGACATGCCCGATCACCCGTCCCACCTTTGCCTCAAGCAGCTGGGACATCTGGGCTGCCATGCGCGTGCTGAGTGTCTCCACGGACGCCTCCTTGGTCTTCACCTCCGACTGCAGCATTGTGACCTGCTGCTGCGCCACCGCCAGCTGCCCCTCCGCCGCCTCCGCGCGCCCCGCCTGCTTCGCCCCCTCCGCACGCGCCCCCTCCAGCTCCGCCTGCAGCTGCCGCAGCTGCTGGCCACCCGCTGTGTTGGCCGCCTCCAGCTGGCACACAGCCTGCTTGGCCTGGTCCAGCTCTGCACGAGTGGCGGTAAGGGAGGCGTCCAGGGCAGCCGCCTGCTGCTCGGCCTTCTCGCGCTGGGAGGTCTGCTCCTCCAGCGCTGCCTGCTGTCGGCTGCGCGTGTCCTCCAGGGAGGCGACCGCGGCGCGGAGGTTGGTTAGCTCCGCCTCGTGCGTGCGAAGCTGCTGCTGCGCTGTGTCCAGATCAGCCTTGAGCGAATCTATGGGCATGGAAAGGGGGCAATTGGTCAGGTGTTGGCAGAAAGGGACACGCAGGAGGCCGCATAACGTCGGTGAGGACCTTTCAAGAGACGTACGACAGTGCCAGGCCCGCCATACTGGGGCACATGTGCATCTGTGCGACAGCTTGGAAGGGAACCCACCGGCTGTGTGCTTCGTCGCCTGGGCCTCGCCGCGCAAGGAGTCCCGCTCGGAGCATGCCTGCACAGTCACATGCCACATGTATTAGCACCAACTCCAGCCTCTCTCCGAAAGCCAAGCGTTGCACGCTTGTACCAAACGGGGCAGCAGCGTCAGCGTCCTGCGTACCTTGGTCAGGTCAGCGGTCAGCTGCTGCACGCGGCTCGCCTCCTGCTGGGCGAGGCGCTTTACAGCCTCCTCAGCAGCGGACAGCTCTGACAGGCGGGCGGTCGCGGCCGCCAGGTCTTTGCGGATCTGCGCTAGCTCCACATTCTGCTTCTCCAGTTGCTCCTGCGTTTGACATGTTTAACCCAGTGTTGCACGTGTTACTGTTACCAGGCATAAAACCTGAAACCTGAAACCTGTGCAGCAGTGCGGCAGAAGACAAGCGCATGTGTGCAAGCCATGGGAACCCCCGCCATGCCCACTCGTACCTCGAGCTGGCCCTTGCGCTCTTGAGACGCAGCCAGGTCCTTCTCCGCTTTTGCAAGCCGCTGCTGGCATTCCTTGAGAGCCCTCTCCAACTCCTGCAACACCGGGCCAAGGACCATTCACCAAACAGGCCCAGGGTGCACTTAAGTGCACGCCTTGACTTCAGGTGTCGTACCTTCGCATGCTTTTGAGCAGCCTCCAGCTCCTTCGTGAGCTCATGGATCCGCTGTGTGGCCCAGCTGAACTTCCTGTCACCGCCTCCGGGGTTCACTGGTTTGCGCTCGCGGGGTGGCGAGAGTTCCGGGCGCTCTCCATCATCTACGCATGACGAGGGAAGGCAGAGGGGTGGAATGCGGGTGGGTGCAAGGCCCTAAGACGACTGCCGTGGGTGCAGCAGTGCTGCAGGCGAAAGGAACACATACCTTCCATATCCTCGGACTGGAAGCGCTCCCCGGTCAAAAAGCCGCTCTTGGGATCTGCTTTGAACCCCGCGACCAGCTTTGGGTCGTATTGCCCTGGGACCCAACCGGGCAATGGCACCGAAACGCGAAAGGCGAGGGCACACAGAGTAAGGAACAGCAGCGAGCATTTGTGTTCATTCGTCATGTGCTTGCACATGCTCTGTTACCACGACAGCCGTGCTTTCCATTCACAGCAAGACCTCCTCACCCGGCCCTGGGGTGACATCTTTGGGCTGCGGGAACCTGTCCCCGCCCTGCTTTGAGAATCCGAGCACCATTTTGGTCTTTGTATGGCCGTGTATGGTTGCTCCACCGCAGTCAAAGGGAAAAACCAAATTTGTACATTTTCGCGCGGTTCTGTCTGTCGCTTTATATTCCTGTCAAGGAGCTCCCGGTCAATATGGGCAATAAGTATTAAGCAGTATACTGCGCGGCAGCCACCGCAACAGTACTGGTCCGCATTCCCGCAGTTCGTGCGTTTGAGCGCATGGGTCAACCGTCAGAAAGGCGCAAGCGGGCTGCGATGAAGCCACCACACAAACAAAGGAAGCCCAAAAAGTGCAATTCACTCGCAGTTGCAGGCGCGTGGATGCGAGCGTAAGACGATACACAGGCCCCGGGGCCCAGGCTGTGCCAGGTGCCGCCAGGTGCCGCATTCCCGCTTGCCTCCGACCCTAGGTCGAGGCGTCCGAGTCGCCACAACCAAACCACGTGACTTCAGCACACCCTCACCATCACAGTGATAAGCGGAAAATGCAAATGCATCTGGGCGTCATGGACTCATGCATCGTGTACCCTGATCACCAAGCTCCCTCACACCCCATGCTCAACCCGAATGCAATACCTCCCGAGGCTAAAATCCTTTGCCGCTATCCCAGATCCTCAGCTCATCCTCAGCCTACTAGCCCCGCTCACACCACTCATTGCCCCCACAACCAGCACAGCTCCCAGCCCACCATCCCCGTCAGAACTCCAGGTCTGTCAGGAGCGGCTTCATATCCTCCGTCAGCGCCAGCGGAAGCGGCTCGCCCCCCGCTGCGAAGTAGGGGAACCACTTGGTGGGGATGCGCGGGGAGCGCAGCGGGATGGAGGCCAGCTCCTCCGCGGACACCCAGCAGGCGCCCGCAGACTCGAAGCACGGGAGCGTCTTCGGCCGTGCGGTCTGTGGGGAAAGCGGTCAACAGTATCAGCACAGGTGCAGGCGCGGGTAAGTCAGTCACACTACAACAGCAAGTAATGTAAGCCCGAAACACTAGCCCCGTATCCAGGTGCACGGCATGGCCGTCATGTGGCTGATGCCGGGGGGACCACGGAAGCGTGCACGGCGTATGTCTTTGAAAGGATACGGGGCTAGTGTTTCGGGCTTACATTACTTGCTGTTGTAGTGTGACTGACTCGGGTACGTGGCAGGACGCAGCCTAAAGTGCTCCGGTATGCAAAATGGTATTCACTGCAAGCATATCCTGTCAAGGGGACTCGCCGCAAGGCATACGGGCGGGGTGACCGGCAGCGAGCCAGGAATCGCACGGGCACTGTTGTGGCGGCCATGCAAAGCGTGAGGGCCCAATGCTCGTGCATGCAGTGAACCATGCGAACAAAGAAGTAAAGGATGGAGCGAAACGACCAACCAGCACACCCACCGCTTCGTCTTTAAGGTGCGCATAGAAGGTGATGAGGCGCCAGGAGGGCAGGCCGCCCTGGCGGCCTGGCAGGTAGTCCAGCTGCGGTGCGGTGCGGAGGGGGCAGGCGGCGGCATCACCACGTGTGCAAAGCGCCCGCGTACCGTGCGTCGCAGCAGGGTTGGTGCGGATGTACGGTACGAGACAGCGTACGCAATGTGCCCCCACGTGTCTGGCCCACCTCCACCAGCCCCTTGACTCCCAACTCTACACCCTCCCCCTTGCGCCAGTATCCAACGCAAACACTCGCTCAGCTGGCTTTTTCACAACATGCGCAGTACCAGTGTTCCGTGAATCCCTGGCGTCTCGCTATGGTTCCTCGCACTCCACGCGTACCACCTCCACCAGCGTTTCCGCAACTCCCTGACACCCTCCGGTACACTGGTGCTTCGTGCCGCACGCGTACCCCCAGCCCACCTCCACCAGCCCCTTGAGCTCCACCTCCATAACCCCTAACTAACGTTTCCATCGCTTTGTATACGGACTTCCTGACACCTTCCGGTACACTGGCACTTTGCGCCTCACGCGTACCCCCGGCCCACCTCCACCAGCCCCTTGAGCTCCACCTCCACCCCCGCCTCCTCCAGGCACTCGCGCAGCGCGCTGCCCCGCAGGCTCTCCCCCGGGTCCGTGCAGCCGCCTGCAGGCACACGAGGAGGGGCGATGCCACCTCTAATGCCATGGCGAAGTCGTCCAACAGTGATCGGAGCTGGACATACGGCTGAAGCAACAAGTTTGTTCTGTCCGTAAAGCCGCCCATATGGATTGCGCGGAAGGTAACAACGTAGGCTCCCGCCTCATGGCCAGGCACTCTGTGGCCTGTGTGCATTTGGTACGGTACCACAGACAGGCTGCCCTGCCCCCCTCAGCCCTATGTGCTCTCACCTGGTACCCAGAACCCTTGGTTTGCGAACTCCTGAACCTGGGATACGGGCATGGATGCGCGTGTTGAAGAGGTTTGAACAAACTCTCAACCACACACTTCCACGCAAATGACACAACGACGTGCCTCCGGTGCAGCAGGCCTGTCATCAACCTTGCCAGCTGTGCATTTGAAGTGCAAAAAAGCAGTTCCAGTCAGCACAGGCTCAATAGACGCTCACCATGAGGAAGCGGTTGGTGCGGAGGCAGTGCACCACCACCGCCGCCCCCACGCCCCGCCGCTGCTCGTAGCACGGCCCCGCCGGATTGTGCGCCTCGTGCACGTGTACGGCAATGTTGCCCACGTGCGTCCCGCACACCGTACACATCCCGGGGCGGTTGTCGTCGTATATGTGGTACAGCGGGCCTGGCGTGCGGGTGCGGGAGAAGCGGTAGCGGGTAGGCAGCGGAGCAGTACCCTGTGTTCTTGGGAACACCTGGGTGACCTGGGTAAAGCACGATTGTCTGAACCAAGGTCCATGAGCACGGCGGTGTGTCGCTGAGGCCTACAGAGCTTCTTGTTGCTTGTAGTTGCAGCGCACATGCTGCAGATGGTAAGGCGTAGTGCCGCGGACTCACTGTGCAGCCAGAGGCCTTCAGGGGAGAGCCCTTCCTGCCCGCAGTAGAGGCAAGCGCAGGAGCGGGCCCCCAATTCTGCCTCTCCATCGCCACCGCTGGCGATACTGCTGCTGGCGATCGCTGCCAGCTTCCGAACAAGCTCGTCCACGTCCTGGGGGTAGCACGTGACCATGCTGCAGCCCTTGGCGAAGGCAGCTATGCGGAGCTGCGCGTCGCTGACCGCGTCGGGGTGCCACAGGCAGATGAAGGCGTGGGGCAACGTGCAGCGGAGCGTGTATGCTGTTTGGAGGTGGCGGTCGACTGCTGTTGAGGCTGCAGGGCCGGTTGTGCCGTTGGCTGTCCTTGGGGGGTGTTGCAGCGCTGGTGCGTCTGGGCCGTTGGCACTGGTGGTACGGGCGGAATTGCCGTTTGGCAGGGGCTCACTGCCGCTACTGCCCTCTTTGACATCTCCGTTGTCGGAGGTCCGGCACTCGGGTTGCTGCTGCGGCTCCAGCGTTTTGAAGTCCTGCAGCTCCCTCTCAGGCAGAGTGGTGCCGGGGGGTGGTGCCTCCAATAGGACCGCGACGATGTGCGAGCGGTCAACGTCTCCCCTTGCAGTTCGGACTGCTGTGGCGGCATCTACTATGTCCTGCTCAGGACTTTTTGTAGGCAGGCTGATGACCTGGAAGGTGCCCGTTGCCTCCGCAGCAGCATGTGCCGCGCGATGGAGCTGCCCGCCGGGCTTTCCTACTATTACAAGCGTACTAAGGGCCATATTAGCCGCTACTCGTGAACTATTGTGTGTGTCATGTATTGAAGTGATGCTTTACTCCGACCCGGTCAGGCATTTTTATACAGCTCGCAACTACAGCTCGCGGGAGTCTGCTATGCGCATGCCCGCAGAAGAGACGTCTTTATTGATTTGAAGGCAGAGCGCCGTAGCCAAATGCCTGCCTGGAACAAGGGCTTGGGGCGTCAGGCGTGACACGTGTGGCATGCTGCAGGATGCTGCATGCCAGGGGAGCCCCTGCTGCATGCTGGTTGTCCCCGGCTGTCCGCATGCCGGCATCTCAAGGATAATGGCATGGCTCAAGCGTGCGCCCGTTACAGCCTTGCACACGGTGGTCGACTTCGCATCACAAGCACCGTCGGGAACGGAAGGGACACAAACGGCGGCAACGACCGCTGCGCACTGGCACGGCGTGGCACGGCGTGACCAGGGCGTCAGGCGCTGCACGCAAGCCTAAAACACGGCATTCCAGCCCGATACAGAAACATGTATTGTACAAAGGACGGCACCCGCGCAATGGCACCGTTATTGTCGTGCCTACAAACGGCCTCCTTACGCAGATAAGCAGCAACTCCATAACAAGTTGCGACAGGCTTCCTTTGGCAGCCTCGCGCTCGAGCCAATAACAACAGAGTAAAATACTGATACAAGCCTTGAATAATTTGCACTGCAGCACGGCGTAAGCTGGCGGGTTGCCATGGGCGGGGACGATGCTCCTGCATGCATGCACTCCCCAGTGTTGCATGTCAACCTGCCCCATATAACTGCTTCAGCCTGCAAACATGTCAAGAACGCAACTTGTACACCTCCACTCCGGCCTGGCTCCCTCACAGCAGTACACAATCACACACTGCGCCAACTTAGCCGCACTGAATGACGGCGCAGCGCCTCGACCCAATCAGGGCTCACGTGGCAGCCGACACGGAATATCCCTCCCCCGTCGCCTTGCCCTGCATCCCGCTTGCCGTACTCCCCCACTTCCCTTTGTCTTTCAGCCGGCCGCGACCACG
>VFQN01005422.1_pt1 | contig 15656 bp, 26 predicted proteins | sample 3512371 | NCBI WGS metagenome assembly VFQN01 (sample SAMN10412370, study PRJNA504923) | tailings metagenome | isolation source: Replicate 2 from Balatoc abandoned mine | place: Philippines: Itogon, Benguet | collected 2017-08-28
GGGCTAGGGATGTGGGTTAACTAGATGGAGGGGAGGAGGGGCGGCTGGGAGGGAGCGGGCATGCCGAATGACCAGGTGCTGGATGTGCGGGGTGTGCTGGGTGTGTGTGGGTTAAGGGTGTGGTCATAAGGAGGTGGCATGGTAACCAGGTGTAGGGATGTGTGGGTTAAGGGTGTGTGTGGGTCAAGTGTGTGGTCATAAGGAGGTGGCATGGTAACCAGGTGTAGGGATGTGTGGGTTAAGGGTGTGTGTGGGTCAAGTGTGTGGTCATAAGGAGGTGGCATGGTAACCAGGTGTAGGGATGTGTGGGTTAAGGGTGTGTGAGGGTTAAGGGTGTGGTCATAAGGAGGTGGCATGATAACCAGGTGTAGGGATGGAGGAATGGAGGTGGGAGTGCATGCCGGTAGTGGGTCATGATGACCGGAGTTGGTTGGTTGGTACGACGACAAAGCGTTGCAATGCGGTATGCGGACACACTGCTAAGACGTTAGGGTAGGTTTACATATGCATGCTCAAAATTGCGGACGTGTCGGTAATTCCGACGTGCCTTCCCATTCTAGGGGAGAATGGGAATGCGCGCACGTCCGAAATGCCATTTTGGACATACGTTCTGCCAATTTCGTGCATATGTAAACCTACCCTTAGGAACTGAGTACGTAAAATCGTGTTGCACGTGCAACACCGCTGTTCCTGTTGTCATTCGCCCACAGCTCCGGCGCTTCGAGCTGGCCCACCGCTCCAAAGCATTCCAAGCACCAGCGAACACACCGTTGGGTCGGCGCGAAGATTTTGAGTTCACTTATTCTCTCTCGTCAGCAGTCATTCATGCTAAGCGTGTGACCCCTTTGTCCTGTCACGTGCGCGCAGCTCCGGCGCTTCGAGCTAACCCACCGATCAAAGCACTCGCCCTACTTCTTGGAGCTACCGCAGGCGCAGGAGGGTGAGTCAAGATATCCAACTAAAAGCGTTGTGTACAGAACGAACAAGTTTTTAACCCGCCGACGGGCCCCTGGCGGGGGCAACTTTGGGCGGGACGATGGGTTTGGGCGCCTTGCCGTGCTCGCCCTTCTTCCCACCGCACAGCTATGCAGTGCAGTGGGGCACCGATCCATGGCTGGGGTGGGCCGGGAGGGGGAAGCAGTGTAGTAACGTGTAGTGGAACGAAGTAACGTGTATGACAGGGAGGGGTTGAGAGGGGATTTGGGACGGGGATTGCGTGCGAGAGAGGGGCGGACGAGGGACGGGAGAGGGCGAGTTGGGGGGAGGCGAGGGGCGGACCATGCCCACAGGCTGCAGCCCCTCCCGCTTTGCCCCCCATACCCCACAGACACGGGGGCCCTAGCGGATGGCTTTGACCCCTTCAAAACCGCCACCGGCCTCGAAGACCTGTCGTTGGCGGCGGCGGGCGCCGCCGCCGGCGGCGCGGCGGCGGCGGCGAAGCTTCCGGCGGCGGGCGGCGGCAGCAAGAGACCTCCCCTGTCATCGGTCATGACCCTGGTCCCGGAGCACTTTCCAGAGGAGCTCTATAGCAGCAAGGACATGAGGTAAGCGACACGATAAGTAGTACGTATTATGACCGACTGTAATGTACGGTACCGTGGGCACCGTTGGATCGTACCGCTGGAGCATTGTCCAAAGGAGGCATACGGTGGCATGGACAACGACCCATGGACCCCCCACCCTGCCTGCCCCCCCCCCCCCCCTCCCCGCTTCCCCCCCTCCCCCCCCCGGGCCCCCCCCCCCCCTCCCCGGTGCCCCCCCTACCCGCTCAAAGGCCAGTCCCCTGATCCATGTTGTCGGGTTGGGACTCACCGTCCCTGCCCGTCCTTTCCCTCACCCCCGCCCACTCCCTCCCAGGGCCTCCCGATCCGGACGCTCCAGGTGCAGCAAGACGCCTACTTCAGGGCCCCTGCATCCTGTGACTAACCACTAACCTTGCAAACTCTCGGCCCCACCCCCACCCCGATCACCACCCTTCCAGGGCCTCCCGGTTGCAGACACTTAAGGGGCAAGACGCCTACTTCAAGGCACAGAACCGCGCGGACGACGGGTCAGGTGCGTGCGCAGTGCAGCACTAACACTTGTGAGTGTTTGCCGTCAGTAACATGTAACATGGATACCTACCGTCACCAACAGTTTAGAGCGTACGGACGACGGGCCCGGTGCGCTGCGCATGCGGTGCGTAGGTGAACTGCACGCCAACACCCCGTTGCCTCCGTTGCGCTTCCACGCTCGCTTTTGCTTTCAATCTTCCTGCTTTCAAAAAAACAGAAACACCTCACGGTACCGGTGTTACAAGCTGTCTTGCCCGACCGCCCAAACGCCCAACGCAGGGTTGCGACGGCTCCGCTAGGTGGATTTAGAAGTTTAGCAGTGTTACACAAAAAGCTTGCTGCAAGTGTCCCGTCAAACAGGTTCCTTCCAACGCCCACCGCAGGGTTGCGACGGCTCGAGCAGCTCGCCAAGTTGGAAAGCAACCAGGTGAGATTGGTAGTCAGCTGCGTGTAAGGAGTTGGCGTAACGCGTGCTTGCGAAAATCGACGTTCGCATTTCGTACACGTGACCTACTGCAATTACACATTCCACACTCAATCGATTCCTACCTTCCCACAAACCGTCGCTCTCGCTGTTTGGTGTGTTGTGCAGCCATGCTAAAGGCATGCAAGACAGTGCAATTTTATTTTTGTTGCTGATTCCTCAATTTATCGTCGCTTGTGTGCGTGCCTTTCCCGTCGTGTGCGGTGCAGGAGGAAGGCGGCCCAGGGGCTAAGAAGGCAGCAGAGCCAGAGGAGGAGGAGCAGGTGGGTGGCGTGTGGGGTAGGGGTGTGTGGGTTAGGGATGTGTGGCAACGGGTTGGGTAGGGGCCAGGGGGACCTGGTGGGGCTGGCGGAGCCGGAGGAGGAGGAGCAGGTGGGTGGCGTGGGCACGGCTGGGCTGGAGGTGTGTGTGTGTGTGTGTTAAGGGTGTGGGTTAGGGCGGGGTTGGAGGGGTATGTGTATTAAGGATTTGGTGCAAGGGCAGGTGGGGATGGCGATGGGGAGGGGGGAGGAGGAGGAGGAGGAGGAGGAGCAGATACTGGTGTGGGTTAGGGGTATGTGTTTAAGGGTTTGATGTAAGGACAGGGCGACCTGGTGGGGATGGCGGAGGCCCTGCAGGCGGGGGAGGGGGGAGGAGGAGGAGGAGGGGCGCGTATGGGTGTGGTTTATGGGTGTGTGGAATATTGTAGGGTCAGGCGGGGGCCGGACAACCGAGGGGAGAGGAATGGGGACCTGGTGAGAGGCCTGTAGCTGGGATGAAGGAGCTGCACGTGGGAGGGGGCGAAGTTTGGGGGCAAAACGGGAGGAGAGGGAACGGGGGAGAGGGCGGGGAGGTGCCCTTGAGGGGCCAGCTGTTCGGGGGAGAAAATGGCACATCGCCTTCTGCCGCCGCCCCGTTGCACATGGTGGTGGAGAAAAAACCAGTTGGTCGACAAAATGCGCCCTCCGCAATCATCACGCAGGTCGAGGAGGAGCCGCACGACACGGACGAAGAGGAGGACATGGAGGACGACGACTACTACCAGGTGGGGAAATAATTAAATAATTCTTTAATAAAATAATATTATATAAATGTAGAACTGCAGTTGGGTGCTGCAATTCAATCGGGGACATGGAGGACGCCTACTACTACCAGGTGGGTGGGGGTGGGGGTGGGGGTGGTGGTGGGGGTGGGTGATCACAATCAGCATTACAACATTGAATGACTTCAGTTTTCAGAGCAGCGCGCAGCTGGGTGCTGAAATCTTGTACATGGGCAACAATGTTGGGGAAACAATGAGTACGGTGTCAGCATTTGTGCATACGGTACGTAGATATCTTATCCCAGGGGCATGCTGTAATGAGGGAAAGGGTAGCGTATGGCCATTGGCACGCCATCAGGATTGGGATGAGGCCTGCGTTAAGCCACGCCAAGGGGTGCAACGTGCAGCTCCCCCCCCCCCCCCCCGCCATAGGCAGTACTTTATTTTGGTCAGTTTGAGAACAAAAAGCCGGCAGCATTGTAGCAGCCGCTCATCAGCGACCTACTTGGCCTACCATACCTACTTGGTGCCGAAACTGCCCCCCGCCGACTGCCCCCTGCAGACCGCCCCTGCCTCCCCACTCCCCCAAACGCCCCTCCCCTGCCTGCCCGCCCTTTCCTTCGCCGCCGCCCCAACTGCGCCTAACAACCCTAACCGCTGCAACCGCTTTAACCAACCGCAGGGCGAGCACTTTGACGACGACGAAGGCTACGGCGACGACTTTGGGGACGGCGGAGACGACGGGCCCACCTTCTAGGCTGACGGCGGTTGGCGGTTGGCGGTTTGATACTGTAGGCGCATGCGTCCTGGCGTATGTCGTTGCTGCGGCGGGGATGTTCGCTGTTTCCGTCATATTAGCGGTTGTGCAGCGATGACTTCGGAGATGGCGGCGACGACGGACCAACTTTCTAGGGTCGTTGACGGGGTTGTACGACAGCTGCATTCCGGATGTATTGGGCGTACGGACGTTCGGACTGGCGGCGGCCGATATTTCTCACGGGGCGTTCCGTAATGGGCCGACTGTACGGATCGTGCAGCGGCCTGTTGCTCTCTCTCTCTCTGTGCATGGCACGATAGGGCAATGGCGGGTGCGGGGGGCACGGACCAGACCACCTTCCAGGCGTCGCTGTGTCAGGCAAAGGGTTCTGCAAGCGATGCCCGGCAGCAGCAACGGCTGGGGAGGGTGTTGGGCGCCAGGGGCTTGTGAGGAGGGTTGCAGCAACGCAAAACTTAATCTCCTGGGAAACAGGCTGAGGTGGTGCTGAGGGGCAAAGGGCTTGAGAGGAGCTGCGCCTGGCCACCTGACCCTTGGGCCTTGCAGCAACACAGGCCTTTCTTTTCTTTCTTCGGGAGGAGGTCTCCTGGGCACGGTAGTACGACGGGACCTGGTGGGGATGTGGGGACCAGCGGGGACGGTGGACTGGGGCGGACGGGGTGTCGGGTGCGGGTGAGGGCGCTGCGCTCTGTTGGCGCGCCCACCTCATTTGTACGGTAGCGGCTGCTGAGGCTCTTTCTTTCGCACTTCGTGAAAAGGTTACATGTGGGCTCGGAAGCCCCATCCTGACAAGCACACGTGGGCGGGGCTGTTGAGGAGTGTGACGGGTGGTAGAGCCCAGAGGACGCCATCGGACCCGCTGCGTTGCGAGACTACCGTACGCAACAATGCAAGGGGCGAGCGAGGAGCTGTCTCATGCATGTGCACGCCAGGTGCTCAGTGCAGTCGCCTTCTCGCCGCCCGAATCCTGCCTTGTTACATGCTCTGTTATCCCTGCATCTCATCCTTCTATGCCAGGTGCTCAGCGTGCCTTGTATTGGGGAGTGGTGTGCCTGCCGAATGAGCGGTGTGGCCAGGTGTGGCTTTTGGCTAGCCTGGGCGGCTGCCCGGTTCGGTTACTGGGCGTGCCCCTGCTAGCCGTACATGACAACGTGAGCCGTACGGTGTAGGGGGCCTGGGGCAGCGGTGTGGTAGAAGGACGAGGGGGAGGAGGGGCGGGCGTGGAACGCAAATCAGCAGGATTCGGAGGGCAGAAGACCTCCCCTGTACAACCGTTGGGAGGCTGAGTGCCGCCGATCAGCCTGTAAATGTAACGTGACGCAGTACAAGTACATGTGTATAATTGCTACATCCCATCTCCTTTGCGGTGCACCATAGGAAGGCTCGTCGCTGTCAGGTGAGTGTCAGGTGACATACAGAGGAAGGTCAGCTGCACCGGCAATCTCTGGACGTCCTGGCGGCTCACACTTGCATCAAATTTTAGATTCTTCTAAACTGTACGCTTGGGAAAGGCGACCCAAGTCCTTGCGTTCCGTGCTGTCTGCATTCCGAGTGTACCTGCCTGAAGTACAGCGTCAGAGCCAAACGCCAGCGTTATCCTATCTTCAAACCATATACTAGTATCTCTTGAATCCCTTATACTCCTACACTGTTTCCATTACCGCACCTCGTTTCCAAGCCCGGCATCTTCAACGCCAATCGCTTCTTCCACCCTGCGACTTGCACTCATCCGTGCTACCTTAAACCACAATACCAGCCTATATACAAGCAAAGTCGACTCATAGTGTCGGGGACATCAGTGCCGGCTTCTTGAACCGGCTTGCCTTGCATCCGACGGCCCTTTGCTGACCTTCGCCTGGTCGTCCAACAGTCAAGCTTCACGTCTGTCGTTTGACCACTGAACATGAGTCAAATTCATCCTGAGGAACGCGTGGCGGTGCGCAGCGCGCAGCAGCCCAAAAACAGTGACCCCGAGGCAGCGATGGCACACGGGTCTGCTGGCTCTGGCGCAGCTGGCAGCTCTGGGGGCCTTGCCGGCTGGGTAAGCTCCAAGTGGCAGGGCTCTGCCCCGCGTCCATCCTTCCCTGTGTTGCCCACAGAGGCTGCGTGCTGCTGTCATTCATACTTGCACGCTGTACCGCGCACGGCTCCGCCTGAAGCCTAAGGGGAAGCAGGTTCCCGTCTTGCCACCCCCAAAGGATGCGTGCACCCCACATGCTACACGCACCGACTCACCTCGCCTCTCATCTGCTACTTCCACTGTGTCCACACCTGGCAACCGCCCCTTGCTACCGTGCATTCCTGCTGTCCCTCCGTTTCTGCCCTCCAACTCCATCCATTGCCCTTGGCCACCACACTCCTGCCCTCCACCTGCCCCGCAATACGGTACTGTGCAACCCCCACTACACAGCTTCACACATACGATAAATACCAATGGTATTCATTTCCACGTGTACTGCTTGGATGCACAATTGCAGTTTAATAAGCAATAAATTCACGCACACATGCTACTGCCCTGATACTCCCCAGGCTAAGGCCAACACCGCGTCTGCGGTTACTCTGGCTGTGATTGCCGCAATCTGCCTAGCGGTCATCATCATCGTGCCGGCCTCCGTTGTGGGTACACGAGACGAGACCCAGCGGGTGAGCCAACCAATGCACCGCTTTGGGTTGCTGCGCACGGTGTGGCGGACGGGTGGGGCGTGAGGGGCCGGCTTGCAGGCTGCCTAGAGCGTCACGGCACTCCCACTTCCTTGCATGGCAGATGGCGCATACGCGTCCTTGCATGGCAGACGGCACATACGCGTCCTTGCATGGCAGATGTACAGACAAGCATGCAGAACCGCGGGTGGTGGTGGGATTGGGACTTATGAAACAGTATGCGCGCATGCGCCATGGGCAATCTGTAGTATAGAACTTGTGCGCCCTTTAACGGCTGTTGTACGGCGCACCGCGCTGTCATTGCGCAGGCGGTTCCTGTGTCTCAGCAGTCGTGCCATAGTAGTATACTTGCTTGTTGTTCCTTTGCGTTTGGAGGAGAATGCAGTTTTAGGATTTCGCGTTGCGCAGTTTGCCATGTCGCATTCGGGCGGCCCTGGGGCCAGTCTGGGAGCAGCAGGCGGATTGGGGACGTGGGGAGCCTCTTTGAGTCCCTGCATATGTACCAGTCTCTTTGAGCCCCTGTATGTTACAAAAACAGTACATGATTGTGCATCTCCTGATCCTGCGTTTGCTGCTTTCGCCTTGCGCAGTTTTCCATGTCGCATTCGGGCGGCGCTCGGGCCGCAGCAGGCGGCCTTGGAAGCCTGCTGGAGTCGCTGGGGGCGGACGCATGGGACGGGGGAGACTATAGCAGCAGCAACAACAACTACGGCGGCAGTGGGTTGAGTGCAGGGGGATCCACTACTGGAGGCAGCACCAGCAGCACCGGAGGCACCACCACGAGCAGCGGGAGCAGCACCAGCTTTAACCTTGGCGGTTCGTGCAGGTGGGCGAATCGGGAAGGGGTGTGGGTTCGGTTGTAGCAAGCCCCGCAAATCTAATACACGCCAGGTCCTTAACCCACACCCCTTGCCCATGGCCCCCTGCCCCGCCGCTCGCCCGCCTCCCCACATGTCCTCTCTTGCACACACCACTCCCTTAACCCACTGCCGTACACCCCCGCTGTTGTGAGCCTGCCATACACCACAATTCCTCCGACTGCCCGTCCTGCGTGCCAGGCACTCGGTACACACCCCACCCTCGTAACCCACTGCCGTACACATCCCTGCCGTACACCCCGCAGGTCCTCGTCCGACTGCCCCGACTACGAGTCGTGCGTGTCGGGCACGTGTCACTGCGGCAGCATGCCGCTGTCGTGCGCCGCCACCGGCGGCCTCACCGTGTGCGCGCCCTTCATGGGCCAGCTCACGTGCCAGTTCATGTGCGCGGGCGTGGTGTGTCCCGTGGGTCAGGGCTGCACGGACCCCACCCAGTCCTGCAGCAGCCTGTCCGGCCGCCGGTAGGCGTCCCATGGGTCAGGGCGCGGTGTGTCCCATGGGTCAGGGCGCGGTGTGTCCCATGGGTCAGGGCTGCACCGACCCCACCCCGGCCGCCGGTAGGCGTGTACGGCAGCGTTGTTGGTTTCGTACGGTGTGCTGTGTCCCATGGGTCAGGGCTGCACGGACGCCACCCAGGCCTGCGGCAGCCTGTCCGGCCGCCGGTAGTACGGGATTCGCTTTGGTGGTGGTGGTGTCGTACAGCGTACCGTCTCGTGGCGTGTCCCATGGCTCGTTAGGGCCGCGTGGAGCCCAACGATCCATGCTCGTCCAGCAGCTGCGGCACAAGCGGCCGGCGGTAGCTAGGTTGTTTTGGTTGGTTGGTGAGTGTCGTACGGCATGGGAACCACCTTAACATGGGACATCGGAGCTGCAGATGACGCGTTGGTGTACATATCGTCGTGGGGTGCAGCTGCCAATATGTCCAGCGACAAGGAGTGCGTGCGGCTTTGTGGCCAAGCTGGCAAACGCTCGCCCAGTTGCCAAGCTGCAGTGGCAAATATCGAATGGGAGGTGCGGTCTGTGGACTAACTGAAGGCTCACGCGCCAATAACGGAGTGCTAAGAACAGCTTGTGCTGGCACTGCACGTGCGCATGCGCATACGCATGTGTGTTAACGGGGGCTGAGGGGGCTGAGTCATGCAGCCCCCATGCGGTGGGGTTGGGGACCCCGGGTGTGTTCGCTTTTTCCCATGTGGGCTTGAAGCCCGTGCACGAAGCCCTGGTGTACCGTATTACTGGAGATCCATAATCTATCTGATATGTGCTCTTCCTCCTGTGTACATCAGTAGAGCACATATGGCAGTGGGGACATAGCGAATGAGACAGGGGAACCTCGTTGCTGCCATGATAGATGTGTGGGTGGCGGACGTGCCCTTGCCAGACATTCATTGCGGCAATGTGGAACTCAAGACCCGCCGCAACGGCGAATAGGCTGTCGTGGTGCACTGCGAAGTGCTGCTCGGGGGAGGTGCGTGCGTTCGCATTGTGACTGTCTTGTGACTGAGGTGTGACGTACGGTGGGTATGCATAGCAGGCGTTGGGCGGAGCATGAAGAGTCGTTTGACGGCTGGGTCCTGGTATGGACAACATTTTTTACTGCTCCCATCTACTTACTTCAGGGCATCTGGCCACGCACTGCCTTGGCTGTTGCCTAATTATCGGCGCAAATAAGTTGACGCACGCGTACGTGCTTCAACGACGGGAACGTAAGCAGGTGCCCCACTACGGTATCCTGGAACCCACATGTGGACCGTGCACCTGGCCGGGGCCAGGTATTGTGCCATGCAGTAATGCCGTAAGATGCTGCCTGGTTGCTACCGTCAATTTATGGCTCCCTCCTCGCACGCAGGTTGGTTGTAGATTTGCATTGTCATGGCGCAATCGTAAACTGCCACATGCAACCCAGCCCGCCCAGGCAGTGGGAGTCAAAGGTGTCCCGCTCCGTGTCAATTGCACCCCCATGCAACGCAATGCTCTCCCCCAGACAGCTGTTGTACCGTACAGCCAGCAGCAACAGTGCTGAGTGTGCCGTGGGGTGCCAAAGGAGCCTCCATACCGTACCGTACCGTACCGTTACACTCCACCACCCTGCACGTCAGTCCAACCACCGCAGGGGGCCTCACGGTCAACGCGCCACTGCCGTACGCATGGCACCCAAGGGGAGGGCTCCCCTGCTGGTGCTGGTGCCCGTACGCATGGCGCGGCAAGGCACCCCAACACCATCAGACCGACCAAGTCCCGCCCTGCGATGCCTTGCCGCTAGACACCCGCCGCCTTGCCGCAGCGCCAGGTAGGAATACATGACCATCGACGCCGCCCGCCTCAAAACAGGGTCAATGCAAAACGAGAGGGAGAGGCGCGAGGAGCCGTAACGTGCAAGAACCCTAGCGCCGTGCCCATGCACCGTACGCCGCGGTACCGACATGCTACTGTACACCACCCGCCCGTATGAGCACCCACTGCCGCGGCTTCCAAAACAAGCTCAACCAGCCCGTCGGCCCGTTGGACAAGAGAACTTGCCAGACAAGGCAACCAGCTGCATATGGACAAGGCAACCAGCTGCATGGCTCCCTTGTCCGTTGTCCGCTCTGCTCTTTCGTGCCAGCGCAGCCAACCTGCACGGCCAGCAGCATCGGTGCATGGCGCACTTTCCCCCCCCCTTCTCTTACCCCACCGCCTGCCCCGCACCGCCCGCCTGTTTCCCTCACTCCCACGTACCCCTCACCTGCCCCTCGTTCCTCCTCCCCCATTTGGCTCCCTCACTCCTCCTCTCACTCCTGCCCCCCTCCCTCCCCAACCAATACACCCTCGCTGAAAAGTCCAATGTTGCACAGTCGGCCTCCCCTCCTGCTACATCACAGTACACCCCGCGCTGCCGATGTCGCACCCCCCTGCGTCGCACCCATCGCAGCCGCCTGACCCGTCGCAGCCGTCGCACCCCCCACAGTCCCCGCAGTCGCCCCCACAGCAGTCCCCCCCGCCGCCTAGGTCACCCACACCCGCCAGCCCGCCGCCAAGCGCGTCGCCAACGCCTGCAGACGACAGCCACACAATAAGCAAGTGCTTATGTGATATATTGTATGGTTTAAAACATTTGTATGGAAGGTGTGCAAAGAGGAACCTCCTAGGTCCCCCAACCCACGCCAGCCGGACAGCCGCCCACACCTGCAAAGGAGTCGTTGCGAACGCGGGCCCACAAAATGTGCCTGCTGTCCAAGCGTGCTAACACACACCTGCTCCCACTACCCACCTGCGTTGGCCGCCGTTGCCCCCAGGTCCCCAAACAGGAACGCCGCCCCCACGCCCAGCCCAGCCAGCACCGCAATGCCCGCCACACCGCCGACGGCGTAGGCTGCGTAGTTGACCTTGCGCCGGCCCTGCTGCTGGGACTCCTGTGGGGCGCATAAAATACGCGTGGCTACTCAAACCGCATACCTACAGACATGCTAGGTATTGCGTTGCACGAGAGGGAAAGGCGCAGGTGACCTTGCGCCGCCCCTGCTGCTGCGATACCTGCAAGGCAGGGGGCCGAAGGACACGTCTAAAGGACCGTCGCATGCGCAATGAATGAGCATGCATGTGATGGCGTCAGGGGATCCACGCGTGCTTCCAGGCCCTGTCCCGCGCTTGTGAACCTGTGCCCACGCCGTCGGCGTGTAACGTCCGGCCAACAGAGATGGTCACAGCTCTACTGGCAAACGGGTCGAAAGGGGTTAGGCGCAAGACAGGTAAACACGTGCAACTTCATACACGCGCACACGTGGTCCCACCTGCTGCAGCTTGTCGTACTGCGCCCTGGTGGTCACACGGAGAGGCATGGGCACCTAGGCCCATCACACTAGAGCACAATCGCGTGCAACTTAAGACATATGCGCGCACACATGCGCCCACCTGCTGCAGCTTCTCGTACTGACTCACGCCTACCACACACGCACCACTTAATACACATGCGCCCACCTGCTGCAGCTTCTCGTACTGACCCACGCCTAACACACACGCACCACTTAATACACACGTTATCCTACCTGCTGCAGCTTGTCGTACTGCGCCTTGGTGGTCAAACGGAAAAGCAGATGCACCTCTTACCCACGCCTAACACACACGCACCACTTAATACACACGTGATCCCACCTGCTGCAGCTTGTCGTACTGCGCCTTGGTGGTCTCGAAGCCCACCGTGCGGGTGTGGGCGCAGGGCACGCCTGGGTGGCAATGGGTACACGTGGGCGGGTGGGTGAATACGTATGCACCAGGTTCCTAACACACACCTAACACACATGCTGGCCTGTCCACAAGCTGCTTCGGTTTTCGTACACGGGCGGAATTGTGCACGCATGCGATACCCACCTACACGGCACGCGCCCCTCACCTGTTGCGATGGACAGGTTTTGCTGTGTCGCACGCTGTTTCAAACAACACCCGCGCCCCTCATCTGTTGCTATGGACACGTTTTGCTGTGTCGCACGCTGTTTCAAACAACACCCGCGCCGCTCACCTGTTGCGATGGACAGGTTGACGATGTTGTTGATGAGCGCTGGGGGGTCGCCCTGCAGCCACGCCTGGGGGCAGGATGGGGAGGATGGGGCAACAAGAGGTTACACTTGAGCCCCCCTGCACCGTGAGCTGGTCCAGGCAGGTCCAGGCAGGGAGTTATCCCACCTGCGCCGTGAGCAGGTCCAGCCTGCTCTTTATGAAGACCTGGTCCAGGGGCAGGCCGGGGCCGTGCGGGGAGGGCAGCACCGGGTTGGAGCTCCACACTGCAAGGGGGGGAGGGGAAGGGGGAGGGGAAAGAACAGTCGGACGCGGGAGTGTGTTAGGGCGATCAAAACTGCGCGGTGTGTTAGGACAACAGACTGCCGCCCAGCACCGCAGCAGCTCCAAAGCCCCAGGCCCCAGGCCCGACTCGCAACCGTTGGGACGGTTGTCCCGGTACTCCAACGGCCAAGCCCCGCCCCTTCCCCGCAACTTGCCCGGCCCCGTCCCCTGCCCTCCCCGCGTGCCCCCGCCACACATGGACGGCGCCGTACACGCCGTACGCCACCGTACGCCACCACGAACGTTCCAAGCCGTTTCGTGGCTTCTGACCCTGTGTCACCACGCGAGTACGTGGTTTAGGACAGTCACAGGGACGGCGCCCTTGCACGCCATTGCCGCAGCCCGCCACGAAAATTCCCAGCCATGGGTGGCTATCAACACACTGTGTGCGCTACGCGAGCATGTGGGTTAGTGCACCAGCACCCCTACCCCACACGCCACAAATACCACCACCCTCACGAACAGTGTGGACCCCCCTAACCCCTCCCCCCGTCCCAACTCACGCGCGCCGTTGGGCAGCGTTCCGTTGACGGTTATTCCGTTGGCCGGCCAACTGCCGTCGTACTTTCCGGCGATGACCAGCGGCATGCCGCAGAACAGGTCGGGCAGGGGGTAGGGGTACAGCTCGCATCCCTTGACTCCGGGCAGGGTGAGGGTGACGTCGGACAGCACGGGGCGCTGGGCAGCGGTCAGCATGGCCTGCATCTGGGCCTGCGGGGTGGGGGAGGGAACACAAGGTTATACACATCAGCGCGGCTTGCATCTGGGCCAGGGGTGGGCGGGATGGAGGGGATTAGTTCGGTACGCATGTGCGCCATCGGAAGGGTGGGGTATGGGGTAGGGGTACAGCCCTTGACGCCGGGCAGGGTGAGGGTGACGTCGGACAGCACGGGCCGCTGTGCAGCCGTGAGCATGGCCTGCATCTGGGCCTGCGGGGAAATTGGCAATGGAAGGAGGTGATTGCAGCGTTAATATGTACGTAAGTAGGTTGGTAACATGTGGTTTTGTGCTTCTGGACAAGGGTGAGCGTCACGTCAGACAGCACGGGGCGCTGGGCGGCAGTCAGCATGGCCTGCATCTGGGCCTGCGGAATACAAAGAGAATGCATTGGGGACGCATTGGGGGGAGTGATGTTAGTGCTAATGGGCAATGCAGCATGGCCTGCACCCGGGCCTGTAGAGTGGGGGCACGTGAGTTCAAACCCCACGACGCCGCGGTGCCGCGAGCCACAACAGGTGCCTTGCCTGTTTCCTTCGCCTGCGTCCTTAGCCCTAACCCACCCGCACCCACCTGGATGGCGTGCGGCCGGAACGCCACGTCGAACGCCCCCCTGCCGTACGTTGCCAGCTGCTTGAGGAAGTAGTGGTTGCAGTACGGCCCGATGCCGAAGGTGCAGATGCGCGGGATGCCGGAGGCAGGGGCGGTTGGGGCGGTTGGTGGTTGGCCGTCGGTGGTGGTTGGCGGCGCCGCCAGCAGCGACCGCACGTGCTGCTCCACGTGCCGGCAGATGTCCTTCTCGTTCTGCGGACAGAACGTGTCACAGGAACACAGGACGTGTCACAGGTCTGCTATAAGATTGCGAACAGGACGTGTCACAGGCACATAATTCAAAGGACCATTTAGCACCATGTAGCAGTGCCCCTCCATGACCAGCACGTGGCTGTCCAGCCTATCGTGTTGCGTGTACACACGTGCCGGCATATGTCGGTCTCGTTCTGCGGTTTGGACAGATCATGTATGGCAGCGAGGGCGGGTGCCATGCCGCCTCCTGACAAAGTATACACTCCAGCTAACCCACGCCTAACCCACACCCCACCTGCACGCATCCGTCCGTGACCAGAAATATGAACGGCAGCGATGGCGGGTGCGACGGGGGGCGGCGCAGCAGCACGTCCACGGCTGTGGTGAGGGGCCCCATGATGTCCGTCATGCCACGTGCCTCGATGGAGCCGCGGACCCACGCCTGCAAAGGATGGGCAAAACAGCAGTACACGCATTCTAACTGAATTCCACTACCGCAGTCTGTGTGCGGATGAGGAGTAGCTGCAGCGCCTGCGGGTTAAGGGACTGCGCCACGCCAGCAGGGAGCGCCACCACGTTTTCCTCACCCCTCCCGGCCACGCTAATACACACCTGCCCTTAATACACACACCAACCGTGTACACACATGCCCCCACCTCGCACGCCGCCACGTTGTCCTGGCTGGCGGGCAGCAGCTGCCCCCCGGGCGTGAACCACAGCTGCTCGTGGTCGAAGGCAACCACCGCTAACACACACCGGCCCTTAATACACATGCCCCCACCTCGCAGGCCGCCACGTTGTCCTGGCTGGCGGGCAGCAGCTGCCCCCCGGGCGTGAACCACAGCTGCTCGTGGTCGAAGGCAACCACCGTGAAGGTGTCGAGCGGGGTGAGGGAGCGCAGGCCGAACAGCAGAGCGGACCTGCAGGGGAAGAAAGGGGGCATTCAAGATATGTGATCAGATATCAGTGATACAGGGACAGGCTGGTCTCATGCCAACCACCGTGAAGGTGTTCAGGGGGATGAGGGAGCGCAGGCCGTACAGCAGAGCGGACCTGGGGGGAAGGAAGGCAGACGTCCACTGAAAACAGTTGCTTTTAGTGCCTTGGTGCTTTAGTGCTTTTGGTACTTTCTTTGTCATCCAATCCCACTTTGTGGACTAGCACTCGCATTGTGTGCCGTCCACCATCGGGGGAAGGGAAAACTGTTCTCGTTCTAGTCGCAGGTACACACAACCGTCGTCACTTGGCAACACTCACTTTGCGAAGTGCATTGGCTCTCCACTCATGCTTCCCGATCTGTCCAGAATGAATATGATGGACCGCGGGAAGGGCTGCGTGAACTCGGGGGCTGGGGGCGCCACCGTGAGCACGAAGGCACCGCGGGGGTCGGGGTTGGCGGGGGAGGGCTGCAAAAGGGGGGAAGGGAGGGGGACAGAGGGGAAGAGGG
>VFQN01005423.1_pt1 | contig 15653 bp, 25 predicted proteins | sample 3512371 | NCBI WGS metagenome assembly VFQN01 (sample SAMN10412370, study PRJNA504923) | tailings metagenome | isolation source: Replicate 2 from Balatoc abandoned mine | place: Philippines: Itogon, Benguet | collected 2017-08-28
TGTCAGAATTTCCAGACCCGAAGGCACCGAAATTATGAGCGGTCAGAATTTTTCGTCAAATAAGACCGGAACACTGACGCCAGCACCCCGCAGGGTGGCGTGTTTCCTCAAGCGGGTCGACTACATCACACATGGTCACGACGGCTTGAACGCGTGAACGCAACAGGTTCGCCCCTGCCGCATGCCGGCAAAGCCGTATGCAACTCCATTTCTCGTCCTTATCGCCCCCTGGGCTCTCCGGACGCGGCCAACTGGACCTGCAACTCGGTAACTATAACTGTAACTGTAACTTATGCAGTATAAACAGGCTGTGAGCACATTTCGTTGTTCACCCCCATTCTCCTCTTAGGTTTGTGTGGAGCTAGCAGGCTGGCACAGCTGCAGGACCCCACCACCGCCACCGTACGGTAAGCTGCGCAACATTTGCCTCCAGCCCGCGCCCCCAAAGCCTCCCCCTTTCGCTTCCTGCCCCCAACGCCCTCCCCGCCCACCTTGAGGGGGCTCCCCTGCCTGGTGACGATGTCCGCCGCCGCCCTCGGCCCCAGCTCCTCCACCAGCCACGTGTCCATGTCGCCCTTGTCGCGCTCGCTCAGCACTACCAGCTGGCCGGGGAAGGCGGCCGCGCCGCGGTCGGCGCGGGCAACGGCAACCTGGAGAACAGGAGGGTACGGCTACATTGGAAAGTACCGTATTTCATGTTGTATGCTGGCGGAATGGTGATGGGGATGGCGACAGTAAGGGGGGAAGCGGAGGGGCGCAGTGAACAACAGCTGGCCGGGAAAGGCGGCGGCTCCGCGGTCCGCGCGGGCAACTGCTACCTTCAGGGGGAGGCAGGACGGTGGGGTATGGGTGTGGGTATGTGATTGTGCGCGGAGTTATGTAGGTGCCGGTCAACCGCCTCCTTGGGCCAGTGTGCAGCAGGAATAAGTGGGGAGTGGCAGCACACTGAGCAACGAAGCCAATATGTGCAGCGCCCACCTGCTGCAGCAGCTCCCGCAGCTGCCTGTTGTGTCCCAAGATGACGGTGTGGTTGCGCTCAGGGACGGGGAAGTTGCCGCTGCGGTGCGGAGGGTGCACCACGTACGCATAAGGGGAAAGGGAGGGCGATTCACTCATCCAAGGCTTCGGCCACGTACGTAGAGCCTAGGCCTCAATCTCCCCAGGCCGGCCAGCGGCCACCCATCCCGCTCTACAGCCAGATGCCATCCATAACGATAATGTGCCCGCCCTCATCCTGTTCCCGGCCCGACGGTTGAGCTTGCCTGCACTGGACATGACTTTCAGCATACATGCGCTAGTGGGCTCACAGTCTGGCTGCCTCCTCGGCGGCCCCCCTCTCAGCAGCCAACACCCCTCCCTCCATCACAAGTAAGATAAACAGCTCCCAGCGACGTAACACCGCTTAGCCATGGTGCTCGGCTTGCCCCTCCATCCTCCCGTGGACTCACAGCCGTGCCGCCTCCACTGCGCCCAGGTTGTCGTCCCCGAGAATCCCCCGCCACGACACCAGTGTCAGACACTCCCTTGCCCTCCCTGCGTTTCACTCACAGGCGCGCTGCCTCCACCGCCCCCCGAATGTCGTCCCCCAGCAGACCGATGAGCACCGCAAAGGACAGCAGCCCCACCACGTACACCGCGTTCAGCAGCAGCAGCGCAGCGGGGTTGGGCTCGCCCGCAACATCGCAGCCTGGGGAGGCACACGAACCAGTAACACGCGGTGCAACATCGCATTGCCACGAAGCAGGGTGCATGTCAAAGTCCGGTACGTCCGCTGACCCTGGCTAACCCAGACCGCTGGCCTACTGGTGACCCACAGACCCGCCCGGCACGCTGTGGAGGGTGTAGTACACCCGCCGCTGCACCCAGCTCGTTGTCGGGCTTTTGCACCAGTAACACACCCTGCGCTCCTGCACACACCTACCGCACGCGACGACCCACCCGGCACGACGTGTAGGATGTAGTACACTCACTGCAATGCCACCCACCGACCACCCGGCACACTGTTGTAGCGGCACCGCTTACACACGGTTTGCTGCTTCACACGTCTACCCACCGACCCACCCGGCACGTTGTTGAGGATGTAGTACACCCTCTGCGCCGCCGTGCCCAGGCTGTCCCCCGTCAGCGCGTGCAGCGCCAGGGAGCCCGCCACCACGATGGGGGCGGTGATGGCGAACACGGTCACCACCTTGCCCCACGTGGGCAGCGTCAGCAGCTGGGGGATGCGTGTGGGGGGAAGGGTGTGAGTGTGTCCAAGGGAGCAGGGACGGGAGCGGGAAACCTCAATCAGCAGTGCGTTACAGTACCGTAGTAGGGTGAAGCGTTGGTGGAGTGTGGCAAGCCCCGTACGGAACGATTGTCGTACCTGCAGGAACTTGTACCGCGCGTACTGCAGCGTACGGGAACCCCATGATGCGTCCGGCCGGTGCGCCACGGACGTACTCGCGAAGGGCAGGGCCTGGTTGGAGGCCGCGTGGGTTAGGGTACCGCGCTGCTGCTGCTGTTGATGCTGCTTGTGTGGTTGCTGGTGTTGCAGCAGGTGATGTTGCTGCCGCAGCAGCACGCGGGCAGCCGCTGTTCCCGCGCTGCTCCCCGTCGCGCTGCGCTCCAGCAACAGCGCTGCGTCTGCCGCCGCAGCTGCAGCTGTAGCGCTGTGGCTGGCAGTAGCTGCAGCGGAGGCCGGAGCCGGGGACAGCAGCTGTCGGAAGGTGAGCACGAACGCGATGAGCGCGGTCATGCCGGCAATCGACGCGAGCTTCCTGACCGCGCGCGCAAGCCGACCGGCGGTATTGGCGGCCGATAGCAGCGATGCTGAGCCACGCGGAGAGAATGTAGATGCGCCAGGAACATCGCGTTGGCTGGTCCCACTGCTGGACCCCAACGGGTCGGTGGCGGGAGTGCATGCCGGAGGTGTAACGCTGTCCGGATCAGGCAGCCCTGATGATGAGCCCGATGCCTTAAGCTGCAACCTGAAGATCGCATTGTTGCTACTAGCAGGGAACGTTCTACGAACGGACGCGCGAAACCCTGGTATGCAGGCGTCGAAGGGGGTTGCGCGAGCCCGCCGAAGCGGTCGGCATACAGCGCGAGCCTGCATTTGCGCCGATACTGGCGCCCTAAACCCTGTCCTGTAGAACGGGCCCACAGGCTGCTACAGTGCACTCCTTGCACTGTTTCGCCCAGCTTTGCCTCACCGGTGGGAACCCCCGGCAACAGTCCCTAACCCCAGCGTAGATCGCGTTGCGCTGATGCAACGGACCATACTTCGGTCGTACACCAAGTCGGGTTCTCATTTCCAGTTTCCGTAGAGCAATGCAAGCAACCGACACAACTGACAACTTGTGTCGACACACTCCGGTTCTCTTCAGATATCTCATTGCGCTCTCACCACATATAATGTTCTCTTACATTAGGGTTAGTACACTGGGGGTTTAGTACGCGCTAGGGGTGACTTGTGAAGGCCATCGCCGTTTTGGCCTTGCAGCGGCCGGCAGGCGACACAACCTCGGTACCTGCCATACTAGCTTTACATAAATGCAATAAAAGGGCATGCTACACCCAGTGCCGGCCTAAGCCTATACAGCCCAGGCTCGGAAGCAAGTGGTCCCGCAGGAGGCAGTGTCCTACCTCGCAGCGCCTCGCCCCAAGCCCCCAACCCTGAACCATGGACCTGCTACGCCCACTCCACTGCCCTGCAGCACACACACAAACAACAGTCACACGCGGCAGCCGTTGCCAGGGCCTGGGGCAGGGCCAGGGCGGCAGCGGGAGCGGGTGGCCAGCTGTCAGTGCCCTCCGTCGGTCTGCACCCGCCACCCAAACCAGGTCAAGACACAGTACCCTTCCTGCTGCCCTTGCTACTCACTGCCATGCACCAGCTGCCAGATCCGCTCTTCTCAGCGGGCGCACCGCACCTGGATGCGGCTGCAGCCAAGGAGGCTGCACCACGTCCAGAAGCATGGCATCTTCCGGGGGCAGCCACAGCAGCAGCGGGAGCAGCGGGCACTGGGCCGTGTCCGGGATGACACGTGCCGGCGGCTGGCACGCACGCACAGGGCTGTACGGCAGCAGCGGCAGGGAGGGATGTGACAGGCGCAGCACTGGGGTGGCATGTGGGGCAGCAGGGAGGTCCCGGGGGCGGGGGTCCCCGGCTGGTGGCGGTGGCGGCGGCGGCGGCCCGGCGGCGGCGGACGGTCCAGTGGCCACAGGGCGGTGGGCGCAGGACGGGTTGTACGACAGCGGTGGGAAGGCGTTGTACGGCAGCGGTACGGACGAGGATGAGGAGGATGAGGACGAGGAGTATGGAGGGATGGCAGGGGACGATGAGGAGGGGGAGGAGGAGGAGGAGGAGGAGGAGAACCCGCTGGCGCGTTCTGTGGTGCAGGTGGGTCAGGCCTTGCCTACCTGGGGGCGGGCTCACAGATTTGCGGATGTGAGTGTAGGGGAGCGCGATGTTGGCCCCCCTTACTGGCTGGTGTACGGTTCTCTGAAAAACACTTTAAAATGGCAGTAAGGTTGCGTCGAACGTGCCTGCATAAGGCTGCGCATACCGGTATGCCGTGTCCTGATTGCGCGAAGACCTGATACCGCAACCCTGTCCATTTGCTTTCCGCTCCCCAGGTCCACACGCTGCACCGTGTGCCCAACTTCGGGCGGCCGTGGGAGGAAGGCCACGACGCCGAGTCCAGCAGCAGCGCCTTCGTGGTGCAGGTGGAGGTGGAGGTGCACCAGCTGGTGCCCGCTAATACACAAGGCCCCGAAGCAGCAGCAGCAGCAGCAGCAGGGGCAGCAGCAGGGGCAGCTGGGGCGAGCGGCGGCAACGGACGGCAGGGCGCGCGAAGGCCGAAGGGGAAATCAAGGCGGGGCGAGCAGCTGGTGGTGCAGGAGCAGCCGCAGGCGGCATGGCGGCGCGTGGTGCGCAAGGAGAAGCAGCTGCTGCTAATGACAACGGCGGGGGCGGTGGAGCACGCCAAAAAGGTGGGCAGCTCGTCATGAGGGCCCATACCCTCCACCCACTGTGATGTTGTGCGGGCTGGGCACTGCAAGACCAAATGCTTACGTGCGCTGCCTTCATCTCTGTGCCCTGGCGTCCCACTACCCCCCCCCCCTTCACTGAGCCCTGTGTGCACAAGCGAAAGGCCTTCGGTGCATATCGCGCCTTGATACCGTACATTGGCATACCACGCGCTGTGCTGTGCCCCCAGGTGGAAGTGCTACGCCCCTCCCTGGGAGGTCCCCCGGTGCCAGCGTCCGTGGCCGCCGTGTGCCTAGACCTGGACGTGGCCCTGCTGAGGGTGGAGGGAGGGGCAGCAGGGGGCAGCGACTTTTGGGGGCAGCGGGAGGAGGAGGGGCAGGAGGCGGACAAGGAGGGCAGCAGGGGGCATCGGGATGGCAGGAGCAGGGCTGAAGGTGTTGGCCTTGGGAGGCGCGATGGCGGGGGCAGGCGGGGTGGGGATGAGGGGGAGGAGGGGGAGGAGGAGGAGGCTGAGGACGGGGATGGGGAGGACGAGGGGCGAGTGCAGGCGCTGGTGCCGCTGTTGATGGAGGAGGAGCTTCCGCACCTGAGGCAGCCGGTGGTGGTGGCAGGTGGGTGTGGATTAAGGGCAGCTGGGTGTGGGTTAGGGGTCGGCGGATGTAGGTTAGGGATAGGTGGGTGCGGGTTAGGGATAAGTGGGTGCGGGTAAGGGGTAGGTGGGTGTGGGTTCGGGGCAGGTGGTTGAAGACTGAGGCCTGGTGGGTGTGGGGCACAGCGTGAGGAAGCTGTGCCCGACGGCAGGGAGGCGCTGATACCAGTTCACGAAGAGCGAGTTGGTTGGCGCGGTGACAGCTTGCAACACACTGATCGCTAACACCTCCGCCCACAGGCTATCCCCTGGGCGGCGACAACCTTGGCATCACCTCGGGCGTGGTGTCACGGCTGGAGGTGCTGGAGTACAGCCACAGCGGCAGGGCGCTGCTGGCGATGCAGGTGGGGTGCGACGGGATGTGTATTAGCGGTTAAGACACATGTCCACGACTTGTGTGCGGGTGCGGGGTGCACTGGTTCTCCGTGTGCACCACCTGTGCCTGCTGGCCCTGTACTGGCGGAAGGGGCACGGCCTCTGAGTGTGCCGCTTGCGGGGCAGGATGCAAAACGTTTAAGCTTGATCATGCAATTGTAACCATGGACATTCTGTCGGCTGAACATCGCAGGTTGACGCGCCGCTGAACAACGGCGGCTGGGGCGGCCCCGCGCTGAGCCCCTCCTCCGGTCGGGTGGTGGGCATGGCCTTCCAGAAGTTCAGCAGCCAGACGTGGATGGAGAGGTGGGATGGGCACACAAATCTAGGCCACCTACATGTGTCCTTTCAGTTCTGGCTCAAAGCATGTTCTTGGGGAGTGCCGAGCGCAAGGCAGTGGTTGCAGCCAGACGGGGATGGAGAGGTGGGAGGAGGCGGGGATACCGCGGAGTGCAGCAGGGTGGGACAGGATGGCACCCCATGCGCCAGATACTCGGGGGCGGGCACGAGAGTATGGTAGCAGCCGCACACGCAGTAGCCAGACGTTGATGGGAAGGTGGGTAGGGGCTGAGATGGTGCGGGGTGGTGCATGTGGGGGCGGGCTGGCGCCCAATGCGCGCTGCAGCCTCGGCGCGCCTGAAGTGGCGTACGTGACGCCGTACAAGGTGCAGGGGGCACACGTGGTAGGAAAGGTGCAGACCGGGGCTGGCTGTCAGATGCGCCATGCCTTAGCAGGAGCATCCGACGCATCATGTCTGTACGATTGCCAACGTAGCCCGTGCATGAGTGTCCAGCGCATTGTACGACATGCCGTACAGGTACGACGACGTGGAGGGGCTGTTTGGCGGCGGCGAGGAGGACGATGGAGACGGGGGCGAGGAGCACGGGGGCGGCGGCGGCGGCGGGGAGGTGGGGCCGTGTAGCGTGTACACGCGCAGCTTCGAGGTGCCGGGCCAGGGTCGGCCTCAGGCATACGGTATCCTAGATCTGAACCTCAGTAGGCCGACGATTGGAAGCTGTATTCGTTTTGCCGTCATGCACAGATGTACACACGACCATGAGTCCATGGATCCATGACCACGCACGTGTCGGCCGATTTCACTGTGCTTTCTGGGCACACTAGGCCACACCGTATTTCGCGCTCCGCGCATTACCACCTCTTAACCCCCTTGCCTCTAATACACCTCCACCTCAGGGCGACTACGAGGGTGAGGACGCTGAGAACATCGGCTACCTGGTGCCCTCCCCCCTGCTGGACCTGGTGCTGAGGGACTACGCAGCGGTGCTCTCCGCAGCCTCCGCAGCGGCAGCGGACGCAGCAGAGGCAGCCGCCACCGCTAGTGCCGCCGCTACCGCCGCCGCACAAGCCACACCGTCACCGTCCCCTGCTCGCGCCGCCGCCGCCGCCCCGCGCGGCTTGCGCAGGGGCAAGGGCCGGACAGCTGCTGCCGCCGCCGCCGCCTCCCCAACCATCCTGCCATCAACATTAGCAGCATTACCTGCACCAGCAGCAACACCGTCGGGCCCCCACGGCCCCCACGGCGTGCTGTACCTTGACGGGCGGCCGCGGCTGGGTCTGCGCTACCAGCGGATGGAGGCGCCGGCGTTGAGGAGGGCGTTCGGGCTGGAAGGAGCGCACCCCGGGGGCGTGCTGGTCACGGGGGTGGACCCAACAGGCTCGGCGGCGGGGCTGGTGCAGGTGCGTGCGTGTGTGGGTGTGTGGGGCGGGGCAGGGAGCGGGGGTGGGGGCCGTGCGCGTGCTGTGCTTTACCTTGAAAGCGAGACGCCCTGACTTGTAGGACTGTGGACGGTACTGCATGGGCGCTTCTTGTACGCGGGTGCAGCCGAGGTGCCCCGCCGCCTGCCTACCAGCCCGGGCGACGGCCTGCTTCCACGCACTCTACAAGCAACCCCATTCACCTGCTCTGTCCTACTGACTGGATTATTTGTACACTCTGCTACGATCTACTACGTTCAGGTGCACGACGTGTTGGTGGCTGTGGGCGGGCGGCCCGTGGCCCAGGACGCAACCACACCGCTCAGAGGCCTGGTCAGGGGGCAGGGTGCGGGGGCAGCTGCTGCAGCTGGCGCGGCGGCCTCCTCCTCCGCCGCCCTGCGCTCCGCCTCGGCCCGCAGCGAGCGGGTGCTGTTTGGCCACTGGGCGGCGGTGGCACACGTCGGAGACACACTGCCACTCACAGTGGGTTAGCGGGTTACGGCGTGCGTCGGCAGGGGTTCAGTGTCTGGGCAAGGCGACCTGGGGGGTCTCGCTAGGAGGTTGCTGTGAAGGAATAGCTGACAATGCCTCTCAGGGGACATGGGCGCTAGGTCCGGAGGGCGCGCTGTGGGGCCGGGGTGTTCAGTGTTGGGTCCTGAACGGCTGTAGGGCTGTGCAACTGGTCGCGTGTGCGGCCTACCAGTGCCGGTGTGTCACACGTGTTGCAGGCTGCCGCCCTGCCACATGGCGCACAACATGTCATGTGCCGACTGCATCAAAACCACTTGCGTTGGCCGGCTTTTCTCTGGATGACAGGTGGTGCGCAACGGCCAAACCCTGGAGCTCAATATCACGTAAGGAGGTGTGCCGAGGTCGAGTTGAGGCGAGCGCACATCAGGGTGAAGACATTCAGCCGAATGCAACCTGCAACTTCCGCCAAAGCACTGCTTGTCCGCATATCCGCCTCTTCATTGGGTGCATCGCCCTGCAACCCGATGCACAGCAATTCATTGCGCTCCCGTTACATCTCGAATCTGTGCAAGCCCTGCTGTGACTCTCACTCTTCACACGCGTCATTTAGCTTTCCCCTCCTCAACCCTGACGTTCCATCACCATTATCCACTCTCCCTTGCAGGCTGCGTGACGCGGGGGTGCCCTTCCTGCCCGTGTCCCTGGGCCCCGGGCGGCGGCCGCAGTACCTGGTGGCTGGCCCGCTGGTGTTCACCGCCTTCTCAGTGCCCTACCTGTGGGTTAGCGGCTAGAGAGTGTGTGTTAAGGACAGTGCTACGTGTGGGTGCAGAGGTTAGGTGGTGCCTGGTGGCTGGGCCGATGCCTTCGCGGTGCCCTACCTGTGGGTGCAAGGATGGGTCTTAATCTGGGACTGTGTCCTCAGCGTCTGATAGATTACCACCATGATTGCCACCGCCCTTTTCAGACCTTGCCGCATATATGCAAGTGCCAGCAGTTGAGACGGGGGGACGTGTGCGATTTCCGTGTTGTTGCGGCCTTGTGGGAGATAGATCTGTCTCAATGGTCGGCCGCAGTTGCGACCCTGTGCAGCAGGTCGACCGTGCAGCAACACAGTGCAGCTGATCCGTTGTACACAACTGGATTTGGCCCCAACACTTGCCTTTGACCGCCCATACTGGCTGCTTTGCACAGTTCGACGCATATGCAGTCTGCGCTGCTGAACTGCAGTGCTTGGTCGTTGCTCGTAGGTACGAGCTGATGAGCAGCGGGCCCCGGCCCCCCGGGTCGAGGTCAAGGGAGTCCTTCCACGCCGCCATGGTACCGCTGCTGTCGGCGCTGGAGTGGGGCATCCCGGAGGCAGGTGCGTGGGGCGTACAACGCCGTCGAACCGTACACAACTAGCAAGCGTTTACTGTACGGACAGTCATGCATCTACGTGGTGTGGGTTAGCGACGTAGCTGGGCATCCCTGGGCATGGGGTGCCCCACCCTGTGACCGGCATGGGCTTGGCTAAGGACACCATCTGAAGCCTACATTAACGTGCAGTCATGGTAGTGTATGCCTCGGGCCCTGGAACCTATCTTCGGTGTTGGGCCTTCCACCATGTGAATCCGTATGTTAGTACCAGCACGTGCTCGGTCTTGCTTTGGCTTCTGCCATGCCTGCTGCCGGCGGGGGTTCTTTATGCCTCCTCACTCCTCCTCAGCTCAGCCTTCTGTAGCTCATCCTCACTTACACACAACACACATCCTGCTTGCCCTGCAGACGCGGATGAGGAGATCGTGCTGCTGACAGAGGTTCTGCAGTGCGGCGAGGAGGGGGAGGGCGAGGACGGAGACGGTAACGGCAGCACAGGGTGGCATGAGGAGGAGGACGAGGAGGAAGTGAATGAGGGCGGCGGGGCAGGCGCGCCCGGCGGCGTGGCGGCGGAGGCAGCGGCGTGGGTGGGTTTGCTAGCCAACGGCGCTCCCCGGCGGTTGGCGGCGGTTAACGGCGTGCGTGTGCGCAACCTGCAGCACCTGGCGGCGTTGGTGGTGGGGGCGTGCGGGGGGCGGGGGGGAGGAAGGGGCCAGCAGGAGGTGGGGAGTGAGGGGGAGGAGCGGTTCCTAAGGTTGGAGCTTCAGCAGGGGGCGCTCGCGACGCCGGAGCCGGCAGCAGCAGCAGCAGCAGAAACGGGAGCGGGCGCGGGAGCAGCAGCTCGGGAGGACAAGTCTGGGAGCGGCGGCGCGGTTGCAGGGGAGAGGAGAGGCGGTGGCGGCGGGCAGATGTTGGTGCTGGATGCCGGGCGGCTGGCGGCGCAGACGCGGGCTGTGCTGCGGCACCACTCCATTGGGGCGGCCATGCCGGCGGAGCTGCGCAGGTGGGCAATGTGGGCGGGATGGGGGAAGGGGCGTGTAGTCGTAAAGCGGGTGGAAGAAAAAATGGGAAGGGGTTATGGAAGGTAGTATCTGCACCATGTTGACCAGCTGCTGTCGTTCCGTTCCATGCCGGCGGAGCTGCGCAGGTGGTCAACGGTGGGCAGTGGTGGGCAGTTGGGGGCGCAAGGGAGGCTCCACCCGGATAGTTGCCTGGGTGTCAGAAGGGGTGTGGGGCTGGGGTGTGAGGAGCGGGGGCTGAAGGATTATTGTGCGTGGGAGAGGTGGGAAGCTCGAGAGGTGTGGCGGCCATACCAGTACGGTTGAGAGGCTAGCGGCCGTAGGCTTCCAGTGTGTTCAATGATGGCCCTTCGCCTCCTGCACAGGAAACGCTTAACGCCAGCTGCTGTGGTCGGACACTGCCTTGCGACCCTCGCCTGCCCACACGTCCACGGCCATGGCCATGCCTCATCCGTCCAGTTCACACTGCCTGCGCGCATTTCGACCTGCCGACACGTGGCATATAATGCGTCTGTCTTTATGCCTTCTTACCCGCCAAACCCTTCCTTTCCGACTCCGTGCAGGCGGTTGGGCACCAGTTGGCCGTTCGAGGGGCAGCAGCAGGGGGCGCAGGCTCCGGGCCGGCAGCGGCGGCAGCAGGGCAGGCGCATGGTGCTGGCGGGGCGCCGGTAGCGTGAGTGCGGGAAGAGCAACGTGCCACTGTTGGACTCTGTAAACTACTGTGATAGTTTACAGAGTCCAACAGTGGCACTGGGTACGCATCCTGTGCAGGATACGTGATTGCGGGTGAGGGCTACAGACGCAGCGCTGCGCGCGGATGATGCTTGGGGCACGGGAGGTAGCAAGGAATGCAGCAGGGTCAGGGTGTGAGCATGCACAGTTCATGCCCTGGCTTCGGGCGTGTGGTGCATGGCCGGGACGCGTGCGGTGGTCCCGTGCGGACGGGACTAGGGTTCCGGGTGAGGACCCAAACCGTAAGTAAGCGGTTGTGGTGCCTGCGGGACGACGGTATCGTGATTGCGGGCCAGGAGGGTAGCGGTACATGGAGTGTTGAGCTATTGAGGGCTGCCGTCGCAACGCCGCGTGCAGGGGTCCTTTACGGGCAGGAATGTGTGCAGGACGGTTCTCGTGCTGGCTGGCAACCGTGAGGGACTGATGGTGGGTCAGCAGAAGCTTGCAGCAGCTACTGGTACGGCGGCATCCGCATCAGCAAGTGCGGGGCGATGCATTGGCCACGGCGCCAAGGAACCGTGGGATGGCCTGGACGCGGCGGCGGAGTCGTCCGCGGCCGAGGGGGATATCCCGTGTACAGCCCGGCCGGCCTGGACTTGTGTAACGCGGCTTGGGCACTTTTACGCTTGCTGGAATATTAACTGCATGTTTGTCAGGCTTCGCGCAAGGCGCGGGGCCGGAAGGAGCAGCGGAACATTAGAGCTGCCTGCCGGACAAGAGGAATCGCCCCATGGGTCTTCATCGCACTCAGTGAGGACCGGCAAAGCACCAGCCAGTGCGAAAGCGAAGTAGAGAGGAATGCAGGGACACTATATGTAGGTAGCTGAGGGCTACTTGCTGGAGACCGCATCAGCATGGGGCTACCCCCCAATGACGCAATGTCACGACACGGCGTAAGTAAATGCTTTCTGGCCACCCGACCACACCTTTGCAAGCTACACGTCGACACTTATCATATCCATTCTCCAATACCAAATTCAGTCAGCACGATAAGACATTCTCAGCGTACAGGAAAACGCGCCAGCACCGAGACACTAGACCACCTGGTAGCACCCCGTAGCACCGATAAAAGGCGATACTTCGCATGTCGTTTGACGGTGCTGACAACGACACGCCAGGGCTTAGCCTGGAGGACATTGCGGCCGCGCGGCGGAACATGCAGGTGAGCGAGGAGACGCAATGAGGCGAACTGGGCTCGCTCCGCGTTTCGGACCCGGACGTTTTGCTACTCGCATTCTTCACCCTGACGTGCAAATGTGCCTGCTCATTGAGTCTTAACTATACAAGAAGCTTTGATGGTCGTTGTGCTGTCTGCTGCAGGCCAGCGAGGCCGCGCTGCGGAACATGGTGGTCATGCCCGGCAAGTGGGGGGTGGTCGGGACACGGCGCCCCAGGGGGCGCGGGCACAGGGATCCGATGCCGCAATGATATAACTCCACTAGAATAGTGTATTGGGGTTCTGGGGCATCGACTGCCTTCTGCCGATGCTTTCACGCGCTGTTTCCCCACCCGCTGCTTGCTGCCGGTTGACCCGCGGGTCGTTCCTGCGCACAGCGCATGCTCCCCTCCCGCACACTCCCCTCCCACTCCTTGCACAGCGCACAGCATGCCCTCTACAAACCCTATGCTAACGTCGTAACGTGCCATTGCGTCCCGGAATAAAATTCCGAGCGCCGCGTCTGAACCTTGGTCCTTGACTTCGCTATGCTCACCCGCTGCGCACACCCTGCACCTCAACCTCCCGTGGTCGCATCCTTTTCATTCCCCATGCCGCCACCGACCGCAGGCGACCCCGGCAGCGATTTGGGTCCGCTTTGCAGCTCTCCTTGCTGTGCAACCCTCCTGAAACACCCCCGCGTGGTGTCACTTCGTCCTTACCACCCCTCACGTTATCTCCCCCACACAGGCGACCCCGGCAGCGATGTGGGTCGGCTGGAATCCGACCAGTCCCTGCGCGACGCCGCGGCGCACGGCCGCCAGATGAAGGTCAAGCTGGCGGGCGGCGGCGGCGGCGGGTACGACAAGAGCGATGACCGGCGTGATGCGACACGTGGCACCGACCAGGATGGCGACCGTGGCAGGGGCGACCAGCACCACCAGAGCGGCGGACTGCTTGCAACGGTGCGGAGGGGCGATGTTCTGTGCGGACGGCAACCTATTGACGGCAGCACGCACGGTTGTGACAGGGTGTGTACGGGCGTGTTGCTTGGGCTGGTGGGGCCCAAAAGGGCCGAAGCGTGGATTGGGGGGCGTGGCTCGACCAGCTGCCGCCGCGCGGTAGTAACAATACACATACAACTTACACATACAGCTTGCTCCTGCTGCCTGGGCTTCCTGACCGCCAGGCGGCCCACGCCGTGGGCAGCGTCGTCGGCAACTTCTCCGAGTCCATGAAGGTGCGCGCATGACACGGCGTACACGCACAACCTAAGCCTCGTACCGGTGTATGGTCCTGCACCATCTTGCGCGGCCTCTGCGCATCCCGCAACGGAGCGGCAAACCTGCTTCCGTGGCCCTGAGCTGTACGCGCTTTCCACCTTTTTGAGGCAACCTCCGTTGGCCCCCACGCACCACCCTTCGCCCCTTCAACCGCCGCTCAACACGCCACAGGCTACCGGTAACCTAGACTCAGTGGCCGGTGACACGCTCCCTTTCCTCGATTCAACCTCTGCTAACCCCACGCACCGCCCTCGGCCCGCGCGTCCCCATGCTCCGCCCTTCACCCCCACCCTCCCACGCTACACCAGACTGGCATGGATTCCGTGGCGGGCGCCGTGTCCACCCCCGGCCATGACCAGCACCACCAGGGCGGCGGTGCCGTACGGATCAAGGACATGTTCGACTCGTCCAACGACACGCCGTACCCGGGGGACATGGTGGACGAGCCCGTACCGCTGGAGGGCGGAGGCAACGACAGCAGCGACCAGGGCCGAGATCAGGTGCGGCCGCTGCCTTTCATCCTACGAGCGATGGGTTACCGGCAGTAACCTAGTAACCCACTTGTTTTTCTGAGATTTGCAACTCGCGTTTTTTTTGCTAAACTGTTGCCCTACTAAGGACCTATTGGGCAACAGGCCACGTAAGCCTGCCAGATTCAGCCTTGCGCGGCTTGGCTTGGCTACCAAGCCGAAATTTCTACCACATTGGCCCCATACTCCAATCGCAGGCCACCATGATCACCCCCGAGTCCGAGCCGCACGTTCCCCAGGCCCCGGTGCCCGAGGCCCGCCGGCGAGACCCCGGCACCGTCACACGGCTGGACGGGGGACCAGCCACCACCGTGCGCGACTCAGGTGGGTGTCACGCTTCCGCCTCACAACCTGGCACGCGTAGCCGAGGCTGTCGCTGCTACGCGCCCGCCCAGTCAGTCTGCACTTCGCAACGCCGTGTTACGCCTTCGGCAGCGCCCTATGCACACCAAGTGAGCATGCGGCGGCAGGCGTACTGCCATGTATCCTAGCTGAGCCTGCTTGTGGCTTCCGGTGAGCCTCCGGCCCCACTCTGCCTCCTCTCGGGCCCCCGGGGCCCCCCTTCAAGCGCCTATCCTTTGCTTCTCTCTAACGCCCCCTCTCCTTTGCCCACCCCCCAGGCGTCATGGTCAACACCGCTAGTACACTCCTAACTGTGTGCTTAGTGGTATTCCTCTACTTACCTTTACTGTTATGTCTTATTGTTATGTCTGCTTGCCACTGATCTGTTCCCCACACATCGCCCCTTCCCCAGGCGTCATGGTCAACACAGGCCCCACCCACGGCGGCGGCGCCAGGGCCCAGGGCTTCGGCCTGGGGGAGCCCGACGCCAGCACCGGCACGGGGGTCGCGGGGCTGGTGGGACTGGTCAAGGACGTGCTCGGCTTCACAGGTGGGTACGAATACGGTACTGTACGGCACCCTACCTGGCAGGGAGCACACTGCCACTGCTCCTCCGTAACCACCGAACGCATACCGTACACTGGTATGGAGGAGCCTTGCCGCATTCACTGTGTATGACTCGTCGCTCTGATTTGGGGCTGGCTCATAGACCTTGCGTCATGCCGTCGTACGGCAGGCGTTGGCCGCAGCGGCGACGCCGCGGCCGCCAACTTCAACATGGCCGCGGTGGTGACGGAGCCGGACGGGGAGCAGCACCGGGAGGAGGAGCTCAAGGCCCGCATGGAGGGTATGCCCGGCAGCATGCCCATCGACAAGGAGATTCGGGAGCTGCGGGTGCGTGGGTTTATATTATCTAAAATATTTACATAATAAAAAAAGTTATTTTTTAGGGGCCCATCGACAAGGAGCTTCGGGAGCTGCGGGTGCGTGGGTCTGCCGCAGAGCACGCCCCCACGGTCGCCCCTGGGCCTCTAAGTGGACAGAGCCC
>VFQN01005424.1_pt1 | contig 15652 bp, 19 predicted proteins | sample 3512371 | NCBI WGS metagenome assembly VFQN01 (sample SAMN10412370, study PRJNA504923) | tailings metagenome | isolation source: Replicate 2 from Balatoc abandoned mine | place: Philippines: Itogon, Benguet | collected 2017-08-28
CTGTCGTCCGGTGGCGCCACGGCCGCGTGGGGCTGCTGCTGTCCGGGCGGCACGTGGCACGTGGCGGCGCCGTACGGCACGAAGCGTGTGGCCAGGCGCCACGTGTACCCGCCCAGGAAGGAGGGCGGGCCGTACACCGTGGTGCTGTGGGTGGGGCCGCCGATGCCTGGGGGATGGGGCCAGGGGGAAGCAAGGCGTAGGGGCAACGCACTCAAGGGTAGGATGGGTGAACGCATTGTCGGGAAGGCGCGCAGCGGGTTGCGCACAGGTTTTCACAGGAGACTTTTGCGCTTCACATTAGATGTTAGGGCAGGCAGATCACCGCAAGGCACGGCAAGGGCCTGCGGGTCCTGTGGCGTGTGATCAAGGACGGTTTGCATATGGATCAGCAGGGTGGAGCAATATGGTAAACGGTATGGGATCTTGGTATGGCGTGTGCAGCCTGGTGCAGCGTGCAGCGTGTGGGGAACTTGCATTTGGGGTGGCCCTCACACATCAGCATACGGTACGGTATAGAGCGCAGATCGCAAGAAGCGACTGGGTATGAGTGCAAGACATACTAGGACACCACCCTCCCAGCTCCAGGTGCAGGATCGTTTGCGCATGGCTCCTACGGTATCTCGCAGGGAGGAGTCAGCATGGACAGCATGGATGGCACGCCACTTTTAGTTTTGAGACGCTGACGGACATATGATAAATCTCTAATGCACATAATGCCAGCGTCAAATATGTATAGCGGTATCTCTTGATGGCTGCCTCCGCCCTCGTTGTTCGGCCGCACAATGGCTGCGGCGCCGCGCGCGTGAGCTGCCACGGCATCGCACTTAGGGCCAAGTGATCAAATCTACGTGTAAAACCTGCATACCGCTGCATGATCACGGGTGAGGCGCGGGGCAGTGCATGTGAGCTTGTGTTTTTTCCGGGGCAGCTTTTCCCAGGCGTCGCAGAGAAGATGGTTGCACAACAAATTACTTGCGTGCTTCATTCCGCTTGCTGTATTGTTTCGTAGGCAGGGATCTGTACAACCCAAGCCGGAGCCTTCCTCCATACCGCGTCCCCAAAAGCAGTGGCCTTTACTAGCTCTTTCTGGTTCACTTCAAAGGAATAAAACGGGGGGCGAACAACATCCGCATGAGGCTCTATAGGCGTCCAAGATGCAGTGGCAACAAGACCGGCCGGTCCTCTCCCTGCAGCTCCGCCTGCGCGTCCTGTCCTTCCTGCCCCCCAACGACCTGGCCCTGGCCGGCAGGCTGAGCTGCCCTGACGCCGCACAGGAGTTCAACCTGCCGCACCACCGCACCGCTCATTTGGGTCAACCACTGCCCAGCCATGCCGTCACAGAAGGCACGTGGCATGTGGAAGGTGCACTGGTGCAGATGAGGGAGCTGAACTTCCGTCAGAAGCTGCAGCTGCTTGTGGTGGCTGCCTCCAGCGGCTGTGAGCACAACGTGGGCTTCGCAAGCCAGCTGCTGCTGTCCTGCTGCTTTCCGGAGCTGCTGCAGTCAGAGGAGTACCGTGCGCTGCTGCCGGGGCCGGTGCCAGACGTGGGGTCAGCGGCTGTGGCGTCAGGGCTGGCCCACCTGCTGCCCACCCTGAAACACCACTACCGTGCTCTTCTGGACCCTGTGCGGACGCTTGAGGCAGCAGCACGGCACTGCGACCTGGCGGGGCTACAGGCGGCGTGGGAGCTCCTAAGCGGGCACATTATGACCAGTTTAGAGCAGGACGTGGTGCGGCTGTTCGGCTTTGTGGACATGGACGAATGGCTGGACAGGGTGCGAGAGGTGTGGCGGCGCATGGTGGGGGCTGCTGCAGCTTCCGCAACGCAGGACGCCGTGGCAAAGGCAGAGTGGCTGATGGGAAGAGCCCATGACGCGAACGTTCAGGTCGTGCACGCGGACGTGTGCGGTGCTGCCGCCGCCTCGGGGGACCTGGCCCGGGTGCAATGGCTGCAGGCACGGGGCTTTCCGTGGGGCACACCAGACGTGCTGCTGGCGGTCATGCAGCACGCGGAGCTGGCCTTCATCCAGCAGATGGAGGAGGAGGGCGGCTTCCTGCCTCCGGCCGACCACCCGGCCTGGCGCAGTGAGGCGCTGGTCGCCACCACGGCAGCAGCCGCCAAGGACAGCGCGGCCAAGCTGCAGTGGCTGGGGGAAAAGGGAGCAGCGCTGGGAGGGGACCGGGCCTTGCATGCGGCCGCCAGGTGTGGGAATCTCGGGGCGCTGCAGGTCGTGGTAGCGCACAGGCCTGCCTTTGGCAACATTGCCCCCGCCAACAATGCGGTCGCTGCTTTGGGGCAAGCGGACCCAGTGCAGCAAGCGCATGCCAACCCGGCCGGCCCGTCTCCGGAGCAGTTAGCGTGCCTGGCAGCGTGCCAAGCGGGCGACCCGCACACATTGATGTGGCTGCTGCAGGCCGGGTGCCCCCGTGGGCCGCTCGCGCTCACAGACGTGGTCCAGCTGTGGCCCAGCCGGACGCGCCGGGACGGCGAGCTGTTGGTGGTGGCGGTGCAGCTGCTGGCGCAAACAGGGTGGCTGGTGTGGGACGGCGAGGCCATGCACCCGCTGGAGGTGGCCCTGGACGCGGGGCACCACTGGCTGGTGCTGTGGGCGCTGCGGCAGCTGATGCCGCCAGATGCAGCCTTCGGTCTGCCGCCTGCTGCGGCCATGCGTGCGGCAGCTGTGGGATGCGAGGCGACGCTGGAAACCCTGGTGGGGCTGGGCGTTCACGTGCAGCTCGGGGCACCGCTGGCGGTGGCCTGGTACGCAGCAGCTGCTGAAAACGGCGACCGGGGCACGTCGGAGTGCCTGGTGCGGCTGGGGGTGCCGCGGGTAGACGGGGTGCTGGCGGCGGCTTTGCGGGAAGGGGCGCCGCTGTGTGCGCTGCGGTGGCTGGCTGAGCAGGGGGCGCCTGTTGGAAACCCCGAGAATGAGGTGCTGGGACATCTGGATGAGTACTACGGGGAGGAGGAGGTGGAGGAGGTGGAGGCGTGGCTCAGGGCGCTGCTTCTTGGCCCTGAGGGCATGCCTGCGTAGGGCGCAGCCTACGTACGCCACAGCGAGAGGTGCATGGTGCTGTGGCCGTCGTTACAATGCGAGCTGTTGAGAGCCGTGCATTTGCGCCTTGCGTACGACAAACGGATGAGCGGAATGCATGAACCAGGCCGGGCGTTGAGGTTGATGATGCTGTTGATGATTATGGTAATAGGGAGGAGTGGTCTTGCGCTTACGAACAAACCCCTGTGGTCGCGCAGCTGCGCAGGTCCGGTCGGGGCTGGCGTGCGGCGTGATATTCCTTACTAATGCACGTGTGCCTTCGGCTATTGCTTGGTCATGGGGCCAAGACGGATGCAAGCTAATGGCCATACATCACTCCAGGCACTGCCAGATGCGCATGTTCGGATGGCACAGAGTACTCGGGCATTTTGGTGCACACAAGGCTGCAGTGTGTTGTTTGTTGGATGTGGTGCAGCGATGACAAAGCACGGTTTGAGAATGCACTGTTGCAATGTGAGTCGTTGCTTGATGCACCAGGATGCACAGGCACCGTACTCTGCAGCACTCCGGAAGTCTGCATACCTGCAGCGTGATTTGGTAAAGCGAACGTGGTGCGGGACGCAGGCGCGATTTGGTGTAGTTATGTACCACCGAGCGACCCGAGCCTCGTCCGGTGTGATGCGTTGTATCGTGCGTGTTGTACCCCTCTCCCCGGGTACCATTGCTGCCGCTCGCCGGCAATGCGACGGCTGCAGTGTTGGCATTCTGCCTTGCTGTGGGGGCAGCTGTGGATTGTGCCGGTTGTTGGTGCGTTGGCCTCCGCTGGTGTTGATGGGGTGGCGGTCGGGTTTCTTGTCGGGGGGCGTTTTGAGTGTCGAGGGCCGGGGAGTGTCGACCGTTAGGTTTGTCTTCGTCGAGTACAGGGGTTGCAGGGGGTTGGGGTCACGGCGGCGGTTGGGGGCTTGGTGTTTGCTGGAGCCTTTGGGCTGCCAGACGCCTTCCAGTGGCTGGTTGCAGCCCTGGGCCTGGCTCCAGGTGCTGGCGCGTGGTGGGATGGTGGGTTCCACTGTGTCGCTGGCGTCAGGGTTCCTGTTGTGCAGGGTGGTTGTGCCCTTTGCCTCCCTCTCCTCCCGTCTCCTGACCTGTAAACCTTCCCACAGAACGACACCAAAGTGTGCCAAGTACCTGAGTACCGTAGTCTGGGCTGTGTACCTCGTCAGCTCCTCTTGCCATATCCCTGCCGCACCGCCCCATCCCCCCAGCACAAGGGTAAGGACGAAGCTTGCCTGACGCCTGCCCTTTCCCTGCAACTACTAGATGCAGCTGTGCGCCTGTGCCCCTGGCAACATCAGCGCAGCGTTACACTTTCTCATGCCTGATACCGTCCCATTTAAAGCTTGGCTGCGGCGTCCCATGACGCCAGCCTGCGCCAGCGCGTTAGCTCCCAGCCTCCCACCTGCTCCCACCACTAGAGCAGCACGTGCGTGGGCACGGTGACTGTATGTGGCGGATGCTAATCAAAACGCACTACCGCACCGTCTTGTTATGGCAGCGGCACAGCGGCGTTCCACATCACATTTCAACCCGTCCCCATCACAGTGAGCAAACATAGAAGGCAATGAATGTACAGATACAGGTGTCAGGTGTGACATCGATCAGTCCTCCGCTGTGCGTGAGCGGCACAACTTTGCAGACCTTCAAATACCTTGATTGCCCACCCACACGAAGCACAACAAGGGAATGGCTGTTCAGGTAACAGGTGCAGCAATATGAAACTTGACGGCAAATGCTCCGCATGAAGAAACAAGCCACTGCACGGACACGCACTCCATCACCGCGCCACCCGTTCGTTCACAGGAGCCGCACCGACACTCGCAAGCTCTAGACGCGCACATGGGTCAAAGCCACGCACTGCTTGACACGCACATCCCTAATGCAAACGTGCACCTGTTACAGCGCAGTTGGCTGACACCATCCTGCATGACCCTGCCTCCTCGGCCATCCCATGCGCGCGCCACACTGCCAGTGCCACGGTCCTGCTTCATCCTACCTGTTCCACTCATTCCTACTGTTACAGTCCAAGCCATAACCCAGCCCATGCAACAATGCTCAAAACGCCAGGGCTGTCCCCTGCATACCACTGTCACCAGTCACATCGCATAGCATACGCAGTCTTCAGGTCGCAACCCCTTACGACCACTGGACTCCCGACTTCGCTCGCCCGTGCTCCCAGCCTTCACACTCGCTCGTTACCAATGAAGCACCTGCCCATGGCCACGCAGTGCACAATTGAGCACCAGAGCCACGCAAGCCACCCCTCCCCTCACGCTCAGATCCTTCGGCCTGGCCCTTAGTCTGGCTCCCAACGCTACCCAGGTCACTACACTTCAGGTCACAAGCTGCAATAACCGCTGGGATCAGCACCTCCCTCGCCCTGGCCCCTGAAGCCCTCACGCCAGCTGCAGCACCCCCGCCAGCCGCAGCACACCCCCGGGCGCCACCGCACTGCCCCGCTCCCACCACTCCGCCGCGCCGCCACCCAGCCCGCCGCCGCCTACCCCCTGCCCCTTGCAGTCCCACGCCTCCCCACACCAGTACTCCCACTCCCACACGCCCCCGTCCCCGTCCCCGCTCTTCGTCCCTGCTGCCAGCCCTGCAGGTCCCCGTCCCCCGCCCCCCACCGGCGACATGGCACACGGCGCCGCTGCCTGCTCCCACACGAAGCGCCCTGACGCCCCTGTGACGCCCAACGAACAACGAGCCAGCACGGGGCCGCGTGGTGCGCCGCGCGCACCAGCCGCACCAACGGCAGCGCCGCCTGCAGCCGCAACCCCGCTGCTGCCGCTGGCCCCGTGTTGCAGCTGCTGCCCCGGCCGCTCCACACAGCACCACACGCCCAGCTGCATTGCCACGCCGCGGTAGGCCCCGGCGGCGGCAGCGGCAGCGGCAGCTGCTGCCCGGGTAGCCTCACCCTCCGCACTGTCCCGCCCTCCAGTGTCGCCAGCACCGTCCCCCCGCCCCTGGCCCTGATCTTGTCCCTGCCTGTCGTCCGGTGGCGCCACGGCCGCGTGGGGCTGCTGCTGTCCGGGCGGCACGTGGCACGTGGCGGCGCCGTACGGCACGAAGCGTGTGGCCAGGCGCCACGTGTACCCGCCCAGGAAGGAGGGCGGGCCGTACACCGTGGTGCTGTGGGTGGGGCCGCCGATGCCTAGCGGGGGATGGGGCCAGGAGGAAGCAAGGCGTAGGGGGCTCTTTCTGGCAGGCTGAGGCAGACCGTTCGCATGCATGGGGTCCACCTGTTTACGCAAGTCGAAAACGCTGTCCCCACCGTCAGAAGGACGAGATACCTCATGCAACATGTCTAGAGCTATAAAATGCAACCACCAACCTGTGAGGTGTATGCGGCAGTCCCGCAGGCACCTCGCCCACTCCAGCCGCAGGGCACACAGCGCGCTGCTCACAGGCCGAGGCGGCGCCACCAGCAGCTGCATCACGGCGCCCGCCCGCGCCCCGGCTGCATCTTTTCCTCCATCGCCCACGCCTCCGTCGCCATCGCCCGCCGCCCGCTGGCTGCTGCCCTGTCCCGCCCCTCCCAGTCCCGGACTGGCCCCCCCTGCACCCCACAGCTCATCGTCACTACCCCCCATGCTGTTGCGTCGGCTGACAGGTGCTGTCCTCGACCGCCGCTCCAGGCTGAGCCGGGCGCCCGCCGCACACCGCCCATGGGCACTTGCACCACCACCGCCGCCGCCGCCGCACCGCAGCCCCTCCCGCCGCTTCCCCTCCTGCTCCCCTTGCCCCTGCTGCCGCTCCTGCTCCTGCGTCGCAGCGTCCGCATCACACCCACTGGCACCAGCCCCCGTGGCGCCCTTGCCCCCCTCCCCCGCCATCCAACAGTCCTCCTGCCCCTGCTCTTCAGCATCCGGCCCCCGCCTCCTGCCGTCCTCATCTGAAAATTGGCTGCACCTGTGTGCGGGGCCGTCCTCCTCCTGCTGCACGGTGCATGACGAGCACGGTGCGGCCGCACCCTCAGCCGCCAGCGACGGGTCCGCTGCTCCGCAACCGCCTGCCGCAGCTCCCAGCTCATCTGCCCCCCCTTGGCTCCTTGTGAGGGGCATGCTGGCGCATTCGCTCAGCCGGCAGCGGGCCGCACTCGCCGCCTCCGCCTCCGCTTCCGCCTGCACCTCCGCCTCCGCCTGGGCCGCAGCCTCCCGCGCCGCCGCCAGCAGCCAGTGGTGCAGCCTGCGACGCCGCCACACCACCAGATGCACAGCCGAATGTTCGATCTCAGGCCAGAACTCCTGCCGGTTTCGCACGACGCGTGTACCTAGGTGCCGCACTTGCCCTGCTGCGTCCGAGCAGCACGCGGTGCAAGCTGGTCGCCCCAACGTCGTACGTGAAGTGACGCAGTCCGCCCGTAAGGCGCGCAACAACGATGTGGACTGACTGCCACTTCACCCTAACGCCAAGGTAGACTACCCTACCTAATTGCGCCAGCTCGGGCGGGAAGGACTACCCCTTGCTCCACCCCCACGCAGTGCACTGCCCACCCCACACCCCGGTTCCCATAAACCACACCCTACCACACCTGATGCGCGCCAGCCCCGGCAGGCAGGGCGCCACGGCGTCCCGGAAGTGCGGCGTGAGCCCCCCGTAGCGCACCAACGCCAGCAACTGGGCCGCCGTGGAGGGCGGGGCACCGTCACCGCCTCCTCCGCCTGCCCTTGTCTCAGGCTCCTCCGCCTCTGCAGCCTCCTCCTGTCCGCCTGCCTCCAACAGGCCTTTAGTGGTGCCGCCGCCCGTTGCGCAAATGCCGCTCACCGCGTCGTCGCTGCTGCTGCCGCTGCTGCCGCTGCTGCCGCTCGTGGCGTGGTGGTTCTGCCGCAGCCAGTGCGACACCATGAGCAGCATCACGTTCTCGGAGGTGACCTGGAACACGGCGCAAAGACACAATGCACGGGTGCGCACATCACATCGGAGGTCGACTGTCTACCGAGCATAGCAATTTGCACGCGCGGATGCGGATTGAAGGGTTGGGGCAACAAGGATGTGGACGTGCCATGATGACTGGGCGTTCCCGAACGGATGGCATCAGGGCAGGCAGGCTGACAGACTCAAGGTCAGTATACTGGAACACATGAAGGCTGTCGCTGCCCCACCCACCTGCAGGTCCTGCCGCGCCAGCAGCTGCCCTAGGCGCCACGCGGGCAGGCGCAGCAGCAGCAGCCGGTTGGCGCGGTCGGACCAGGCCAGCTCGGGGCAGCTGCAAGGCAGCGGTGAAAGGGGGGCACGGGACGGGGTGGTCTGAGATCGGGCTTGGGACCGGGGGCACAGGACGAAAGAGGTCCCAGACCAGGCTAGCTCGTGGCAGCCGCAAGGAAGGAACAGGGGACGGCCACTGGAACGAGGACGAGGGGCTATTCCTCAAGCCCCCTCACGGTCTGGTGCGCCTGTACCGCCAGTGGTAGGATTAGAGTGTGCGGCAGGAGGAAAGCGCCGGGCCGGGCCAGATGAGCGAGGGCAGGGACGGCTGGGCACCAAACGGCTCTGCCCACACGTACGATGCCTCCCCTGGGGCCATGTGCGCAAGGAGGCACAAAGAGGCACAAGGAGACCGCCGCTTCGCCACGCACCCTTTCTGGTGCGTCAGCTGCCACCCCCTGCCACGCTTTCCACCGCCCCAGCACACACGCCCACCATGCCAGCCCCCTCACCGGAAGGTCCGCAGCAGCGCCGCCTCCGTCCGTGCCACCAGCTGCCCCAGCAGCGCCAGGTGCGGAGCCACACCCCCACCCGCTGCCCCTCCTGCCCCTCCGCCCCCTCCGCCCCCTCCGCCGTACAGCCCCTCAGGCAGCGCCAGCAGCGCGGCCCGCGTGCGCACCCCCAAGGCGCTGGCGGGGGTGGCAAGCAGCCGGGAGGCGCAGGCGGCGGCGCCGGCGGGGAACAGCCAGCTGCGGAAGAGGGCCAACGGGACGGGTGTGGGTGTGGGTGTGAGGAAGGGCGTGAAGGATAGCTGCTGTCCAGCTGCAGAGAGAGGCCAGCGGGGCGTGGAGGTGTGAGCGTGGGTGTGGGTTTGATTGTTAATGTGAATGGGGATGGGGTAGTGGGAGAAACTGGTGTCGGCATGTCGCTTTTGACGGGCTGCTTGGTGCACGCGGTGATCAGTTCGTACTGTTGTGGCACCTGCAGCAACCGATAACCCGCAGTGGCCGGCCGCTCCCCGCCCCTGCACACCTGTCGGCCAGCAGCAGGGCGTTGAGCAGCAGGAGGCACTCATCCTCCGCGCCGGACACCCCGCCGGCCAGGCCGCCGGCAGCCGCGCCCTCGCAGCGCCACGACCCAGGCCCGCTGCCTCCGATGCCTCCACCGCCTCCGTCACTGCAGGTGTGGTGATGGGACGGCGGCGGCGACGGGGTCCGTCCCAAGCGCTCCAAAGCCTGCGTGGCAATGCAAGAAGCAGCAAGGGAGGGGCCGTGCATCAGCGACCTCAAATGCGGTAACATGCGCCCGGGCCCCGACCCCCACCTCAGCCCGGCTGAGAATGCTGGTCCGACCCTTGCTACACCCACAAACAATACAGGTGATGTGCTCATAACAGATGCAACATTCGTATCGTGCCGCGCTATACGGCACGCTGTACGGCACAGCGCCCCCAGGCCAATGCACACGCCTAGGCGCGCTGCACGCGGGAGGCGAACTTGTGCGCCCGCCCACCCACGACGCCCACCCCGCTCGAGCATTCTTCTCACCCAGCCCATCACGCGCCAACCAACGTGCCAAAAGCACACCTGCCCACCTGGTTGTCGTACATGAACCGTACAAGCAGCTCCGCGGCACGCAGCGCAAGACCCGTGCTGTCGCCGTAGCCGCCGCACTCGCCGCCACCTGCCCCCGGCTCATCCCCGTGCCCCTCTCCCTCCCCCTCCACGTGGCCCTGGCCGCGGTCCGCCGCTGCCTCCGGCGGCAGCAGCCCCTCCACCCGCATCACAAGCTGCCGTACGGGCCGACACGTGGCAGCTGTGGCTGCGGAGGCGGCGGAGGCGGCGGCCGAGCCCCCACAGTTCCCCCCGGTTGCGGGGGCAAGCCCTCCGCCGCCGCTGCCGCAGGTTCCACTCGCTGCTGGAGGGTTGACATCTGTGACATTGGATGCTTGGTTTGCGCCCTTCTCGTAATGCTGTTGCTGTTGTTGTTGCTGCTGCTGTTGTTGAAGGTGGTCCAGGTTGCCCCACCTGCTAAGCCTGCAGCGGAGCACTTCACTGCAGCTCGCCAGCACCACAGAGTGAGCCTGCAGGGGGCAGCAGCGGGCGGGCGCGCCTTTATAGCTTTGCGGGTGATGGGAAACCACATACTAGCCTACCGGGGGGGGGGTCTTACGGCCCTGAGTTATGTGGATGTGGGGCGCGCCGGGTACACAAGAGGCAGGACCGCTGCGCGTAGGCCCATAGTTGGTGTAGCAGCTGCTGCACGAGTCCTGCATAGTGCACAGCTGGATGCTACAAAATTTGGCTTCCAACTGGGCCGTTGCCGTCGTGCTTACATGTATGTGGAGCTGGTGTTGCGGGGGGACTGGGGGCTGTCGGGCCAGCCCTGGTCCTGCCGCCGCGGTACCAGCCGACGCGGCCGCAGTGCCCTCGGACGACGCGGCTGGTGCATTCAGCAATTGTTTAAACCCATATGGAGCTGTTGCTGATTGAAGTGGGCGAGAACATGCCGTCGAGTCCGAAGGTCCCGCCTGGAGCACTAGTAACACGTCGGCGAACGCCGGGTCATCAAACGCCCATGCAAGATTATGGAAGCATGTTTGTGAGCACATCTACTGGCGCGGCGGGTCCAGCAGCAGGTGCGTCCCGCCCCAGAAAGGTAAAGGTGCGGAAAAAGGAGGCTTGGAGTGTAAAAGGTACACTACGCGAAGCTCTCTTCGTGTTCCTATGTTTTCCAAGTACAAGGTTACAGTTGATACTTTGTTACAAACGTTTCGCGCTGGCAGCAGGCAAATAGCCCGTCACTCTGCGCGAGGCGTCAGCGAGGCGTTAGGCTGGAAAACGTTTGTTTACGCCGGGGGCCCAGAGATATAGCGGTGTTGCAGCTATGTGAGCAGGAACAATACCCTATCTATAGGATGCAGGTCGAGGTCCACTTCGTTCTGGAGCCCTTCACCCCATCCACAAGTACGGCAGGTGGCAAGGGAGCCCCCGCCAACAGCCTAGGTCGCGGGGCTGCCTTGCGCATGCGGAAACACATCCACAACCTCGTCTCTGACTTCAGTTGGCTGTCCAGGCTTGTGACTCTGTGACAGCCTTTGGTAGAGCAACCGAATCACCTACCAAACGCACTGCCTTGCACTTCCTGTCGAGTGTCGACACGATTGCGGCAGTGCTGGTGTTCATGAGGACTGGCGAGGATGCGAGCTCCCTAGGCCACGACGGATGGGCCCGAACCTGCTCTGCTCCAACTCGCCCATTGCCCAGGACGTTAAGTGGAGGCCAGAATGTGAGCAAGGCATTTTGAACCTAGGGCATAAAGAACCATTTCTTGTGGCACTGCTAAGCCGAAGCCCCCTCACCAACAACCTGCTGGTGGTCTTTGCGTCTGAGAACTGCTGCTGTTGCTGCCGCTAAGACTGAAGCATTACCACCATGCGCTGCCGCGCTCAGTGCCCGTGCCATACCAGTGCCCGTGCCATTTCGGAGCCAGAACGAGTCCAAACGTTCCATTCACATAAGACACGTTACAAGGCTCTCCTCCCCCAGCAGGCTGCGGCGGCGGCGCTGGTCCTTGTCCTTCCCGTCTCAGTCCGTCCAAGACCCACGACGCAGCTTCCCTCCTGCTGCTACTGCTGCTGCTGCTGCGCCTTACGCAGACTCCACCTTGGCGGCGGCCTTGGCGCGCAGAGCAATGAGCTTCTTCTTGGCCACGTAGAACTGCTTGCTCTTGGCCTTGCGCTTCTCCTCCAGCTCGGCAACGGCCGCCTGGTGCTTCCAGCCCACCTGCAGTACGGCGACGGTACGACACACGCAAGGTAAGTTAGGCCGGCGGGCGCCGCAGGGATCGAGCATGCTGGCTAGGTTTCGAAGCATGGCCAGCAGAGCGTAGCGGCTTAACAGCTGAACCCGTAGGGGACCCAACGCGGGACGCAGTCCAAAGACAGCCGCTGCCAAGATGTCCCCCTGGTCGTGCTGCCGCCGCTGCCGCCACTGAATTCTCTCAGGCTCAGATCTCGCATACGCGATCGCTTCTCCAGCCGCGCCTGCTTCAGCAGCACGGCCGCCAGAGTGGACCCGAGGACACGTGCGAGACATGTGCGCTGACGCCACGCCGTCGCGAGCAACAACTGCAGCGTGCGCCAGCCGCCAACACCCTGCCACGGCCGCCACGGGACCAGGAGCTGCCAGCCCCTGGCAATTCCGCCTGCTGCTGCTACTGCTGCTGCTGCTGCGGTCGCCGCCGCCGCTGTCGCTCCTCCTGAGAGCCCCACCGTACCACGAACTACGAGGCCGCGGGTGCCGTCATGCGCCCGTTGCGCCTGCACTTGTTATGGCTTTTAAAGACGCGCCAGCCGCCCTCGACTTGCTGACGTCCCACATGAGGTCCGCACACCAGCGATCGCCCTCCCATGCTCCTGCTGCTGCTGCTGCTGCCGCCGCTGTCGCCGCCAGTGTAGCCCACATACCCCAGCCCAGTACCCGCTCACAGGGCACCTGTGCCAGTTTAACAGCAGCATCCCATGCAGGAACACCAAAGGCCCACCCCCAGTGCCAGGAGCACTCCAACCCTGCCCTCCGCCCCACGCCCCTCGCCCCCGCACCCACCGCTGCGGACAGGTCGCCCAGGAGATCCAAGTGTCAACCCCCAGCAGCCCCGAGCACGCACCCTGCCCCGCCCCGCCCCGCCCCGCACCCACCGAGGCGGACAGGTCGCCCAGCTTGCAGTTCCTGTGGCCGTGCTGCAGGCGCAGCACCTTGAGCGCGTCGGGCACCACCATGCGCTTCACCTTGTCGTAGGGGTGGGGGACGCCCTCAAAGGACTTGAGGCGCTCCAGGGCGGCGGCACCGCGGGCAGTCTTGTGGGGGATCATGCTGCGGAACGGGAGAGGAGAAGAGAGGCGCAGGGACAGGTCAGCAGCGCGAAATGGCATGAGCACTGCGAGGCGGTGAGGGTGCTTAAGGCGTCCTCTCGTTTGCTGAGAGCTCATCAAGAGGACACGGTGTGGAGAGGAGGTGCGGCGCAACGCGTGCCCGACCTCGGGTGCACAGGCGTGGGTGTCGCAGTTTCGCGCTCGGAGCCAAGCTGGTCCGCGTGGCATGCCATTTGCCCACGTGCAAGGACGGGCCTTGCGGCCGCCATCACCAACAACAATGACACCACCACGGCTGACAGGACTTTGACGAACACCGCCTAGATGCACACGGAATCGGCTCTATATGTTGCCCGGCCACCGCCCTAGGGCACGGCTCTCGGCACCCCGTGTGCCCGCTTGCGCATCCCGTATGCAGCCTGCAGCTGCCCCTCTGCACCCCTCCCAGCACCCAGGTCCAGGGTGGCGTGATTGCGCTGACAGCATGCGGCCCTCAAACTGCTGCTGCCCTCCGTTGTACTGCTCGTGCTGCAGGTGCTGCCGCCTTGGCGGCCAGCATCTGGCCGTCTTGCAGAATGAGATGGCCGCCGCCATAAAACCCCGGCTAAACAGAAAGCCGCCGCCATAGTGCCAAGGGCCCCGAGAGTCTGTTTGTCAGTCGGTGGCCAGCAGCATGCGGTTGCAGAATGCGCACGGTCATGTCGCCAAAGGCCCAGGCGCTGCAACGCTGTGTGCGCTGCTGCCGCGGCGAACAAGGACCCGTTTCTGCAGCTTGAACAAGCTGCAAGGCCGCCACCACCCCACACGGCCGCCACCGTTTCTGTGCTGTCGCCTCTCCTGGCCCAGCACCGCCACTGAGTGCCCGCCAACCTCCGGCACGGTGCTGCCGCGCTCGCTGCCGCTGCTCCTCCTCCTCCTATTGCTGCTGAGCACGCTCTTCCTGCCGCTGCTGCTTGCTGCCGCGTTCACCGCCTTCCCGCCGCTGCCGCCGTACGGCTCAGCCACCTGGGGCCTGACACTCCCAAACCGCGCAGACTACTTAGCCCACCACGCAGCATGTAGCGTCCTCCTTCCCTTTCCCCCAACCTCCACGGTCAACGCCCTAAAGCGCCCCGCACTGCCCGGCTCTGGGCTCCTGCTGGTGCCTCACCCGCGCACGGTCCTCCAGAAGATGCGAGACGGGGCGCGGAAGTGGAATGGGCCGCGGGTGGGGTTGGTGTTCATGCGCTTGCGCAGGAAGCGGTCATACTTCATCTTCTGGCGCACCAGGCCGCCAGAGATGGTGATGTCCTCGCAGCGGACCACCACCTGCAGACACCCGCGACAGCCCAAACACCTACCGTAAGGTACCATATCAGGGGATTTGAATACGATGCCCATGCTACATGATCAGGGCCCGGCAGGTTAGTCGGCCGCATAGCACTGAACGATGCTCCGCCGGCGGCTGTCCAGACTGGTACAAAACAGACCCCTAACGTGTCGACAATAATAATGCAAGTATTTGCTCTGATAGTGTTGATATAGAGCACCATCGTGACAAGCGGCTGCTTACGATTTGGTGCCCAGCGAGAATCTGCTTGGCCACCACCGAGGCCAGGCGGCCCAGCATATGGGCGCGCCCGTCGATGACCACCGTCTGCAAAGCATTCGTGACGAGCGTGGTGAGTTTGTGCATTTTTGGGAGCCGGCTAATGGGCTCGGAGGCTCGGCGGCGTCGCCGTGGGCTTAAAACGGCTACGGACCTTGGGCATTGTTGCTCGACTATACGACGAGGAAGAGGAGGTTTGCCAGCCCTGAGCGTCGCCTAGAGCGCGCCCAGCCTCCCTCCCCGGTGCCGTACAGCCCCCCGGCCCATTGAACGAGTCCTTTGCCTGCTACATGTAATGCACTATTGCATAATGCTGAACATACTCGTACAGATGAAGCATGGCAGCTGGTAAATAGTGTCTCCTTTCCAGACTGCGACCCAAGCATGCCGGTCAGGCGAACAAAGGCTACAAGCCAACTTGTCATCCGCCCTGGACTGCACCTTTGAGATCCTGGGGGAATACAACGTGTCGCCTTGCCCTGCGCGTGAGAGTGCCGGCACTCAGCCTCGCAGCCACCGACTGGCACCCTGTCACCCCCAGTCCGGCCCCCAGCACACTTCCGTGTGTCGCACTGTTAGCAAAGCGGTCAAAAGCCCTGCGGTTCGGGGGAACAAAGCTGCTGGTGGACGTGCTATTGCTTGGTCTGTGCCCACAGTCCTGGGCTCCGGGGTTTCTGGGGTTGCGGGACGGGTCGTGCCCCAGGTCCCTTCAGGGCATCAAGCGTGTCGTGCCCCGTTACTGAAACTGTGCACTCTGCCGCATGCATCCGCGCCCTGTGTAGAGCTTGAGTCTAGCAACATGAATGCGCTAACTCGGCGGCGGCCAAAGGTATTCTGCAGATGCCGTGCGAGAATCCTCTCGCTGATATGCCCCATCAGCCCATGATCACCCTCTCTGACTGCTGGTTTCGGCGTTGCTCCTCAGCTGCTGCAACGCTGCTCACTGGTGCGCACCCGCTGCTGCACAACTGGGACGGATGCACTAACGGTGCA
>VFQN01005425.1_pt1 | contig 15650 bp, 14 predicted proteins | sample 3512371 | NCBI WGS metagenome assembly VFQN01 (sample SAMN10412370, study PRJNA504923) | tailings metagenome | isolation source: Replicate 2 from Balatoc abandoned mine | place: Philippines: Itogon, Benguet | collected 2017-08-28
CGTACGCGAGTCTGCGGAGAGAAAATCGTCAAAGCATCGATGACCCGTCTGTGCGATGCTGGCGTACTGGTCGCGAGACACCGCGGTCGACCGGATGTTCCTCAGGGGTGCCGCCGTATATGAATCTGTCTCGACAGTCATGACGGGAAATTCCCCGTTCTGTTGCAAAAACAGTAGATTCTGTGAATCTGGAGACGGATTCCCAGCGTTGATGCTGCTGGTTCGTGCTGTCTGATCCTCCAGACATCCACTGAATCCGGAATCACACCACACGATCATCCGCCCTGCGGAAACGGGACTTCCATGCGAGCGACTGAACTGGCTGCCTTGATTTTCCCTGCCGTGCTCCAGTGCGCCCTCGCAGCAGTGACCGCGACTTCCGTGCTGGCACAGGTTCCCGGCCAGCTCGACCTGGCGCGACCGGGTGACCGGGAATTCGTCGTTGACCGCGCCCGTCTGATCTCACCCGAAGACCGCGAGGCGATTCAGAAACTCGCCGATCAATTGCTCACCGACAAGGCTGTGCCCATCATCGTGGTCACCATCAACTCGATGGCAGAACATGGCGGGAACGGGTTACGGATTGAAACCTTCGCCAGACTGCTGTTCGACCAGTGGGGAATCGGACCGGTCGAGTTTCAAAAGAACCCCTGGAACTACGGCATCCTGCTGCTGGTCTCGCAAGAGGATCGGAAAGCACGTATCGAACTCGGCGCGGGCTGGCGGCGTGACAAGGATGTCGAGGCGCAGCGCATCATGGATGAACGGATTATTCCCGAATTCAAACGGGGCGAATACTCCGCCGGCATTCGTCAGGGTGTCGAAGCGCTGGACCGGATCGCCCGGGAACTGCCACTGCCGGCGAAACCGGCACGTCCACTGACTGCCACTGAAATCTGGGTTGGTGTCGGCGTACTGGCATTAGGCGTTTTTACGGTCGTTTCACTCATCCGCCGGGGCAGCAGTGGCTGGGCATGGCTGCTTTGGGGAGCCGTCTTCGCCGCGATTGGCTATTTGCTGTATCAAATGGCGACCAACAGCGGACGCGGCTCGTCAGGGGGCGGTGGCTTCGGGGGCGGATCGTTTGGCGGCGGGTTTTCCGGCGGTGGCGGCGCCTCCGGCTCGTGGTAGTCAGGCGAGTGTTCCGAAAGCTGCCTCACACTCTTTGTCTGTAAAATGTATCGGCCAAAGCTGGTAACGAGCGAAAGTGGGACAGCATGCAACGCCTGAGCGATCGGATCACTGCGGACGAGTTGGCCAGTGTGAATCTGGCTGTTGAGCAGGCGGAGTCGCGTGTCCAGGTCGAGATTATTCCCGTCATCGCCGCCTGTTCCGGCCGTTATGATCGGGCGGAAGACGTCGCCGGATTATGGTGTGGGCTGCTCCTGCTGGCCGCAGTCTGGAGTGTCTGGCCTCTGCCGACGGAACGTGGCTCCTGGTCCACAACGAGCGACGTCTGGCAGCTACTCGCCTTCTCAGCCGCAGTCGTCGCGGGGTTTATCGCGGGGGCGATCATCATCAGCCGTGTGGACAGTGTCCGGCGTCTGTTTACTCCGCGTTCCGAGATGCGTGCAGAAGTGCAGCAGCGGTCGCGGGCGGTATTCTTTGATCAGCGCGTCCACCACACCACGGCGCGGGCGGGCATCCTGATCTATATCTCACTCATGCAGCGTCAGGCAGAAATCATCGTGGACCAGGCGGTCTACAACGTCCTTGGACAGTCCGGAATCGATGAGCTCTGTACAGACCTGACCCAAAAATTGCGTGCGGAACAGGCAACGGCGGCTCTCTGCGGCACGATCGGACAGATTGCAGTGGCGCTTTCGCCACATTTGCCCCGTCAGGCAGGGGCCGGCAATGAACGGGCTGATGCCCTGGTGCTGCTCGACTGAAACCGGTTCCGGACGTTCTACAAAGAGCAGTCGCCCGCAATTGGCCACCCTGAGCATCTGCAATTGCATTGGTCCAGCAGATTCGCCAAACTCCTGCGCGTTCGGAAAAGATTCCTGGCCTGCCACATGACGAGCGCCGACGTTCATGGCACGATCCGGGTCGCCGGGAGCCCATGGGTAATGGCACCGGTCAGCATCGCTGGCTCTATTCACTGAAGGCAGGTTGGATGGGCAATTCGATCGGGATCTGGTTGCTGGCTCAGGAAGCGGCGGCCGTCGACCACCTGAACCTGTCATCGTCGACGAAGTGGATTCTGGGGATTGCGCTGCTGGGCTATCTGGGCGTGCTGACGCTCCTCAGCATCGTCGCCACCAAACAGGTGAACACGGAAGAAGATTATCTGGTTGCCGGCCGGAAACTTCCGTTGTTCCTCTGCTGGGGTACACTCATCGCGACCTGGTTCGGGGCGGCCACGATGACCGCGGCGGCCGAAAGCAGCCGGGCGGAAGGCTTGCTCGGCGTCATTCTCGACCCCTTCGCCTGTGCCGCGACCCTGATTTACGCGGGGATTTTCTTCGCCGGTCCGATGTGGCGTATGAAGCTGCTGACCACGAGCGACTTCTTCCGCAGAACCTACGGCCCGACGGCGGAACTGATTGGTGCCTGCATTCAGGTGCCTGCCTATTTCGGCTGGATCGCCCTGCAGTACAAGGCTCTTGGCGGCATGCAGGAAGTCTACTTCGGCATCCCGCTGAATGTCGGAATTCTGATCGCCTGCGGAGTCACGCTGGCCTACACGATGATCGGCGGCATGTGGTCGGTCACCCTCACGGACACTTTGCAGATCTGCCTGGCATTCCTGGGCCTGCTGATTCTGGGCTATTCGGCTTATTCCCACTTTGGCGGCGGGTCGGCATTCGCCGGGATCGATCGCCTGGTCGTGGAGACCGATCCCGAATTCCTGACCTTGCTGCCGCCAGCGGCCGCTGCGGCCGTCCTGGCTTATGTCGGTAGCTGGGCCACAGGGATCTTCGGCAATATCCCGGGGCAGGATCTGCAACAGCGTATCTTCTCCGCGAAAGACTCAATCACTGCTTCCCGCGCCTGTGTGCTGGCCGGGATTCTGTACATCACTTTCGGCATGATCCCCGTCAGCCTGGGGTTAATTTCTCGTCTGGTCGCCGCTGAAGCCAATGGCGATATTCTGCAGGTGATGGCCGGCAAGTTCCTCTCTCCTGCGATGGCAGTGATTTTCGTGCTGTCGTTTACATCGGTCGTGGTTTCGACCTCCACCAGTGCGGTCCTGGCGCCGGCGACGATTCTCAGTCATAACATTCTCGCACGCATCCCGGCCTTCAAAAAAGGCGGATTGTGGCTCGACCGGTTGTGCGTCTTCCTGATTTCCATGGGCGGACTCTCGCTGGCGTTCACCGGGCAATCCAAGATGGAACTTCTGGACCTGGCGCTGTCGATGCAACTGGTGGCGCTCTACATTCCCTTGCATCTGGGACTTTACGGCCGTCCGCGGTCGACCCTCTGCGCCATCGGGCCGATGCTCGTCGGGATTGGGTTCTTCATGACCCGCTGGCTGCCTGAAAATGTGCTCCTGGCGGCGCCGGAAGATTTTGAAGGCGCTTACGGCGATTATCTGGCCACCTTTTTCGATTCCCCCGTGATGAAGGGACTGATTCGCGACTGGGCCACTGTGCCGGATGCCCTCTACGGGCTGGGGGCCAGCTTCATCACCTACTTCATCATGCAGGCGATTTTCCACAAATCGGAACCGATCAACGATCAGACCCTGAAAGATGCCTGGGGTGACCGCTGGAAGCATTTCTGCTGATCGCCAGACTCGCACCGCGCTTTTCCGGGGAAGCGGAATTGCATCGTTGACGGAAACGACCGCTTGTGAATGTTCCCCGAATGTGAATGTTCCAGGTACGGATGTCGCATCGCAGTGTGATCTGCTATCGTTCCCCCTGCTTGCCGCAGCATCGTGCGACAGCGGATGGTTTTTCCTGAACTGGAACTGGATATGTCGGCCTCGGCTCCCGCCTTTGAAACTGAAACCGTTGAAGGCGTCACCGTGCTGCGTTTCAAACAGCAGCGTTTTTATGACGTCGACAAGATCGAAGAGTTGTCTGCCAGCCTGCTGCAGTTTGCAGATGGGTTCCAGGGCAACAAGGTCGTCCTGAATCTCGCGGGCGTGAACTACTTCTCGAGTGCCGCGATCGGCGTATTAATTCGCCTGTCCAAGCGGTTGGCCCAGAAGAAGGTGAAGCTGTGCCTGTGCGAGCTGCAGTCGATGGTCGCCGAGATCATGTTCCTGCAGCGGCTGCACCTGGTGTTCAATATTCAGCCTGACGAAGCGGCCGCCATCGCCAGCCTGAAGTAAGCTGACCGTGATCTGGATCAATCGCGAACCCGCAAGCGATCCGGCGATGATCGCTTGCGGGTTCGCGATTTTCTGAGTTTTGATTCTGGACCGGGAAAACTGCAGTTCGCGCCCGCACGAACGATGCCATCTGCGGAGCACTCGCAGATTTCATCGTCGTGAAGGTGTCGCACTCAGGATGAACTCAAAAACAGGAATGAAGTCCGGCGACACTCCTGGTTCTTGTTGCTGGCAGTCCGGGAAGCTTTCATGCTCTCCGGACTCAGGACTAGATGGCATCCGGACCGGTTTCACCGGTACGAATGCGGATCACATCCGCCAGATTCGTGACGAAGATCTTGCCGTCGCCGATCTGACCGGTCCGGGCGATGTTGGTAATCGTCTGAATCACCTTGGCGACGTCATCGTCCGCCACAGCCACTTCCAGTTTGACCTTGGGCAGGAAGTCAACGGTGTATTCGGCGCCGCGGTAGGTTTCCTTGTGTCCCCGCTGGCGACCGAAGCCACGAACTTCCGTGACCGTCATTCCCTGGACGCCGGCCTGGGTGAGGGCATTCTTGACGTCTTCCAGCTTGTAGTGACGGAGGACTGCTTCGACTTTTTTCATGATATTTCTCCAGCTGTCAAAAGAGTTGAAAGTTAGTGCAAAACGATTGTGAATTTACAGTCGAAAGCCAGAGCGGTGGGAGTTTCACAAGTCTGTTTGAATCTGACTCCACCCCTCAACTCCAAACTTTCAACTCTCAATTTTTTCTACAATGCATCGCTACCGGATTCACCTGTACGAATCCGGACCATTTCTTCCATATCGGTGACGAAAATCTTGCCGTCGCCAATCTCACCGGTGCGGGCCGATTTAATGATGGTGTCGATCACATTCTGAACCTGGTCGTCTCCAACCACCACTTCGATCTTCGCCTTGGGGAGAAAATCCACCGTGTATTCCGCACCGCGGTAATGCTCTTTATGCCCCTTCTGGCGACCAAACCCCCGGGTTTCGGAGACGGTCATTCCCTGAATGCCGACAGCCGTCAGAGAGTCTTTCACTTCTTCAAGCTTGAAGTGCCGGATGATCGCTTCGATCTTTTTCATGGTGTTTCCTTTCGCTCGCTTCGGCCGGGCTGCCGAAACCGGACAGCCAGCAGTGAATTCCCGTGATGATAAAGTCCTGAACGTGGATGGCAATCACAGGTGGGGGTGACCTGTGGGGCAGCCCCGGCTAAATCGCGTCGCGGCCGGATTCTCCGGTCCGCACCCGCACAACTTCGGCCAGTCGTGAAACCAGAATCCGGCCATCTCCGACTTCACCGGTGCGGGCCGCGGCGGCAATCAGCCGGACGGTTTCCGCACATGCATCATCGGTGACCACCACTTCCACCTTGACCCGCGGTGTGAAGTCGACGGCATACTCCTGACCGCGATACACCTCCACGTGACCGGGCGCATGTCCGCTGCCGCGAACCTCGGACACCGTCATCCCCTGAACGCCGCCGGCAACGAGGGCATTGCGGACGTCATCCAGTTTGTGATGTCGAATGATCGCTTCGATTTTTCTCATGGTTCATCCCCTCTCGTGAAACCGGGGCGAAATTCTAAATGGGGGCGCGTCTTGTGTTCTGTTGCAGATTCCCATTAGAAAACCGCATGCCAAAGACGAACTGCAGGATGGTTATTTGCGTAACATCCTCTCAGGGAAATGTTTGCGTTGCAGGCCAGCGGCAGCAGACCGGTTGCCGGCATTCCCAAAGGAAGAAATCCCGGGCGGAGGAATGGACGTCAGAGGCGGGAAAACTGCAGAAAAGACCGTCGAATGCACTTGTCACATTTCTGTGACAGGGATTTGCAGGAATAGAACACGCGATTGACCACCGGACTTTGACTGACTGGACTGTCGGAGTGTTTGAGGAATCTGTGCGTCTTAACGAAACCGGTCGCCATCCAGTCCCTGATTCTTCATCAGACGGTACAGCGTACCGCGCGGCAACTCGGCTTCCGCTGCCGCCGCCTTCACGTTCCCGCCGTGTTTCTGCAGCAGGGCGGTCAAATACTCTTTCTCGAACCGGTTCATACACGCTTCCCGCTGGGCAAAATAACCCGTCGCCTGCTGTCCCGGTGCTTCTGCTTCGGACTGGCCGGCACTGGCGACCAGGGCATCAGGCAAGTCGTCCAGCGAAATCAGCGAACGATCGGTCAGCGCAATTCCGCGGCGGATGACATTCTGTAACTCGCGGATGTTGCCTGGCCACCGGTAATGGGACAAAACCTGATAGGCCTCCGGCGAAATCCCGACGACCTGCTTGCCCATTTCCCGGCTGAATCGCTGGGCAAAGTGTTCCGCAATCAGTCCCAGATCATCGCCGCGCTGCCGCAAGGGGGGTAAATCGATCCGCACGACGTTGATCCGGTAGTACAGATCCTCACGAAACCGCTTCTCACGAATCATCTCGTCCAGATCTCGGGCAGTTGCAGCAATAATCCGGACGTCGATCGGGATTTCCTCGCGGCCACCTACACGTCTCAGCTTGCGTTCCTGCAGAGTCCGTAACAGTTTCGCCTGTAACAGGAGGGGTAACTCCCCGATTTCGTCGAGAAAGAAGGTGCCGCCATCAGCAAACTCCAGCAGCCCGATTCTGCGGCTGTCTGCTCCGGTAAAAGCTCCCTTTTCATGACCGAAAAATTCGCTCTCCAGCAGATTTTCCGGGATCGCCCCGCAATCGACGGCGACGAACTGCTGGTTTTGACGGCGGCTACGCTCATGAATTGAGCGAGCAACCAGCTCCTTACCGGTGCCGGTCTCGCCGATGATCAGTACGTCGACGTTCGTATCTGCCACCTGATCGATGGTCTGAAACACCTTTTTCATCCGCGGGCTGCTGCCGACAAAATCATCAAACTGATGCGGCAGTTCCCGCTGACGACGCAGCAGTTCGGTTTCCTGCCGCGTGCGGTTTTGCAGCAGCAGGCGGTTGATCGAATCCCGCAGCGCATCCGTGCTGACCGGATCGAGCAGCAGATCGCCCGCGCCGAGTTGAATGCCGCGTGTCGCGATCGAAAACTCGGCGGAGTCCGAGACCAGCAGCACCGGAACATCCGGGTCGATTCGACGCAATTGCTGCAGCAATTGCAGGCCGTCGCGATTCGGGGGGCGGTGAGCCACCACCACCAGTTCCGGCCACCCCGCTTCAATACGTGACTGCGTGGTCGACGCATCGTGGGCAAATCCGAACTCCCAGGGATCATTTGTCAGACGTCGCGCCTGCCAGCCGGCCTGCTGGTCTTCCGCATCGACAATCAGGACGCGAGCACTCTTCATCAGCCGTGAGATTCCACCGGAGTTTCAACAGGACCGCCACAACCGGCCAGCTCATCGGTCACGAGTCGCAGATTCGATACCAATCCGCTGCTCGCCCTCGCAGTCATGCCGGGGATGCCCAGCGGTTACTGCTGCCTGCCTCTCAATTTTCATCGCAGGGAGTATACTGCCGCACGGATGCAGATCACCATCGACGAAAAGTTGCGAGACTGGCACAACCGATCTCCGGTGAACTGTTCCGGCGACGAAATCCGCCCGGCCAGGTGCAGCCGCCAATTGCCGGCGCCGCGTTGGTAACCCGCAGATTGTTACGACCCGGGTGGCATGCTCCTGCCGGCTCCCTTGTCCCTCCGGATGCTAACGACGAAGGTAATCGAATGTGGCTGTGGGGCCTGGGAATTCTTGTCCTGATCGCGAGTATCGCAGCCAGCCGGGGGCTGGAATGGCTAATTGATCGTGAGCGTCGCTACCTTCAACTGCCGCCGACCCGGACCGTCGTCCGGCGGCTGCGACCGGTCCTCGTCGTCGTGTCCTGCCTGGTGCTGACCGGTCTGATTGTCCGGGCGGAACTTACTGCCGGGGCAGTCGCCACGCCGGAAGTCCAGCCGTCTGCGAACGGCCAGCGAGCGAGGGTCTGTTATCACGCCTGCCTCGCAATTTTGCTGGTGCTGGGCACCGCCATCGATCTCGATTGTTCGATGCTGCCGGATGAGATCACGGTGCCCGGTTTTCTCATTGGTCTGGGGGGGGCGGTGATCTTCCAGGAATTGCAGATCGCGCACCTGTGGGTGGACTGGATTTACGAGATTCCAGGCATTCGCGGCCCTTATATCCCGGAGTGGTACGACCAGCAGCGCTGGCTGCACGCGCTGTGCTGGTCGCTCGCAGGAGCGCTCGCGGGCGGGGTGATCACGCAGGCAGTGCGTCTGATCAGCAGCCGGATGCTGGGGCAGGAAGCGATGGGCTTCGGCGACGTGACCTTTATGGTGATGATCGGCAGTTTTCTCGGGTGGCAAGCCATCCTGCTGACGTTCATGATTGCGCCGCTCACCGGTCTGATGTATGTCGCCGGCCTGCGACTGTTCAGCAGGAAAACGGAAATGCCTTACGGCCCCTGTCTGGCGGCTGCGGCACTCATCGTGTTGTTGAACTGGTCACGACTCTGGTCCCGCCTGAAACTGTTTTTCAGCGATCTTGTCGCCGTCGGCCTCTTGATCGCAATCGCCCTGGGCGCCCTGACTTTCCTCTTGTTCATCGTCCAACGGCTGCGGGGGCGATCGGGTGAGATTTCATGAAGACTTTTAGCCATAGATTGAACCCGGATGACACACGGATAAAGGCATATTGCCTCCACCATTGGAACAGGCCACTGACAGGATCTTTCCGAATCCGTGTTTCATCCGGGTTCAATCCGTGGCTAACCCTCATCCTTCGCACAGCCATCATCATTCACTGACAGACACCAGCATGACAGCCTATCACCAGATCGTGCAGCAATTGCGGCAGGCGTTTCCGCAACCGGTATCGGATCGCGTGCATGATGCCTATTTCGTGTTCTCGTTTCTGCGGGCGCTCGATCAGGTCGACGCGATGAAATCAGAAACGCCACTGCTGGGCGGACCGGTCACGCTGGATTATGACGCAGCACGCCAATCCCGGATTCATGAGGAATCGCAGTCACTGGAACAGGTGTCGGAGTTGCTGGTCCAGCATCTGGCAGGACTGTTTATCTGGGGACATCCCCGGGCCCAGATCAACGTGGTTCCCTGTCCGAGTATTCCGAGCATCATCGGCGGTTTGCTCCCCTCGATCTACAATCCCAACCTGGTGAGTGAGGAATCGTCGCGGCAGATCGCGGTCGCGGAAGTCGAAACCTCTGCCATGACCGCGGCCCTGGTCGGCTACGATCCGCGGCAATCGGCCGGACTGTTCACGTTTGGCGGCACCGGCACCTTGCTGTATGCAGTGAAGCTCGGTCTTGAAAAGGCTTGCCCGGGGTATGGTCGCAGCGGACTGCGGCAGCCGGCATATCTGTTCTGTTCGGAACAGTCGCATTATGCCTGTTTGACCGTTGCCAACTGGCTGGGCATCGGGCAGGATCATGTCATTCAGATTCCCTGCGGTCCCGACAATGACATGCAGACTGCTGCGCTGGAATCCCGGCTGAAACAGGTGCTGCAAGCTGGCGGACGGATTGCGGCGATCGTCGCGACGATGGGCACGACGGATCACTTCGGCCTGGACGATCTGCAGGAGATCGTCGCCATCCGGGATCGGGTGGCTGCCGAGTTCAAACTCGACTATCGACCGCACGTGCATGCGGACGCGGTCATCGGCTGGGCCTGGAGCGTGTTCAATGACTACGACCTGCAAGCCAATCCGCTGGAGTTCCGGCATCGGACGGTCCGGGCCATCGCTGGCACCCGCCGCCGGATCTCCCATCTGCATGCCGCAGATTCGATCGGCATCGATTTCCACAAGACCGGTTTTACGCCATATGTGTCGACGCTGTTTCTGGTCCGGAATGCCGACGAACTGACGTTGATCAGCCGCAGCCAGTCGGACACTCCGTATCTGTTCCACGACGGTCACTATCATCCGGGACGGTATACTCTGGAGACCACGCGCAGCGGGGCCGGACCGATGGCGGCCCTGGCCAATCTGCGGCTGTTCGGCAAGCAGGGCCTGCGGTCACTGCTGGGGCATCTGATCTCCATGAGCGAGGCGTTGCGGGAGCGTCTGGAAGGACAGCCGTGGTCCACGGTGGTCAACCGTGGCAACTTCGGTCCTGTGACCCTCTTCCGCGTTTATCCGGACGGCGTCGATACGTTCACGATTCTCGAACGTGAGCAGAAAGACCCGGCCATGCAGACACAGCTGGAGACCTTTAACGACTACAACCGCCGTGTCTTTCAAATCGTGCAGCGGGAGGCCTTGCAGGGGCGCGGCGTGGTCATTTCCCTCACCGACTGTTATCGCGACAGCGAAGGCGGCGTGCCGATGGTCGCGCTGAAGTCGTACATCCTCAGCCCGTTCTCGGACGACCAGTACGTGGATGCCGTGATTGATTCGCTGGCAGCGGCGCGGGAGGAGCTGAAGCAGATGGCGTCCGTGGAAATCGTGAGCCCGCCAGCGTGATCGAGGGGAACCGGGAAGGGCGGTTACGGCGGGTGGACATTCGCCGGAGTGCGTTCTACAAGTGATGAATGAGCTTTTTGATTTTCGGGAATTGCCCGAACTGGTAACGGAGTGAATCTGATGTCGACATCCTCTGCTGGCCGCTTTCTGGTGTTCGTGGGCGACGACTACGAGGATCTGGAACTGTGGTATCCGAAATTGCGGCTGATCGAAGCCGGTTATGAAGTGGTGGTCGCCGGGCAGGAAGCCCGGAAGAAATACGTCGGCAAAAACGGGTATCCGTGTGTGTCGGATTGCGCAATTGTCGATCTGGAAGCCGCTGATTTTCTGGGCGTGATCTGCCCGGGCGGCTGGATGCCGGACAAACTGCGCCGCGATCCGAAGGTCATCTCACTGATTCGCCAGTTCGCGCAGGCGGGCAAGCTGGTGGCAGCCATCTGTCATGGTGGCTGGATGCCGATTTCCGCGTCGGTTTACCGGGATGTCAAGGTGACCGGTTCACCGGGTATCAAGGACGACCTGATCAACGCCGGGGCATTATTCGAGGATGCGTCTGTGATCGTTGATCGCCATTTTGTGAGCAGTCGCAAGCCGGACGATTTGCCGGATTTCTGTCGCGCTATGCTGGAAGTGCTGGAAAAGCAGCGTTCTTGAAACGCCACGAAGCCCACCCCTGGCCAGGGGTGGGTGACTTCCGGGAATAAGTCGATCTATTTCGCAGTCGCTTCCGGCGTCTGGTCGCTGTTGCCGGCGAGCGGATGCAGGATGTGACGGCGGACGTGGTAGATTGCCCGGGCGATCAGGACGGCATTGATCGCAAAAAAGATCAGGAAGGCGATCAATCCGCCGACCCGTGCGGCGTGGGCGTGAAATTCAGGCAGGATCTTGTCGCCCAGCGCCAGCAGCCGAATCCCCTCGCGAACCACGGTCATCCCCACCAGGGACAAGGCACAGCCGGTTGTGATCGCCCAGCGTTGCCAGCCTCCGATCGCTCCCGATTTCAGGAGCGATGTCCAACCCGCTGCCTGGGCGATGCCGCCTACGGCGGCGATGGCCAGATAAGGCCCGGTCAGCGTCATCAGGGCAGAGGTGGTCAGTTCCCGGGGCAGAAACCAGCTGTGGATCAGGGTCGCAAGGCCGGCGGCGATCAGACCGCCGAGCCCGGTGAGACCCAGTCGCCGGATCGCGTCCGGCGTTTGCAGGTCCGGCCGTTGCGGTGTCCAGGTGGCCTGCCACATCAGGCAACAGGCCAGCGTGGGAAAGGCCCCGAAGTACCACATGGCGAGTCGGCTGGGCAAGCGCCATGTGCGGTAGTAAAGATCGCCGCGAGCGTACATGGCCGGCCACGAGGCTTCGTCGAGGCTCAGCAAATGGTTTTCCGTCCAGGACCAGGCGATGAACGAGAAGCCCAGAAACACGCCGGTCCGGACGGCCATGATCGCCAGCGTTCCCTGGTTCACCAGCCATTTCGTCTTCTGCAGATACAGCAGATAAAAGCAGATGATGAGAATCGGCAGAATCGCCATCCAGCGGTGCGATAACAGCAGGTTCGCCGAATAAAACTCGCGCTGATACAGGATCTGCAGAAACAGCAGCGGAGCGACGCCGGCGGTAATCGCCAGGCCGGTGGCGAACGGCAACCAATCCTTGAGGACATTCTGCCAGACGCAGGCATCGCAGTTTTTACGCCCGGCGGCATTCGCCAGAAACAGGTACGTCGCCCCTGCCAGCACGTAGTTCATGAACACCACGTGAATCAGCAGCGTCACGACATACAGCAGCAGATAGAAAGCGGTAGGTCCGGAGAATCCGAACGGAAACACGGTCTGCATGTCGGCCTCTGTCAGAACGAAGAGCAAGCGGACAATCGCGGGATGTTACTGTCTTCAGTTCTTCCCGGGGATCAGGTCGAGTCGGGAGCGTGATACCAGGCCGGATTCCACGCCGGCAGCGTCCAGCCATTCCTGCAGTTGTTCGATGACTGCGGGATCACTGGAGACCGGCCATTCCGCCGGACGATCGGCCTGAATCCAGGTCAGCATTTGCACCAGTGCCTCAAGTTCCTCCGGAGTTCCCGCAAACGGCGGCATGAACGGCTTGAGATGTTGCAATTGGGCGATGTTCATGCGCTTCTGATCGATGGACCAGGTGTGAGTCAGATCAACGGCGGAGTTCATTCCGGAAATCGTATGACAGATGCTGCACTGCACGCGGAACACTTTCGCGCCGAGCGCCAGCTGTTCATTCGGATGCCGATCGCTGTTGCGCAGCGGGTAGGGATCGTTGGTCGTGCAGCCGATGCGGCGCAGCTCTGCCACTCCAGCGGGGGTGATGGAATTCGAGTACAGATACTCGCGGATCGTGAACGGTTTGCGAACACCTTCCCGTACGAACTCGCCGCCGGCGGTTGCCAGGAAACAGAGTGCCAGCAAGAGCGTAGCAGTAGCACCGTTAATGAACAGTCGCTGCCGGATCAGGCCGATGACCGCATAACCGCCGACGAACACCGAACTGCCGACTGCGAGCGTCAGAAACATCGTCATCGGCACGCTGCCGCCGGTCACCCAGCCCCGACTGTCGGCCGGGATGGTCGCAAAATACCAGGCTCCCAGCAGCGGCATCAGCACCATCAGTCCCAGCGGACGCGCACAGATCGTAATCAATCCGGCTTTTTCCTCGCGCGACAGACTGCCGATGGCGTTGATCACGATGATCGCCGCCAGTGAGGCTTCCGTCAGCGAAGTGATCGTGCGGAAAATCAGAGACGGGAAGAAGCTGGGGTTGAAGAAGCCGTCCCAGACATTGTGCGTTGCAATCCAGCCGCCGGGCGTCAGTTGCCAGGCCAGAATGCCGTTGATCCAGAACAGGCTGAACCAGGCGGCAGCGGCGTACATGACGAGCAACTGCAACCGCAACCGGTCCGGCAGTTTGGGACCATAGCGATAGAACAGATAGCCGGAGACCACTTCCAGGCTGAAGAAGGTCCATTCGATCGCCCAGATCCAGTGAAACTCCAGCACCATTGTGCCGATGGTTCGCGCGCTGATCTGGATGGTGGTGAACCACATGGCCACGCCCGTCACGGCGCCCATCACGAAGCTCACCAGCACCAGCACGCTGAAATAGCGATCGATGAATACCCGGCCCAGCGGCAGTACGCCGCGCTGGGACAACACTTGCAGGTAGCACATCAGCAGCCCGCCGCCGATGGCGAACTGGGCCAGAAACACGTGAAAGATCGCCAGACCGCCGATCACGATCCCCTTCATCAGCGGGTCGAGATCGGTGATCGGAAAATAGGTGATGGGAGACATGCCAGCTTTCGCCCGGAGTGGACCATGCTACCGCTACGAGAAACGCTTTGTTCCTCACCGTATGTGCTGCGCAGGGCAGAACGTCCCGACGATCACCGCGCAAACGCTGCGTGGGGACGTGCCGATCCCGAACGACTCATACGGATTCTATCGGAAACCATGCCGCCGGAGATAATCCGGTCCCGCCAGAGATGGCGATTCCCGGATTCAGCAACTGTCGGCAGCAGGGATTTTCCGGAAACAGGAATGACTCTGGCAACGCCCTGCGACACGTGAGTGAGCTGGCTGGAGGGCTCCGGGATGATCTGACGAGGTTACTCCTGAGGTTGTTCCTCACCGGTGAGTTGCAAGCGTCCTGGATTGTTGCCAACTTGCGGAGACTCAAATGCCACGTAGGCGGGCAACACCTGATTCGGTTGCCCCGGGCGGCGCGGTGTCGTCCGTTCGATCTCGGATTTCAGTTCACCGTTCTGCCACGGCCCCACTCCCAGCACGAACCAGTTATTGTCGCGCGACAGCGATGATGAGACCCCGCCTTCACCCAGCAATTGCTGCGTTTTCGCGTCGTAGGCCACGATACCGATCTTGGCCATCGCCGACTGGTTGTTGCGTGCAATCAACCGCACTTCGGGCAGGGTCAGCATGCCTGGCAAGACAATCTCCGGCGTGCCGACGAAGGAGTCGGACGTATCCGTGCCGACCGCTCCGGAGCGCAGCTCAAGGATGACGTCTGCATCGTCCGCCTTGCTGACCAGTCGCACGCCGCTGGTCATTGCGCGATGCCGCAGCGATCCGACGACGTAACCCTTGTCAACGCAGTCCAGATATTTGTCCTCAATATAGATTTTCGCGCCGTTAAACGGTGCAAAATCTACCTTGGACAGTGACTGATCAATCGCGGAGGAGAGCAGCATTTGCTCGCGCGCCGTCCGCGCCGTGTTCGAGGTTCGCGACGAAGTGCAGCCCACCGTCGCACCCAGCAGAACGATGGGCCAGACCCAGCGTGTTGAGTAGAAAACCTGGTTGCGCAGCATCACCACTCCCTTCGACTGCGGCGTCCATCCCGGGACGCACCTGTGGCCCACAATGTGACCACGTCTGATAGTGGTTGTGGTCCCTGCAGGACAAGTCCGTTGCCGCTTTGTCGGGGGCAGTCTGGCACCGGAATTCTGCAGGTCGTCTATTGACCGGCGAAAGCTGCCAACCTGGCAGTTGTCCGACGCTGCTGGAAGGAGAGAGCGTCTGGCACCTGGAACTGTCGCAATTAACGAAACCGCGTGACCCGGAACTGGCTCACCAGCGGATCTGCTCGAACTGCTGCCACAGTTTTTCGCCGCGCCGAGGATTCAATTGCGCGACGTGGGCAATCCGGCCGCGCAGGTGGGCGGCGAAGTCCGGGTGGTGTTCACGATTCTGGCTGGCAGGGCCGTGCGACTGGCAGTGATGCAGGATCGCTTTCAGGCGGTCGTAGTCCTTGCGGCAGACATTCGGTCGCTGATTCACCACGACCCCGGTGACCAGTTGTCGCTGATGTCGCCGTAGCACCTGCCGCTTGGCCCGGTTGGAACGGAAGCCTTCCTGGCGGATGATCTGCTCG
>VFQN01005426.1_pt1 | contig 15648 bp, 25 predicted proteins | sample 3512371 | NCBI WGS metagenome assembly VFQN01 (sample SAMN10412370, study PRJNA504923) | tailings metagenome | isolation source: Replicate 2 from Balatoc abandoned mine | place: Philippines: Itogon, Benguet | collected 2017-08-28
TAAGCCGAAATATTTGACCCTGTCCTTATTCCTCACTTGTACCGAGAAAATCCGTCCCCAAAATCCTTAGCAAACACACTGCCCAGCGCGTCCTGTCTGTGGCGTCATCTCCGCGCACGATGCCCCCACGCTCTCCCGCGCTATCCACTTGCCCCCGTCCTAATTACAGGCTGCACGTAGGCGTAGTAAGGTCTTTTTCCTGTGCTCTCACCCCTTCGCCCCTTCCAGACCGCGTGGACCTGGCCGCGTGCGCCCAGCACGGCATCCGTGTGGTGCGTGTGCCCACCTACTCCCCGGAGAGCGTGGCGGAGCACGCGCTGGCGCTCATGATGGCGCTCAACAGGTGGGCAGCCGCACAGCGGCGCATTCATAGAAGACGAAAGGGTCAAGTGCCTGCGGAGGGTGAAACATTAAGGGGAGGAAGGGGGCGGGCGGATGCGCCGTGGGCATCTGGGGTTGAAGGGGGGCGGGGCTAGCGGTGCGTTGCGGGCAGCAAGCACCAAGAGGGGTGCAGCGGGGCGGAATGGCGGTGTGGCGGGGACTTGGGCTAGGGTAAAGGGTGCCAGGGGCAAGACGCATGCGCGGCCGAGCTACAGCTGCACTGAACGCACACACTGATGGGCGCTATAAACTGGAGCAGAACGCATATTAGTCATGCAGTAGCAGGACCCCCACATCTCACATGTGCTGCCCAGCCCGCATGGCACCAGTTTTGACCACCTGCGACGACACCCCTTGCGCACCTCATCTCCTGCCGCCCCTTGATACCGTACTCCCTCGTTGCTGCCAACGCCACGCTCCTGCTCCTGCTGCGGCCCCCAACTGCCCGTCGTGCCGGTGCGGCGCAGGCACCTGCCCCGCGCGCACTTCCGCACGCTGGAGGGCAACTACTCCCTGAGCGGGCTGGTGGGCTTCGAGATGAACAAGAAGGTGGTGGGCATCATCGGCACGGGGGCCATCGGGGCGGAGGCGTGCCGCATCATGAAGGTACGCGGGGTGCGCGTCAAACGCGAGGAAACCGTGCAGGGCGTCAGGGAGTTCCCCTGTAAGGTGGGGGGCAACAGCGCGCTTGAGACAGTGGGTGCAAATAGAGAGTTGTAGTAGGATATGGTGCAGGGGATGTGCAAAGCAAGAAGCATGCCAAACCTGACAAGGGAAAGAGAGCATGGACGGTTACTAGCGACCGAGGCTTGTGGAGAGGTGTGCCCGCGTTGTCAGCTGGAATTCTTCAGTGCATCGTGCCTCACGAACTTCTGGAGCCCTATCACCGAAGCCCTTTATGCACGCACACTCCTGTCCGTTCACTTTCCGTTCCCTTGCACCTGACACTGCTAATCACGCAACCCTCCCAACGCCGCTGCCCTTGCCTCCCCCGCCAATTACAAAACCGTGCCCCCCTGCCCTCCCTACCCCCCTGCCCCCGTGCCCTGCCCTCCCTGCCAGGGCATCGGCTGCAAGGTGCTGGCGTACGACGTGCGGCCCAACCCCAAGGTGGAGGCCATGGGCATCCCCTACGTGTCCCTGGAGGAGATGCTGCCAAAGTGCGACATCATCTCGCTGCACTGCCCGCTGCTGCCCTCCACCTACCACCTCATCAACGAGGAGACGTGAGTGCCGCCGTGCGAAGGCACGCACACGACGTGGCCCGTGGTGCACGCCTCGCTGCTCTTCCTGTTACTGCATCGCTCTAGACAAGTGTATGCGCAGGACGCGTGCCTCAGCGGGTCCGTGCTGCACGTGTATTACCACGCCCCGTGCATTGAGGATTGCCCCAACAGTGCCCTTTTTGCCAACTGCCGTGGTCACGGGCTTGAGAACAAGCGCCCTCTGCAACTGCGCTTACCTTGTATGCCGCCGTTGATGGGGCTGTACCTCTCCTCCACCGTACCCAGTTCCACCCACCCCTGCCCGTTGCTTCTCACACGCAGCATCTCCAAGATGAAGCCCGGCGTGATGCTTATCAACGTGTCCCGCGGCGGCCTCATTGAGAGCGAGGCGCTGTTCGATGCGCTGGAGAGCGGCCAGATCGGCAGCCTGGGATTGGACGGTGAGGCTGGGGGAAGGCAGGGGGTGGCGGTACTTCGAGCGTGCCACACTGGCGGAAGATGGCCGTTGTGGGGCGCCATGGAATGAAACTGGAGGTGTCCGGTGTGGGGTAGCGCGGCGTGTGGCCATGGCATAGGCAGGGGCCGCCGTCGCGTGAGGCGCATGAATGGTCGCCAGCTTGGCGTGGGCAGCTGGAAGCAAAGGGTAACAGTTGACGCATCGTCTTGCAACAAGGGAGATGATGCTACGAGGTCACTCGCTTGACGACTGCTTGTCATGCGCCCACCGGCACGTCTTATCCATGCTTCCTTACGCGTTGCCCTGGCCCCCACCAACCCGTCTCCCCCTCAGTGTACGAGAACGAGGGCTCCCTGTTCTTCATCGTGAGTGGGGTGGGCGGCAGGTGTCTAGTGCCGTGCCGTGTGGGGCTGCTCCGCTCCTCCCCGCGCTGGCGCCACTGCGCCAGGGGCAAGCGCGACTGGGGAACAGCGGGCTGCACCTACGAGCCGCCCAACTGTGTGACTCTGTGCCAGCTGGCCTGATGTATGGTGGTTTTTCCAATAGCGGGACCGTGACCAGGTTGCTGTCTACCGACCTACTAGTGCTGCTCCCTCGCTTCTGCGCCCCTCAGGACTTCACCATGTACGAGCCCCTGCAGCGCATGAGGGCGTGGGACCGCCAGTTCCGGGTGAGTAGCCACCACGCGGCGGTGCGGGCGGCACGTGGCCGTGCCCCTTCGAGCATAGGTGCTTCCCAGCCCTCCAGCTGATCGGCTCCTACCGGTAGCAAACACCCCTCCTACTGTCTGAGCCGCATGGCCCACTACATGCTGATACCTACTGGGCCTGCCGCAGACTCTGACCCGTTTCCGGCTACCAATGACACTCCGTGCACCGCTTTGGCCTCCCTCCCACCTCAACCTTCCTCCTGCCGCCAACTTGACCTATCAAACCTCTTGTGACTCCACCATCCGGCCCCCTTGCTCGCCCTGCTCTCCCGCCCTGCCCTGGCCCCCCGCCGCAGACGCTGCTGAGCTACCCGCAGGTGCTGGTTACGCCGCACTCTGCCTTCCTGACGCGCGAGGCGCTGACCAACATCGCCACCACCACCTGCCAGAACATCGCAGACATGGTGCTGGGCAGGGAGCTGCCCAACGAGGTCAGGCCGCCGGCAGCTGCCGCGTCGTCGTGAGGGGCGGGGGCGGGCATGTCTGACACGTGGCTGACACGTGGCTGAGGCACGTGGAGGACGGGGCTGGGTGGGCACTGGGGCAGCATGCACCGACCGTGAGCGGCTTGCGGGTACTCGGGCGGAGGGAGGGGATGGTGTGCCGATGGAAGGTTGCGAGTTCATTCAATTTCTTGGTAATGTGGGGAATTGTGCTGTGCAGGGGGATGGGGGGGGGGCGGGGGTGAGCGAGCGGTGATGGCGAGCTGTGGTGAATGATTGTGTGCATGCACGGAAACGAGACGAGGTGAGCGTGCGAACGGATTGTTATGTGATTTACGCTGAACGATGAGATGTCTTGAGAGGCTATTGTGTGGGCGCAGAGCTGTTGCATGGTGGGCACTTTGTGTACTGCTCGTACTGTGCGCGACTGCTCCGACGCGTTGTGACCTTGCAAATGGTACGTGGACCTGAATCGGCATAACTGCTGGGACACCCGAGATGCTGCTGCTGCATCGGTTGCCATCCTGCTGTGCGGGTGCCGTTGCACGTGGGCCCTAGTCCCGCCCCTCCGAGGTGTACGCTACTTCTTGAGCCTTAGGGGCATGCCGTACGAACAGCTGCGAGTTGCGATTGTAATGGCATGCTGGCCCGTAACATGCTCGCTCATAAACACGGTTCGCAGAGCTGCTGCTTGACCATTGGCAGGCTGATGTAGCCGTCACTTGACCCTGCTTGGCCTTCTAGCAGCACCTTGTCACGATGGTATTCCCACATACCGGTAGCACACAAGCGAGGACACTACCAGATCATTTTGCAAAAGAGAACCCTAATCATCAGGCGCTGAGCGCAACAAGCCCACGAGCAAAGGCCCCGACAACTGAAACGGCACAACACATGCGTTTGTCAGTGCCGCCTTTCACGCCGCCGCCCGCTTCCTAGCAGCCATCGCCCTCTCCCGCCAGCTCATCTTCTTTTGCTGCTGCTGCAGCAGCCCCTCGTCGAGCGTCCCTCCGAGCACCGCCACCGCGCCTGCCGCTGCCTCACCCTCTTCCCCTTCTCCCCCGTCTCCACCACCGCCACCACCACCACCACCTGTTGCCCCTAGCCCCACCAGCTCCTCCTCCAGCACCACCACCGGTCCGTCCTCGTCATCCCGCACTAGCCCCGCAAGCGCCCGCCCCTCCACCTGCCTTCTCCCGTCCTGCTCCTTAGCTTCTGACTTGCCAGGCTGCCCCGGTCCTGCTGCAGAGCCGAACACCTCACTTGCAGCCCTTCCCCCCTCACCACCCTTGCCGCCTTCCTCACTCCCGTTGACCTCCCTACCAGATTTCCCGCCCTTCTCCCGGCCCTTACGCCCCTCCCGCTCCTTGTCCTTCCTATCGTCCCCTTCTTTCTCCTTCCTATCGCTTCTTCCTTTCTCACCCCTTTCCTTCCCACCACCACCACCACCACCGCCGCCACCAAAGATGGCGTCCTCGTGCTGCGCCTCTGCCCGCCGCAGCGCCTGCCGCCGCCGCTCCACATCCGCCGTGGCACGGAACGTAAGCGCGTTGCGCTCCCTGGCGTCCAGCCCCTCCCCCAGCCCGTGGCTGTTGTACTTCTTCTGGTCCTCCGCCGGCCCCTGCCACCCCTCCCTCCCCTCCCCGCCCTCCTCCCACCCGGCACCCCCCGTGTCAAGGTCCGCCTCCGCATTGAACTGGAACCGCGTCCAGCCCCTGCCGTCGCCCTCGCCACCATCCCTGGACCCCCTGCCGCCACCGCCACCGCCACCCCCTCCCGCATCCCCAGGGGCCTCCGCGCTGCGGATGCGTGCGTCCGCCTGCGCCAGCGCCAGCCGCGTGCGTGCCTTCATCTTCTCCATGGCGCTCATCTTGTCGTACCCCGGTATGAGGGCCGCGTAGTCGGGCGGGCCGCGGGCCGCCGCCTTGCCCTTCCCGCCCGCGCGGTCCCTGTCATCCCGCCCCCTGTCCCTGTCCCTGTCCCTGTCCCGGTCCGTGCGGCCTGACCCAGATGGCTGTCGGCCGTCCCGGTCCCGCCCATAGCCCCTGTCCCTGTCCCTCTCGCTCTCGCGGTCTCTCTCCCTGTCCCTCCCTCTGTCCCTATCCGTCTTGTCGTCCCTCCTGCGGTCCGCTCGGTCGTCACCGCGGCCCACGTCCCGGCCCCTGTCCGGCCCCCTGCCGTACAGCTCCCGCTCCCGCTCCCGGTCCGCCCCCCTGCCCTGGTCCCCATTGCGCCGCTCCTCATGTACGCCACGTCGCTGCTGCTGCTGCTGCTCTCGCTGCTGCTCTCGTGGTTGCAGCCCTCGCTGCTGCTCCTGCTGCTGCTGCTGCCTGTCTGTCCGGTCGCCGCCCAACTGGCCGTACTGCCGCGCACCCGAGCCCTTGCCCGCGTCCTCCTCATACATGCTGCGAGGGAGGAGAAACAGTGGACATGTTAAACACAGCCCACGCAACCGTATGGTGGGTACATCGTACGAGCGCCAAAGCAGGTGCAACGGTTTCGCACCCTGCGCCTTTCTACCGAGACACCCTACTGCAACATCAGATGCTCATCTTCATCGCCAAGTCCCTGTCCGTCGCTGCATGTGTTGTCGGCTCACCTGGATGCCCGCTGCTGCCGCTGTCGCTTGGCAGCCTGCGCGCCGTACCCCTCGTCCTCGTCATCGCTGCCGTACCCCGCCAGACCCTGTACGGCAACCGCCGGCCGCTTGGTCTGCTCGGCCGTGAAGGTGGTGGTCGACTTCACAAAGGTGCTGGCGAAGAAGCTGCTGCTGCCCCCGCCTCCGGCGCCCGCGGCACTGGCCCCGGCGGCGCCGCTGCCCAGGCCGCCGCGCGGCCTCCAGTCTCCGCCGCTGCCTGCTGAGCCACCGCCACCAAAACCGAGACCCTGTCCGGCACGAACGATCAGTAGGTGGGAAGTTCAGCGGCACGCTGAGGAGCACGTAGTGCGTTGACTAGTCCGTTTTATGCGGTTTTGCTGCAAGCAGTAGGACCGTGCTGCAGGTGCGGCACGTCCCGGCCTTGAGGACAGCCACGTGGGGCCTGGCAGCAAAGCCTAATGTCGGGTCAAGTGCAAGGGAGCCCATTGCAGTTTGATCTGGAGCGCGGGAAGCCAAGGCAGGAGATGGGCTGCTGAGGCTGGGCATGGGAGTTTCGGGGTGCACGTGTTAGCAGGCAGCTGTGGTACTGTCCCAGCAGAAACCCCTCTTAGCCGCATCCTCGTAAGGACAGCTCCCCAAAACCACAGGGCAATCCCAACAACCGGTTGCTGAGGGCAGTCGGCTTTGGGCATGGGAGATGCACGTGTTAGCAGGCAGCTGTGGTACTGTCCCAGCAGAAACCCCTCTTAGCCGCATCCTCGTAAGGACAGCTCCCCAAAACTACAGGGCAATCCCAACAACCGGACTATAGGTGCAGTCAGAATGCATCCAAGTCCCACTTCCCAACACTGATGGCCTGCGCCACCTGTCGAGGGCTGTGTTTGTCGGAGCTTAGCTTCCCTTATAGCGCATAGCGCAACGCACCTGTTTGTGCTTGGCTCCCTCATTTGTTTTCTGGAAGAGCTGGTACAACCGGTGCGCCTCCTCCTCCTCCATTCCAGTTGTATCTCACGTCGAGACACCTACAGAGGACACCCTAGGACACCAGCAGCCCGTACAAAGCGCTTCGAAGCGAAGGTGCGATCAGTTGTATCTCAAGTCCATGGCAGGTGGGCCTGTGAGTTGTGCAGTCGGAAGCTGCGGGCCCATTCCGGCATCCTGAAAAGCCATGCATGTGTCACGTCATGTGATGATGCGTCGCAACAGCCGAGTTAACATACATATGGAATAGTGTTTTCGCTGCAGAAGCCATTTGGGTCTGCGCACGGCAGGCAAGGCGAGCCAATAGCCCTTTTCCCGCATCCACCTCGCACGATTGCAGAAGAACACCAAGGCAGTAAGCTATATACCCAGAGACCTCCGTTCCTGTGTAGCGCTATTGATCGGCGTTTGGCGAGGGTCTTCCGCAACAAGGCGAGCATCGCTGAGCCAGGTGAGGTCGCGCTGCAACCCTAAGCGGTGCCAGCTGGTTTGAAGTGCATCAACACGCGACGTGAAAGGGTGGCGCAACGTGTGCGCGGCCCCACACGCTGGGCCCACCCTGAGCAGTCGGGGCTGCCCCCTTTGATGACACGTGACACTGTCAAACGCTTAGGAGCAGCGCCGCCTGTGAGGCTGGCCAGTGTGTTGCCACGTGCCAATCCTTCACATCAAGCGTCCTCGCCAACGAGGAATGCTTAGACGCAATGGCGTGTTCACTGGGCCGGGGTACAGTATCGTCCCTTCCGGGGGATACCGGTGACGGCCTGACTCTGCCTCCCCTCCCCGCTTCAATCCCTGCCACACGGTGGAATCACAGCTCGCCTACGTAGCTTTCTCCGCGGCGGCACACGCCGTGATTTGAATTCTGCGCACGGACCGAACAGCAGCCCACGCCCACTGCTGGCGGCAGCACACGCCGGACCAGCCACACCGGGGCACCGCCCTCCTAGTAGCAAGCCAGCCCTGTTAGGGCTGTCCTACGGCGTACGAGCTTAGGGCAGCCTCACCCGGCAACCGCCGTGCATAGGGCGCCGTCAGCCGTCCTCCTTTCGTCCTCTCGTCCTCTCGTCCATCTCTATTCCTTGCGCGAGCCCCTGGCCCCATGCTCAAGTTCCTGGTACCCAAGGAGGACCCCAAGGAGATGGTCCGGAAATGGCAGGCGTCTTTGCGAGCGGAGCAGAGGGGACTAGACCGCCAAGTTAGGGGTGAGGGAGAACGATGCGCTGCTGCCGCGAACTGGCGTGCATTGGGAAGGGAGTGTGCCGTGCTCTCGGCAACGAACAGGGTAGGGTGTGCAGGTGCTGGTCGGCAGTCCGCTTCTCAAGGTAGATGCTGACACAGGAGCTTGGGATTGTAACCATCGGGATCCAGCAGGCAAACAGTTACTTCCCGACCCCAACCCCCGCAGACATCCAGTTTGAGGAGAAGAAGGTCCAAAAAGCCATTCGGGAGGCAGCCAAGCGAGGAGACATGGGCACGGCACGGGTGAGCAGCGTGGGGATCTGGGGCGGGAGGTGTGGTGCTGTGGGTTGGTGACCTCCAGCATGCTGCGTGCCGGTATGGGCGAGCAGCATGAGCGCATGACAGATGTTAGCGGTCGGGCCTTGTGTTCTTGTTGCCTCCAGCAACCCTGGGCACCTTTCATGCCCCTTGGGCAATGCCGCCTGTGCACTCCCCTGTGCGCAGCACTTGGCCAAGGAGGTGGTCCAGAGCCGCAAGGCGGTGGGGCGCATCTACACCAACAAGGCGCACATGCAGAGCCTCAGCACGGCCCTCACGGAGCAGCTGGGTGAGCTGGGGTGGTCTGCGCCGCTGACATTGCCTGGGGTGCTGCATGCTCGTTGCACTGCTTTCAACGCACTCGCACGTGTGCAAGGCCGTGTGGGATGGCACAACAACCAGCAGGACGAGCGGTCTCAGGCCTTCGCATGGTCTAAGTACAGCACATCACGCTCGTATACGGAACCGTGCGAACCGTGGTAAGGGTACACTCGATACAGCGAGGATATGATACATGAGATTAAGTTGTATTTCGCATGCCTGCAGCCATGCTGCGCGTCGCCGGCACGCTGAGCAAGAGCACGGAGGTCATGAAGGAGGTCAACACCATCATCAAGGCGCCGGAGCTGCAGAAGACCATGGTGGAGATGTCCAAGGGTAAGGAGCAAACTGGCCAGACGTACTTACTATTGCAGGGTGTGAGGCCGCACGTGCGTGAAACGCGTGCCCTGGGTGTCTTCCCTGTTGGCGGCTGTCGGCACATCGAGTGGGATCAACGCTGTGCTGCTTGGGCCATCTCCTGAGCGCGGTGCATTAGCATGGACATTTGACATTGGGGGCCACCATGCACCGGTGGTATCCAGGTGATGGACTCGCATCCCTGGGCCCCTGTGCGCGGGGCTGCACGACAGGGTCAGCCTGTTGCACATACCGTGTGGGCCACTGCTCAAAGCCATCCATTCCCCGCCCAAAACTCCATTCGCTGCCGCAGAGATGATGAAGGCGGGGCTGATTGAGGAGATGATGAGCGATGCCATCGATAGCGCCATTGGCGGCGAGGACGAGGAGGAGGAGACGGAGGAGGAGGTGCAGAAGGTGCTGGACGAGATCGCCCTGGCCACGGCGTCGGCACTGCCCAGCGCGCAGGTGCGTGTGGTGTGGTACGCATATGGGGCCTGGCTCCCGGGCAGGACAACACGGCCCAGCTGCCTTGGGTGGCTTTGGGTGTTGGTGCGGCGGAATGCAGACTGGGAAGGAACACTATGGTATTTGAGCGCCGCGGCCGGAGCACATGCATGTGCGTTGACGAGCGCATGAGCCAGTACGGCATATTGTTGTTAGTACGTGAAGCTGAAAACAATGTTTTTGGACTGCTGCGTGCTCAAGCTACTTCGGGTGCTCCCCGCCGCCCCCTTTTCCCGCAGCGTGCCAAGCAGGCTGCCAGGCAGCAGGCTGCCGAGGAGGAGGAGGGCATGGGGGAGCTGCACGCCCGGCTGGACGCAGTCAAGATGTAGGAGGCGGGACGCGGTGCTGGGGGCAAGTCGAGCAATAGCCAAGGCCGAGTGTCAGGTTGGTGTGCCATACGTTTGAGGCTGCTGCGCTTGAAGAAGGACTGGTCCAGAGGCCAAGGTGTACCGAGGGTCACAGGGACGGCACAGCGCGGCTGGTTTATGGCGAGCGGTTGGTGGTTGTTACTGTTCTCGGGAGATCTGCAGGACCCCAGTGTACAACAGATGCTATTTGCAGGTTAGGCGTCAGTTGGGTGCGTCGGTCCTGGGTGGTTGTTGGGCAACAGGTGCCAGTGGGCGCCAAGTGTAAAATGGTTGAGAGCAGGACGGAGAGCAGGCCCCTAGTGTGCGGGCCGCCAAAGGGGGCTGGGTGCATGACATCGTACGGCTGCCGGTGTGCTGGCCGCCGGATTGTTGGCCCGTGTCTGGTGGTGCGTGCAGGAGGTACGCGTGTTGGGCAGGCGATGCGCGCCCCGGCAGCAAAAGGCACCTGGTAAGGTTTGCTCCACCTATGAAGTGGAGAGCGCTACCGTATACGGCAGCTGGGCATGGCGCGTCGAGGCTCGAGGGCCATGCATTGCAGTTGGTGCCGCTGTGACCAGCTGCCTTAGGCTCCTGCACGATGTGTCGCTGGTGTACCGTAATAAACCTTCTTGCCGATGCAGTTGTTCACCCCAATGCACAATCGAAGTGCAGGGAAGAGCAACACACAACCCTAGGACCTTAAGCTGGCGTGGGACATTGGACTGTCAGTTATGACTTCGTGTGCACTTGTTGAGTGCGGTGTTGTAGGATTCACGGCAGTTCACGGTGTTGCGCAACTTACGCTGCGACTAACGAGGAGGTCGAAGCAAGGCCGATGGCGCAGTGCACCTGCCAACCTGCCGATGGCATTGATCCGGCGGGGGGCGCTATGCGGAGAGCGGCGAGGTGGCGCCCGGCCGCCTGCAAACCATGCTTGGTATAAGCTGTTTTGCAGTGTGCGAGGCCGGCCATGAAGCAAGAGACACCCGGCTCGCTCCTTACATGGTGTAAGACTGTACGCCGCTTCACTGTGCGCAATTCTAGGGGCGTGCTACCGTATAGAGGTGCAGTGCAAGGTTGCAACCAACTGCAACCAGGGTGGCCCCACATGGTCAAAACCCCGCAGCTGCCATAAGCTGCACAAAGAGACCTGACCATCAGGTTTCCAAGGATTCGCCGTCCTAATCCTCGCCCTACCTACATACCTGCCCTTTAGCCTAACAAACGCCTACCATTTAACTTTGTTTGTCCCAACAGCAACACACAACTGCAGCAAAGCAATTCCTGCTTCCGAGCCATGCACGTCTTAGTCAGCCTGGTTGGACACCTGTACCAACACTCTTGCATGTCAGGTCATGCAAACCCCTACCTGCTAAATCATTGATCCCTCGGCTCTAATGTTGCAAGAGCCTCGGGCAACGCACTACGAGCACACGACTTCATTGTCGCAGTAGCCGTGTGCTCTCATTCTCGCACCAACCCTGCACGATGCAGCGTCCCTTACCCTAAACACCTTCAGGCACCTAACGAACGGGCCGGTCTCCTTGGAATCACAAGGAGTGACCTCGCCTATGACGACACGCCATTAGGTCCTACCGCCACTCAAACCTGCTATGGAAGAATAAGCTCGAGCACCACGTCAAACGGAAGAATAGTCAGGCAGGTTGGCCCTCAAGCAACCCGCACGACAAGAAACGAACGGCGGCGCACTGCCGGCCGCAGCAAGACTCGCTCCCCCATCCCGCCCTCCTCACACGCCCTCCTTACGAACCCTCTCTGTATCACGCACGCTACGCTCGCTCGCCGGGCGGCTGCTCCTTCCTGGGGCTGCTCCCAGGCGAGTGCCGCTTCGTCGTCCCGTGGGCCATCAGCAGCACAGTGCTGACCGGGGGGTGCGAATCCAAAAGCTCCTCAGCAGGCGCGTGCGTCACCGCCCCTACCGCACCACCCCCACCGCCACTGCCACCCCCTGAAGCCGACGACAGCCCGCCGCCGCTGACCCCCCTCCCACCCGCGCCCATGCGCCTCCTCCTCGCCAGCACCAGCGTCATCAGCACCGCCTGCATGGCCACCACACCCGCTATCCCTTGCGCTACGCGGGGCCACTGCATGCTGGGGGACTCGAAGCCGTACTCCTTCCGAGTCGAGGCCCCGGCAGAGCTGCCTTCATCAGGCGAGTGCTGCCCAGCCTGCTGCTCCCGCGAGTGCGAGCCGTCCAGGGCCACCGCGCTGGCCGTGCCGCCCTGCCGCAGCCGGGAGCGCCACGAGCCATCCTTGGCCGTACGCTGGCTGCTGCGGCCACCGAAAAGGCGGCTGAGGAGCCCGCCAGCAGCATGGTGTTGCTGCTCTTGCTTCTGCTGCTCCTGCTCATGCGGCTGCAGCATGGGCTGCTGCACGCTGTCCGCAGGCGCGGCACCCTCGCCCTGTTCCAGCTGAACCACCAGCGCGGTACCCTCCAGCGTCTCTGGCACCACTACCTGCCACCAAGAGGGCGAGGGAGAGGCGCCGTCCTGGCCGGGGGCCTGCTGCTGCTGCAGGCGCACGGTGTAGGTGCCTGGCGCCAGCGGGCGGTAGAAGCGGCCCGTCACGGGGTCGCTGGCCATGGTGCCCGGCAGGCCGTCGATGGTCAGCAGGGCGCGCTGCGGCCGCCCCGCCGTGTCGTGCACCACACCGCGCAGACCTGCAGCAAGGGCATTTCGACGCGCTGATTAGACGTTGTGGCCATCACGTACTCAGAGCTCCCCATGCCTTTGCCTGTTGCGTACTAGTACTCCAGCCCGCAGGCCTCGCACTGCTCACCTCCCAGCAGAGACGCCAGCGGGTAGCGCAGCAGCGCCTCCCGGTTCTTGTCCCACATCTCCGCCAGCCGCCCGCCCTCCGCGTCGGGCCACTTGTCGTTGTTGAGCTCCAGCGTCAGGCACACCGTGCCGCACGTGAGGTACAGCCAGTCCTGCATGCCGCCGTACAGCGGGTACCACTGCGCGCCGTTGACGATGCCACCGGGAAACTCCTACGCGACCAGGAGTCGAGGACCAAGGGGATGTGACTGTCAGTAACGCGCACGCACACAGCGCTTGGGTTGGGCTCGTTGCGCAGTTCGCCTCGTCAGCTACCGCTTTGCTGGACCCTTGCCCTCCCACACGTTACTGCTGTACACCCCAGGACGGTTGCCCTTACCTCGCTGTACGGCAGGGTGGTGTGCATCCCCGCGTACGTGGCGGCCAGGTGCACGAACGTGGCGTCGTCGGGCGTGGCGTGCCGCTCGTCCCGGATCGCGTCGCTGCCGTCCTCGTACCCGTCGTACGGGTACGACACGACCATGGCTCCCTCGTGCAGGGTGGCGGCGGCCACGGGCTGCAGCGCCAGGGTGAGGTTCATGAGGGCCAGGGTCTCCGGCTGCTCGGTGCCCAGCGGCGTGCGCAGGTCTTTGTGGGTGCGGCGGAGGAGGTGGGGGTCGGGCCAGTCGCGGTTGAGGTCCACGCCAGCGCTGTGTGTAAGGGGAGTGGGGACGAGGGTGGAGGTGGGTGGTGGGTGAGTGGAGGTGTGAGTGAGGTAATGGGGATGGAGGATTGGGCGTGCGGGTGGGAGCCTTGGTGGAGGGGGCAAGTGCGTCAAGACGCATGGCGGCTGGGCAACGCGTGCAGGGTTGTGGGTGGCAATGTGGGTTCCTGCTAATGCAGCTCCTACCTGTTTTCGCGGTACCCGTTTGCGAAGCCGTCCGGGTTGGTGTCCAGCAGCAGCACCAGCCGCACCTCCTGCAGCAGCATGTCCACCTCCGACTCCACGCCCGCGTACTGGCAGAGGTGCTCCGCCAGGGCCATAAGCAGCTGCCTGCAGGGGTAAGTTTTACATGTATACTGGTATATGCCCGCTGAGGTAGGAGGCAATGGGAATGCTGCGCGTCGTACGTGTGTGCAGCAGGCGTGCGTGAAGCTGGGGGGCGTCGCGCGTATCCCTTCGGCCTCCACCCCCCCCCTGTCTAGGCATGCGGAACAAGGACTGCTCATGAGGTGTGTTTACATACCTTCCGGACGGTTCATCTCCATGTGTGCCCGCTATGTAGGTGAAGACGGGGCGTGGGGTTGCGAAGTCGCTGCTAAGCTCAAGTGCTACCATCTCTCGACCCTCCACCGAGCGCCCGTAAGTATAGCTGCGGGCAAACTTGCTGCAGCGCCGAGTGTAATCGCCTACAGTGTCGACCTGGATCAAATGTCCCGGGGGAAAGCGGTGAATTGGGCGTTAAGTCTTACTTGGGTCGCAATGTGGCCATTTAACAGGCGAGAGAACTGAGTTTGTAACAGCCATTCGCCAAAAATTGACGTACCAGCTGCTCGTGTGTATAGTACGTTGATACATGGGAATCTATAAGCGCCTGCAAGTTCGGAAGGGCATGCCGTTGGGAGTCGCGCCCGAGTAACAGCACTGTACGCGCTGCAGCGACGTCGATGATCCTACCTCCACATCTGCAGCCGCAAATGCAGCATGACCGGCGCAGCAAAGCGCCAGCACTACCAAACTGGTCCATGTCCTCATTGGCAAAGCCCGGCAGGACAGGACAAACAGTTATAGTGTAATCAGTACTTCTGTTGTCGTAGAAACATTTGAGTAGTGTATCCTTAATAGCGCCCAGAAGCCGAGCGAGGTGAGGCCTTTGGGGGTGAGGCCTTTGTCATGCAGTACGAAATCCAGGGCCGTGAAGCTAGGGGGTGGGAGCAGGCCCTATGGCGAGCCCAAACAGGCGAAACCGGTCATAGAAATTCATATACTGTTTTAGCTATAGTCTTGTATGCGGAAGCGTTGATCCGGCTGGGCTCCGCGTTGCCTAACAACCGCTGCGGTACAAGCTCCCTGCACGCCGCCTGTATAGTATAAGCAAACTCATGATAGGAGGGTAATCATGAGTCCCTTATGTTCAGCTCCTTGAGTCACAGTCGCAAACAGTAGAGTCTACCTGCACCTCCAACAGACCACCCCCTCCCCTGGCCTGCCCTGGCTGACCCCTGTCCTACCTGACCATTCGAGCCCTATTGCACGAGTGGGGGCTGTAACTGTAGCTGTAACTGTAACCAGAGCCAATACCTCGGCTCACAGCAGTGTGCGAGGTACAGCACTATGAATCAGTGTCAGTGCACGTGGCACGAGCATCATGCCATGTATTGCCTGACCTGGCTTTTTGAGTGCCTTCAGCTGTATGTGCGTACAAGCTCCAGGGAGTATGCAGCCAGGAACTTCCACCGGGTTCCAATTCAATATGGTGTACAGGGTGGTGGTGCGATGGTGCGCCCGAAAGGGCCTATGGACCGGATGTCCTTCCGAAGGGGAAAAAAGGGGAGATCAGAGTTTCTGGGCGAGATGCTCTCACGTACCCTCCTATGCTCACGTTGCTGACCGTTATTGGGGCACCTAAGGTGACATTCACTCCTGTCTCGTGGCCTTGCCGCTGTACACGGGTGGGTGGCCCGCAGCGGCTGCTCACAAAAAAGGGGCACGGGCGAGTTCCAGGTCCTTTTCCATGTCGGGCGGAACGGGCGACGGGGCCAGGGCCCTGCCCAGGAACCGATGCAGGGGAGGCCACGACGGGGGCATTATGTTCGCCCCGGCCAGAAGGGTTTGCATACCATACTTACCATCAGACCCTTATTGTTTAAATGCGATGCACTGTGCTGAACAAATACCTGCGATAGCCTTGCCTATCGAAGTGGACCTCACCAACAGATAGGAGTATGACCTCGCCGATAATGATTAGGAAATACTTGTTGTAATTCTTCAGTAGAGCCGGAAGAATGAGTGTCTCGCCATTGCCTGTGCACATGGGATGTT
>VFQN01005427.1_pt1 | contig 15646 bp, 14 predicted proteins | sample 3512371 | NCBI WGS metagenome assembly VFQN01 (sample SAMN10412370, study PRJNA504923) | tailings metagenome | isolation source: Replicate 2 from Balatoc abandoned mine | place: Philippines: Itogon, Benguet | collected 2017-08-28
TTCCAGAAAACTCGATATATTCCGAATGTCTTCATTAAAAGCAACGTTCTTCTCGCTTAGAGACACTTGATCATTCTTAATTCTACATTCTTCATTAGCTAACACCATGATACCTTCCAATTATCACCACGCTGTGAGATACGCTTCTTATCATTACTCATCCCATAATCAAGTCCCTGAAGTTCTCAGAATGAGTGAAGAACTTCATATTCTCTCAAATCAAGTTCTCCCAAAATTTTCACTGATTAAAGAATATGAGGTAATTTCAATCTCAAATTGGTCTAAAACATTGTTCTGAAGTTTGTACAGTTAATTGCCCACTACAGTGATTGGAGTAATGCTCAGAAGAGCAAATCGAAAGCTGAAAAACCAGTGACGTCCAATCCTGCCCCTTCAAAGATCAATCCTTATGAATTACCTGATTTGAGTACCGATGGAAACAAGACGAAAGATATTTCTCCTTCCATCACTGCCGCACCGATTAGCTCAGGTTATAACTCAAATAATTACATGCTACCAAATATCGAACAGACTCCGAATTCTTCTAATCCTCAACCTATAGCTAATACAACTTTACAAAACAACGCCCCTAATAATGAATACTTGGTCATGAGAATGATGCAAGAAACAGGACAAGATCGAGATATCTGCTACTTCCTGCTAGAGTCAGTAAATTGGGATTTCAATGCGGCTATGGAGATAATGATGCAAAATTTACAGGTCAAGTAAGTCCAGTCGAAATTGTTTGTCATCATTATCTAGAACCCTTGTACTTTGTATAATAGAAATGTAAAATTTAAAAAAACATCGTTCGCCCTTGCCCGCCCTGGCCCAAATAATTTTTTTGAATTCGAAAGTGAACATGTTAGAGGGCGACGAGCTCCTCGAGCTTGCACAAGAAACTGGATATCGTCTCTGTCATTATCCCTTCGAAACCAAACATGAAGGGGAGGAGAAGCAACAGCATCTTGTTTTCTCCGCAAGTTGGGATGTGAACCCTCAGTATTATCGGCTCTTCCTTTGCATGCAAAATGGAGAATTAAAGGTGGTAGAATTTCAAGAGATCAATTCTGTACATACTTTTCAGATTCGATTCAGGCACCACGTGAACAACATTAGTGACTATCATAAGACGGCCGATAAGATAATTCAACTGCATTTTGACAAATTCTCCACAATCACTGGCAAAGATGATGAAATTCTGTTTCTTCTGGGGATTTCGAAGTCTATATATCACAGTAAATTGCCTGACATTATTGTTCCACCTGACGGCACTTATGAGGAGGAGGATGGAACTCCTGACCTCCTAGATCAAGGGAAGCCGCCGATTTACGGATATCACCTTGGCTCTCCTGTCTTAGAACTCGCAAATCATCCCACACGAGTGACAGCATTAGCAGTCTCATGGCAAGGGAAATATCTAGCGTCTGGTGATGAGGCAGGGCACGTGAAGATCATTATGCTCCAGACGAAAGACAACATGCAGCAAGTCATTACAAATGAGTTCCAGCGCATGCAGCAGGAGGCTCTCTCTGGTCCCGTATCATCAAAGCTAAAGGAACTTAGCTTTAAGGGAAGGACAAGCACAAAGTCCTATTTACCGAAGTATGACTTCACTGAGTTATTACATGACGGACCAATCTTCTCATTGCAGTGGATCCACCCCAACCTTACAACGGACTTCAACCATTCGCAAGGTTTGTTGACTGGCTCTTTAGATCGCGCTGTTAGGTTATGGGGCATATCTTACTCTGTTAGCCATGGGATCGGTATCAGTCCTATGATGGTTTTCGACACTTTTTCCACCCATATTCTCTCACTGCACGCCTTCTCATCCGCGATGATTGCACAGAAACATCAAAATCCCTCTGGTCTTTCTTCTGCTCACCCCCTTCTTTCCACCACAGCATCTCAAAATAGAGACGATGAGGCTGTGTCAGTGACGTCATCACAAGCTATGTTCAATCGAGTTGCGCATTATTCTTACATCTTCGCTGGAACAAATGCTGGCACTTTACATATCTGGAAAATCTATGACAAGGAGGTGATGTCAGCTTATGAGCGTCTCAACCGAGAGCGCTTCGACTCCACTGTGATAAAGACAACGACGAGAGGAGTTTTAGATGATGGCAAGAGACTCGTCAATCTTATTCAAGTATCAGAATACCCGATCATTCATATTAGCACAGGCTCCATGATTACTACACTCACGTCACTTCATAATTCTTTTAATGGAAATGTTCTACTCTCTGTGTCCGACGTGCATGGTCAAGTTCGCATATATGGCACAGAGTATCAGTCGTTGGGGGAGTTCCAGATTAATTCAGAGAACGTGAACGACTTCTTTTCTTCTAAATCCCGCGATAACTATGAGACAAATCCTTTAGTCAGCGACCCTGACAACTACGTCATTCAAAAGATTCGAGCGAGGCATGAGAAAGAGTTCCCCTTCTCCTATCATTCTAAGCACGATGATCCCAATCCGGAGGAAAGTATACACACAAGCGCGGGCCAACTCAGCATTGTCACAGGAGACGACGATGAGATGGAAGAGAAAGATGACGTAGATGAATCTTTTACTCCGTTAAAGGAGGAGTTTTTCGAATCACCGGTCGTGGCGTGTTCCTTCAGCAATGCACCTCCTTCTTCGCATAGTAGTGGACAAGGCAGCGGGACGGGTGGAGGGGGCGGTTCTGCTGAGCTGGCCATTGTGACAATGGATGCAATGATTCGCCTCTACAATGATGTGAATGAAGCGAAGCATGCGAGAAGTAAAGTCACCGAGATTTCTTTGAAGTCTCTTTTAGGTCGCTCTCGCTCGTTCGCCTCTGCGGATCCTGCCATGAGCCCTGCTCTCCGATCTTCTCCACGCTTAGACAAAATCGATTCTGCTGATCTATTGAAGGACAAGATCTTCAGCGACGCGAATAGTAGGAAGGAGATTCTTGCAGCGGTATCAGAAGATTCCCACCTCCGTTTATCTCAACATCGATTAGGAAGTGGTGGAGGGAGTGACGATGATATGGAGAGTAGGAGCAGTTGGCATACTTCACATTACACTCGTTCAGATAGAGGGGGTATTGAAGTGGGCAACGAACAAGTGCAACGTCTCTATGAGAAGACGATGATGAGAAAGAAGCGACAGGAGAGCAATAAAGTGCAGGAATCAAAGACAAAAACCGACCGCTCCTTTTCTCCCTCACGCGGTCCTTCCCTTAATATTTCGTCGAACAAACAACTTCGTCAGAGCGACGAGTTTGATCCGAAGCCGCGCTCTGTCCCTCCTCCGAAACCCATCCTTGCCAATACGTCCGCACCCCCTTCCTCATCACCCATAAAAAGAAAGGCATCATTCGCCACAATCACTGGTGCTCTGCCTATTCATCTCGCTTCAACTGGTCAAACGATAACACGACGTGGTTCAATGATGTCTGTTCTCACCTCTCACACTTCGCAGAGTGGTGAGAGTAGAGGTGACAACGGAGTGAAGTACGAGGAAGTAGAATATCCTGCATCTGATTACTTGGACAACAATTTCTCTTTACCAGCGCTTCAAAGTAGTAAGGTAAGTGCTGATGTTGAACCTCCTCTTTCTGTATTCTCATATGCCTCTAGTTTCTTGAGGCGCAAATCCACAAACAATATCCTTTCACTGTCCACACACCGCCCAACGCGGCAGAATCCTCAGAACCAGAGGCGAATCGCCAACAGATCCAATCTTCATTAAATCTTGATGATGTTACGGTGTCTACTGTTCATACAACGAAATCAGACTTGCAGTATGCCAGACAGCAGGTACTGACTGCTCGACGTCATCCTCGATATTCTGGACTAACAAGAGGGAGCTATTTCGACCAAGAGGATGTGTTGCAAGTACTTCGTCATACCCATCCTGCGCTACCGTCGTCAAACAGGCGGCAGATGCTGAAGTCGGAAGTGTTGAAGGAGGTGCTATCAGAGGAGGAGAAAGGATTGTTGGATAAACTACAGGATCAATTGTCCAGTCCTCAACATTTATTTAGTACGGTGAAGCTAAAGCTCTTCTTCAACCATCCGTCAGTTATGACCGGGAATGAAGAGAGAGTAACTCGTCAGCAGTTGGTACGACGGAGAAGTTATAACAGAGAAAGTGGTCTTTACTCACATATTTGCTCGAGCAGTGCGTCATTCTGCCATGAGGTGAACTTCTTTGATCACGTCCCTCTCGCTACACATCATACACAAGAAGAATGGAAGGATGATGCTCAGGTCTTTAGCCGAAGTACAGACTCCTACCTCTTCTCTCTCATACAATGAGAATCTGACTGTGGTCTTGTACTCTCTGGATGTAGTAGTTGTTCTCCCTATTAATTCGAATCAAGAAGACTCCACGAGATAACAAAAAAGGGTAGTTGGTTGTATTCGATCGTGATTAGGTTAAGATAAGAATAGGAAGAGATGCTTTGTGTCGTTTGTCACATTCTAGAAACAGATTCGGTACTCCTATGTTTAAACTTTGATGAAAATTTTTATTTCTTCGCCATTGGTGTTTTCTTCGCAGCGCTTAGAGCGTTATTATTGGATGACATAGAAATATTTAGTGCATTATTGGCCGAGGAATTAGTGGCATTCCCTGCAGAGTTTGTGAGCAATCCAACACCTCCCGCACTGTTGCTATTGATGGAGTTGGCGGCGATGTTAAGACCTTGAATCCTCTTCTGCAAGCGATTCAGCGTGCGTGATTTCAATTCATCGCGTGTGAGAGGCCTTGCTTCATCTTCATCTTCATCGTCGTCTTCATCTGAGCGATAATCGTCAGCTTTTGGAGGATTGACGTGAAGATGGTCTTGGCCCATCGGAATCTTGGGACCAGCACCCAATACTGTGACGAGTGATTGAAGGTTCTTGTCACCTTCACCATGAGCGTTAGGATCGACAGAAATTGCTGGGTGAGAACCATGAAGAACGTCAAGTGCTGAGGATTTGCTTCCAGCATTAGATAAGAGAAGCTGTTGTACTTGGTGATACTGGTGGAGAAGTTGCACAGTTTTCTTCTCAAGAATACCAAGATAGTTTACCATATTCACCTCCGTAATCGTTGGAATGCTATTTGCACCGGTTGCGGCAGTGGAGGTGAGGTTGTTGCCCACTGATCCGCTAGCATGGAGCGTTGGTGTACTATTACCTGCTGTATTCGCTTGCAGGTCCTCACCACTATCCCAGTCAAGCTTACTGATAATACTTTGCATTCCTCTTTTCAAGCTCTCAATAATTCTAGATAAGTCTTGACATCTTAGTTCATATTTCTCTGCCATTGCATCAGTGGATTGAAGTTTGTTCTCCAAGTCCTTCAAAATCTCTTTATGCTGATTGACATCATTCCCTGACTCTTGCGCATATTTCATCTCTTCTTCTCTCAACTGAGTGATCTGTTCTTCATATTTTTCAATTTCATTATTTTGTTCATTAACATAATTGAAGAGAGAGAAGTTGTGCTCTTCGTTTTTGATAAATGTCTGTACCAGTTCATCGATGTCGTTGATACCAGTCGCGATACGGATCTTATTGAAAGCCTCTTCGAAATTTTGAGCGCGCTCTCTGAAATCTACCTCGGCGTTGTTATTGTTAGGATTGTTGTTTGGGGACATAGGCAGAGCAGACCCATTGCCAGTTGGTCCAGGGCCGACAGAGGTCATGGAGGGCTGAGGTGACAGACCTCCGAAGCCCACAGCTCCACCTGAACGAGTTCTTCCTGGCGAAAGAAGGGAGGCTTTCGCAGAATTAAGACGGACGAGGGACTTACTCCGCTGTCCTAACGAAGAGCTTGGAGTAGGCAACGAGAGATCGGTGTCTAACAACCGCGATAATGTAAGCATCTGCTCGTCAAATTCTTCAGTTTCTTTTCGATTCGCCTGTTCAATTGCTGCAATCTCCATCTGGTAGGCGTCACGCTGCTCATAGGCTTGATTTGACATCTCAATAATCTCGGCCATCAGACGCTTCTTTTCCTGGAGATCCTTTTCCATCTTTCGATAGATGTTCTCAAATACGACGCGTTCACGCCGTAGATCATCAATTTGATTGCGAAGATCCTTATTCTGAGCCGATGATTCGTTGAATTTGATCAAAGATTTGTCCAAGCGATTCTCCAGAATTCTAATTTGCTTCTGAATCATCAAATAGTTCTCACGTGAGGCATTCACTCCACCCATAGACTTTCTTTGTTGAAGCACTTTCGCTTTCATTACTTGAATCTGTTCTTCCATCGTTTCGATGTTTTTCTTTTCAAATTCGATCGACTGAAGATATTTCTCTCCTTGCTCGTTTAGAATCTGAATAGCCTCTTGCTGCTCTGCTGTTATAGCCTTATTATTACCACGCATTATTAATGCGATATCATTTTTTATAGCATCATTATCTTTTCGTAGTTTGTCGATTGTGGTTTGCTGTGTCCGAAGAATCGACTGACTTTCTTCAGCATAAGCACGTCGATTTATCTCCATGTTTCGATATTCTTTCTGGAGCTGTTGAAGCTCCAGTTGACGAGGATCGACATTGCCAGTGTCACCCATGTTAAGATGATTGGTGTTGTTCTAGTATTTAGTTTAAATTGTTTTGAATTGATACACGACGGTTTCATAACAAAAATCGAAATTCCATAAAATCGAGTTTTAATAAAATCTTATTTTCAATGTTTTCATACAATTATTTTGATTTTTTCTCATAGACAAGGATGTACGACTCCGAAACACCTATGAACTGAATAAGAAAGGTAAGAGATAGGACAAAAAATAAAGCTTACCAATTAGCTGAGGGGTGGTCTCGCTAACTCGGAGGTCTTGCAGCTCGTACCATTGACCAGTGGCTTTGAAGGGCAGGTGTATCTTATAATGCCCTCGATGCACAACACTGTCCAAATCAGCAGCGCTTACAAGAACTAAAGGATTAGCGACCTTTTTATTACCATACACATTAGACATACCAAGATCGCCCACAGCAATACCATTCGCGCTTCCCTCGGAATCATGGCATATATTGCTGACGAGGTCATATTTCGTCGATCGGAATAAGTCAACACGTTCATGTGCCCTCAATGCTACAAATCGCAAGGCATCTAACTGATTCGATGAACTTGAAGAGATTGAAGACTTCATCTCCTGTAAGTGTAATGGGCCCCCGAAATCTTGAATGAAGCTCTTTAACTCCTCGGTCGTCATAGCCTGAATCTGATCAACGCTGGGAAGAGATTGCAACTTTTTCTCTATAGTAGCAGCGTTTTCATTTTCATAGAGATAGTCCTTCATTTCCAGATTTCTCACGGGAAACGTGACGATAGTTGGGTTTTTCTCGAGAGAAAAGTTGTTTTTCGTAAATCTCATAAGGTGGAGGATGAGATAGCGTGGCAATCGCTTAATTCGATATTGTTTACGATGATGGGCCTCCTTTGTGAATTGATCACTCCATTTCTGACCGTCAAATTTGGAGAGTAGTTGGAAGAGGGGGAGTTGAGGAATTATTAAGCCGCCTTGAGAATCGCGAAACAGCGGACATGGAGGTATATCTAAACTGAGATACGTGAAAGGTACATCCCGAACAGTCTTCACCCATCCATCTCCGTCCATATGCACATCGTTTGATATGGATTCACCCTTCTCCAAAAGCTTTTGCTCCTCGTAACTATCGACCAACTTCTTCGTGCAAGTGGTCACTTCAACGACTCCTTGGAAAGGTTCAAATAATACACTAGATTCAAAAGGATGTTTGACTTTCGGCTCAATTGTCTTTTGTAAATAGTTTAGAAGCCATACAAAAACCTCGAGAACTTCAGACCTAACCCCAATCGAAATGGCTCGTTTTGACTCGATCGACATCAGCTGCACTAATTCTTGAGGAGACACCGTGCTCTTAAAATTGTTGGGTGACCATATTTTCCTTAATATCTAGAGAGAAGGTCGGTTAGAGAATGAAAAAGAGGTCAAAGCATTTCTGACTTACCAATCCAAACTCCTTCACAAGTTTGCTTTGATTAGCTGAGTAGAGTTGAGGCTGCAAGAAAAAATCACGGAAAGGAGCAATATGATTTAACATATGTAGGAGAACATTGATATCATCGGTAGCGTTAAGGTTATTAAGACCAACAAATCCGGGTAAATAAGACATGCCATGCACATCTCGCGCTAGACTGACATTCTTATCCAAACCAAAGATATCCTTAAGACTATACTCTGGACATAAAGACTTTTGAATATCAGTTAATGCTGAATCGACTATCTCGTATCCTTCAGGTAAACAGTAAGATCTTCCACTTTCAAGATTCATGAACACATAATGATTAAGTTGCAAGCTGTGGGTATAAGCTGGCGTGTTTTTGCCTCTGCCTTCAAAGAATTTACCACAGACTAAACATACGTAGACATTGCGGTTCGTAAGAGTTTGAGAGCAAAGTTTCTCTGAGTCAAAGTCGATCAAGTGTCGATTGATAGTGTCAAGATAGGGACACTTTCTCCGGTTGTCATGAATCGATATCTCGTCTTTCACGTTTACAAACTCCAAAGAGGTCGATGGCTCTGCTTCCTCGACGAATTGGCTTTCATTTTCCCAGTCTTCGCGTGTTCTTTTCATTCTTTGAAAATGTCGAGAATGTTTGCAAGTTACAAGTCAAAACTTGGCATGACGGCTACAAAAGCTCGGAAAAGATCGCCGCCCCTCCCACAATTCCTCCATAAATTATGGACAATGAATGAAGTTATTAATCTAAACCACTTCTATTGCAATATCTGTGGAGAAATCTCTTTCTGTGGACATATACATGAAAAAAGTTTAGATCAAACCTCTCAAATCAGTCAAACACTGAGGAAAGTGTACGATAATTTGACAAATTTTGGTTTCATCATTCTTCGCGGCTATGAGATTGGTAACATTCAAGAAGTTTCAACTCTGATGAAAAGCTTTTTTCAACAATCTCTTGACATGAAATTGCAGTTTGTATCGAAAGATCGTGCTCGAAGAGGGTATTCTCCTCTCTCTGCAGAAAACTTCGCGACACTCATTGGCGTATCTGGGAAACCCAACGATACAGTGGAAAAATATCGCATCGGACCGATTCTTAACGAAGCTCAAAAACTTGAAAACTTAGAGTACTTTTCCTCCAAGGAAGGTCGCATCCACTTTTTCCCGAATAATTTGGAATTATTCTCTGAAACGGATCAGCTGAATCTATCCCAATATTACGTTTCGATGCAGAAGTTATCGCTACTTATTCTGAATATCATCGAAATAGCGTGTAATTTATCTCTGAACTCTTTTTCGAGTAACATCTCGAATCACACAAGTATTTTGTCCTTCAACTATTACCCTGAAGTACCTGAATTAACCACAGGCAAGGAGAGAGTAGCGGAGCACACGGATGTATCAATGTTTACTATCGTCTCCGAACTCGCTAATGTCACTGATGATACCACTACTTCTAACAGCGAATTGCAACTGTGCAATCTCCTGACGAATGAATGGGAATCTATTCATCTGGCGACCGGTGATTTTGCTGTGAATGTCGGAGATTGTTTGAAAGACTGGAGTAGAGGCCTACTGAAGTCTGCTCTTCATAGAGTGGTTTCTAAAACATTCCCTGTAGAGCGAATAACTTCGGCATACTTCTTCTCTCCTAATTATAATAGCTTGCTTTCATGGCCTGGCGATTTCGACCAGTCCAGCGAACCAGTACATTATTCACAATGGAGGAAACAGGTGATAGCCAAAGCAATGTCGAGTTTGAATAAAAACATTTCAAGACGATAAATTTGTAAGACCAAAATAATCTTTTTTTTATTATGAACAATTAATTATGATTTTCTATTGTTGCCTGTACTCTAACAATTTTTACATCATGCCACCCATTCCTCCCATACCGCCCATGCCTCCCATACCACCAGCTGCAGGCTTATCCTCTTCTGGTAAATCAGCGACCATAGCTTCAGTGGTCATAAGTAAGCCAGCGACGGAGAAAGCATCTAAAACAGCTGTACGAGTAACCTTAGTAGGATCCATGATTCCGTTTTGGATCATATCTACGTATTCTCCAGTTTGGGCATTGAATCCAATCTCGTAAGACTCCTTCTTTAATAATTCCCCAACAATTACACTACCTTCGTGTCCAGCATTATTAGCAATAGCCTTAATAGGAGCTCTGCATGCTCTTTCAATGATTTCAACTCCAATCTTCTGGTCCATATTTTCACACTTATCCTTGACACCGGCAAGTTGACGGGATGCCCATAATAGAGCCACTCCTCCTCCAGGAACAATTCCTGACTCAACAGCAGCCTTAGTAGCGTTCAAAGCGTCAACGATACGATCTCGCTTCTCTCCCACCTCGACTTCACTACCACCGCCAACTTTGATAACTGCAACGCCACCAACAATCTTGGCCAGACGCTCTTGTAACTTCTCCTTTTCGTAATCTGATGTAGTTTGGGAAATAGATTCACGGATAAGTTCAACTCTTTCATCAATGGCTCCCTTGTCACCAGCTCCATTCATAATGATAGTATCATCCTTGGAAATCTTTACCTTCGAGCAAGTGCCTAATTGTTCCTCAGTAACAGTTTCCAACTTCATACCTAACTCCTCAGAGATCACCTGGCCACCGGTAATGACAGCAATATCTTGCATAGTAGCCTTTCTATTATCACCGAAGCCTGGAGCCTTGACTGCACAAACTTTAATGCCACCTCTTAACTTATTCACCACAAGAGTGGCTAAAGCTTCGGATTCAACATCTTCTGCGATGATGATTAGAGGGCGCTGGGAGCGAACGACATTCTCTAATAATGGAACAATAGATTGAAGAGAAGAAATTTTCTTCTCAACTAATAAGATTAACGGATTGTCAAATTCGCAGGTTTGTGCCTTGTTGTCAGTGACGAAGTAAGGTGAAATGTAGCCGCGGTCAAACTTCATGCCCTCGATAACTTCCAATTCATTTACCAAAGTCTTTCCATCTTGAATAGTGATGACACCGTCCTTACCCACACGCTCCATGGCCTCGCTGAGTAAGTCACCAATTTCTTTCTCACCATTGGCAGAAATAGTGCCAACCTGGGAGATCTCGTTCTTGGAAGAAATTGGTCTAGAAATGTTGCCCAAAACATCAACGATCTTGTCAACTGCTAACTGAGCACCTCTTTTCAAATCCATAGGGTTTAATCCCGCGGCAACTGCCTTGCATCCCTCACTAATTGATGATCAGGAGAAGCTACAAACAAACGATATACGTTCCTTACCTGAAAATAGCTCTCGTTAAAACGGTGGCAGTGGTGGTTCCATCACCAGCAATATCGTTGGTCTTACTTGCAACCTGACGAACTAATTGCGCTCCCATATTCTGGAAACGATCCTTGAATTCAATGTGTTTAGCAACAGTCACACCGTCCTTGGTAATCTTAGGAGCACCAAATGATTGATCAAGAATTGCATTGCGCCCTTTAGGTCCAAGAGTAACTTGGACGGCATCGGCAAGTAAGTCGACTCCTTGAAGCATCAAAGCGCGTCCTTCAACACCAAATTTGACGACTTTTCCTGATGCAAATCTCTTAGAAATAGCATTGACATTGCGAAAAGCAGTGGCTCGTAAACTAAACATTCTTTATCACGAGTAGAAGTTGTAAAGCAGCAATAGGAATCAATTGTGAGTAATTGGTTGCAGAGAATTGTTCTGGAAATGATTTTTTCTCTCTCTGCCTTCCTTGAAACTACGGAAAAGAAGAATTCGATTTTCGAAGTTTCGAAGATTCGAAGCATTTCGGTAAAATCGGCAATTAATTTACTTCGTTTTACTTTGCATCATGTTACTGATTTCTCTGTTCCTGGTCTTAAATTGCCATAGATTCGCATTTGGTTGGGAATTTTCAAGACAACCTCTCCAACCGCATAGAAGCAAATTGTTGATGACCGATGAAGTGTTGATCCCTCCAATTAAATCCATGAGAGGGGAGGTTAGCAAGAAACCAATTGTTAGCACGATATTTAATCTTTGTAAACCTGGTTAGCTCTGGCTACCGGGCAGCAAATCTCTTTCCAATCGAGTTTTGCTCCTTTCATCTCTTAGTTCTGGTCAAACTATGGTTGAAAATCTTTTAGATTCTGACGATACCACTCACATGATTGCGGCACTAAACCAGCTGAAGGTATCCTGCTGTGATTTGATTGATCGATCCCTAACGTTTCTCAGATTCCCTTGATAAGAGACTTTGACAAGAAAACTGCGGTCATTGAGGGCTTAGACGGACCGGTCGTCTCGAAGGAACCTCAATTAATATTCCTTGGTAATGGGAGGGATTTTCATGATTTCCTATCGTAATGTTTCTCTATTAGGAAATGCCGGGACTGCAATGCGCCCACTAACTGCGGTTTTGTCCGCGGGAAAAGGAAGGTTTGTTCTGGATGGAATTCAACGAATGCGTGAGAGGCCGATAATTGATCTGGTCGATGGGTTACAGCAAGTTAGTACCCCATATCATACTATCCTCATTCAATAAGCTTTCGTACAGCTTGGAGTAGATATAAAATGCAGTGAAACAGGATGCCCCCCAGTGACGATTGAAGCGAACTCTTTGGCTGGTGGAGTGGCGGAGATCTCTGGAAAGATCTCTTCCCAATTTCTTTCAGCGCTCCTCATGGCATCACCTCTAGCAATTAAACCTGTCAGAATCGTGATTAAAGATGAGTTATTATCACTCCCTTACGTTCTCATGACGATCCAGCTCATGAGTAAGTTCGGAGTCAAGGTTACCAATATTGACAATAAAGTCTTTGAGGTCAAGCCCTCGAAATATGTCTCGCCAGGGCGCTATTTCATCGAGGGAGATGCCTCTTCTGCTTCTTACTTTCTTGCAGGCGCTGCAATTAGTGGTGGCAGCGTAACTGTTCATGGAGTTGGGTCGGAGAGTTTACAAGGTGATAAGCGATTTGCTAAAGTTTTGGAAAAGATGGGAGCTACTGTAACATATTGTGCTGATAGTATATATCTCTCCAACGGATCGAATAGACTCAACGGAATAGATGAAGATTGCAGCGATATTCCCGATGTGGCAATGACTCTGGCGATTGTGGGCATTTTCGCTAGAGGAAAGACCGTTATTCGAAATGTTTCGAGCTGGAGAGTAAAAGAGACTGAACGAATGGTAGCGATGGTAAATGAACTTACAAAACTTGGCGTAAAGGTAGAGGAAGGACAGGATTACTTGATTGTTCATGGGTTAGAAGATGGTCAGACACTCAACGAAAATTGTCGAATTGAAACCTACGATGACCACCGAATGGCAATGTGTTTTTCTTTAGTAGCATGTGGAGGTGTTCCTGTCACAATTTTAGATCCTGGATGTACAAGGAAGACTTTTCCAACTTATTTTGAGGAGTTGATGCGATTATCAGTACGGTAGGTAAAATTTACAAATAATAATGAAAGAAACGAATAAATAAATTCAAGTCCGGTCTATTCTGAGTGTCACGATGAAAATAAGATATCCTCAAGATCCCTTTGTTCCATTAATAGTTTAGCGTGATCAGTGTTTAGGTCATGAGGTGACAAACTCTTTAGTTCGGCAGTGAGAAGAGAGACAGCTCGATTGCCACTTTTGGCTGTTGGGTCGAGTTGGCTAAAAGTTAGAGTATCCGCATGAGCTAACTTTATTTCCACGTTAAGTATAGAATCTTCCTCAACTTTTAATAAATACTGTTGCTGATCCACTGCACCAATAAAATAGCGATAATTTTCATCGTGCAGTAGTTCATTTGAGGGAACGGAAGAATCGGACGAAAAAAGAACTGCATTCCTCTTGTATAGATTTTCACCTTCGATAAGCTGAGGCAACTGGGTAATGGTTCTCTTGAAATTGCCAGAATATGCGAAAGACAGGTAATACTCCTTGTCGATATCTTCCCACTTCAAAACACCGTTATGGATGGGGAACGATTTGTGATAGTGATTAAAGTGAAGTACAACATTTCCACAAGAATTATCATTAAGATTTGGTGCGGAGTTAAGTCTTCGAGTCGCAAGTTCAAGGATTGATGGCTCTACAACTGCCTTTTCCTCGATTTTCGGGAGGGAAGGTTGAGAAGTTGGTGGCCTCAGAACTTTTTTGTGCTTGGATGAAGACTTTTGAGGAATAGAAGGAAGTTTTGAACGCAAATTTCCTTTAGAATTTGTTACCACTTTCTGCCTCCGTTGTTGTAAAACTGCTTGTTGAACCATCATTTTCTCTCGACACTAGACATCTAAAGCAAACGTAAATTTACCGGACTGAACTTTACGTCTCCTCCAAATTCGTCATGTACTCGATTCGACAGTTTCCCAGGAGTTTATTGACAGCGACGTGGAAGTTTTCGAGGAGGAACTCGACATCTGTTGCTGATTCGTTTGGGCAGAATGTTAAGGTGGACAATATCCAAAATTCGTCTCAATTCTTCCCTTGGAGACAACGACCTCTAAACCCACGCCATCGAAGCCCATTGAATAAATTCATTCTTTCCTTACTATTATCTGAAATTGAGCCCGCTCCTCAATTTCTTCAAGGGGCTCAGGCAGCATTTGAATCTGCTGTTTATGCTATCTTTCATCACCCCGATCTAATTACACACAACAAAGCAATCCAATTTCAGCGGACTTCAAACCCGAATGAAAAGTTTGAAGTAACACCTTCCGATCAAAGCGCGGACATTCTAACGATCAATGAAGTTTTTGAAGAGAGGTTAGCGAACTTTTATACTAATGCAATAAAGAATGTGCGGCTGCAACCACACTATCGTGTTTTTCATCAAATTCATTCTATTCGCCAACCTCAGATCACAAGGAGTGATTTATTACTTTATTCATCGGTCGATAAAGTTGAACATGAGTTTCTAGAGAGAATCGACTATCCGTACGGATTGGGTGGACGGCTAAAACCTCAAAGCAAAGAAAACGTACCGGGGAGTAAGGTACACGACAACATAGATGATGATAGCTATAATATTATTACAAATTTGAAGTCAAAGAATCACGGAGGAAATGAACCTGATAGTGTTTTGTTACGAGTTTGGGTTGACGTGAACAGCCAAGGCAAGTGACGATGAATTCAAGTCTTTGTTTAATGACATACAGTAGAGATCTTTTACATCAAAGATGTTGAACGAGATGTTTTCATTCAAGGTAACGATGTTTCTCGATCCACAACTCATGAAGTAAGTTTTTATAAATGTTCATCCTGATTTCACCTTTCGTCTGATAGATTCTTCTCGAAAATACTTTGAGAATTGAAGACATCTTTCAACTAAAGCTTGAGTACACAGACGAATGGAAGCTAGTAGATATTGATCAATGGATCGAACATAATGATGATTGGTTTCAATATGGCTTCAGTAGTAACTAGGTACCGTCCTGCTTATTTTGAATAGATGAAGTTGCAAATCATTGAAGATGCTTACAAGCAAGGGAAGTTAAGGCCAGGTCAACCGGTCTGCAGACCGAGTTCAGAGATGAATAATGTAGATGAACAAAGGAAATGAAAATTTAGAAAAACGACTGAAGACTAATGAAAACAATAAATAATCTGAAATCTCAGGAGAAATCGTGAAAATCTTTTTTCGTGACAGTTCTAGTCTTGGACAGAATGTGCTACCGGACAAAATG
>VFQN01005428.1_pt1 | contig 15644 bp, 23 predicted proteins | sample 3512371 | NCBI WGS metagenome assembly VFQN01 (sample SAMN10412370, study PRJNA504923) | tailings metagenome | isolation source: Replicate 2 from Balatoc abandoned mine | place: Philippines: Itogon, Benguet | collected 2017-08-28
AAATAGGTCTCCGATAATCCCATAACCCTTCTCCTGAAAAAAAAAAAAAAAAAAAAAAAAGGTACCAGCCCTGGTGCAAATCCTCTCGTCCCCACCCAGAGAGCAGCAGGTGCAGCAGCAACAGCAGCACAGACAGAAGCAGCTGCATGTGCATCTGCTGGCGCAGCAGACGCAGCACGGGTAGGCGCAAGAGGAATGGGGGCGGGGATAGGGACGGGGCGGGGGCGGGGCAAGGAACGGAACTGGTTGGCACCGTTGCGGAAACGGTTGGCGGTTGTCACGTAACTGTGCCTTACTCTTTCCATTGACGCGCGGTGTGCAGATGGACATGACGTTATCGCATTTCCTGCAGCACACACTCGCAAATTGTGAGAAGGCCGCGATAGGCACAACAGTACGCTTGCATATCGCGTTACTCCGCCAACGTCAGGAAAATGCAGGCGTCCCTTCATCGTAGTGCTGCCAGCAGCCGTATAGCGCAACAGCGAATTGGCCGGCCTGTGCTGGCTCCGGGGGCATGCCCATCGCTGCAGCCGCGCCACCGGATGCTCGTGGCCCCCGTGGAGATGGGCCGTCGATCAGCGAAGATTGCTCTGCGCAAGGTGCCAACAAAGTATAGAATGCCTTGCAATCGGCACCAATAGACGACCCAGTTTGCGGCTCACAGGTGCCGACCGACGACTCACGGTGCAGGGCAAATCCGACGCTAAGAAGGCTAAAATCTACGGCCGCATCGGCAAGAAGATCATCCAATTGTAAGTTCCAAAATATTACATCGCGCCGCGCTGCTCCACGCAACCTCCCGACCCGTTCACCGTTCCCCTGCAACACCCGTCGTCCTCTGCCTTCAGAGCCAAGGCGGGTGGGGCCGACCCCACCACCAACGCGGCCCTTGACACCCTGCTCCGCCAAGCCAAGGACCTGGGTGTGCCCAAGGACGTGGTGGAGCGCAACCTCAAGCGCGCCACGGATTCAAAGCAGGGTGCGTGGCGCAGCAGGGCCGCACGCGCACTCTGGGCACTGGGGGCAGGGCAGGCTGTCCGCAACTGGGAGCTTACAGTTTTCCCTTTCGCGGGACTGGCAGGGGTATAGCAAATATCCTGGTGTGACCTGGTGTGACCAGGAAACCCACTACGCCGTAGCAGGCAACTTGCCGTTCAGCACTTCAGCTGCGGCAAGAGGGTGCAGCTGCCCGCTTCTGGACCAACCCTGAGCCCCTGTACCACAGCCCTGGTGCCCATTGCAGCCATGGTGCCCATTTTACTCATGCGTGCATTTTGATCCCCCGGTAATCCCTTGCCCTCCTCCGCACTGGTGCCCCCAGGCGACTACCAGGAGGTCACCTACGAGGCGTACGGCCCCGGCGGCACCGGCCTGGTGGTGTTCTGCCTCACAGACAACCTCAACCGCACGGCCAGCGAGGTCAAGCCCACAATGACCAAGATGGGCGCAAAGGTGAGGAGCGGCGGCGGCAGCGGCGGCAGGGACAGCAGGGGTGCCGTAGCAACGGCAAAGTAGCAGCGGCACGACAGCAGGAGCGGCAAGGCAGCAGCAACAGGGGCAGCAGCGGCGGCGCCTGCAGCAGCTGGGTTACTGCTGGAGAACCGAACAGCCGACGCAATGCTGGGACCAAAGAGTCCGGGCGTTTGCGAGCGTTACGGCGTCATGATGAGCACTAGGATCAGGACCAGGAGCGAACGCCAGCTGCTGGTGCAGCCTGTGCGCCTGCCCGCCGGCACACCCACCGCACGGCTGCAGGGTGGGCTGTCTCGGGCCTACGTCGTCACTTGCTGATCCGTGCCATTCCCGGTGCAGTTCCCCGTTGGCAGGCCCTCCCTGGCATTATAACGGGACGAAGCATCCCTGCCAACTTTCGCATTTGCAGCGCAACCCATGCCAAGCCCTCCACCACTCACCCCGTAGCGGTAGTGTATCCCATTCCAACCACCCTCGCACCCTTTGTCGCACGCCCTTCCACACGCCCCCGCTCATCCGGCTTCCCGTCCTCCCCCACGCCTCCTTACCCGCCCCAGGTGGCCGAGCCCGGGTCCGTGCTGTTCAACTTCTCGCGGTGCGGCATGATCGTGCTGGACGGCGCGGACGAGGACAGGGCCTTTGAGGCGGCCATGGAGGCGGGCGGCGAGGACGTGGTGCCCGTGCCGCCGGAGGAGGACGGCGCGCCCTCCACGTCGTACAAGGTGAGGGAGTTACCGGTGTGGCAGCAATGGCCGAAGGACGGATTTGGACGGGGGGGGGGGGGTTACGCCGTCAGCGTTGAGGGCAGGGCGCTAGACAGGTCTTGTGGCTTGGGCGTCCTGCGAGGGCGGGCATAAGGTTTGTGGAGGCGGAGGAGTGGAAGGGTTTTTGTGCATTGGGCACTGGAGGTGGATGGACTGACGGCGTTCGAGCCAAGGCGTTCACGTGCATCACAGCAAAAGACGGAGGGTTCGCGCTGTGGCACTGCAAGGGTGTGCATGGGGCGCCTGGGTTTTGCAAGCAGCAGCTGGGGAGTGTGCAGGGACGCATGGCGTGCTGTGCGCGTGGGGCATGGCGGCGGTTGAAGGTGTCGGGCCGAGGTGCCAGGACGCTTAGGCAAGGCAGGGAAGGTAGCCCGGGTGGCCAGGCGGCTGTCAACTGAACGTGGACACCGCCGCGCGGCGACCAAGCTAAGCAGGTGCAAGGCATGGGTGGCTTGGCGTCTAGGTACACAGAGTGTCTACAGTGCCCCACACGTCTCGCTGTTTTAGCACGTGGCCGTGCTCCACACGCTCCCTGCTCGCTCACTAACCCCGTGCGTTCGGTGCTGCTGCAGGTGTTCGTGCCGGTGGAGTCGTTCGCCTCCGGCAAGAACGCGCTGCGGGGGCTGGGCATGAACGTGAACGAGGAGGAGTCGGACTTGGTGTTCCGGGCAGCGGCCCCGGTGGAGGTGGACGACGAGGCGTTCGCAAAGTGGGTGGCGGAGGGCGCGTGGCTACCCCCAACACTGCACAATGCACGTGGACCATGCTCGCTCAGTGCGCTGCGGGGTTTGCATGGGAAATGTTAGCGTACGGCATGGGACGGTACTGGGTTTTAGCTTCCTCGCTGTGAGCACTACGCGGGGCTGCTCCCAGGACAGCGCGCTATGGCTAGGGCAAGGCACTGCTGCCGAATGGCGGCCGGAAGGTTCCGAAGCCCGGAATGCCCAATGCGCGTTGCTGATACCGCACGCTGCACCCCGTCCCCGCGCCTCCCGATTGCGCCTGGCTGGGATACTGGGTTGGCATGGCATTTCTGGCACTCTCTGGGCTATTGGGGGCACTAGGCGCCCGTTGCTCGCCGCACGGCAAGCTACAGTCTGCACCCAGGAGTATGCTGCTCATGGCTCATACCGTTCCCTAAGCCTTCCACAGCGGCGGCTGCCTCCATGCCGCTACTGAGCTGCCCGTCGCCCCGCTCCTGCTGCTGCGTGATCCCGCTGCTGCTGTCCTTCCCCGCTCCTCCTGCTGCGGGCTAATCCAGCTGCTGTTCTTGCAATTCCAAAACAGGAACGAGGCGCTCATTGAGAGGCTCTTGGAGCTGGACGATGTGGACGCGGTCTTCACCAACTGCGACGGCCTGGTGGCTTAAAAAAAGGCCCCCTGGACGTCTGGAGCTGTTGTTAGGGAGTGTGTATTAGGTCTAAGCTTCTGCACCCTGCTGGCCGCAGCAGGAGTTTTTCTTATGGTCATATGCCCATGACGTTGCGCGGTGTTATGTGTGAGGCAGCAACTGCTGCCGGCTGGTGTGGGTGACTGAGGCGTCGTTAAGACTATCAATGCCTCCACCCTGACGGCTTGCTGATTGTTTGCATGCTGTCAAGGATAAGTAAGGGCCCACATGCGTGGACCGATTTGGCGAGCGGAATGAAGCACTTGGCGCGCGGCGCTGTGCACGTGGACCCGTGCCGTCTTCCGGTTGGTTGGGGGCAGAGATCGAACTTTCGGGAATGTAAGGGGCGGCGCACTGCCTAGATCCAGCTCTTAACCGGCACGGGGTCATTCTAGGTGTTGTGGAGGTGGCCGATGGAGCTCCAGCCTTCCGTGTACCTGTGTTCTGCATTGTCGTGCGTGCACCTTAATGGGCAGCGGCGCGGTACGCGCCCGCCCGTACACACTGCGGTAGCTTTGCGGTTGGCATGGCTATTGGACCTGACACTCTGGACTGCACGTCCTGTGTTGGCGCGAGGGGCAGGCGCGTGCAAGTGGTGAGGCCGCGCCTCTCCCCCAGTGTGGCTGCACTGCGGTGCGTGGTACTTGGGGCCAACGGCTAACGGGGAACCGACAGGTTGTTGAGCGGATATCAATGTAGTTGGTTCGCGGTATGCAACTCCAGGCAACGCAAAGCTGACTGCGCATTTAGTGCAGAGCGGATGCAGGTAGAGAGTGGGAATGCGATGAAGTTGCTGTTGCGATCTGGGGCAGAGCGCACATCGGGTGCCGCGGGTGGCGACCGGTGAAGCTGACGGTCCTCTCACGCTCTCAGTACCGGCACGGTAGTGTTCAGAGCGTTCCTCCCAGTCTTCCATGCGGACTCACCACGGCTCTGCTCAGCTCTGCTGTATCAGCATTGCCGTACATTTGGGTGCAGCGCTCTGTACCAGTCAGTACCGGTCCCTGGGCCACTGGCAGGACAACTGAGCGTGCACTGCGTAATCGGGGGCCATTCGGGAGAAACGAGGAGGCCGGGGGGTAAAACGCCTACCCGCCGTAACCCGGAAGCCTGGTCCCCGTAAGCCGTAACACCCCACGCATGAAACCGTGGCGCCATGCGACCAGGGCGGACTGTCACTGACGGTAAATCATCAGGCACTGGCTGGCCACCCGGCTGCACGCGTGGACATGTCTGCTATTGTCTGGGTACCCAACAGCAGGGGAGTCTGGGTGCAGCAGGCGTAGTGTACACCCGTCGTCTTACAAACGCTCTGATATCCACTTCAGCAGTAATGCGCAGCCTGCATCGTTGCCAGTTTCCACATACATCGGGACTTTGCAACAGAGCAGTCTCGCATGTTAAATCCTACCCAGGGTCACACCGGCAGCTCTATGGCGTTTCGAGTAGGGACCCACTGATGGCACGCCCGTGTATTGAGGATTCCATTTCACCCGTCCGCCATGCACCCTTGCAACGTCGACCGGATTCACACACAGCGATATGCCGCGGCACTACCGCACCAAGCAATCAGCCCGAGAAGGCCCAGACCCAGGCATGACAGCAAACGGAATTCTGACAGTGCCACACCTTCCCCCCGCACACCCCGCCTAACACGACAGCCATTCGCCGGTATATGCGCGCGCGGCAGGACATCATTGAAGCACACACTTCAGTGCGTCACTGCCCTGCCTAGGGTATTGGTACCTGCCTGAGAGTGCTGTGTGCGCATCCACCGGGAACTACAGGGACGACTTTTGGTCCACGACCCCTCCCCCACGACCCACGCTACGGCGTTCGGCGAAGCGCCCAGACAGTACACCCCTGCATCTTTATCAGGTATCCGCCACGACCAACGTCACAATCCTACAAAGGCACTACGTGACCACGAGGCCCTGTTTCAGCCCCGCGCCTCAATAAGGGCACGCACATGCCCGCCCCCTAACACCGCTCCTGCCACCTCAAATGGGCGTCCTGCGCACGCACACCGCCCGCACTGAATAGCCGCATAGCCGTAACACAGATTCCCCTAGCGGCGGCACACCTGCCTTCACGCATGCCTGACTGAGCGCCGCACCCTCTGTCCGGCAACCGTAGTTTTCGCCCTATCCCCACAACCCAGTTGACTGATTCTCGATTCCACGCCACCGCCCTACCAGCACACGTACAATGAACGAAGTCCAGCAGGCCTACGTTTTCGCACTAGGCGGCCACGGAAAGTATTGTGCACCACTTGCTTCACAATAACCCAGGCATTATGATGCAGCTAACGGCACGCGGCAGGGGCATACGCCGCAAACGTGCACGCTCTTAGGCAAACGTCTCACTTGTTTGACAGCTAGCTGCTGGTTGCCTGGCGTGTTATAGAACAGCAGCAGGACAGCATACACAGTACAGCTCGACCTCGTTCACCCCGCACGCCCCTGCCAGCGCCAACTGCCATGCGCACGCTCCACAGCTGTGTTCAAATCCACTGCACGGTCTGTAAGGGGGCTGTCACGGCGCACTCCTGCCACCCCCTGCCCCATATTCCTCCGCTCTGCAGAGAGCCTCACAGCGCGCATCAAGGCCTGACGCCCTGTGACGCAGGCGATCCGTGCCGGTCCCCGCATCGGCATAACCTGTGATTCGACCCGCCTACGACGCTTACGGAGGCAATCTGCACTCATCCCCAGCAAGCGCTGCGCAAACAAGACCTGGAACACGCAACAGATCACCTCGAGTACGCCTGGACGTTCCCCTCCCCCCGCATGCTGGGCAACACAAGCCCCACCGTCATTTGCTCTAAATGCAACCTTAGACACGCGGCCACTCCATGACCAGCCGCACAGCTCTCCACCACTACTCACACCTTCCTCACGCCCTCCCGTAACCCGCGGCCGAGCCGCTGCCGTCTCCCTCCATGAGGTTGGCGCCGCCATGGGCCTCCGGGATGGGAGGCATGGCCGGGACCAGGCTGAGCCGGGTGCCCACAGCAGGCCCGACCATGGCGGGGCCCGCCGAGCGCACGCCGCCGGGCACTGCGCCCCCATATGCCGACATGGACATGGGCGTGAAGCCCACAGCAGCCTGGCAGGCATCAGGCGCAACGGGCAGGCTCAGCCACACAAGGAGACACGCAGGCAGACAAAACGCATGTACCGGTACCACCGTCCTGCTACCGAACAACAACAACAGACACCGTGCTCTGGCCCCTCCATGTTCTTCGTGCCCCTGCCACCTGCCGCCCGCGCCCACCAGCCCACTGCCCTTCCCCACCAAGCCACCTCCTCACCGTGCCGCTGCAGGACCCGCACAGCACACTGTACGGTACCCAGATGACCCCGCATGCCCCTGCCACCTGCCGCCGGTCCCTTGCCCAACCCTAACCCACTTTCCGCACCCGGCCCCTACCCGGCCCCTGCTCACCGATGCCGTCATGGTGCTGCTGCTCAACAGGTAGCCTGATATCTCCAATCGGTCCCACGCCCCCTCTAACCCACCCCCCCCTCCCGGCTCCCCCCTCACCGATGCCGTCATGGTGCTGCTGCCGTCCACGTCCTGCACGTAGATCAGCTCGTGCAGGCCCAGGGAGCTCGGCGGCACCAGCCCGCATGCGCTGCCTGCGCACGGCGGACCCGCCACACATGACGACGTGAGCGAACCAGGGCAACAGTGTGCCAACCGCGGTAAGAGCCGCAACAAGGGCACTTCACCAGCTGCGCGCCGCTGCTCCCCGCGCGCTGCTGGCACCCCACACGTCTGCCCTCGGCGAGTGATGCAAGCGCACGGACTGGCGCGCACGCCCCCGCTGGCACCCACAGAAGGCCCTCCCGCCCATATGCACAGCGTGCTGCAGGAGCCCGCACCCACACGGGGCAAGACCAGCGGACCCGTGGGTCACTCCTCACCCGTCATGGTCTGCGTGGTGCCCTCACTTAAGGACACGCCGGTGGTGCTCTCGGGCGCCGGCGCGGGCGTAGGCGGCACGGAGGGCACCAGGCTGGGCGCCATGGCGGGGGCGGACCCGGGGGCCAGCTTGGCGCGCATGCGGGTGAGGTCGCGGATGATCTGCTCGAAGTCGGGGCGGATGGAGGGGTCGGACTCCCAGCAGCGACACGCCAGCAGCTGGTATTCGAACGGGGTGTTGAAGGGGAACTCGGGCCTGGGTGGGATACGAGCAGCAGGGGGAGCCGCAGTGTAACGGATTGACACCCGCCTGCACACCTGCACCAGCGTGCTCCCGTGGCTGGCAAGTGCGAGGACCAGGCAGTCAGGTTCTGTTAGGTAGAAGGAACTTTTAGGTCATGGCCTGGGCTTCTGATGTCTCAGGGCATCAAGAAGCTGTCGCCCTGCTCTAACCCGAGAGCTGCAGCGACTGCAGCGGCAGCAATCGCAGCGCTCCCGGCACGACCCACATTCCAGTAGGTACAGGCTCCATGCTCTCCCCTACCACGCGCCACGTGCCCCTCCGCCCGGCGTGCCCCACCTGCGGTTCATCTTGGTGACCTCGTGCCCCAGCAGCGCCCGCGGCACGCCCTTGAAGGCCTGGCCGGCAGTGAAGGTCTCCCACATGAGGATGCCGAACGCGTACACGTCGCTGCACAGGGGTCGGAGGCGAAGTCTTTGTCACAGCACGGGACATGTCCCTTCAGTGCGCGCGCTTATCCCTGTGGCGTGTCCTGGCCCTTCCCGCTGCCGCAGCAGCAGTAAACGGCATCTTCCTTTCACCACCGGTTGCCACGTCCCGACCCACACGCGTTCCATGGCCCATACTATCGGTCGCTCACCTCATCTTGGAGACCTTGCCGTGCAGGAGGCACTCGGGCTGCAGAGCGTTTGAGGGAGGGACCCAGGCAAGCACGGAAGACGTCAGGGGTCCGTCACCGCAAGCTAAGGGCTCACTCACAGCGAGTCGAGTGCAGCGGGGTTGTGGTCATGCGTGCCAACACGTCCCGCAAATGCTAGTGCGAACGCAAGGACAACAACATATCAGCAAGCACCCTTCGCCCCTGACCCACCGCCATATGCGTAATGGTGCCTGCGAGCGGAAAGCGGGCAGGGAACGGGCACGAAGGAAGGCGGCAAGACAGTACGTGTTAGCGTACAAAACAAGCGGCATAACGGCCACAGGTACCACTGTCAGGGCACACGTTGCTGGAGACAGAGAGCCAGGGGCTGACTGCCACCCAGGTATGTTGGCAGTGCACACCCGTTGCCCGGTGCCTAATCTCCCGCTGCTTTTGTCCCCGTTCGTGCCGTTATGCCCTTCTCCACTGCCAACCTAGCCCCAGCCCCTGCTCGCTTACCCTGGTACACGTTTGACACGTGTGTGTCGTGGGGGTCGATCCGCAGCGACAGCCCGAAGTCAGCAACCTGGGCGGAGGCCGCGCGCGGCAAATGGAAGGAGGTTGACATCAAGTCAGGTGTGCGGGCGTTACTCCTAGGCGCAGACTATCCAAGCAGCATGGTGCAGAGCCAGCTAGCTGGCTGTACGACACCGCCCCACCGCAGCACCCAGCTACCCGGGAAAACCCATGCCAGCGCGCCGACAGCTGGCCCACCTGAATCCAGAGCACCCCACCCCGTTAACCCCCCATCTACGAGGACCGTGCCAACAGCACCAGCCATCAACGCCTTTAACTGCAGCGCCATGCAGCGCCATGCATCCCGGCCCATGCGGTCCACCACCAGCACCCGCACTCGTTCCTCTATCCCCACCTTGGCCACGTAGTTCCTGCCGTCACCAGCGGACCCGCTCTTGAGCAGGATGTTCCGCGCTTTGAGGTCCCCGTGCACGATGCTTTCGCTGTGCATGTGCAGCATCGCGCGTGCCACGTCCAGACACGTGTCCAGCACCGCCGCGTAGCCCAGCGGGCAGATGGAGTCCGACGCCGCCGCGCCCGCGGCGGCGGCCGCCGACCCCTCGCCCGCCGCCGTCGACCCCGGCTGTCGGACCGGCCCAGGCGGACCCGTGGGTCCACTGCCGCTGCCGCCGCCGCTCAAAGGCGCTGCCGCTGAGCCGCCGCCGTCCACGTCGCTGCCACCTTGTTCCTGCTGCTGCTCCTGCTGCTGCCGCTGTTGCTGACTGAAACTGGTTTCGGGTTGGCCTCCTAGCTGTGGGTCGGAGGTGGCATGGGCTCCGCCGGTGGTGGCGGCCCCGGGCCAGCTGTCCAGGGCCACGGCCAGGAGGTCCCGCAGTGCGCCGCGGTCGCAGAACTCCAGCACAAGGCGTACCTGCGCGGGGAGGGCGGGGGCAAGCGGTGTGTGGCGTCGGCGCATAGCGTGCTGTTGACAAGGAGGGCACTTTAAGGAATTCAAGCGTGTTGCCGGTTCTACGAGGTGCAGCAAGGCGCAGCTCGCCTAGTGAGTAGCGCCAGGCAACAACCATGGGCGGTCTCGTGGTTTGCCAATCCCTTGCCTTCGCGCGCGTGCCTGCCCGACTCGACAGCCTGCACGATGCAAGCCGCCCCACGGAAGGAGGAACCCACTTCTCAACAACCCAGCACATGCACCCCGCCGCACCTCCCAGCTATGCACGTTTGCGCTCTCCGCAGAGTTCATGAGCGCCAGCGGGCTGGTGCTGCCAACCGTGACGCTGTGCCTGCGGACGCCATACACACGGCCAAGCCAGCAGCAGCAGCAAACTGAAGGCGTAACCCAACGTGCGGCATGAAGCTTACTGCTCACAAGCAGGCGCAGGTGGGTCCAGGTACGGCACCTTATCGAGTCGTGCCGGGCCAAGCGCGGTTCTGTAGAGCAGCGGGCAAACACAGTAGCCAAGTAGGGGCACAGCAGGCTCCTTTGTGGTGCAACAGCACGGCACAGGTGAAAGTGTTGCTTGCGTGCAACCCACCCTGCGTCCAGCTTGGGCGTGGAGGCCTCTCCCTTGACCGGCAGCACCGCGTATGTGTAGGTCTGCGTGGCAGGTAGTGGAAAACGACCACACACGTCCTGTTGTACATATTGGCAAGCTTATCGGTCGAGGAGCTTACGGCCTTCGGGCTGCAAGGGCGCGCCCACACAGCCACACCAGCACAGCTCCCTGCCGATGGCCAAACGCGCGCCCTCGCGCATACCCGTACCCATGCTCGCAGCTCACCACCACCACCACCACCACCACCACCACCACCACCACCATCATCACCCCAATCTTGCATGCACCTGTCCACGCCCCCACCTGCACGATGTTGGGGTGCGCCAAGCTGCTGCTGAGTGCCGCCTCCACGACCTCCAAGTGCTGCTGTGGCTAATACACACACCCGCTAACCCACGCACCCACCCTCACCTGCACGATGTTGGGGTGACTGAGCGAGGATGAGATGGCTGTCTCCATGACCGCCATCTTCTCTCGCTTCTCCTTGCCGCTCATGTTGGAGGGGAACACCATGCTCTTGACCGCCACGGTGGTGTTGCGCCACGTGCCTGGCATGTGTATCAAGGGTGTGTGTTAAGGAGCGTGTGGGTGTAAGGAGATGGCCCTTGTGCTGGAAGGAAACACCATGATCTTAACCGCCACAATGGTGCCGAGCCACGGGCCTGGGATGGAGAGACACGGGGACAAACACTTGGCAGTTCCCTACAAGGGCCCACCTTCCTGCAAGAACGGGAAGCCCGCTCAACACACCGCGAGCCACGAACGCCCTGTCCCAATTCTCCACCCTCAAATACCTGCAGTCCTATACCCACTGATACCTCCCTACTCACCCCTGTACACCTTTCCGAAAGTGCCCTCCCCCAGCAGGTCCATCAGCGTTATCTGGTCCACGCGTGTGGTGGCGGCCAGCGCGCTCTGGCTAGTCAGCACGCGCTTCATGTCCTCAATGCGCACTGCGGAAGGAGGGCAGCGAAAGTCAATGCCATTTGACACAGCTTGGGCAAACTGGCTCTGCCGCACAACAGCACTGTCAGCGCAACACATGCCTATGCTGGGTGGGCCTAAATACGCTCTGGGCCGCTCATCGGAACACAATCACCCACCCCAGCTACTGCAGTACTGCATTACCGTGCTCGGCGTTCCAGCAACCAGCGCTCCCCACAACACCCCAGGCCATGCCCCCTTCAAAGCTTGTCCCGAACATCCAGTCTGCCGGCATCTCCCAGCCACGCGCCCGCGCATGCCCTCAGTTGTGGCCGCATGCGGCCCCAAACCAGCCTCCGTCACACCCCTCCCCGCGCGGCCCCCACGCACCTTCAGTGGGCACTGAGCTCGACAACACCGAGTTGGCATTGCTGAGCACCGTCGTGGAGTTGTGCGCGGGGCCCAGGAACCTATCTTTGCCCATGGGCCCGCCCCCAGAGTCGCCCCTGCCGTCCGATCCCGCCTCTGCCGCGCCGCTTTTGACACCCACGGGGACATCCCCTGTTTCGGCGTCCTTTGCCGGGGGCATCGCCGACGGCTTGTCATTGCGCCGCCGCATCCAGAAAACGAGCCCAACAATGCCTGGAAAGAATCAATGGTGGCCAGCAACAGCTACATCAGTGGCATCAGAGTTGCGAGCCATACAAGGTGTACCTGACGTAGTGGCGAACCACCACCGGAGCAGGGAGACAAGCCGGTAATGAAGTGGGAAAAATCAAAGGCAGCTCAGCAAGCCAGCACAGTAGGTGCTGACACGGCGCGGTGCCAGACTGCAGCGGCGGTACCGCATGCGGGGGCTGCAGCGGCGGCTTTCGGTCATGCATAAAGCATGTTTGCATGCACGGCCCGCGGCAGCAACCCACCCTCCAGCCCCTTCCCCGCACCTGCCTCCCCATGCCTAATGTGTCACGCAAACCGTGTGACAGCCCTTCACCACAGCACGCTGCCTTGCAGGCCAACCCACCAGCGATCAGCAGGGCTCCGCCCACAGCCACCGGCACCGCGATCGCCGCCACCGCCACACCGTCGCCGCCGCTGCCGCTGCCACCGCCCGTCTGACGCGGCCGCCACGTCAGCGCTACGTCCGTGTACCCCCAGAAGCCCGCGCCTGTGATGTCGCGGCCCTGCAGCCATGTGGACAGGGCAAGGGACACGGCACGGGACACGGGATATGCATGCAGCGAAGCCAAGGGGCTCAGGACACTGCTGGTTGAGCGGTTGGGCGCCACGCCACGTACATACTTGCCACATGCGTGCTGATGCTGGAGCGCTACAACATTGACGAATCAGAATGTGGGTTGTCCGGCGCATGCTAGCCAGGGGGCCTGGCCAGAGCCACCCCACCACCGCCGAAGACGCTTCATGCCAGCGGGGTTGCCAGCGGAACCCCACCTGCGACACCTTCACCCAGTCCGTCTTTAAGAATTTGTAGTCGTATATGAAGCTGTCATAGTAGGTGGTGTTGCGGTAGTCCGCGCGGTTGGGGATGAAGGAGGGGCACAGGCTGCCGCACGGCGTCTCCCAGAAGGGGTCCTCGCCGTTGGCAAAGGGAGACGGCTGGTAGGAGTCGATCTCCACGCCCTGTCGCGCGCCGTGGCACACCATGCATGTTCAGGTGAACTCCACACGACAACCAGCACGCCCAGCCGAGACGGCTGCCCTTGCCACAGCCCACCGGAACGCTACGCTCTCGCGTTCCGCGCAGCACGAAGACCGCATGCTGGTTGGAGCGAAACAAAGCCTTTTAACCATGGCGCGTTTGCAGCGCGTGCTCTCCACTCAAAGCCCTTGAACCGGAAGCTGCACGGCACTTGTGCATCCGGTAGATGCTGTATAGGTGCTGCCCCACCTCGAATAGGATCACGCCGTCCGTCTCCACCGACAGCGCCCCCACCAGCAAGTACAGCCAGGAGCGGCGGGCCGACGCGTGGGGGTTGGTCAGCAGCAGCGTGCCCCGGATCACCAGGGTGCCGAACACGAACACCATCTGCGGGGGCAGCGCCATTGGCCCGGGCGCAGGGAGGATGCAGCGGTGCGGAGGGCTTGCATGCTTGGGGGCTACTGCTAGGGCGGGTGCTGCCGCGGCCAAGGCACTGTACCCGTTCAGGGCGAGGCCTACGCGGTGTGCAGCTGAAAGCGCACTGCACTGGGGGGCCCAAGAGTACATTGCATTTGCATGGGGGGGACGCACTGCCCTTGCCCTCTATGCTCACCCAGCCACCGGATCGTGCATCGTTGTGCCTGTGGTGCTGCTGCGCCCCGACATGCAATACGCCACACTCCTAGACTTCGCCTAGCTGCGGTTGCCCCATGCCTGCCTGACCCAGATGCATAACCCCAACCCCTGCACCGCAATGAATACGGTAACGCACCTGACCCAGATCGCCAAAGTCAATGGTGTACCGCTCCCCTTGCACCGGGTGGCACGCATATATCTCCTTGTATGTGCCATTGTTGACAAAGATCTGTCCGTCAGCTGGTCCGGACACTTCCGGGGGCCACTCGGTCGGTAGCAGTTTTATGTGGTCCACAATCTCTATGGACGGGATGAGGGGGTCCCCGATGACCTGCCTGAGCTGCCGCCCCGAGCTCACGCGCACCCCCGGCACGCCTTTGCTCGACATGCAGGCCCGAGGTGGCTCGGTCTTCACCCATACTCCCGTAAACTTCCACATCGTCGCGGCAGCCGCTGCGGCTGTTACCCCCGGCGACGAGATCCAATGAGCACCGCTTAGCGTCCAGGAAGATATCAGCGCTTCGCTCTGACCGTAGGCTGTAAAGCTGAGCTGCTCGGACGGCAAGCCGTCTGCCCGCATCCGGTTGGCCAGCGTGCTGAGGTAGCCGGACAGGCTGCTGGGGTCTGGGCTGGTGATGTTGCAGGACGATATCCAGCACTGACCCTGGGGTTCCACGCCCACCCACCCCAGCAGCGCCGGCTGCTGCCTGGGCCAGAACAGCTGGTTCATGGTTGGGGAGTTGATGAAGGAGAGGCCGGTGAGCTCCAGGATGGCTCCCGGCCCAACACACACGGAGTGGCGCGTGTAGTTGTAGTTGAGGTCCAGCGAGCTGTTGCACCCATACAGCAGCACGCTGCGCCCGGTGAGGTTTACAGGCCGCTGGTAGTAGAAGTCCGTCATACTGACTTGGATGTCTTGTGTGACGTATATGGACTTGTAGATGCTCTGGGACATGGCTCGCTTCAGCGAGGCGGAGTCGTAGGCAAAGGTGTCTGCACCTGAGAAGCACGCTCCAACAAACGGGATGAGGAGTGACGCCGTGAAGTTGACATTTCCTTTCGCTATGGATAAGACTGCTGCAGAAGTGTAAGGGGCGCCCGTAAGGCCACTGCTCGCTGAGGCTTCCCGCAAGGACGCCAAGACATCGGGCGCCTGAAAGAAAGCGCTTTCGAACAGACCGAAGCCCGACAGCTGTGATACTGATAAATCTGTCGCCTGGAGTGGTAGGGAGGTGGTGTTGATGAACGGGAGGGGCCCCCGAAGCGGAAAAGTGCTTCTGCTGGTCGCAAACACGATTGTCACCCGCGACAGGCGAAGTGCTGCTGTAGCTGTTGCTGCTGTTATCAAAGGGTTGGTCGTCGTAACCAGCAGCGTGCCAGGGCCTTGCAGCTCCACCGCTTTCGACAAGGACGCAGGCGACAAGTCACCAGTTAACGTAAACGTCCTGCCTCCGAGGAGCACTGGTCCAGCGTCGACAGGACTCTGTAAAGCCTCCCACAGTTGCACTGTCGTCAGTACAGACTGCGCAGCGGACTTGTGCAGCAGGGCAAATGTCAACAAAAAGTTCAGCGTGACTAGGACATGACCAGCTGTCCTGGCATGCAAGATTTTAAGTATGTCTTTCATAGCATTTGGAACGTCACTACAGTAGGGAAGAGGCTGCAGCCTCGTGCCCAGACCCCAGGCATCGCATAGCTTTCATGTGGAAGGTAAAACATAGAAGTGGTGGGCACCTACTTTTCATATCGTGTCGGTAATCCAGTAGTCACAGTCTCACAGTCACAAAGAGTACGGCAAACAACGAGTACGGCACAAAGAGTACTGCAGCGGAGAGCCTAGACGTGAGGTATCGGGCCGACCACGTACGTGGTTCCCAACATGTTCCGGGTCTGAGCGGA
>VFQN01005429.1_pt1 | contig 15642 bp, 16 predicted proteins | sample 3512371 | NCBI WGS metagenome assembly VFQN01 (sample SAMN10412370, study PRJNA504923) | tailings metagenome | isolation source: Replicate 2 from Balatoc abandoned mine | place: Philippines: Itogon, Benguet | collected 2017-08-28
TTGACCCCGAACGGTGCCGACGAGAGCGCCTGGGTCGCCTGGATCTCCTCGTCCAGCCGCTCCGGCGTCATGGCGCCGCAGGCCAGGACGCCGAAGGCGCCGGCCTGGCCCAGGGCCGTGACCAGCTTGCGCTCGCTGACCCAGGTCATCGCCCCGCCCAGGAAGGCGAGCTCGCAGCCGAGGAACCGCCGGCCGGCAACCGAGGCGGCGGCGAGCAGCGGATGGGAAGGCAGCATCGTCACCTCAGGCGGCATCCAGGCCATAAGCTGAATGCAGCGAGCGGATCGCGAGTTCCATGTAGTCCGCTGCGATCAGCACGCTCACCTTGATTTCCGAGGTCGAGATCGCCTGGATGTTGATGCCGCGCTCGGCCAGCGTGCGGAACATGGTGTGCGCCACGCCGGCATGGCTGCGCATGCCGACACCCACCACCGAGATCTTCACGACGTTGCCGTCCGCGTCGACCCGCTCGATGCCGACCTTCTCCTTCAGCCCGTCCAGGACCGACTTGGCCCGGATCAGGTCGGCCTTGCCGACGGTGAAGGTCATGGAGGTGGTGGCGCCGTCGGAGGAGACCGACTGCACGATCATGTCGACATTGATGTTGGCGTCGGACAGGGGCCCGAAGATCGCCGCGGCGACGCCCGGCTGGTCCTTCACCCCGACCAGCGTGACCTTGGCCTCGTCCTTGCTGTGGGCGATGCCGGTGACGATGTTGCTTTCCATGATCTCGTCCTCGCCGACCACGAGCGTGCCGGGCTTGTCTTCGAAGCTGGAGAGGACCTGCACCCTCACCTGGTACTGCATGGCCAGCGCCACCGAGCGCGTCTGCAGCACCTTGGCGCCGAGCGAGGCCAGCTCCAGCATTTCCTCATAGGTGATCCGGTCGATCTTGCGCGCCTTGTCGCTGATCCTGGGATCGGTCGTGTAGACGCCGTCGACATCGGTATAGATGTCGCAGCGCTCGGCCCCGATCGCGGCGGCGATCGCCACCGCGGAGGTGTCCGAGCCGCCCCGGCCGAGCGTCGCGATCCGGCCCTCGGGCGAAACGCCCTGGAAGCCCGAGATCACCGCCACGTGGCCCTGCTGCAGGGTCTTGTTCAGGTTGTCGGCCGGGATCTCACCGATGCGGGCCTTGGCATGGCCGCCCTCGGTCAGCAGCGGGATCTGCCAGCCCTGGAAGGAGCGGGCCGGCACGCCAAGCTTGCTCAGCGCGATCGCCAAGAGGCCGCTGGTGACCTGCTCGCCGGCCGCCACCACCGTGTCGTACTCGGCCGGGTCGAAATGCCCGGCATCCAGCTCGTCGACCCACTTCACCAGCTGGTTGGTGGTCCCGGCCATCGCCGAAACGACCACGGCCACCTGGTGGCCCTGGTCCACGGCGCGCTTGACCAGGCGCGCCACGTTCCGGATGCGGTCTGGATCGGCGACGGACGTGCCGCCATACTTCTGAACGAGCAGAGCCAAGGATCGACGCTCTCGACTGGCGTGGGGGCGAGCGACCTTGCGTGCCGGCAGCGTCATCCCACGATTTATTGGACGCGGTTCTCTTACTGACGTGGCCGGACTACCACAAGCCCAGCCACCGTCGCGCCGGCGGCCATGGCGACCAGCGGGGAAAAGCAGCGAAATGCCGAACTGGCGGGACCAATGCAGCACGAAGATCGGCACGTGAGGAAGAAGGCTGCCAAGGCCGGCCCGGCGACGGTGCCGGTCGGGCCGGACGTCGATGCCGGCGAGGTCCGCAAGTTCGCAGCGCTGGCCGACCGCTGGTGGAACCCGGCAGGGCCGATGGCGCCGCTCCACGCGATGAATCCCTGGCGGATCGGGGTGATCCGCGATGCGATTTGCCGGCATTTCGGCAGCGACCCGTCCGTGCGCACGCCGCTGGCCGGCCGCTCGCTGCTCGACGTCGGCTGCGGCGCCGGAATCTTCTGCGAGCCGATGGCGCGGCTGGGGGCCGACGTGACCGGCATCGACCCGGCCGAGGAGGTGATCGCGGCGGCCCGGGCGCATGCGGCCGACCAGGAGCTGACGATCGCGTACCGCACCGGCCTGGTCGAGGAACTGGCGGCGGCCGGGCGGCGGTTCGACGTGGTGACCGCCCTGGAAGTGATCGAGCACAGCGAGGATCCGGCGGCGTTCGTGCGCAGCGCCGCCGCCTGCGTCGCGGACGGCGGGCTGCTGGTGCTGTCCACGATCGCGCGGACCAACCGTTCCTGGCTGCAGGCAATCGTCGCCGCCGAATACCTCCTGCACTGGCTGCCGACCGGGACCCATGACTGGAAGCGCTTCGTGAAGGCATCCGAGCTGGCCCGCTGGCTGCGGGCGGCCGGCATGACGGTGCGCGACCTGCGCTCGGTAACCTACGACCCGCGCACCGGCCGCTTTGTCGACGCGCCGCGCCCGGACGTGAACTATCTCATCGTGGCAGCGCGCCTGTAGCGCGACAGTATTAATTTCCGGGAATTTCGAGAAATCCTAAATCACCAGGCTTGCAAGCCTCCACTCCCATGGACATAAGCCGGACACAATCCATATGTCCGGCCGAACCGGACGGGGGAGGAGGAAATAATGTCCGGTCGATCGACGTGGCTTCGCCGGCTGGCTGCCGCACTCGTGCTTGCCGCAGGCCTCGGGCAGGCCCATCCGGCTTCGGCCGCCTGCACCAAGGCGGACATGGCCGGGCTGTGGCAGTACTATGTCATTACCTACCCGCCGGCGCCCGCATCCATCTTCGCGCCCACGCGCGACCCCTACTGGCATCGCTGCACGTTCGCCATCAAGCCGGACGGGACGATCAACCAGGCAAGCTCCACCTGCACCGACATGGCGGGCAAGGTGACCAAGGTCGCCGGCTCGATCACGAACATCGGCGGCAATACCTGCATCATCCAGGGCTACTACCAGTTGGGCAGCACCCGGGTCACCCTGGTGCGCGGCACCATGTCCCGCGGCAAGGACCATGTCGACGGGGCCGGTTCGTCGCCGGCGGGCTCCGTCGTGTACAACGGGACCAAGCTTTGACCTGCCGGCCTTCCGGCCGCCCAAGCGGAGATAAGGGAATGTCGCGTCTGAACCGCCCGATCCGCGCGGCCGCGGCCGCCCTGGCGCTCGCCTGCCTGGCGCCGGCAGCGCCTGCCTCGGCGGCCTGCAGCCAGAGCGATCTCGTCGGCACATGGCAGTTCGTCTTCACCCACCACGTCGCCACGCCGCCGTTCTGGATGAGCTGCACGTTCGAGATCAAGCCGAACGGCGCCTTCACCGCCGACCGCTCGTCCTGCGCGGGCCGGGGCGGCGTCGGCCGCAAGGCCTTCGGGGTGATCCAGCCGGCCGGCAGCCAGTCCTGCACCTACAAGGGCCATGTCGTCGTGGCGGGCGTCCGCTTCGAGCTGAGCCACGCCACGATGAGCCGGCCGAAGGACCACCTGAACGGCGTGGGCCTCATCGGCAGCGACAGCGCGACGACCTACAGCGCGACCAGGCTCTAGCTCGGCAGGGGCTTGGCCGTCAGGCGTCGACCTTGGGCAGCGGCGGCAGGAAGGAAAAGCCGATCCCCTCGTCGTGCAGCTCCTTGGCCTCCTCGGCCGTTGTCTGCCCGAAGATGTCGCGCTTTTCCTTGGCGCCATAATGGATGGCGCGCGCTTCCTCGGCGAACCGGTCGCCGACATTCTCGAAGTTCTTCTCGACATGCTCGTGGGCGGCGCGGAGCTGCTGGAAGAAGGCGGCCATGCGCGCCTGCTTCTCCGCGCGGGCGGCCGCGGCGTTCTCCGAGGTGCGCACCGCGGGCGCCATGATCGATTTGCTCACCCGCACGTCCCCGCAGACGGGGCAGGCGAGCACGCCCTTGCCGGCCTGCTCCTCGAAGGCGGCATTGTCCCGGAACCACCCTTCGAACTCGTGGTCCCCCTCGCAACGCAGGGTGAACTTGATCACTTCGCCGTTCCTGGCAGCTTGGTGGGCCGATGGCTTGTCAGGCGCGGCCCGCCGGTGTGGTTTCGCCGGTCTGCAGCATCGCGTCCAGCCTGCCGGCGGCATCCAGGGCATGCAGGTCGTCGCTGCCGCCGACTCCGCGACCGTCGATGAAGATCTGCGGCACGGTGGTACGCCCGGCGGCACGCTTCAGCATTTCCGGACGCCGGTCGGGATCGGTCCAGAGATCGATCTCCTCATAGGCCACGCCCTTCCTGTCCAGGAGGCGCTTGGCACGGATGCAATAGGGGCAAATCGGCGTCGTGTAGATCTCGATCTTGGGCATCTTGCGGTCGGTACTCCGAAGATCACGTCGCCGAACCGATCATGGCGGTCGCGCCGGCGGCTAGTCTGTGGACAATATGGGCATCGGATCGTCCCGCACCACCCTGGCAAGCACCAGGACATCCACGTTCGCGGCCCCGGCACGGATCAAGGCAGCAGCACAAGCCGACAGCGTGCTTCCGGTGGTGAACACGTCGTCCACCACGATCAACCGGCGACCGTCGACGAGGCTCCGCGCCGAGGCCGGAACGGCGAACACGGACCCCGCCATGTTGCGCAGGCGCTCGTCGCCGCTCAGGCCCTGCTGGCTGGGCGTGGCGCGCAGCCGGGCCAGCGCGCCTGCGAGCGCCGGGATCCCGGTGCGCTTGCCGATCGCCCGGGCCAGCAGGCTGGACTGGTTGAATCCTCGGCGCAGCATGCGCCAGCGATGCAGCGGCACCGGCACGAAGCCGTCGGCTCCCGCGAACAGTTCCGTCCCGGCCCGCGCCATCCAGCCGCCGAACGCGCTCATCGCCTGCAGCTTGCCGCGATGCTTCATCGCCAGGATCATCGGTGCGGAAGCCGCATCGTAGCGCAGCACGGCGCGCGCGCGGCCGAAGACAGGCGGGTTCACGATGCAGGCCGGGCAGACGATCGAGCCGGCGGGTGCGTGGAGGACCGGCACGGCGCAGCGCTGGCAGCAGGGCTCGGCGATGAAGCGCAGCTGCGCCCAGCAGGCCGGGCACAGGGCGCCCTGGCGCTCGACCATCGCCCCGCAGCCCGGGCAGCGCGGCGGCAGCACCGCGTCGAGCAGGGAGTTGGCGAGCGTGGCCACGCCTTGCCGGATCGATGTGACCATGTCTGCAGAGCCGCCCACGCTGGAGTTATCAACTTGAAGTTGATAACTGTTAACAGCGATCGCTCATGAGGGCAATCGGCGCCCGCGGCCGCGGGTGATGGTCGCGCACCGCGCGTTTGGTGGCGCGGCCGATGCTGGAAGCGGTATGATTGCAGCGTCATGACATCGTAGCCCGGCGAAGCTATAGGGGCCGGACTCCAGGGTTGAGGAATTATCATGCGTCGCGAACGCTGCGCCAAGATCGTGGCCACGCTCGGTCCGTCCAGCAGCACCGAGCAGCGAATCCGCGAGCTGGCCGAGGCTGGCGTGGACGTGTTCCGGTTCAATTTCAGCCATGGCAGCCACGACGACCATGCCGAGCGCTTCCGGATCGTCCGGACCATCGAGAAGGAGCGCCGCCGGCCGATCAGCTGCCTGATCGACCTCCAGGGGCCGAAGCTCCGGATCGGCACGTTCGCCGACGGCAAGATCAACCTGACCGCCGGCCGGCCGTTCCGGCTGGACCTCAACCGCAGCGAGCCCGGCGACGAGCGGGGCGTCCAGCTCCCCCACCCCGAGATCTTCAAGGCGCTGCAGGCTGGCACCGACCTCCTGCTCGACGACGGCAAGATCCGGCTGAAGGTCGAGAAGGTCGGCAGCGACTTCGCCGAAACGGTGGCGGTCACCGGCGGGCCCTTGTCCAACCGCAAGGGCGTCAACGTCCCGAACGCGATCCTGCCGATCTCGGCGCTGACCCCCAAGGACCTGAACGACCTGTCGTTCGGCATGGACATGGGCTTCGACTGGGTAGCGCTGAGCTTCGTCCAGCGCCCGGACGACGTGGCCGAGGCGCGCAAGCTGGTGGTCGGCCGCGCCGCGATCATGGCCAAGATCGAGAAGCCGCAGGCGATCGACCGGCTCGACGAGATCCTGGAGCTGGTCGACGGCATCATGGTCGCGCGCGGCGACCTCGGTGTCGAGATGCCGCCGGAAGTGGTGCCGGGCCTGCAGAAGAAGATCATCCGGGCGTCGCGCGAGCAGGGCAAGCCGGTGATCGTGGCGACCCAGATGCTGGAAAGCATGATCAAGGCGCCGGCACCCACCCGCGCCGAGGCCTCCGACGTCGCCACCGCAGTGTTCGACGGCGCCGATGCCATGATGCTCTCGGCGGAGAGTGCCTCTGGCGACTATCCGATCGAGGCGGTCCAGATCATGGACCGGATCATCAAGACCGCGGAGCGCGACCCGCTCTACCGCACCTATCTCGACGCCTACCACGCCCAGGCGCAGCGCACGACGGCGGACGCGATCACGCTGGCTGCCGGGCAGGTCGCCCACACCATGCAGGCGGTGGCGATCGTCACCTATTCCACCAGCGGCGCCACCACGCTGCGCGCCGCCCGCGAGCGGCCCGACCGCCCGATCATCGGCCTGATCACCCGGATGGGCACCGCCCGCAAGTTGGCCCTGGCCTGGGGGGTCCACCCGATCTTCACCGGCGATGCCCATTCGCTGGACGAGATGGTCGACAAGGCGCGCCGCTATGCGGTGGAAGAGGGCTTCGCCCAGGCCGGCAACTGCATCGTGATCACCGCGGGCCTGCCGTTCGGCACGCCGGGCGCCACCAACCTCCTGCGGATCGCCTGGGTGACCTGAGCCCTCAGGGCTCCCCCAGAAAGCAGGTGGCCCCTTTCGGAATGCACAGGCCGGGCAGCTTCTCGGCCACCCAGATATGCTTGGCCCCGTGCAGGTCGAGCGGCAGGTCGAGCGAGCCGCCCTTGATGCTGTAGCGCCCTTCGCGCACCGAGCGGTGCCAAAGGCGCGTGCCGCAGTCCGGGCAGAACGCGCATTCCAGCGTGTCCCCGCTGGCGGTCGGGCGCGACCAGAGGCGGGGCGTGCCCTGGACGAGCGCCACGCCGCCCGGCGGTACGATCAGGGAGATCCCGAAGGCGGAGGCCGACTGCCGGCGGCACTGCCCGCAATGGCAGACGTAGAGGTCGGCGACCGGTGCTTGCAGGACATAGCGGACGGCGCCGCACTGGCAGCCGCCGCAGGCACCCGTACCGGGTCGCCCCTGCTGTTCCATGCCCGTCTCCCCGCTCCTCACCGCACAGGTGCGGCCATCTCGTCCATCCGCAGGCGCACCCCCCGGAACCCGCCCTCCGCCACCTCGCCGCACAGTTTTGCCCATTGGCAGTCCTGGCAGGCGGCCCGGCTGGTGCCGGCGTGGAATGCTGCCCGCATCCGGTCCAGCATCGGCCCCTCGAGCGTGAGCCGTGTGCCTGGACCGACGGTGCTGCCCAGCAGTGCCGCCACCGCCTCGGCGGCCCGCTCGTCCCGCTCCGTGACGCCTGGCCGGTGGCAATGGGCGTGCGCGTCCGCCAGGAGCGGCGCGCACACATCGTCCGGCCCGGCCACCACCAGGATCGCCTCGCCCGCCCCCAGCCGCGCCGCGATCTCGTCGAACCGGGCGATGAACGCCGGGCTGTAGCCCTTGCCGACATAGGTCAGGATGCAGAGCAGATGGTGGGGGCGCAGGCGGATTGTCACCGGCCGGCCGGCGTCCGGATGAGCCGGCGCGAACCCTCGACCGCCCCCGCGGCCAGGGCCGACTTCAGGACGGCACCCAGGAGGAACGGCAGCACGCCCAGGGCGATCGCCTGGTCCCGGCCGATCAGCATGGCGAGCCAGGCCGCCCCCAGCGCCAGGATCAGCGCGTTGCCCAGCAGCATCACGCCGAACCCGCGGACCAGGTTGCCGGCCGTCCAGCCGCACTCCGCGAGATAGCCCACCAGCAGGGCCGCCACCGGGAAGGCTGCCAGGTAGCCGGCGGTCGGGCCGACGAAATGATGGGCGCCGCCACCACCGCCGGACAGGACCGGCAGGCCGATCATCGCCTCGCCCAGCCAGGCCAGCACGGTGATCGTCCCCAGGCGCCAGCCATAGAGCGCGCCCACCATCGTGACCGCGAAGGTCTGCATGGTCATCGGCACCGGCACCATCGGCACCTCGATCCAGGAGGACGAGGCCAGGAACAGGGTGCCGAGCAGCACGGCCATCGCCTTCAGGGCCAGGGTCCGGTCGGTCAGCCGCAGGGGCACGAAGATGTTCGGCAGGGCCGCGGTCGCGTCGCGCAAGGGAAAGGCTCCTTGGGTGGGGATCCGGCCAGGGCCGAACCAGTCGTCGCCGCCACGCTATCCCGATGTGCCGGAAGGCTCCACCCGCTCGCATCCGCCGGGACGGAATCTGGCTCCCGCCCTGGTTGGATGCTATGCTTTCCCGTTGGGCAGGAGCCGCACGGCGGTACGGGCCATCGCTACGTCATTTTTGCACGAACGAACCCGAGAGGCCGAATAATCATTCAATTTCAATAAGTTAACGAGGCACAGCAATCCGCCTCAGCGGTCCGGCACGCCCAGCGTGCCCATGGCGTGGCGCATGAACAGGCGCTTGAGCGGCGGCAGGCGCTCGACCACCGCGAGCCCGGCCTCGCGCGCGAGCTTCAGCGGGAACAGGTCGTTGCCGAACAGCCGGTTGATGCCGTCGGTGATGGCGACCATCGAGAGCCCGTCGAAGCGCCGCCGCACCGCATAGGCTTCCAGCGTCGCGGCGTCGCCCGGGTCCAGGCCGGCATGCAGGCGCTCGACCACGAGATCCACGATCGCCTCCACGTCCCGCAGGGCCAGGTTCCAGCCCTGCCCGGCGATCGGGTGGATGCCGCGCAGGGCGTCGCCGACCAGGGCCGCGCGCTGCTCGGTCGCCCGTTCCGCCATCACCATGCGCAAGGGATAGGCAAAGCGCGGTCCCACCAGCTCGAGCTCGCCCAGGGCGTCGCCGAACCGCTCCGCCACCTCGGCCAGGAACATGGCGTCGCCCAGCCGGCCGACCTCCTCGGCCAGCCGCTCCTCCAGCGCCCAGACGATCGAGGAGCGGTTGCCGGTCATCGGCAGCATCGCGAACGGGCCGTCCGGAAAGAACCGCTCGACCGCCTGGCCCTCATGCGGCTTGTCGTGGCCCAGCGTGCAGACGAAGGCGCGCTGGTGGTAGTCCCATTCCTCGACGTCGATGCCGAGCATGGACCTGGTCCGGCTGAAGCGGCCCTCGGTGACCAGCAGCAGCCTCGCCCGCACGCTGCGGCCGCCGCTCAGGCCGACCGTCACATGCTCGGGCGTGCGGTCGATCTCGGCGACCCGGCTGCCCGCCAGGATCTCCACGTCCGGAAGTTCGTCCACCCGCGCCAGCAGGTTGCGGCGGATCATGCGGTTCTCGACGATCCAGCCGAACGGCTCGGTGCCGACGTCGCGGTGGTTGTAGTGCACGGTCGCCGGCGAGTTCTTCTCGCCGACCAGGATCTCCAGGATCGGCTGGGCGTCGTCCGCCATGCCCTGCCAGGCGCCGTAGCGATCGAGCAGCCGCTTGGAACCGAGCGCTATGGCGGTGACCCGGCCATCGAAGGAGGGCTCCACCAGCCGGTCGATGCGCTCCTGCTCGACCAGCAGCACGCGGCCGCCCGCCTGGCCGATGCCGGCGGCCACCGCCAGGCCGGTCAGCCCGCCACCCGCCACCACCACGTCGAAATCGCTCACGCCCACTCCCTTCAGGACCGCACCCGCTACCGCAATGCTGCAACGTAGATAGGCATCTGGCCAAGTTCTGGCCAACGCAGCCTGCCGCCGCCCACACGAAACCAGCCACGCCCGGCTTGGCACGGACCTTGCTCATCTACAGGCGTGACCATCTTCCTTTTGGCCCGAGCGTCACGAACGGCAGCCAGCGAGCTGCCGCTTCGTGACCATTAAGCCCGGAGGCTAGCCTCCGGGCTGTTTTTTTGCCTGCCCGCCTTTGACCGTCACTGATACGGGTCGGCGGCGTCGCGCAGCCCGTCGCCCATGAAGTTGAACGCCAGCACCACCAGGATCACCGGCACGACCGGCAGGAGCAGCCAGGGGTAGAGGGCCACCACGTTGACGTTCTGTGCGTCGTTGAGGAGCACGCCCCAGGACACGATCGGCGCGCGCACGCCCAGGCCCAGGAAGGACAGCGCCGTCTCGCCCAGGATCATGCCGGGGATCGAGAGGGTGGCCGATGCGATCAGGTGGCTGGTGAAGGACGGGATCAGGTGGCGGCCGATCACCCGGGCAGGCCTGGCGCCCATGAAGGTCGCCGCCTGGGCGAAGTCCTCCTCGCGCAGGGACAGGATCTTGGAGCGCACCGCGCGGGCCAGCCCGGTCCAGTCGATCAGCCCCAGGATCAGGGTGATCCCGAAGAACACCCACAAGGGATCCCAGTCGACCGGCATCGCTGCGGAAAGCGCCAGCCAGAGCGGGATGGTCGGGAAGCAGCGGATCACCTCGATCACCCGCTGCACCGCCGCATCGACCCAGCCGCCATACCAGCCGGCCATCCCGCCCAGCGTGATGCCGAGCGCGAAGCTCACCGCGATGCCGATCAGGCCGATGGTGAGGGACACCCGGGCGCCGTAGAGGATCCGGGAGAACATGTCGCGCCCGAGCCGGTCGGTGCCGAGCAGGTAGAAGCCGCCCTTGCCGCCCGGGCAGACCAGGTGCCGGTCGCCCGGGATCATGCCCCAGAACATGTAGGGGTCGCCACGGCAGAAGAAGCGCAGCTTCTCGACCTTGCTGGTGTCCGGAACATAGATCCGCTTCAGCGTCTCCATGTCGAGCGACTGCTTCCAGCCATAGACATACGGCCCGACGAACGCGCCCTCGTGGAACAGGTGCACCATCTGCGGCGGGCTGTTGATGGCAAAGGCGTTGCGGCTGTCGCGGCCGTGCGGCGCCAAAAACTCGGTCATGAAGATCGTGGCGTACATCAGTGCCAGGAACCACATCGACACGACCGCCAGTCGGTGCCGCTTGAAGCGCCACCAGAGCAGCTGCCATTGCGAGGCCTTGGCCCATCGCTCCCGGACCGGATCGACCGGGTCCTCCTGGTAGGGATCGAACGGCGTGGTATCGACCCAGTGCTCCGAGAGCGGATGGCGGCGGTCGCTCATCGCTCGGCTCCAGCACCCAGCCGGATCCGCGGATCCAGGAAGCCCAGCAGGATGTCGGACACCAGCGTGCCGATCACCACCAGCGTCGCTTCCAGCATCAGGAACGAGCCGGCGAGATACATGTCCTGGGTCTGCAACGCCCGCACCAGCATCGGCCCGGTCGTCGGCAGGGACAGCACCACCGAGACCAAGGCGGCGCCGCTGATGAACTCCGGCAGGAGGTTGCCGATGTCGGCCACGAACGGGATCAGCGAGACGCGCAGGGGGTATTTGATCAGCACGCGGTGGCGCGGCAGGCCCTTGGCCCGGGCGGTGGTGACGTAGGGCTTCTTCAGTTCATCCAGGAGGTTGGCGCGCAGCCGCCGGATCATCGCCGCGGTGCCGGACGTCCCGATGATCAGCACCGGGATCCACAAGTGCTCCAGGACCGAGACGAACTTCGCCCAGGACATCGGCTGGTCGAGATATTGGGGGTCGACCAGGCCGCCGATCGAGGTGCCGAACCAGACGTTCGCGAAGTAGAGCATCAGCAGCGCCAGGAGGAAGTTCGGCGTCGCCAGGCCCAGGAATCCGAGGAGCGTCAGGCTGTGGTCGCCCCAGGAATATTTGTGGGTCGCCGAGTAGATCCCGATCGGGAAGGCGACGATCCAGGTGAAGATGATCGTCGCGAAGCTCACCAGGAACGTCAGCAGCACCCGGTCGCCGATCACGTCCGCCACCGGCAGGTTGTACTCGAACGACCAGCCCAGGTCGCCATGGAGCAGCCCCAGCGCCCAGAACGCGTATTGCTCCCAGAGCGGCCGGTCCAGGCCATAGCGCTCCCGCAGATAGTCGAGCTGCGCCGAGGGCATGTTCTCGCCCTGCGACTGCATCTCCGCCATCTGGCTGGTCAGATAATCGCCGGGCGGAAGCTGGATGATGACGAACACCACGACGCTGATCGCGATCAACGTCGGGATCATCGTGAGGCACCGACGGATCACGTAGCTGAGCAACGAACACTCCCCCCCGACCGGACGCCGCCGATGCTAGTGGGTTTTCGTGACCAGAGAAATCGCCGTGGACTGTTCCGGCTTCCGCCGCGGAACCTTCACCTGCGCCTCACGCGCCGCGCAGCCGCGGGTCGCACAGCACGAACAGGACGCGCTCCAGGAGCTCGCGCCGGGGCGGGCCGCCTTCGCCCTTGAGGCGGAGGTCGAGCTCCAGGAGCTCGCGCATGCCGCGCTGCGCCGCCCGCCCCGGCCAGCGCGCGAGCGCGCGCTTCCAGGGCTCGCGGATCTTCCAGAACAGGCTGCCAACCACCTGGTCCGGCTCGGCACCTCGGTCGATCTCGGCGCGCATGCGGATCAGGCGGCCAAACGCGGCGATCAGCCGGTTGACGATCAGAATCTCGTTGCCGCCCTCACCCAGCAGCCGGTCCAGGTCGGCGGCAAGCGAAGGGGTATTGCCGGTCAGCACGTCCAGGATCAGGTCATCCAGGGTGAGCGTGCCGGATTCGGCGATGACCGCCCGCACGTCCTGGACGCTCACCCGGCCGCCGCCTTGCGGGCCGACATAAAGGGCGAGCTTCTCGATCTCCGCCACGGTGACGGCGCGATCAGCGCCGAGTGCCGTGCTCAGCGCCTGCATGACGTCGCGGTCCACGCTCAATCCGTGCCGCTGCAGCTCGGCGCGCAGCACATCCTCCAGGCCGCGGCCCTCGTCGCGGTAGCATGGCAGTGCCGCCGCCCTGGGCGCCTTCTCGATCGCCTTGCGCAGGTCCGACGAGCCCGGCAGGTCGCCGCCCTCCAGGAGGATGAAGCTCTCCTGCCCTTGCAGCTCGAGCAGGCCGCGCACGGCGGCCTTGATCCGGTCATCGGCATCGCGCACCCGCACCGCGCGCTGGCCGCCCAGGAGCGACATGCTCTGCGCCTCCTCCAGGAGCAGGCGCGGGTCGGCGGCGATGCGCTCGGCCGGCAGGTCGCCGACCTTGAACGGGTCCTTCGGGTCGCCCACCAGCCGCTGCAGCAGGGCTTCGATCCGCTGGACGACCACGCCGCGGTCCGGCCCGTAGACCAGGAAGGTCGCGATGCCGGGATCGGGCTTGGCCAAGAACGCCTCGATGCGCTTGGCCTGGACGATCACGAGACGGTGGCGGCCTGCCCCGCCTTCTGCTCGCGGAAGAACACCGCGATCAGGGTCGCGATCTGGCGGGACGCCTCGACCGCGGCGCGCCGCTCGGCGTCCTCCTCGGCGACCTGGGTGGAATAGGGTTCCTGGCTGACATTGTAGCTGGCGATGCGGCGGACACGGTTCTGGTAGACGGTGGCGGCGTCGCTGCGCCGGCTGAGCGCAAACACGGCGTCCAGGATCAGGTCATAGCGGGTGATGACGCTGTTGAGCTGGATCGCCAGCGCCTTGGTGGTCCGTCCCAGCGAGATCGCCAGGTCGTACTCCGCCGGCACCGACAGCGCGGACGGGTTGAGGTCGGCGGCCAGCGCCGCCTTCAGCGACTGGCCGAGCCGGCCGTGCGGCACCGTCACCGCCACCGACGCCATGTCGGCCCGGACATCCTCCCCGCCCGCGACGCTGCCATAGAGCGGCCGGAACCCGCAGCCGGCCAGCGCCAGGAGTGCCGGCAGCGCCAGGAGGCCGCGCCGTGGGAGGAGGAGATCGTCCATCACACCACCACGTTCACGATCTTGTCGGGAACGACCACGATCTTCTTGAGCGGCTTGCCCTCCATTGCCCGGATCGTGCCGGGCTCGGCCAGGGCCGCCGCCTCGACCACGGCCCGGTCGGCGCCCTTGGCCACGCGGATCTCGGCGCGCCGCTTGCCGTTCACCTGGATCGGCAGCGTCACCTCGTCGGCGCCGGCCAGCGAGCGGTCCTGCTCCGGCCAGGGAGTCTCGGCCAGCAGGGTCGTATGGCCCAGGCTTTCCCACGCCTCCTCGGTCACGTGGGGGATCATGGGATTGAGCAGGCGCACCAGCATCTCGACCGCCTCGCGCAACACCGCGGGCGCCGGCTCGCTGCGCTTGAGGTGCCCGTCGATCGTGTTGTGCAGCTCGCGCAGCAGCGCCACCGCCTTGTTGAAGTGGAAGCGCTCGATCGCCTGGGTGACCCCGTCGATCGTGCCGTGCACGGCGCGACGCAGCTCCAGGTCCGCCCCTTCGGCCGCTTTCGGATCGGCGCCCACCGGGCCAAGCCGGTCCTTCGTCTCCTCGACCAGCCGCCACAGCCGGTTCAGGTAGCGCCAGGCCCCGTCGATGCCGCCGTCGGTCCATTCCAGGTCGCGGTCCGGCGGGCTGTCCGAGAGCATGAACAGCCGCGCGGTGTCGGCGCCATAGGCCTGGATGATGTCGGTGGGGTCGATCGTGTTGAGCTTGGACTTGCTCATCTTCTCGACCCGGCCGGCCACCACCGGCCGCTCGCCATCGACCGTCACCCACTGCCCGGCATCGTTCTTCCTGACCTTGCTCGGCTCCAGCCAGTTGCCCTGCTCGTCCTGGAAGGTCTGGTGGTTGATCATGCCCTGGGTGAACAGGCCCTGGAACGGCTCGTCGATCGACAGGTAGCCGACCTTCTTCATCGCCCGGGTATAGAAGCGCGAATAGAGCAGGTGCAGCACGGCGTGCTCGACGCCGCCGATATACTGGTCCACCGGCAGCCAGTAATCGACCTCCTCCTTGCAGCAGGGTCCCTCCGCAAAGTCCGGCGAGCAATAGCGCGCGAAGTACCAGGAGGACTCCACGAAGGTGTCCATCGTGTCGGTCTCGCGCGTGGCGGGCCGTCCGTCCGGCAGGGTCGCGTGCTTCCAGGTCGGATGCAGGTCGAGCGGGTTGCCGGGCCTGGAGAAGTCCACGTCCTCGGGCAGGGTCACCGGCAGCTGGTCGCGCGGCACCGGCACCACCGTGCCATCCTCGGCATAGAGCACTGGGATCGGGCAGCCCCAGTAGCGCTGCCGCGACAGGCCCCAGTCGCGCAGGCGGAACTGCACCTGACGCTCGCCGACCCCCATCTCCTCCAGCCGGTCGATCACGGTCTTCTTGGCGGTCGGCACGTCCAGCCCGTCCAGGAAGTCCGAATGGAAGATCCGGCCGTCCTCGACATAGGCCTCGTCGCCGATCGCGAAGGTTGCCGGATCGGCCCCTTCCGGCAGCACGACCGGGATCACCGGCCGACCGTACTTGCGGGCAAATTCCAGGTCGCGCTGGTCGTGCGCCGGGCAGCCGAAGATCGCGCCGGTGCCATAGTCCATCAGCACGAAGTTCGCGACATAGACCGGCAGCAGGACGTCCGGCAGGAACGGGTGGCGCGCCTTCAGCCCGGTGTCGAAGCCCTTCTTCTCGGCCTTTTCCAGCGCTTCCTCGGAGGTGCCGAGCAGCTTGCACTCCTCGGCGAACGCGCGGAGGTCCGGGTTCGTCCGGGCGATCTCGTCGGCCAGCGGGTGATCGGGAGCGATCGCCAGGAAGGAAGCACCGAACAGCGTGTCCGGCCGGGTCGTATAGACCACCAGCGGCTCGTCACGGCCCTCGATGGCAAAGCGCACCCTGGCGCCCTCGGAACGGCC
>VFQN01005430.1_pt1 | contig 15640 bp, 18 predicted proteins | sample 3512371 | NCBI WGS metagenome assembly VFQN01 (sample SAMN10412370, study PRJNA504923) | tailings metagenome | isolation source: Replicate 2 from Balatoc abandoned mine | place: Philippines: Itogon, Benguet | collected 2017-08-28
ACCGTGCTGCTGTTCGCCGCCATCGTCGTGCTGGTGGTGGTCAAGCCCTTCTGAGCGCGCGGGAGGGGCGGCCGTGAACCGCCAGCGCAGTTCCGCCGTGCCGCTGGCCTGGCTGGCCGCGGGGCTGATCGTCTATGCCAGCCTCTACCCCTTCGGCGACTGGCGGACGCCGGGGCATTCGCCGTGGCAATTCCTCGCACTGGAGTGGCCGCGCTATTGGACGGCCTTCGACCTGTTCGCCAACCTGCTGGGCTATCTGCCCTTCGGCGCCCTGGTCTGCGTGGCGATGTCGCGGGCCGGGCGGACGCCGGGGGCGAGCCTGCTCGCCGCGGTGCTGGCCGGTGCCGCGCTCTCGCTGGCGATGGAGACGCTGCAGAACTACCTGCCACGGCGCGTGCCGTCGAACCTCGACCTGGCGATGAACGTGGCCGGCAGTGCCGCCGGCGCGGTGCTGGCCTGGGCGGCCGACCGGCTCGGCGGCGTGAGCCGCTGGCAATCGGTGCGCGAGCGCTGGTTCATCGCCGGCAGTGCGGGCGGGCTGGCCCTGCTGGTGCTGTGGCCGGCGGCGCTGCTGTTCCCGACACCGGTGCCGCTCGGCCTCGGGCAGGTGCTGCCGCGGCTGCAGGAGGGGCTGCAATGGGCGCTCGAGGGCAGCCCGGTGCTGCCTTGGCTGGCCCCCTGGCTCGATGCCGAGCCGCCGCTGGCGCCGCTTCGTGCCGGCCAGGAACTCGCCACCGTGGCGCTGGGCCTGGTGGCGCCGTGCATGGTGGCGCTGTCGGTGTCGCGTCCGGGCTGGCGACGGCTTGCGCTGGTGGCCGGCGCGGTGCTGCTCGGGGCCGGCGCGACCACGCTGTCGACCGCGATGAACTTCGGCCCTCAGCACGCCCTGGCCTGGCGAACGCCCAACGCCGAGGCCGGCTTCGCGCTCGGAACGTTGCTTGCGCTCGCCGCGGCGGCGCTGCCGCGCCGGGCCGCCGCGGGCATCGGCCTGGTGGCCTTGTCGGCTCTGGTTGCCCTGGTCGCGCATGCCCCCGCCGATCCGTATTTCGCGCAGAGCCTGCAGGCCTGGGAACAGGGGCGCTTCATCCACTTCCACGGCGCGGCGCAGTGGGTGGGCTGGCTGTGGCCTTACGCCACCCTGGTCTACCTGCTGGCGCGCGTGGCCGCGCGGGGCGATGACTGAGCGCCTCCTAGAATCGCGGCATGAGCTACTACCAGCGGCACATCTTCTTCTGCCTGAACCAGCGCGACAACGGCGAGAACGCCTGCGCGCAGCATGGTGCGAAGGACGGCTTCGACCGGTGCAAGGCGCGCGTCAAGGCCGAGGGCCTGGCCGGACCGGGCGGCGTGCGCGTCAACAAGGCCGGTTGCCTCGACCGCTGTGCCGGCGGGCCGGTGGCCGTGGTCTATCCGGAAGCCGTCTGGTACACCTACGTCGACCAGGCCGACATCGACGAGATCGTCGACCGCCACCTCAAGCGCGGCGAGGTGGTCGAGCGCCTCGTGCTGCCGCCCAGCGTCGGCCGGTGAACAGCCAGACCGTCCGCCAGCTCGTGCCCGGCCCGGCCGGGGCGATCGAATGCGCGATCGACGCGCCGGCCACGGCCGAGCGCGGCGTGGCCGTGATCTGCCACCCGCACCCGCAGCATGGCGGCACCATGGACAACAAGGTGGCACAGACGCTGGCCCGTGCCGCGGTGGCGCTGGGCTGGCGCAGCGTGCGCTTCAACTTCCGCGGCGTCGGCGCCTCCGAAGGCGGTTGGGACGAAGGCCGTGGCGAGATCGACGACGCGCTGGCGGTGATCGCCGCGATGCGCCGCGACGGCGAGCCGCTGCTGCTGGCCGGCTTCTCGTTTGGCGCCTATGTCGCGTCGCAGGCCGCCGCACGGCTGCCCGACGACGCGAAGCCTCGGCGGCTGGCGCTCGTCGGCCCGTCGACGCAGAAGCAGCAGATGCCCGCGGTGCCGGCCGACACCGTGGTGATCCACGGCGAAGCCGACGACGTGGTGCCGCTGTCGGCGACGCTGGCCTGGGCGCGGCCGCAGTCCTTGCCGGTGATCGTCTTTCCGGGCACCGGTCACTTCTTCCACGGCCAGCTCGGGCTGCTGAAGAACGTGCTGGTGCAGCAGCTGCGAATCGTCGCCGATTGAAACCAACCTGAACCTTCGGGTCCGGGCTTGCTCGGACCCCTGACCCTCCGCTTCCCGACCCCCCGATGAAGAGACTCGCTCCCTGGCTGGCCACGCTGGCCCTCGCCCTTCCCCTGGCCTTGCCTGCGACCGCGCAGGCCCAGATGCCGCAGCCGCCCGAGGTGGCCGCCAAGAGCTACCTGGTGCTGGACATGACCAGCAACCAGGTGCTGGCCGAACGCAACGCCGATGCGCCGGCCGATCCGGCCTCGCTGACCAAGCTGATGACGGCCTATGTCGTCTTCAGCGCCATCCGCGACAAGAAGATCTCCGAGGAGCAGACGCTGCCGGTGTCGCTGCGCGCCTGGGAGGAGCGCAAGGGCGGCGGCTCGCTGATGTTCATCGAGCCGCGCAACACGCCCAAGGTGTCCGACCTGCTGCGCGGCATGATCGTCAACAGCGGCAACGACGCCTCGGTGGCCCTGGCCGAGGGCGTGGCGGGCAGCCTGCCGGCCTTCGTCGAGATGATGAACCGCCAGGCGCAGGCCTTCGGCCTGAAGAACACCTCGTTCAAGAACGTCACCGGCCTGACCGAGCCTGGCCACCACAGCACCGCGCGCGACCTCGCGGTGATCGCCTCGCGCATCATCAAGGACTTCCCGGAGTTCTACCCGATCTACTCGACGAAGAAGTACCGCTACGAGGGCGCGCCGGCGAGCAACGAGAACAACCGCAACGTGCTGCTCTCGCGCGACCCGACCGTCGACGGCATGAAGACCGGCTACACCGAGGCGGCGGGCTACTGCCTGATCGCCAGCGCGCAGCGCGATTTCCCCAACGGCAAGCGCCGCCTGCTCAGCGTGGTGCTGAACACCGCCTCGATGGAGGCACGCGCCACCGAGAGCCAGAAGCTGCTCAACTGGGGCTATGCCGCCTGGGACGCAGTGCGCCTGTTCGAGCCGGGCAAGGCCATCGCCACGCCGCAGGTCTGGAAGGGCAAGGCCAACGAGGCGAAGCTGGGTGCCGAGGCCGGCGTGTTCGCCAGCGTGCCCAAGGGCGAGGGCGGCAAGCTGGTGACCAAGATCGAGCGCACCGATCCGCTGGTCGCGCCGCTGGCCAAGGGCCAGAAGGTCGGCGTGATCAAGGTGACGACGGCCGCCGGCGCGCCGGTGGCCGAGGTGCCGCTGGTGGTGCTGGAGCAGATCGACGAGGCCGGCATCTTCGGCCGCGCCTGGGACGCCATCCGCCTGTGGATCAAGTGAGCGTAGTAAGCTGATCGCCCCGCCAGGAGACGCCATGCAGACCTTGCCCGACACGCCGTGCTTTCTCAACGGTGAGTACACCGCGTTGCGTGACGCCAAGGTGTCGGTGCTGGACCGCGGCTTCATCTTCGGCGACGGCATCTACGAGGTCGTGCCGGTCTACGGCGGCCGTCTGTTCCGCTTCGACGAGCACCTTGCCCGCCTCGGCCGCAGCCTCGCCAAGCTGCGCATCGCCAACCCGGCGTCGGCCGAGCAGTGGCTGGAGCGCTCGCGCAAGCTGGTGGCTGCGCTGACCGAGAAGACCGGCGCGCTCGATCAGCTGGTCTACATCCAGGTCACGCGTGGCGTGGCGCTGCGCGACCACGTGATGCCGCCGGACATCGAGCCCACGGTCTTCATGATGGCCAGCCCGATGAAGCCGGCCAGCGCCGAGCAGCGCCACCACGGTGTGGCCTGCGTGACGGCCCGCGACTTCCGCTGGGAGCGCGGCGACATCAAGAGCACCTCGCTGCTGGGCAACGTGCTGGCGCGGCAGATGTCGGCCGACAAGGGCGCGGTAGAGACGGTGATGTTCCGCGACGGCTATCTCACCGAGGCCTCGGCCAGCAACGTCTGGGTGGTGCACGAAGGTGCCGTGCTCGGCCCGCCGAAGAGCGAGCATGTGCTCGAGGGCATCCGCTACGACCTGATCCGCGAGCTGTGCGAGGAAGAGGGCATCGCCTACAACCTGCGCCCGATTCCCGAGGGCGAGGTGCTGGCCGCCGACGAACTGCTGCTGAGCTCGGCCACCAAGGAGGTGCTGCCGGTGACCACGCTGGACGGCGAGCCGGTCGGCCATGGCGCGCTGCGCGGCAAGCCGGGGCCGGTGTACGCCCGGCTGTACGAGGCCTACCAGCGGGCCAAGGCCACGCAGTCGATCTAGTTGAACCGCCGCGATCCGGCCCCAGATCGGGAAGGATGAACGCCGCCATGAGAGACATCCCGCCCGAGCAGTCGCTGATCGAGTACCCCTCGCAGTTCCCCATCAAGGTGATGGGCGCGAACGTCGAGGGCTTCGCCGAGGCCATCGTGAGGGTCGCGCAGCAGTTCGACCCGGGCTTCGACGCCGGCAGCATCGAGACGCGGCCGAGCAAGGCCGGCAACTACCTCGGCGTGACCATCACCATCACCGCCACCAGTCGCGAGCAGCTCGACGAGCTGTACCGCACGCTGTCGACCCACCCGATGGTCAAGGTGGTGCTCTGAGCGCTCCGCTCGTCCGCCGCCTCGGCCGCGTCGACTACGCGGCCACCGTCGAGGCGATGCGCGAGTTCACCGCCAGGCGCGACGCGCACACGCCCGACGAGATCTGGCTGTGCGAGCACGACCCGGTCTACACCCAGGGCGTGGCGGGAAAGGCCGACCACGTGATGAACCCGCAGGGCATCCCGGTGGTTCAGACCAACCGCGGTGGGCAGGTCACCTACCACGGCCCGGGGCAGGTGGTGGCCTACCCGCTGATCGACCTGCAGCGGCTGCACATCTTCGTCAAGGAATACGTCTACCGGCTCGAGCACAGCGTGATCAAGGTGCTGGAGAGCTTCGGCGTCACCGGCCATCGCGTCAGCGGCGCGCCCGGCATCTACGTGCGCCTGGACGACCCCTCCGGCCACGCGGCGCTGACCGGCCCGCGCCGCGACCCCTTCGAAGGCCTGGGCAAGATCGCCGCGCTGGGCATCAAGGTCACGCGGCATTGCACCTACCACGGCGTGGCGCTCAACGTGGCGATGGATCTGAGGCCCTACGACGGCATCAACCCGTGCGGCTATGCCGGCCTGGCGACAGTCGACTTGGCTAGACTCGGGGTTTCCACCGACTGGGACACCGTCGCGGGGCGACTCGGAGACACGCTGGCGTCGCACCTCAGTCCCTGAGCCAGGGCCCACGCGCATGCCGACCGAGAACGTCACCCACCAAGCCAAGGACGGCGCCGAGTACGACGCCACCGCGAAGCAGAAGTCGCAGGCCAAGACGGCGCGCATCCCGATCAAGATCGCGCCCGCCGAGACGCTGAAGAAGCCCGACTGGATCCGCGTCAAGGCCGGCTCGCCGAGCACGCGCTTCTACGAGATCAAGCAGATCCTGCGCGAGCACAAGCTGCACACGGTGTGCGAGGAAGCCTCGTGCCCGAACATCGGCGAGTGCTTCGGCAAGGGCACGGCCACCTTCATGATCATGGGCGACAAGTGCACGCGGCGCTGCCCGTTCTGCGACGTCGGCCACGGCCGGCCCGATCCGCTCGATGCCGACGAACCTCTGAATCTCGCGAAGACGATCGCCGCGCTGAAGCTCAAGTACGTGGTGATCACCAGCGTCGACCGCGACGACCTGCGCGATGGCGGAGCCGGCCACTTCGTCGAGTGCATCCGCCAGGTGCGCGAACTCTCGCCGGCCACGCGCATCGAGATCCTCACGCCGGATTTCCGCGGCCGCATGGACCGGGCGCTGGACATCCTCAAGGCCGCGCCGCCCGACGTGATGAACCACAACCTCGAGACGGTGCCGCGCCTGTACAAGGAGGCGCGCCCCGGATCGGACTACGCCTTCAGCCTGAATCTGCTCAAGCGCTTCAAGGAGTTCGCCTCCGGCGTGCCGACCAAGAGCGGCCTGATGGTCGGCCTGGGCGAGACCGACGAGGAGATCCTGCAGGTGATGCGCGACATGCGCGAGCACGGCATCGACATGCTGACCATCGGCCAGTACCTGGCGCCCTCCGGCCATCACCTGCCGGTGCGCCGCTACGTGCACCCCGACACCTTCCGCATGTTCGAGGCCGAGGCGGCGAAGATGGGCTTCACCCACGCCGCGGTCGGCGCGCTGGTGCGCTCCAGCTACCACGCCGACCAGCAGGCGGCCCAGGCAGGCGTGGCCTGACGCCCGGACGCCATGGCCGTCGCCGAGCGCAGCGAACCGGCCATCGCCTGCGGCAACTGCCATGAACCGATGCAGCAGCTCCTGCTGCCGGGCCACTATGGCCGCATCGTCGAGATCGACCTGTGCAGCCATTGCCACCTGGTGTGGTTCGACCAGACGGAAACGGCGCGGCTTTCCGGGCCGGCGCTGCTCGAACTGATCGGCGCGATGGCCGGCTCCCAGAGCCTGCCGCACCGCACGCTCGACCCGAAGGCCGGCTGCGCGCGCTGCGGCGCCACGCTGAAGACCGTGCACAACCGCTCGCGCTGGGGGCAGTCGCTGCACCTCGAATGCCGTGCCGGCCACGGCGCCTACCAGACCTTCTCGCAGTTCCTGCAAGAGAAGGGCCTGCTGCGGCCGATGTCGCGCATCGACCGCGCGCGGCTGATCGAGAAGCAGGGGCGCATCGATTGCGTCAACTGCGGTGCATCGGTCGGGCGCGATGAAGAGACCTGTTCCTACTGCGGCTCGGTGCCCAGCCTGCTCGACGTGGCGCGGCTGTCGCGCGCGCTCGACCCCGAGGGAGCGCTGGAGCCGCAGCCCGTGCACCGCGACGCGGCGAGCCAGCAGGCACTGCAGTGCGGCGCCTGCGGCGCCGCGCTGCCCCCCGGACTCTCGGTGGACTGCGCACAGTGCGGCGCGACGCTGGCCATCAGCCGGCTGGCCGAGGCCCACGATCGCGTGGCCACCCTCGGCCCGGCACTGCGTGCCCATGCCGCAAAGCCCGCGCCGGAGGTGATCAAGCGCCGCCTCGAGGCGCTCGATGCCGATCTGCCGCGCCGCCGCGAGTTCGCCGCCAAGATGGAAGCCGAAGCCGCCGCGCAACGCGGCCGGCATCGAATCGGCGAAGACTTCGACTGGGGTGACCTGCTCGGCCGCGGCACCAACCCGCTGCGCGCCGTGCTGATCGCGCTGCTGGTGTGGTTCGTCTGGTACTTCTCGGGCTGAGCGGGCGAACCGTTCAGGTTTCGGCGATCAGCTGCTCGATCAGCGCGTGCAGCTGGCCGAAATCGGGCTGGCCGACGATGCGCTTGACGACGCGGCCGCGCTTGTCCACCAGCAGCGTGGTGGGCGTGCCGCGGATGTTGCCGAAGCCTTCGGCGATCGCGCCGGTGTTGTCGATGGCCACGCCGAACGGCAATTGGCGCGTCTGGGCGTAATGCGCCACAGCGGCCGGCGGGTCGTACTTCATGGCCACCGCCAGGGTGTCGAAACCGCGCGACTTGAACCGCTGGTGGGTCTCGATGATCGCCGGCATCTCCTGCAGGCAGACCGCGCAGCTGGTTGCCCAGAAGTTGACCAGCGTCACCCGGCCCGACCACGACGCAGTGGATGCGGTGTTACCGTCCAGCAGCGTGTACGAGACCTGGGGCACGGGCTGCGGCGGCCCGGGCCGGTCGAAGCTCAAGTAGGCGCCGGCGCCAATTGCCACGGCCAGCAGCAGCAAGGCAAGATGGCGGGAGACTTTCATCGGGAGATCACTTCATGAAGCGCAGGCAGTTTACGGCGGGGCTCGTGGTAGTTCCCGGCCTCTCGGCAATGACCCCTGCGGCATGGTCGCTCGATCTCAGCGAGACCGACGCCGCCTCGGGCGTGCGCGCGGCGCTGGAGAAGGGCGCGGTCGCCGCGGTCGGCCTGCTCGGCCGGACCGACGGCTTCCTCGGCAACCCGAAGGTGCGCATCCCGCTGCCCGGCTTCCTCGAAGACGCCGCCAAGCTGCTCAAGGCCACCGGCCAGGGCAAGCGCGTGGACGAACTCGTCACCGCGATGAACCGGGCTGCGGAAGCCGCGGTCCCGGAGGCCAAGCCGCTGCTGATCAACGCCGTCAAGTCGATGAGCGTGGAGGATGCGCGCAAGGTGATCACCGGCGGCGACGACTCGGTGACCCAGTTCTTTGCCCGCAAGACGCGCGAGCCGCTGGCCGTGAAGTTCCTGCCCATCGTCACCCGCGCCACCGAGAAGGTGTCGCTGGCGGCCAAGTACAACGCCGTCGCCGGCAAGGCGATGGGCCTGGGCCTGGTCAAGAAGGAAGAGGCCAACGTGCAGCAGTACGTGACCGGCAAGGCGCTGGACGGCCTGTTCCTGATGATCGGCGAGGAGGAGCGGAAGATCCGCGAGAACCCGGCCGCAGCCGGCAGCGCGATCCTCAAGAAGGTGTTCGGCGCGCTGAAGTGAACCGGCGCGCGCCGTCGCCTACAGGCCCTTGGAGAGTTCGAACATCAGCGCCGAGGGCAGCGAACTGTCGATCACGTCGCGGCCGACACGCGCGACGTTCGAACCGCTGAAACCCGACATCTCGAAGGTGTTGCCTTCCTCGATGATCTCGATGAACACGAAGTCGGGGACTTCGTTGCTGATCTCGTCGCGCAGGTTGGCGAACTTCTCGCCGCGCTGGATCGACTCGATGATCATGGCGTGAGGCAGGCCGTCGCGGCAGAACTCGGCCGCTTCGTCCACGCTGCTGACGAAATCGATGATCAGGCCCATGTTGCGCAGCGCGTCGCGCACCTGCACCCGCAGTTCGCGGCGCGACGACACCACCAGCACGTGGCTGCCGGCCAGCGGCTTGGAGTTGGTCGACGGCGCGAAGCCCTCGTCGAGCTCGACCGTGGTCACGCCTTCGATCTCGTCGGCCGCGGTGCGCGGGAACTCGATCGTCAGCGTCGAGTGCAGCGCGTCGTCGCGGCGGTCCAGCGGCAGCCCCATCGTCCACGCCGTCTGCTCGAGCAGGCGCCAGGTCAGCGATTCGAGCGCAGCCGGCTCGGGCGGGCGCTGGTGCTCGGCCACCTGGTCGGCCGGGCGGTGGGCGAAGCGGCACACCAGTTGCGCGTGCTGCGGCCACGACTTGATGTCGATGCGGAACTCGATGTTCGACTGCGCGTGCGCCAGCGCCCAGTCGAGCACGGTGTTGAGCAGGCTGAACAGCAGCGAGGCGTCGACGATCACCTCGGCCTGCTTGAGCGCAGGCTTGAGCACGATGCCGCGCGACTGTGTTTCACGGTGGCGATGCGCCAGCACGCCCTTGAGCGTTTCGTCGAGCTGCAGCCGCTCGTGCGACTGGCGCAGCCGGCCCGAGGCGAAGCGGGCGATCTGCTGGCCGATCATGCCGGCCTGGCGGGCACCGTCGACCTCGTCGCGCAGCGCGCGCAGGCTGGCGCGGTCGATCTTGCCGCTGGTGATGAGCGTGTGGATGCGCTCGAGCGCCGAGGTGAGCTGCGTGGCCGTGGCCGCGCCGATCTCGGTGACGAGGCGGTGCCAGCGCTGAGTGGCCTCGCCTTCGTCTGCAGCCGGTGCAGGGTGCGAGCGCGAGGCGGCCGCCGTGATGGGGCGTTCGAGGTCTGACATGTCCATGCCGTGTTGTCCTTCCCTTCGACGCGCAGCATGGATCGCCCGGTGGCTCCTCTGACGGGAGCGGACGGACGGAGAGCGGATGCACGCGCCGAGATGTATGGAGCGCAGTGTCGCGCCGCACACAGCGCGATTCCAGAGCCACGGCCGCCGATTCCCTCGGACCCGGGGGGTACAGATGTCACAAAGTGTGACCGCGCGGCGTTGAGGCGGCTCAGGTCACCCCTGCCGCCCTCAGTGCAGCGCGTTCCTCGGCCGTGAGGCCCGCTTCGGCGAGCACCTCGTCGGTGTGCTCGCCGAGCAGGGGCGGCGGCCGGCGGTACTGCACCGGCGTGGCGGAGAACTTCATCGGGCTGGCCACCAGCCGCACGCGGTCGGCCAGCGGGTGAGGCATCTCCACCGTCATGCCGCGCGCCTGGACCTGCGGGTCGGCGAAGACGTCGGCCAGGTCGTTGATCGGGCCGCAGGGGACCTTCGCGGCCTCCAGGGCCGAGAGCCAGTCCGCCCGGGTGCGCGTGCGCATCACCTCGGCCAGCATCGGCACCAGCACGGCGCGGTGGCGCACGCGGTCGGCGTTGCGCGCGAAGCGCGGTTCACGGGCCAGCTCCGGCCGCCCGGCCACCTCGCAGTACTTCGCGAACTGGGTGTCGTTGCCAACGGCCAGGATCATGTGGCCGTCGGCCACCTCGAACACCTGGTAGGGGACGATGTTCTGGTGCGCATTGCCGGCCCGCTGGGGCGCCACACCGGTGGCCAGGTAGTTGGCGCCGAGGTTGGCCAGCATCGCCACCTGCGTGTCCAGCAGGGCCATGTCGATGGCCTGCCCCTGCCCGGTCAGGTCGCGATGGCGCAGGGCGGCAAGGATGGACGTGGCCGCGTACATGCCGGTGAAGAGATCGGCCACCGCGACGCCCACCTTCTGCGGTCCGCCACCCGGCGCGTCGTCGGCGATCTCCTGCCGCGACGGGCCGGTCACGCTCATCAGCCCGCCCATGCCCTGCACCGCGTAGTCGTATCCGGCGCGATCGCGGTAGGGGCCGGTCTGGCCGAAGCCGGTGATCGAGCAGTACACCAGGCGCGGGTTCAGGGCCAGCAGGCTCGCGCTGTCCAGGCCGTAGCGGGCCATGTCACCCACCTTGAAGTTCTCCACGAAGACGTCGCTGCGCTGCGCCAGGCGCCGGATCAGCGCCTGGCCTTCCGGCCGGGCGATGTCCACGGTCACCGAGCGCTTGTTGCGGTTGGTGCCCAGGTAGTAGGCCGCCTCGGCGGTGTCGTGGCCTTCGCGGTCGCGCAGGAAGGGCGGCCCCCAGCCGCGCGTGTCGTCGCCGCCGCTGCCGTTGCGCATCGGCCTCTCGATCTTGATCACGTCGGCGCCGAGGTCGGCCAGCGTCTGGGTGCACCAGGGGCCGGCCAGCACCCGGGAGAGGTCGAGCACGCGGACGCCAGCCAGCGGCTGGGCAGCAGGAGCGGTGTCGGTCATGCGGGCATTGTGGCGTCGCCGCGGCTCGGATAATCCGCCGATGCGTCGGCTTCTCCTGCCCTTGACGGCCCTGTCCGTGTTCGGCCTCGCGGCCTGCTCTCCTGCGCTGGACTGGCGCGAGTTCCAGCCCGAGGGCAGCGGCGTCGTCGCGACCTTCCCGTGCAAGCCCGATCGGCACGTCCGCACCATCAAGCTGGCTGTGCAGACCGTGCGCATGGAGATGCTGGCCTGCGCTGCCGACGACGCGCAGTTTGCGCTGAGCTTCCTCGACCTCGACGATCCCGCCAAGGTGTCCACCGCACTGGCGGAACTGCAGGCCCTGGCGGTCGGCAACCTCGGCGCCTCGCGCCGCGAGTCGCGGCCCGCGGCCGTCCCCGGCATGACGCCCAACCCGGAGGCGGCGCAGCTGCGGCTCGAAGGGCGGCAGCCCGACGGCACGGCCCTGCAGGAGGAGGCTGTCTTCTTCGCCAAGGGCCTGCGCGTCTACCAGGCGACGGTGCTCGGGCGGAAGCTGCGCCCAGGGGCCGCCGAGACCTTCTTCGCTGGCCTGCGGCTGCCGGCATGAGGTCGCTGGCGCTGATCTTCCTCAGCTTCGCCTTCGCCTACTTCCTGTCGGCGCTGGTGAGGGCGGTGACCGCGACGCTGGCGCCGGCCTTCAGCGCCGAACTCGGGCTGACCGCGGGCGACCTGGGCCTGCTCGCCGGCGCCTATTTCCTCGGCTTCGCCGCCACCCAGCTCCCGCTCGGCCAGGCGCTGGACCGCTGGGGGCCACGCCGGGTGCTGCTGGCGCTGATGAGTCTCGCCGTGATCGGCTGCGCGGCATTCGCGATGGCCGATCACTTCGCGGCGCTGACGCTGGCGCGCGCGCTGATCGGCGCCGGGCTGAGCGCCTGCCTGATGGCGCCGCTCACCGCATTCCGACGCAGCTTCAGCCCGGTGGCGCAGCTGCGCGCCAACTCATGGATGCTGATGAGCGGCTCGCTGGGGATGGTCGCTTCGACACTGCCGGTGCAGTGGCTGCTGCCGTCGCTGGGCTGGCGCGGCCTGTTCTGGCTGGTGGCGGCCCTGCTCGTGGTGGCGATGCTCGCCATCCGGCTGTGTGTGCCGGCCGACGACACGACAAGTGCGCCCCCCGGGCAGTGCGAGGCAGGCTACGCGGTCATCGTTCGCCACCCGGTGTTCCTGCGCTACGTCCCGCTCGCCTTCTTCCACTACGGCGGGATGATCGCCGTGCAGACGCTGTGGGCCGGTCCCTGGCTGGTGCGCGTGTGCGGGTGGACGCCGCAGCAGGCGGCCGGCGGTCTGTTCGCGATCAACGTCGCCATGCTGCTGGCCTTCCTGGGCTGGGGCTTCGTCGTGCCGCGGCTGTACCGTGGCGGATGGTCGGCCGCCCGCCTGGTCGGGTGGGGCGCGCCGGTCAGCCTGGCCGTTCTCGTCCTTGCCATCGCACTGGGCGAGGGCGCCACGGCATGGGCCTGGGCGCTGTTCTGCGTGAGCTGCACGGTGATCTCGCTCAGCCAGCCGGCGGTGGGTCAGGCCTTCCCGTCGGCGCTGGCCGGCCGCGCGCTGTCCGCCTACAACCTGGTGATCTTCGCCGGCATCTTCGCGATCCAGTGGGGTCTGGGTCTGGCCATCGATGCCTTCGCCGCTGCCGGCGCCTCGACCCTGTCAGCCTACCGGGGGGCGATGGCGTTGCTGGGGATGTGCGCTCTCTGTGCCTACTTGTGGTTTTTGTGGCACGGACGGTCGTTCGAAGCCAACGCCGCGGGCCGCTGACCTTCAGCCGTCGATAATTTCCGCTCCATGCCTGGCCTGCTGATCATCGCCCACGCGCCGCTCGCCTCTTCGTTGAGGGCGGTGGCCAGCCATACCTTCCCCGACTGCGCGTCGCGGCTGGAGGCGCTGGACGTGTCGCCGGACATGCCGCCCGAACAGATCGAGGCCCAGGCGCGTGAACTGCTCGCTCGGGTGCGGCGCCCCGAGGCGCTGATCTTCACCGACGTCTTCGGGGCCACGCCTTGCAACGTCGCGCAGCGCCTGGCCGATGGCGTGCAAGTCAAGGTGGTGGCGGGCGTGAACGTGCCGATGCTGTGGCGTTCGCTGTGCTACGCCGATGAACCAATCGACGCCCTCGTGGCCCGTGCGATGGCGGGCGCCACCCAGGGCGTGATGCAGGTGGCCACCTCCAGGCCGCAGAACCAGACCTACAAACCCGGCGGCAATGATCAAGACCACCGTCACCATCAGCAATAAGCTGGGCCTGCACGCCCGCGCCTCGGCGAAGCTCACGAAGCTGGCGGGCGGCTTCAAGAGCGACGTCTTCATGACCCGCAACGGCCGTCGCGTCAATGCCAAGAGCATCATGGGCGTGATGATGCTGGCCGCCGGGCTGGGCAGCGAAGTGGAGATCGAGACCACCGGGCCCGACGAGCAGCAGGCCATCGACGCCATTACCGCGTTGATCAACGACAAGTTCGGCGAAGGCGAGTGAGGCGGCCGCAGCCGCCTACAAGAACTACGGATGGCGCCGGCGGCCCGAAGGGCTAGCATTCCGCCATGAGCTTCCAGCTGTTCGGATTGCCCGTCTCGCGCGGGGTCGCCATCGGCCGGGCCGTGCTGGTGGCCTCCAGCCGCGTCGACGTGGCGCACTATTTCATCGACGATGCACGCGTCGAGGACGAGATCGGACGGCTGCGCGTGGCACGTGACGCTGTGGCCGGCGAACTGAGCCTGCTCAAGCGCGACATGCCCGCGGAGGCGCCGGCCGAGCTCGCGGCGCTGCTGGACGTGCACCTCATGCTGCTGCACGACGATTCGCTCACCGGCGCCACCAAGCAATGGATCGTCGAGCGTCACTACAACGCCGAATGGGCGCTGTCGGCGCAGCTCGAGGTGCTGGCGCGCCAGTTCGACGAGATGGAGGACGACTACCTCCGCGAGCGCAAGGCCGATCTCGAGCAGGTGGTCGAGCGCTTGCTGCGGGCCCTGGCGCATGGCCCGGAAGGAGCGTTCGGCGCGGCGCCGGCGGTCGGAGCCCGCGACTTTGCCGGTGAAGACCCGTTGGTGCTCGTTGCGAACGACATCGCACCGGCGGACATGCTGCACTTCAAGGGCGGCGTCTTCACCGGGTTCGTCACCGACGTTGGTGGCCGGACATCGCATACGGCGATCGTGGCCCGCAGCATGGACATTCCCGCCGTTGTCGGCGCGCGTGAAGCCAGCCGCATCATCCGGCAGGATGACTGGGTGATCATCGATGGCGACAGCGGCGTGGTCATCGTCAATCCTTCGCCGATCGTGCTCGAGGAGTACCGCTTCCGCCAACGACAGGCCGAGCTGGAGCGGCAGAAGCTGGCGCGCCTGCGGCACACCCCCGCCGTGACCCTGGATGGCGAACGTGTGGAACTGCTCGCCAACATCGAGATGCCGGCGGACGCGCCCGTGGCCCTCGAGGCCGGCGCCCTCGGCGTGGGCTTGTTCCGCAGCGAGTTCCTTTTCATGAACCGAGGCGGAGAGCTGCCGGGCGAGGACGAGCAGTTCGAGGCCTACCGCGCCGCCGTCGAGGCGATGAACGGGCTGCCGGTGACGATTCGCACCGTCGACATCGGTGCCGACAAGCCACTGGATCGCATGTCGGCCAGCGAACTTCGCCACGAGCACGCGCTCAACCCGGCACTCGGGCTGCGGGCGATCCGGTGGAGCCTGTCGGAGCCGGGCATGTTCCGGCAGCAACTTCGGGCGATCCTGCGTGCCAGCGCCTATGGCAAGGTGCGGTTGCTGATCCCGATGGTGGCCCACCTCAGCGAAGTCAAGCTGACGATGGAAGCCCTGGTGCGGGCGAAGCAGCAATTGACCGACTCCGGCAAGCCATTCGTCGACGTTGAGGTCGGTGCCATGATCGAGGTGCCGGCCGCAGTCCTGATGCTTCCCGTGTTCTTGCGCTACTTCGACTTCGTATCGATCGGCACGAACGACCTCATCCAGTACACGCTGGCGATCGACCGCGCCGACGAGGCCGTGGCGCATCTGTACGACCCCTGGCACCCGGCGGTCCTCGGGCTCATTGCCAGCACGATCCAGCAGGCACGGGCACATGGCAAGCATGTGAGCGTGTGCGGCGAGATGGCTGGCGACCCAGCGTTCACCGAGACGCTGCTGGGGATGGGACTGCGCAGCTTCTCCATGCACCCAGCTCAGATCTCGGCCATCAAGCAACGCATTCTTCGCTCCGACGCGAGGCGTTGCGCAGCAGCGGTGCCGACCCTGCTGGCGGGGGAAGCCCCGGCGGGGCAAATCGGCGTGACAGTGCCGGCGGTGCGGGTCGGGCAGTTGACGGTCTGAGAAAGCATGCTATAGTCGCGGTCTTCGCTGAACACGGCGCCGCAGACAATGCAGCAAGTGAGCAGCGAAGGAGAAGAAAGCCGAGCGCTTGACAGGGTTTTAAAAAGCATGTCAGAATCGATTTCTTC
>VFQN01005431.1_pt1 | contig 15634 bp, 14 predicted proteins | sample 3512371 | NCBI WGS metagenome assembly VFQN01 (sample SAMN10412370, study PRJNA504923) | tailings metagenome | isolation source: Replicate 2 from Balatoc abandoned mine | place: Philippines: Itogon, Benguet | collected 2017-08-28
CGAGACTGACAGAGCACCGGCTCCGGGGCTCTCGCGGCAAGCGGCAGCTTGGGGGCGGGACCGCTGAGCCGCGAGTGCCTTTGGTCATCGGACCCGAAAGCGAACCTGGCTTCGGTTAAGTCCGACGCTGGACAAACCAGGCAGACCGACGGACCGCACCGTTTTTTCGGTGCGGTCCGTCGCTTAGATCAGCCCTTGGCGACCGGCAGAGCCACGAAGCGGCTGGTGTCGTCGCGCATGATCTGCATCAGCACCGCCTTGCGGCCGGCCTTGGCAGCATCGGCGACAGCCGCCGTGACTTCATCGCCGTTCGAGACATCCTTGGAGTTGACCGTGACGATCACGTCGCCCGGCTGGATGCCACGGTCGGCGGCGTCGCTGCCCGGCTCGACGTCGGTCACGACCACGCCCTTGCCGTCTTCGGCGCGGGTGACGGTCAGGCCGAGATCCTCGAGCGCGTTGGCGTCCTGCGGCGCCGTCTGCTCGGCTTTCGCCTGCTTGTCTGCGCCCGGCAGCGTGCCCAGATCGACCTTGACGGTCTCGGACTTGCCGTCGCGCCACAGCGTGACCTCGACGCTCTTGCCCGGCTGGATCGCGCCGATGATGCGGGCCAGCTCACGCGGCGAGGCCACTTCCTTGCCGTCGACTGCGGTGATCACGTCGCCTGCGGCGATACCGGCCTTCTTGCCTGGACCCTCGTCCTCGGACTTGGAGACGAGCGCACCCTTCTCCTCCTTGAGGCCGAGCGACTCGGCGATGTCCTTGTTGACCGGCTGGATCTGCACGCCGAGCCAGCCGCGCTGGACCGAACCGTCACGCATCAGGTCGCCGACGACCTCACGGGCCGTCGAGGCGGGGATGGCGAAGGCGATGCCGACATTGCCGCCCGAGGGCGAGAAGATAGCGGTGTTGATGCCGACCACCTCGCCATTGAGGTTGAAGGCCGGGCCGCCCGAATTGCCGCGGTTCACCGCCGCGTCGATCTGGATGAAGTCGTCATAGGGGCCGGCGCCGATGTCGCGGCCGCGGGCCGAGACGATGCCGGCGGTCACCGTGCCGCCGAGGCCGAACGGATTGCCGACCGCAACCACCCAATCGCCGACCCGGATCTTGGAATCGTCGGCAAAGTCGACATAGGTGAACTTGTTGCCGTCATCGACCTTGAGCACGGCCAGGTCGGTGCGCGGGTCGGTGCCGATCAGCTTGGCATCCAGTTCCTTGCCGTCATTGGTGACGACGGTGAATTCCGTGCCGCCTTCGACGACGTGATTGTTGGTCACGAGGTAGCCGTCCTCGGAGATGAAGAAGCCGGAGCCCTGGGAGACGGGACGCGGCGCGTCATTGCGCTTGTCGCGGCGGAACTGGCGCCCGCCATCGCGATCGCCATCACCACGGAAGTCGCGGAAGAAGCGCTTGAGCGGATGTCCGTCGGGCAGGCTGTCGAAGCCCTGCGGGCCGGAGAACATGGAACCGTCGTCCGAAGCGCCTTCAAACTTGGCCTTCACCCGGACGCTGACCACCGCCGGGCTCACCTGCTCGACGACGTTGGAGAAGCTCGGCACCTGCGGGGCTTCGACGCGGACCGGATCGGCGAGCACGGGAAGGGTTCCCGAGGTCACGGCACCGAGGCCGATCGCGCCGGCAACGGCGACGGTAGCCACCGCGGCCAGAAGACGCTTGCGGGTGCCCGTGCTGGAATTGGATGAAAATTTCATGAAGCGCTATCCTCTTGTGACTTACGGGATGCGTCATGGGCATCCGCTGCCGCCAGAGATAGATGGCGTCACATTACGGCGCCATTGCCGCCGAATGAAACTTTCGTAATGTTGGGCAAGCCGCGGGAAACGCTTCAGCTTTTCTTGTTTGCCGGAGCTCGTGACGAGGCTTGGGCCTCAGTCGCCGTCCTTCAGCATCCTGGCCAGCGCCTCGTTCTCCTCGGCCGTCAGCGGCTCGCCGGCGGGCCGCCTGCGCGCGCGCGCCGAAACGATCAGGAATGTGCCGCCCGCCAGCAGCAGAATGGCTGGGACTGACCACAGAATCGCATTGCGCAGGCTAAGACGCGGCTTCAGCAGCACGAACTCGCCGTAGCGCGAGACGATATAGTCGAGCACCTGCTCGTCGCTGTCGCCGGCGGTCAGCCGGTCCCGCACGAGGATGCGCAGGTCGCGCGCCAGATCCGCGTCGGAATCGTCGATGGACTGGTTCTGGCACACCATGCAACGCAGCTCGGCCGAGAGCCCGCGCGCCCTGTGCTCCAGCGCGGGGTCCTTCAGCATCTCGTCGGGCTGGACGGCGTAGGCCGCAGGTCCTGCCAGCAATGCGGCCAGCAGGAACCAGAACGATACGAAACGCCGCCCCGTCATGGCGCAGCCACGGCCGGTTTCGCGGTACGCTGGCGCCTGGCGCGCGCCGGCGCGCCGACCCGCAGGCGCCGGTCGAGCAGCGACACGAAGCCGCCGAGCATCATCACCAGCGCGCCGCCCCAGATCAGCGTCACCACCGGCTTCCACCAGACGCGGACCACGATAGAGCCGTCAGGCGTGGCATCACCCAGCGAGACATAGAGCTGGCTCAGGCCCAGCGTCCTTATCCCGGCCTCCGTCGTGGGCATCTGACGGACGGGATAGAATCGCTTGGCCGAGGTGATCTCACCCAACGCCTTGCCCGACCGCTCGAGCAGGAAGCGGGCGCGATCGTCGGTGTAGTTGGGGCCGATCACCTTCTCGATACGGTCGAAGCGTAGCGTGTAGCCGGCGATCTCGATGGTCGCGCCCGGTTGGACCGCGACGATCTTCTCGCTCTCCAGTGAGAGCACGCTGACGATGCCGAGCACTGTCAGGCCCAGGCCGAGATGCGCGAGCGCCGTGCCGAAGACCGACTTCGGCAGGCCGAGAAAACGCCGAAGCATGACGGACGGCGCGGCCGATCCGATGCCGGCGCGAAGTGCCAGGTCCGTCAGCGCGCCCAGCACAAGCCAGGCGGCAAGGCCGCAGCCCAGCGCGGCAAAGACGGAGGTCCCGTCGACGAAGAGAAGCGTGACCAGCACGGCGAGCAGCGCTCCGCCGAAGGCGGTCATCAGGCGTTGTGCGGCAGCGAGCACATCGCCCCGCTTCCACGCGAGCAGCGGACCGAACGGCACCAGGACGAGCAACGGCAGCATCAGCGGGCCGAAGGTCAGGTTGAAGAAGGGCGCGCCGACCGAGATCTTGTCGCCGGCAAAGGCCTCGATGAACAGAGGGTAGAGCGTGCCGATAAAGACCGTCGCGGTCGCCGTCGTCAGGAACAGATTGTTGAGCACCAGCGCCCCTTCCCGCGAAATCGGGTGGAAGACGCCGCCGGTGGTGAGCGAAGGCGCGCGCAGCGCAAAGAGCGCCAGCGAACCGCCGATGAACAAAGTCAGGATGCCGAGGATGAAGACGCCGCGACTGGGGTCGGTGGCAAAGGCATGAACCGAGGTGAGCACGCCCGAGCGCACCAGGAAGGTGCCGAGCAGCGACAACGAGAAGGTCAGGATGGCGAGCAGCAGCGTCCAGATCTTCAGGGCCGAACGCTTCTCCATGACGATCGCCGAATGGAGTAGCGCCGTTCCTGCGAGCCACGGCATGAAGGAGGCGTTCTCCACCGGATCCCAGAACCAGAAGCCGCCCCAGCCGAGTTCATAATAGGCCCAGTAGGATCCCATCGCGATGCCGCCGGTGAGGAACACCCAGGCGGCGAGCGTCCACGGCCGAACCCATCGCGCCCATGCCGCATCGATGCGGCCGTCGATCAGCGCCGCAACGGCGAAGGAAAAGCAGACGGAGAAGCCGACATAGCCGAGATAGAGCAGCGGCGGATGGATGGCGAGGCCGATATCCTGGAGGAGCGGGTTGAGGTCCTGGCCCTCGATCGGCGCGGGGTCGAGCCGGGTGAACGGATTGGACGTGACCAGGATGAACAGCAGGAAGGCGACGCCGATCGAACCCTGCACCGCCAGCACGTTGGCTTTCAGCGTCGCCGGCAGGTTGCGGCCAAAGGCGGCGACCAACGCACCGAAGAAGGTGAGGATCACTACCCAGAGCAGCATCGAACCTTCGTGATTGCCCCAGGTTCCGGTGACCTTGTAGAGCATCGGCTTCAGCGAATGGGAGTTCTCCCAGACATTGGCCACGGAGAAATCCGACTGCACGTAGGCGAGCGTCAGCACCAGGAACGACAGTGCCGTGAGCGCGAAGCCGGTCACGGCCACGGGCCCGCCGACCGCCATCAGCCGCTCGTCGCCCATGCGCGCGCCGGCGAGCGGAACGCTCGCCTGGATCACAGACAGGGCGAAGGCGAGCACAAGGGCGAAGTGACCGATCTCGACCATGGGAACTACTTGTTCTCCTGCCAGAGACCCTTTTCCTTCAGGCCGTCCGCGACTTCCTTCGGCATGTAGGTCTCGTCATGCTTGGCCAGCACGCTGTCGGCGACGAAGACGCCGCCAGGCCCGAAGCTGCCTTCCGTGATCACGCCCTGTTCCTCGCGGAACAGGTCGGGCAGGATGCCGTTATAGACCACCTTGACCGTGTCGGCCTGGTCGGTGATCGCGAAATCGACTTCGGTCCCCTGTCCGCGCTGGATAGAGCCCTTGGCGACCAGGCCGCCGAGCCGGATGCGCTGGCCTTCGCCGACCGGATTGGCCGCGAGATCGCTCGGCATGTAGAAATAGGACGCCTTCTGGCCGAGCGCATAGAAGGTGAGGAAGGTGGCGAGGCCGAGAAAGGCCAGCGCGCCGCCGATGACAGACAGTCTCTTCTGCTTGCGTGTCATGCCCTATTCGGTCCCGCTCAGTCCCAGCGTCGCTGCGAATTGCGTCAGCGCCGTGGCCTCCGCACTCCCCTCGCCCAAGGCAGCCGTTCCCCGCTTCAGCGCCTCCAGCGCATCCGCCTTGCGGCCGAGCACTATGTATGAACGGATCAGCCGCTGCCATCCTTCCGGATCCCTGGGGTTCTGGCGCAACTTCTCGTCGAGCCCGGCGACCATGGTCTCGATCATTGCGCTCCGGTCGGCGTCGGACATCGCAGCAGCGGCGTCCATATCGTCCTGGGTCGGCCCCGGAGTTGCCGGTCTGGCGTCCTCCGACGTCGTGACCTCGGAGGTGGTAGAAGGCGCTTTGCCGGCGGCCAGGCGTTTGTCGGCCTCGGCGACGGCCTGCTCGACCGGAATGCGCCACGGCGAATCCGCGGGCAGCTTGACCAGCATCTCCCTCCAGGTAGCGACCGCCTCCTGCATCTTGCCATCCTGCGCCATGGCGGATGCCAGGTAGAAGCGCGCCTTGGGATAGTCGGGCTCCAGCCTCAGCGCACGGTTGAAAGCCGCCTCGGCCTCGTCGGAAATGACGCCGTCGGCGGACGACGCCAGCGCTTCGCCGAGCCCGGACTCGCGTATGGCGGTCGAGCCTTCGATGCGGATCGCCGCATGATAGGCTCCGACGGCGTCGGCGAACCGCCCCATGCGCAGATAGACCGGAGCCAGAACGTCCCAGCCCTTGCCGTCATTGGGATTGGCTGCCAGGTGTTTCTCGGCGCGCGCCACAAGTTCGTCGATGGAACTCTTTGCCGGATCGGCCTCGAGCCGCGCCTGGAGCGGCTGGGACGGCAGGTCGGGGGAGCCGAGATAGCCGTAGAGCCCCCAGCTCACCACCGGTACTGCGAGCACCGCCGCCATGCCGGCCATGCGCGCCAGCGGCGAGGCCAGGGCGCCCGGCCCGTCATTCGTGCGCTGACCGAGCTTCAGGATGCGCCGGCCGATCTCGGCGCGCGCCTGCTCCGCCTCGGCCGGGTTGATCAGCCCGCGCTGGCCGTCCCGCTCCAGTTCCTGAAGCTGATCCTTGTAGACTTCGAGATCATGGTCGGCCGCCGTCGCGACCGAGCGGCGTCCCCGCGCCAGCGGCGCCAGAACGGCCAGGCTGGCACCCAAGGTAAGCAGAGCGGCCACGATCCAGAAAAGCATGCCGATGACATAGCTCTTGCCGTCCTCCCTGCCAACAATCGCGCCATGCGGCCAATTGACGGAGGTGACGGTACCAGGACCCGACCTGGGAAGCTCGAAGCCGCTATCCGATCTTTGATGAAGCGATTTCGTTCACAACCGGTCGTTTGGCGCTAGTGCATGTGCGGAGAGTTCGCAAACGGCCTGGGCGGACCCTCTCAACATTCCTGCCGGAATGTTTGTCTCTGCCGGCCGAGCCCCTCGATGCCAAGCTCGACCACGTCGCCATCCTTAAGGAACTGCGGAGGCTTCATGCCGAGCCCCACACCCGGAGGCGTGCCGGTCGATATGATGTCGCCGGGCATCAGGCTCATGAACTGCGACAGATACGACACCAGGAATGCCGGCTTATAGACCATTGTTGCGGTCGAGCCCTTCTGCATCGTTCTCCCGTTTACCGTCAGCCAGATACCTAGATCGGTCGGATCCCCGATTTCATCCTTCGTGACCAGCCACGGACCGGTTGGCCCGAAAGTGTCGCAGCTCTTGCCCTTGGTCCACTGGCCCTGGCGTTCCGACTGGAATTCGCGCTCGGATACGTCATGGCATACACAGTAGCCGGCAACATGGTCGAGTGCGTCGGCTTCCGCGACATACTTCGCCGTCTTGCCTATGACGATCCCCAGTTCCACCTCCCAGTCGGTCTTGCACGACCCACGAGGTATGAGCACGTCGTCATTCGGCCCGACAATCGCCGACGTCGCCTTCATGAAAACGACCGGCTCGGGCGGCACGGTTGCGCCGGTCTCGGCCGCGTGATCCGAATAGTTGAGGCCGATGCAGATGAACTTCCCGATACCTGCAACGCAGGGTCCAATTCTTGGATCGCTGGCGACAACCGGGAGGTCCTCCAGCTTGCCGAGCCTTTCTAGCGTTTCCGGTGTCAGCACGCTTCCCGAGAGATCGGGGACGTGCGCCGACAGGTCGCGTATTCTGCCGTCTGCATCTATAAGGCCAGGCTTCTCCACGCCCACCTTGCCATAGCGAACGAACTTCATGCTTTGGATTACCTTTTTGGAGATTGTACGGGCGCCAGGGTCTCAGAACCGGCTGATCATACGTATGGCGTCCTTCGCGTTGAAGCGATCAGCGATCAGCGAGGTACCGAGGCCCGGCCCTTTCATGGGAAGCGCGTACCCCTTCTCGAAGACAGGCATCTCCGCGAGGATCTCGCGATACCAGCCGGTGTAGAAGGCGCGCACCGTTTCTTGGACGAGCGCGTTCGGCGCGTTTAGCGCCAGATGGATGGAGGCGATCAGCGTTACCGGACCGACGCAGTCGTGCGGCGCTACCGGCAGATCGAACGCCTCGGCCATTGTGGCGATCTTCTTGGCCTCGCTGATGCCGCCGACCCATGACAGATCGAGCATGACGATATCGGTGGCTCGGCGCTCCATCAGGTCGCGGAAGATCGGCCGTGTCGCCAGCGTCTCGGATGCACAGACCGGGCTTTTCACCTTTGAGCGTATCTCCGCCAGCCCGGCAGGGTTGTTCATCTTGATCAGATCTTCGAGCCAGAACGGCTCATAGTCGGCGATCGCGTGGGCGATCTTCAGGGCGGTCGGTACGTTCCACAACGAATGGAACTCAGCCATGATGTCGATCTTGTCGCCTACAGCGCGCCGGATCTTGTCGAACGGCTCAAGAGCCTTCTTCATGTCGGTCGGTGAGATGTACAGGCCGCCAGACTTCTCCGCGGGAATGTCGAACGGCCAGATCTTCATGGCCGTGATGTCCTGCTCCAGCAGGCTGTGCGCCAGTTCGTCCGCACTGTTGAGGAAGGCGTCGAGATCCTCGTACGGTCCTTCTTGCGCAGGATTTGCGAGGCCCCAGTTCGACGTGCTCTGGCTGATGCGGGAGCCGCGCACATATTTGTAGCCCGCGCAAGTGTTGTAGATGCGAACCTTGTCTCGTGATAGACCGCCGAGAAGCTGGTGAACCGGCAAGCCGGTCGCCTTGCCGAAGATGTCCCACAAGGCGATGTCGATCGCAGAGGTGCCGCGCATCTCCACGCCGGTGCCGGAGAAGCCGACGAAGGGATTGAGCAGAAACCGGCTGTGCCGGTCGATCTCGAGCGGATTCTTGCCCAGCAGGTAAGGCGCCACCGTCTCGTGGATATAGCTTTCCACGGCGCGCGCGCCGAAGAACGTCTCGCCAAGCCCGACGATCCCGTCATCGGTCGCGACCTGCACCCAGAGCAGGTTCGGAAACTCCTCGAGCCGGAGGGTCTCGATGGCGTCAATCTTCAACGGATGTTCCTTTCTTATGTTGGCGAATGTGTGGTCGCGTGGCAGCCGGAGCCATGTCCGCGCGAGACAGGGCACGCCGCATATCATCCTGTGCTGTTTGGATGATCGACCGGGCGGCGGCATCCGCCGCCTCCGCGTTCCCATCGCAGATCGCATCGGTCAGGGCGCCGTGCAGCGGCAGCGATGCACTCTCGATGTGCTCGGAATCCCAGCCGCCCTCCGCGTAGAGGTCGAGTGTGGTCTGGATCAGGATCTCTACCAGCGGCGCCAATCGCGAGAGGAAGGTATTGTGGCAGGCGCCGAGGATCAGCGCGTGCAACTCGATGTCGGCCTCGGAGAAGGCCTGGGACCGTCCTTCTGCCTTGACCATGCGCTCATAGGCCTGTCGGATCGCTCGCTTCTCACTGTAGCTCGCACGGGTTGCGGCGAAGCGCGCCGCCGCCGGTTCGAACAGCAGACGGAGCTCCGTGAGGTCTTCCGCCACAGTGCCGGCGTGACGGAAGCTCAGCCGCCATTCGAGTACCTGCGGATCGAACATGTTCCACTGGCTTTCGGGCTGAACGCGGCTGCCCAGTTTGGGTGCGACCTCGACCATTCCCTTCGCGGCCAGAGTCTTCACAGCCTCACGCACGATCGTGCGGCTGACGCCGAGTTCTTCGCAGAGCTTCTGTTCGATCGGCAGCGCGGTACCCGCGGGGAAGCGTTCGCTGACGATCCATTCGGCGATGCGATCGACGGTCAGGGAATGCATATTGCGTTGCTTCATTGGCAGATCCTCATCATTTCAGGGCCAGCGGCAGCCACGTCGACAATCCCGGTACCAACACCACCAGCGCGAGCGCAGCCAAAACCGCGACGAAGAACGGCGTCATGCGTTTCACGACTCGCCCCGACGGCACCTGCACCAATTGCGCCACCACGAACACGCACAGGCCGACAGGCGGTGTCACAAGGCCGATCGTCAGCGCGAAGATCATGACGATCCCGAAGTGGAGCGGGTCTATGCCCAACTGGGTCACGATCGGCTGGAAGATCGGAACCAGAAGCACGATGGCCGGCCCCGGCTCCAGCGCCAATCCGGCGACGAGCAACACGCCCACTGCCACGAAGAGGAACAGGAGGGGACTAGTGGAGAACAGCGCAACGACGTCCGCCATGAAACCGGCCAGACCGCCGATGGCCATCACCTGGGCCAGGATGTTCGATGCAGCCAGGATGACATAGATCGAGGCTGACAGGCGTGCTGTTATCACCAGCGACTGGCGGAACTGTGTGATGTCGAGCGTCCGGTAGATTAGGAACCCGAGGAGCATGGCATAAGCGACCGCAATGCCTCCTGCCTCGGTCACCGTGAAGACGCCAGCCACGGCGCCACGGAACAGGGCGATCGGCAGCAACAGGACCAGCACGGTATCGACCAGTGTCTGGGCGGCCGACCGGTCGCGCGACGCGCTCTTCGGCCTTGGGAGGCCTACGCCCCTTATCGAATGTAAGCCGATGACGAAGCAGAGCGCGAAGGCGAGCAAGATGCCGGGCACGACACCGCCGAGAAAGAGGTCGATGACAGGCACATTCGCCATCAGGCCATAGATCACCATGATGATCGAGGGCGGGATGATGGGCCCGAGCAACGATGCCGATGCGATCAGCGCCGCAGTGTAGTCGCGATCATAGCCTTCGGCGGGCATGCGCCTGCCAAACAATTGCCCGAGCACGGCGGCATCGGCCACGGCAGCGCCCGATATGCCGGAGAACAGGAACGCGCCGAGCACAACCGCATAGGCAGTGCCACCGCGTACGGCACGGGTGACCGCTGAGGCAAGATCAATCAGACGACCGGTGACCCCGGCTCTGTGCATCAGGTCGCCGGCGAGCAGATAAAAGGGCGCAGCCAGCAGGATAAAGCTGTCCATGCCGGCGAACATGGCCCCGGACAAGCTACGCAGGGGTATGCCGAGCTCGATGCTGCCCGCAAGACCTGCCAATCCCAGCGCAAACGCAATCGGGGTGCCGAAGAGCAGCGCCAGTGCGAAGACGAGGAGTGCACTAGCCATCGGTACCATCTCCTCCGATGGGCTCTTTCAGGACAATGAGGGCAATCGCGATTAACGCCATCAGCCCCGATCCAACGAACACCGCCAGATAGGGATAGTGCAGCGGAATCTCGGCGCCAGGAGACACGGCCCGCAATGCACGGCGGAGCGTCGGCCAGCCGGCAGCGACAAGCGTCACGCAGAAGATGCAGACGCCGAGCGCGGCCACGATGCCGAAGGCGCGCTTCAGCCGGACATTGGTCGAGGCAGCAAGAAGATTGACCGAAGGAAGCTCGGCACGACCTAGTGCGGCTGTGGCTCCGAGCATTGCGACCCAGATCATCAGGTAGCGCATAACCTCTTCGGACCACGGCAGCGGTGCATACAGAAAGTAGCGGAAGGCAACCTGCGCCAGGTTCAACCCGACGCAGATGGCTACTCCGATCGCAGCCAGCCATTCGCTGGAACGAACGATGCCGGCGACGATTTTGCGGAGAGCGCCGGTCATTTTCCACCGGCGGCCGCAAGCAGATCATCGACGAGGGCTTCGCCAAACTTCTCGGTGAGATGATCGAGGACCGGCTGCTGCATGAGGGCCTTGAATGCCGCCTTCTCCTCAGGCGTGCTTTCGTGCACTTCGACACCCTTGGCGCGGATCCTTGCGATGTAGTCCGCCTTGCGCGCGGATTTCTGCTCCCGCAGCACCTTGCCCAGTTCGGCCGCAGCATCGTTCACCGCCTGCTGCTGTTGCGGTGTCAGGCCGGCATATGTTTCGTCGTTCATGACCACGAACAGAACGCCCATCACATGCTCGTTGATGGTGACGTATTTCTGGACATCTGCCATGCCGAAGTCGTGGATGACAGACAGCGCGTTCTCGGCACCGTCGACCACGCCCTGTTTGAGCGCCATCAGAAGTTCAGTCGATGGGATGGGCGTCGGCGACGCGCCCAGCGCTTCGATCATGCGCAGATATATAGGGCTTTCCTGCACTCGGATGCGCAGACCCTTCACGTCATCAGGCTTCACGAACAGGCGCTTGCTGCTCGTGAAGGAGCGGAAACCGAGTTCGGCCATGGCCAGCGTTCGGATGCCCGTCTCTTCGCGGATCTCGTCGCCGAGCTTGGCAGCGAAGGGACTGGCGAAAAACGACCAGGCGGCGTCCGCATCACCAAAGAGATAGGGCGTGGAGAGGACCTGTACGGGCGCGTAGAAGCCGGCGAAGTCCGCGTCGGTGGAAAGGTACAGATCCGCAACACCCTGCTGGACCGCCTCCACCGCGGCGCGTCCTCCCCCGCCCAATTGACCGCCCGGGAAGATCTCGACCTTCACGTCGCCCTTGGTCTGCTCCTCTACCCGCTTCTTGAAGGCTGCGAGGGCATTCAGTTCCGGATTATCGCCCTGGGGGATTACGGTGCCGAATTTCAGTGTCACCGACTGAGCCGCGGCCGGCTCGACCATCAACGCGCCAAGCATGGCCAGGCCCGCCGCACCAGCGGCCGCCAAGAAGAATTTCATTGATCGTCCTCCCCAAAAGAGCCCATGGACGGGCGTCGGCAGCTTTCATATACATCTTGTATGATGATTGCAATCCCGAACGGAATCGACCACGAACTGCGGGCAGACTGCCCACAGGCATCGGGACAACGTGGCATTTTCGCCACGTCGAACATGGCAACCATCCACTACGGCCCAAGGACTGGGCGGTGTCGGCACGCCGTCACCCGCCTGCGTGGCGGCAAGGCCTGCACAAGCGATCAAGGGGACTTTCGGATGAACCATTCCACGACTGAGCGGATCGACCTCGGCACTTACGACTACATCGTCATAGGCGCCGGCTCATCGGGATGCGTACTCGCCAACCGGCTGAGCGCCGACCCGTCAAGACGCGTCCTGCTGCTGGAAGCCGGCGGATCGGACAACTACCACTGGATCCACATTCCAGTGGGCTATCTCTACTGCATGGGCAATCCGCGAACGGACTGGGGCTATCGTACCGTGCCGGAGGCCGGGCTCAACGGGCGGTCGCTGGTCTATCCGCGCGGCAAGGTGATGGGAGGCTGCTCGTCCATCAACGGGATGATCTACATGCGGGGGCAGGCCGGCGACTACGACCATTGGCGTCAGCTCGGTAATCCGGGCTGGGGCTGGGCGGACGTGTTGCCTCTTTTCATCGACAGCGAGGATCATCATTGTCTCGGCGGGCCGTTTCACGGCCAAGGTGGCGAGCTCAGGGTCGAGCGCCAGCGGCTATCCTGGCCTATCCTCGATGCCGTCCGAGACGCCGCGGCGGAACTCGGCGTGCCGAAGATAGATGACTTCAACACCGGCGATAATTTCGGCTCGTCCTATTTCGAGGTGAACCAGAAGGCGGGTTTTCGTTTCAACGCAGTGCGCGCCTTCATCGGTCCGGTACGGCACCGCAAGAACCTGACCATCCTCACCTATGCCCAAGCGGAGCGGATCAGCTTTTCCGGCCGCCGTGCAAGCGGCCTCGACCTCAGCCTGCGCGGCAGGCCGGCGCGCGCGAACGCGACCGGAGAGATCGTCCTGTCGGCGGGTGCGATCGGCACGCCGCAACTTCTGCAACTCTCCGGGCTCGGACCAGGACCATTGCTTCGCCGGTACGACATACCGGTCCTGCTGGAGGCGCCAGGGGTAGGCGAGAACCTGCAGGACCATCTCCAGATCAGAACCGCGTTCAGGATCGCCGGTGCCCGGACGCTCAACGAACGTCAGGCGACGCTTGCCGGCAAGGCTGGGATCGCACTCGAATACGCCTTGAAGCGTTCAGGACCGATGTCGATGGCCCCGAGCCAGCTCGGCATCTTCATGAAGTCCGACGAACGCTTCGACAGGCCGAACATCGAGTTCCACGTGCAGCCGCTCTCGCTGGAGGCATTTGGTCAGCCGCTGCATCCGTTCCCGGCCATCACCGTATCGGTCTGCAACCTGAGGCCCGAATCGCGCGGTCATGTCCGCATTGTCTCGCCGAGGGCGGAAGATCACCCTCAGATCACGCCCAACTACCTGTCTACTGAAGCAGACCGCGAGGTGGCTGTGGCGTCCATCTCCGCAGCGAGGCGGCTGATGCAGACACGCAGCATGGCCCCTTACCGACCGGAAGAGTTCAAGCCCGGCCTCCATATCGGCACGCCGGAGGAACTCGCGTGGGCGGCCGGCGACATTGCCACCACGATCTTCCACCCGGTCGGGACAGCCAAGATGGGGCCTGACAGCATGGCCGTCGTCGACGACCAGCTTCGGGTCCGTGGCGTCGAGGCTCTGCGCATCGCCGACTGTTCGATCATGCCGACCATCGTCTCGGGGAACACTCACGCGCCTGCAGTCATGATTGCCGAGAAGGCGGCAAAGATGATGGTGGGTGCAGGCCGAAGTCGTTGATCGGATGCGATAAGGCCCTCTTACGAGCCCTATCGACTGGCCAACCTGTCATGATCCACGTCGGCAGCAATGTTCAGCCGGAGAAAGACACGCCTCTGTGTCGCATTCCCGCCTGCACACCGCGGACGATCAGCCGGGACAGGATTTCCATGTCCCGCGGCATTCTTGGACGCCAGACATCCAGGAGAAGCGCGACGCGAGCTTGGTCGGCGTAGTTTGTAACTTCATGAGGGAAGGTGTCGTCCCACAACATGCACTCCCCGTCGGCGATCCGCTTTTCCTGATTGTTGATCATCATGACCGTGGCAGGACGGCCATCTGCCTGTCGAGGCATGTCCAAGCCGAGGTGAAATCTCATTATGCCCCGAAAAGGTCCGCGATGGCTGGGAATGTGCTTCCCCGGAGCCAGGAAAGAAATAGCGGCCGATTTCACTTCGGGGCATTCGGAAAGCAGCCTGCCGAGAAGCGGCATCCGCGCGAGATGTTCCGGAACCGCGACGTCGTAAGCCTTGAGCACGAACATACGCCAATCGAGACCGTCATTCGCCGAAATCTCAGCTTGCTCCGGCATGATGTCGTGGAAGCGGGGCGCCCTGTTCAGCTGCACGGCCAATGCTTCGTCGCGAATGCTCCGCCAAGCAGCAGTGAATTTCACCGAATTGGGAAATTCTCTGGCAACATCGAGAATGGCTGGCGCATCGATACGCCTTTGATAGAGACGCCGGACAAGATCGGATGCGAGATCGTAGATGTGAGACATCTCATGCCTCCAGCCTGCGCCTGGATTTCCATCCAGCTGCAGTTAGTGCACCGGCCTACCGGCCGTGGAGCCGAAGATCGGATACGACAGTCGGCTACTGGTTTGCCAATTCGGGCGCTCTTGTTTCGAGAGGTTCAATGTCGAGCGCACCGGCTGCAGGAGTAAACGTAGGGCACGATCAACCTTGAGCACGACTGCGCCAGAGCAAGATCGACAAAATCGCGTGAAGGCCGATCGCCGGCCACAGAAGGACGCCGGTGAACCCGCTCGATAACCCGAGATAGGCAAGATAGAACGTCACGGCCAGGCTGTATGTCAGCATGCCGATCAGACCTGAGTCCAAGCAGGCGACGCCCAATGCAATCAGTGCGATTCCCGCCACTCTGGCTGTCGGGGCCGCAACGCCCGTCAACGCATCGCCGAACAGGACTAGTCCCACGAACGAAGGCGCGATCACCAGCGCAAGCCCGGTCGCGATTTCCCCTGATGCAGCAAGATCAAGCGCCCGTATCATAGGCACTCCTTGTCACCGATCACGCGCAGCTCTTTAGCTCCCTAGCTGCTGCGCTCGCTAGGGCTTCAACGCGAAGACCAGCTTGTCGATCTTGCCGGTGAAGCGGAAAGGCGAGTCGTAGCGGTATTCCAGCAATGCCACGCCGGTGCGCGTGTCGAGGCCGACATCGAAGGTCTCGTCCTCCGGGAAGGTGATTGGGATGCCATGTTCGATCGTGTTTTTGGCGACCTCCTTGCCGTCCACCGACAGAACACCCGTGCCGCCTTTCCCGAGCCCCGCACCGTCCAACGTGAAGTCGAAGACGACCGTGTGCTTGCCGGGTTCCAGTTCCGGGCCCTCCCACATCGTCCTCTTCAGGTCGAGGAGATTGTACAGGAACACGACCTTCCCTCGACCCACACCGAAGTCGCCCTTGCTTAGGAAGAGCCCGTAGCCGCCGAAACGTCCGCCCTCGGTGACGATCATGCCTTCCGCGCCGCCCTCGGGTATCTCCACCTCGGCGGTAATCGTGTAGGACTTGTTCAAGATGCTGGGCGCGGCACTCGCCGGCACACCGCTCAATTCTCCTGAATATGTAAATGTCGTTCGTCCTGCCGTGAGGCTCGGGCGGGCCGTGTTCCACCGCGCGAGCGTCGAGTTGTCGAGAGGCAGCACATCGTAT
>VFQN01005433.1_pt1 | contig 15623 bp, 15 predicted proteins | sample 3512371 | NCBI WGS metagenome assembly VFQN01 (sample SAMN10412370, study PRJNA504923) | tailings metagenome | isolation source: Replicate 2 from Balatoc abandoned mine | place: Philippines: Itogon, Benguet | collected 2017-08-28
TCGGCTCCCGGCTGTCGTAGCTGACCGCCGACACCCGCCCGCCGTTGAAGTCCTCCAGCACCATCGACTTCAGCAGGTCGTTGATGTCGGACTCCTGGAACGTCAGGTCCACCCGGGCGTCACCATCAACTTCGCCGCTGCGGGAGAAGTACCCGACCCCACTGTTGAACATGACCACCCGGCTGATCGGCAGGGTGACGGCGGGCTTGAGATCCTGCTTGTTGTTGGCGTTCGCCTCGGCGGCGAGGAACCGGTCGGCGGCGACGCCGGCGCCGATCGCCCCGGCCAGCGGCACGCTCCACATCAGCTTCCGACGCAGCATGGGACGACCCTCAGGAGGGAACCGGGTGGGCAACACGGACGATCATACACTTCCGTGAGCACCCCGAAAGCCTGCGGCGCGGCGTCGTTACCGCGGCGTTACGCTGGACCCGGCACTAGGTTTTCCACAGGGCACGTCATTAACCGTCATGTTTTTCACGACGCACCTGGGCGGATTCACGTTTCGGATCGTCCTCAGCTTCTCGTCCGTCTGATCCGCGTTAGAAACATGACACTGTGTGACCGTATTTCCAGATGCCGCGGGCGATGCGTATTCACCAAGGCCAGCAATGCCTTGATCTTGCGTCCATAGCGAGCAACAACTCCGCGTCTGATATGTGACATTTTTCGTCACCGTCGCGGTCGACGGGTGCTCGTCCGCAGCCCTAGTCGTGCGCCCGAAACGACCACGCGGCGGCCGTCGGCCGCGCATTGCTGCGCGGACCGGCGGTCGCCGGTGGCGAGGTGTCGGGTTCCGACGGGGTGCCCCATCCGGCCGCGGCGTGCCGCAGGGGTTGCAGGTGTGAACCTGCGCGGTCGCCCAGACGACCGCCCCCACGGGCGCACCATAACAGTGCATGACCGCGCGGCATGCGGATTGGGAAATCACGGGCCGGGTGTGCGCGCCGAGTCCGAGATCACTGCCGCGGTCCGGGCCGCGGACAGAGCCGGTGGGGCCACACCCGACACCTCACACCAGTATGGCACCGGCGTTTGCCTGCCCGAAACGAACATCGTGACCTGATGGTGGCCGCGGCCTGCGGCGGGCGCGACAATGAGCCGACCCGGGAGGATGCCGGATGAAGACGAAGGCCGAGATCGTCGAGGACTGGCTGCCGCGCTACACCGGCCGCCCGCTGGGGCAGTTTGGTAAGTACATCCTGCTAACGAACTTCACCAACTATCTCGAGATGTTCGCCGCCCGGTTCGGCGTCGAGGTGCTCGGCCGTGACCGGCCGATGCAGTCGGCGACGGCCGAGAACCTGACCATCCTCAACTTCGGGATGGGCAGCGCGATGGCGGCGACGGTCATGGACCTGCTCGCCGCCGTCGAGCCGAAGGCAGTGCTGTTCCTCGGCAAGTGTGGCGGATTGAAGAAGACGAGGGTGGGCGAGTTCATCCTGCCGATCGCCGCCATCCGCGGCGAGGGGACGAGCAACGACTACATGCCGCCCGAGATTCCGGCGCTGCCGTCGTTCCGCCTCCAGGCGGCGGTGTCGGCGGCCATCGTGAAGCGCGGGCTCGACTACTGGACGGGGACGGTCTACACCACGAACCGCCGGGTGTGGGAGCACGACGACAAGTTCAAACAATACCTCACCGACATCCGGGCGTTGGCGATCGACATGGAGACGGCGACGGTGTTCGTGGTCGGCTTCGCGAACCACATCCCGAAGGGGGCGCTGCTGCTCGTCTCCGACAACCCGATGACGCCGGAGGGTGTGAAGACCTCGCGGAGCGACGCGAGCGTGACCGAGAAGTTCGTGCGCACGCACCTGGAGATCGGCATCGACGCGCTGGTCGAGCTGCGCGACCGCGGCGAGTCGGTCAAGCACCTCCGCTTCGAGGAGCGGCCGACGCCGTGACCGCGGCGCGAAGCTCCTTCAGCCGCCGCTCGGCCCGCCGCAACCGCAGCACCACCCAGATCACCACCACCGCGAGCACCAGGATCGCGGCGCGCTCCGGCGTGAGGACCGCGCCCGCCGCCGGCGCCTCGGCGCGGATCAGAATCCACACCATGAACGCGAGCCACGTACACGCGAAGAGGATCGGCACGGCGAGCGCCAGCGGCCGCGAGATCGACCACCCCGCCCGCTCCCCCGGCCCGGCCCACGTCGAGAGCGTCACGCGGTAGTCCGGCACCATCTCGCGGGTGCGGGCGTGGACGTGCTCGCAGTACGCCCAGTGCCGCGTCTGAATGAGCAGCCACAGGAGCGTGAACAGCAGCCCGACGACGGTGAGCGGCAGGAAGAAGCCGACGGCCGGCTCCTTGTTGTACATGATGGCGCAGATCGAGAGTAAGCCGGTCTCGAGGAACGAGAAGTAGTTGAGCCGGTCGTGGAACAGGCGCTCCTCGTGCATGCCGTGCTGCCAGACGCGGTTCGCCACGTCCGGGTCCGGCGGGGCGGGCTGCTCCATCGTCGACTCCGTCAGCCGAACGCCCGGCGGAGGAGCGCCAGGCTCCGCGGCACGGCCGTCCTCGGGTCTTCCTTCCCCTCGAACTCTAGCGACACGTACCCCGTGTAGCGGTGCCGGCGGGTGATCCGGGCGACCCGGTCGTAGTCCAGCTCCAGGCTGTACCACAGCCCGCCCCCGTAGTACGTCTTGGCCTGCACGAGGCAGGTCTTCGGCGCCAGCTGGTCGAGCTTGTCGTAGGGGTCTTCGAGGAAGTTGCCCGTGTCCATCGTCACCTGGAGCCACGGGGAGTTGACGGCGTTCACGATCCGCATGACCCCCTCCGGGGTGCGGCCCAGGCCCCAGTGGTTCTCCAACCCCATCACCACCCCGTACCGCTCGGCCGGCTTCAGGCACTCGGTCAGGGCGTCGATGACCCACTTGAACCCGTCGTCGTCGCTGAACCCCGGCAGGTTCGGCTCGATGCCGCGGTTCCGCATCAGGTCGTCGAAGCTCCGGGTCGTGTTCCACCGGCCGGTGTTCACCCGCATGGTCGGGATGCCCATCTCGTGGCACATGCCGAGACAGCGGACGGTGTGGTCGATGTTCCGCTGCCGCTCCTCGCGGGACGGCGACACGAACCCCTGGTGCGTCGAGAACCCGCACAGGCTGATGCCGTTGCGGAAGGCGCGTTGCTTGAGGGCGCGGAGGGTCGGCACGGTGTCGTCGGTCATCTGCCGGTGGAGCGGCTCGACGGCGTCGAACCCCATCTCGGCGGCCAGGTCGATGCAGCGCCCCAGGTCGCGGTAGTCGGCGTTCTTGAACTGCCAGAAGGAGTAACTCGCTACGGCGATCCGGTTCGGCCGGGCCTTCGGGGCAGGCTCCTGCGCGCGGGCCAGCGCGGGCGCGGCCAGGACGGCGGCGGACGCGGCGAGGAAGCGGCGGCGGTCGGGCGTCACGGGTGGCTCCGGGTTCGGGCGACGTGCAGTCTACCCGCGGGCCGCCCACGCCAGCCAGAGGGTAAGTCCGAACAGCACGCGGCAGGCGATCTGCGCCGACACCCACCACAGCGACGAGCGGGCCGTCGCGCCGAGTTCCGCCATGCTCTTGCGGACCTCGGCGTCCACCATGCGCGTCGGGTCCACCATCCCGAGCGTGGCGATGCGCACCAGCGGGCCGCGCCAGCCGAGCCACGTCTCGGCCTGGTCCAGGTACTTCACCGTCTCGGAGTGGTCGAACCGGCCGACACTGATGACGAAGTACAGATCGACCGCCAGCATCGGCGCAATTGCAACGAGCAGGGCGAGCAACCACCACCACGGCTCCCGCACCTCCTCGCCGGTGAGGTGGGCGTGCGGCCAGATGACGCGCGAGCAGATCATCTGAATGAGCGTGAGCCCGAACGCGAGCGCCGCCGGGCGGAAGAACTCCCAGTTCAGCAGCAGGCTGCCGTGGTCGGCGAGGCGGGACATCAACCGCGGCCAGCGGCCGCGCACGGCGACGACGATGCGCACCGCGTCCCAGTACACCTCCCACCGCCGCACCAGGCTGATGACGAACATCAGCGCGAGGTAGAAGTCGTAGACGCGGATCAGGTTAACCGGCGGGCGGTCCGGCATCGGGCGCGTCCCGGGGGGCGCCGGCGCGCACGCGCCGGTCATCGGGGTAGTATCGGGAATCCGGGTCGGGCAACTTGACCCGGCCGCCGGCGCTGATTACCCTTCGACCCATCGGCCCGGCCTCCCCCCGGATGTCGTTCATGCTTCGGCGCGTGCGCGCACTCCTTCTCATCGCCGCGTCGCTGTCCGCCGGCTGCGGCGGGCGGGCGGACGAGATCGTCATCGTCGTCATTCCGAAGGGGATGACGCACGAACACTGGCAGTCGGTCCGCCGCGGCGCCGAGCGCTGCGCCGCCGACCTGCTCGCGTCCGAAGGCCGGCGGGTGCGGATCATCTTCGACGGCCCGCTCCGTGAGCGCGACGCGATGGAGCAGATCCGCATCGTGGACCGCCGCGTCGCCACGGGGGCGGACGGCATCGTCCTCGCCCCACAGCACAGCCGCACGATGACCGCGTGCGTCCGCCGCGCCGCCGACGCCGGGCTGCCGGTGGTCGTCATCGACTCCGGCCTCGCCGACCCGGACCACTTCGTGAAGTACGTCGCCACCGACAACTACCGCGGCGGCTGTCTCGCGGCCGAACACCTGATCGGCGAGTTGAAGAAACGCGGCAAGGACAAGCCGAAACTCATCCTGTTCCGCTACGCCGTCGGCTCCGAGAGCACCGAGCAGCGCGAGAAGGGCTTCGAGGATACGGCGAAGAAGCTGTGCCCGGAGGCGGTGTGGCTCTCGACCGACCGCTACGCCGGCTCGACGCGCGACAGCGCGATGCGCGAGGCGGGGCCGCTCGTGTTCCAGTTCCGCGAGCAGGTCGATGCCATCTTCGCACCGAACGAGTCGAGCGCGAGCGGCACGGTGGACGTGCTCCGCTCCCAGGGGCTCAACGGCAAGGTGCTGGTGATGGGCTTCGACTCCAGCAAGCCGCTCCTCCACGCGATCCAGAGCGGCGACGTGGTCGGCAGCGTGCTGCAAGACCCCTACCGCATGGGCTACCTCTCGACGTGGTGCGCCGTCCGCTACCGCCTCGGCGAGGACGTGAACGCGAACCGCACGCAGATGGACCTGAGCACCGGCGAGTACGTCGTGACGCGCGAGAACATCGAAAGCGAAGCAATCCGCGGGCTGTTCGATCCCGAGTTGCAGGCCCGGCGAGTCATCGACGCCCCGCGCTTCCCGAAGCGGGGGGCGACGCCGTGACCGCACCGCGCCTCCGCATGACCGGCGTCCGCAAGAGCTACGGTCCCACGCACGCACTCCGCGGCGTGGACCTGGAGCTGGCGACCGGTGAGGTTCACGCGCTGGTCGGCGAGAACGGCGCCGGCAAGTCCACGCTGATGAAGGTGCTCAGCGGCGCCGAGGCGCCCGACGCCGGCACGATGGAGTTCGACGGCGCCGCTTACCAGCCCGCCGGCCCGCAGGCGGCGCGGCGCCGCGGCGTGGCGATGATCTACCAGGAACTCGCCGTCTGCCCGCACCTGTCGGTCGAGGCGAACGTACTGCTCGGGCTCGAGTCGTCGTCCTCCGGGCTCCTCCGCAAGGGTGCCGACCGCGAGCGCGTGCGGTCGGCGCGCACCGAGCGCGGCCACCCCGAGATCGACCCTGCGGCGCCGTTCGAAGCCCTCTCGCCAGCGGCCCGGCAGGTGTTCGAGATCGCGCGCGCGCTCCTCACCGACGTGAAACTCCTCGTCCTCGACGAGCCGACCAGCGCGCTGACGCAGGACGACGCCCGCCGGCTGTTCGAGCTGATCGCCCGGCTAAAGACGCGCGGCGTGACGGTCGTGTACATCAGCCACTTCCTTGAGGAGATCGAGGCGGTTGCCGACCGCTTCACCGTCCTCCGCGACGGGCTGAGCGTCGGCACCGGGCGGGTGAAGGACGTGACGCGCTCGCGCCTCGTCGAGATGATGGTCGGCCGTTCGGTGGACGAGCAATACCCGCGGGTGCCGCACACGCCGGGCGACGTGGTGCTCGCCCTGTCCGACCTCGCCGGCGCCCCCCTGCCCCGCTCCGCCAGCCTGACGCTGCGGCGCGGCGAAATCCTCGGCCTCGCCGGGCTCGTCGGCTCGGGCCGCACGGAATTACTCCGGGCGGTGTACGGCCTCGACCCGGTGCGGCGCGGCACGGTGAAGGTTCACACGGTCACCGCCGTGACCGCGACGCCGGCGGAGCGCATCCGGCAGGGCTTCGGCCTGCTCAGCGAAGACCGCAAGGAGGAAGGGCTGACGCTCACCCGCAGCCTCGCCGACAACGTCACCCTCAGCCGACTCGGCCCGCTGGCCCGGCTCGGCTTCCTTCACCCGGCGCGTGTCCGCGCCGCCGCCGCGGCACAGCTCGCACGCCTCGGCGTGAAACACCGCGACACGGACCAGCCGGCGGGCGAGCTGAGCGGCGGGAACCAGCAGAAAGTGGCACTCGCCCGTCTCCTCCACCAGGACGCGGACGTGTTCCTCCTCGACGAGCCGACGCGCGGCGTGGACGTGGGGAGCAAGGCGGACATTTACCGCCTCATCGGCGAGCTAGCGGCGGCCGGAAGGGCGGTGCTCGTCGTCAGCAGTTACCTGCCCGAGCTGTTCGGCGTGTGCGACCGCATCGCCGTCATGGCCCGCGGCGTCCTCGGCCCGGCAAAGCCGGTCGGCGACTGGACCCCGGAACAGGTCATCGCCGCCGCGACCAGCGGCGAAATGAAGCAGGATTAGCCACAGAGTCACAGAGGGCACAGAGAGACACCATTCCGGGCGAACGGCCGGCGTGAGCCGGCTGGTCGTTGGTACAGGCACCTGTTGCCCCGACCAGCCGGCTCACGCCGGCCGTTCGCCATCTGCTCGGTCTCGGCATTCTGTCTTCTCCCTGCGCCCTCTGTGCTCTCCGTGATGGACTCGATCTTCTTCCCGAGCGCACCATGCCCGACGCCTCGCCGAAGCGCATCGCCCTCCCCACCGGCCCGTGGGCCGGGTTCGTGGCGGTGCTGCTCCTGTTCGCCGCGCTCATCGGCTACGAGGGCGGCCTCGGCACGTTCCTCAGCGTCGGCAACCTCGAAGTCCTGCTCCACGAAGGGACGATCCCGGCCGTGGTCGCGCTCGGGATGCTCCTCGTCCTCATCAGTGGGGGGATCGACCTGTCGGTCGGCGCGGTCGTGGCGCTGGTCACGGTCGTCACGATGCGGGTGTACGCGGCGGTACTGGCGAGTTCTGGGAGCGGTCCCGAGGCGAGTCTGGCCGCGGTCGCGGCCGGGGTACTCGCCGGCGGGCTGTGCGGGGTGGCGAACGGGCTGCTCGTCACGCGCCTCGACCTGCCCCCGTTCGTCGCCACCCTCGGCATGTTCGGCGTCGCCCGCGGCCTCGCCGTGTGGCTCGCCGAGCGCACCACGCTCGCCTTCCCCGGCGGCGTCACGCCCGACTGGGTCGTGACCGTCGGGAAGACCTCGTTCCTCAATCCCGGGCTCCTGTCGCTCCTCGTCCTCGCCGCGCTCGTCGCCGTGCTGCTCCACCTGACGGTGTTCGGCCGCCACCTGTACGCGGTCGGGTCGAACGAGGCGACGGCCCGGCTGTGCGGCGTGGACGTGAAGCGGACGAAGCTCGGCGTCTACACCCTGAGCGGGCTGCTGACCGGGTGGGCCGGCGTACTGATGTTCGCCCACAGCAACAGCGGCAACCCGACGCTCGGGGAGCAACTGGAACTGGACGTGATCACCGCCGTGGTCATCGGCGGGGCGAGCCTCGGCGGTGGGCGTGGGACGGTCGTAGGGGCGCTGCTCGGCGTCGCCATCCTCGGACTCATCAAGAACGGGGTGAGTCTCTTCAACGTCCCGGTGGAAATGCAGTACATTTTGATCGGGGTGCTGCTGCTAGCGAACGTCGCACTGAGCCGGCGGCGCAGCCGGTGAAGTCCGCCCGAACCCCCCGGTTTGAGTCACCGGCATAACCCGCATCAGTTTTTCCACCGCGGATTGGGGCGGGAGTTGAAAACCGGTTGACACAACAGGCACGTCGGGTAGGCTTAGAAACACCCGTCCATCCCCGCAAACCGGTGCAGGACGCCCCCGGTCGGATGGTAGCCTGGCCCCACAGCCCACCCCACGATCCGGCTGCGAGGCATTGAGCGATGTCCAACCCGAACGTCCCGCCGCAACCCGCGGCCGCAGCGGAGGCTCCGTCGGTGAGCGAGACCACGGGCGACACCTTCCCGAACGACCGCCGCAAGCGGAACATCCCGGTCGCCAAAGACCGCCGCGCCGCCAACGCCGCCGCCAAGCGAGCCGCGAGCGAGCGCCGCCGGCTGATCGACCCGACGACTTGCGAGCGAGACTACAACGATGAAGAAACCGAGTTCATGAAGGCGATGGACCGGTACAAGCGGGAGAACCGCCGGCCGTTCCCGACCTGGAGCGAGGTGCTCGAGGTCATGCGATCGCTCGGCTACCGCCGCGTCGCCGAGCCGACTGCCCTCCCGACCGGCAAGCGCGAGTCCGGGGTGGCGCCGATCCCCACCCGCTAGCGTCAGCGGGCAGATGACTGAGCCACGGATTCGGCTCCCTGCCCTCGGTCTCTGCCCTCTGTCCTCTGACGTGGCACGGACGCCATGCACCTGTTCCTCTGCGCCGGCGAGCCGAGTGGCGACCTGCACGGCGCGAACCTCGTTCGCACTCTCAAAGCGAGCGACCCATCGCTTCGCGTGACCGGCTTCGGCGGCCCCAAGATGGAGGCGGCCGGGGCCACGGTGTTGTTCGACCTCACGTCGCTCGCGGTGATGGGGTTCGTCCGCGTCCTGAAGCACCTCCGCACGTTCTTCCGCCTCGCCCGACAGGCCCAGGATCACTGGGCGACCGACAAGCCCGACGCGGTCGTGCTGATCGACTACCCCGGGTTCAACTTCGCGCTGGCGAAGCGGGCGCACGCGGCCGGGATTCCGGTCTACTACTTCGTCCCACCACAGATCTGGGCGTGGCGGACGCACCGCGTCAAGAAGGTCCGGCGCTGGTGTACCGGCGTGCTGACCGCCCTCCCCTTCGAGGACGACTGGTACCGCCAGCGCGGCGTCGCCACGCACTTCGTCGGCCACCCGTACTTCGACGAGCTGGCGGCCCAGCGGCCCGACGCCGCGTTCGTTGAGGCCGAGCGAGTCGGCGGACCGGTTGTCGGTCTACTACCCGGCTCGCGCGACCAGGAGGTCACCGGTAACCTCCCTCTGATGGTCGGAGCCGCCGAGCAGATCGCGGCGGCGCGGCCGGACGTGCGATTCCGCGTCGCGGCGTTCTCCGAGCGGCAAGCGGACGTGTGCCGTGCCGCGTTCGCCGGGAAGAATCTGCCCGTCGAGGTGCTGGTCGGCCGGACGCCGGAAGTCATCGCGGTGGCGACGGCGTGCGTGGCCGTCTCGGGTTCGGTCAGCCTAGAACTGATGGGCCGGCACGTCCCGACGGTGGTCGTCTACCGGATGAGTCGGCTGATGCTGAAGCTGGTGCGCAGGCTCATAAAGGTGCCGTTCATAAGCCTGGTCAACCTGTTGGCCGAAAAAGAACTCTACCCCGAGCACGCGACCCACAGCGACGACCCGGCGCCGGTCGCCGGGCCGATCCTCCGCTGGCTCAACGACCCCGCGGCCCGGGCCGCGGTGGTCGGTCAGCTTCACGCACTCACCGCCCGCGAAGCCCGGCCCGGGGCGTGCGACCGGGCGGCGGCGTTCCTCCTCGACGCCGTAAAGCCCACCGCCCCCCGGGCGGCGTAACGCGGCCGACCTGCTATCATGGCGGGAAACTCTCCCACCGGTCCCGGAGCCGGCATGGCCGATCAACCTTCGCAGGCCGTCCAGGACTATCTGAAGGCGATCCACCACCTCGGCGGCGGCGACGACTTCGTTCAGCCGAACAAGATCGCCACGCACCTCACGGTGAAGGCACCGTCGGTCACCGGGATGCTCAAGCGGCTCGCCGAGGCCGGGTGGATCGAGTACACGCCGAAGTCCGGCGCCCGGCTCACGCCGTCCGGCCTGTCGGAAGCTCTGCGCGTCATCCGCCGGCACCGGCTGGTCGAACTGTTCCTGACGCAGGTGCTCAAGCTCGACTGGAGCGAGGTGGACGTCGAGGCGGAGGCGCTGGAGCACGCCATCTCGCCGCGGCTCGAGCAGGCCATCGCCGACCACCTCGGCGAGCCGCTCGAAGACCCGCACGGCCACCCGATCCCGTCGAGCAGCGGCGAGCTCCTCCAGCGGTCTCTACACCGGCTGAGTGAGTTCCGCGAGGGCGACCGCGTCGTGATCCGCGAGGCGCAGGACGACAACCCGGCCCGGCTGCGGCACTGGCGCGACCTGGGCCTGACCCCCGGGGCGACGGTCCACATCCTCCACTACCAGCCGCTCGACGACCTGTTCGAGGTCGAGGTCGGCGGGCGGCTCATCCGCCTCGGCAGCGAGGGGCTCGCGGGGTTGCGCGGGGAGCCTGTGGCTCCCGCCAGCTCCGCCGTGGGATAAACATTTCGGCCCGGCTGCGCGTCGGAAAACCCGGCACTTCGACCCGTCCAATTTCACACCACCGGCGGTTGACCGGCACCGGCGCCGTTCTACGGTTTTGGCAAGAGCCGGCCGCCCCTCCCGGATCGAAACACACGGCCCCCCCGATCGCCCGCCCCCGGGCTTTACCCATGCTCCACCTGATCGTCTGCGACCTGGCCTGCCTTGCGATCGCCGCCCTCTACTACACCTGGCGCGACGTGTACCACCTCCACCGCCAGCGCGAGCACCTGCGCGAGCGGGTGGCGTACATGCTCTGGGCCGCGGCCGCGAAGGCGGCATGAGTTGACCGACGAAGACTCGCACGCCCGGGGGCACCGGCCCCCGGGCGGTGTCGTTAATGCCTCGCCCTCGACCGGCGGCGGATGAACTCGTCGAGGATGGTGCCGGCGAGGAGCGTCAGGCCGATCACCGCGGGGATCAGGTCGCTCTTCAGCCCGCGGATGTTCACCAGGTTCTCCAGCACCGGCAGCACCATCGCCCCGAGCACCATTCCGATCGCGGTCCCCTCGCCGCCGCGGAGGCTGCACCCGCCGAGGACCGCCCCGAGGATGGCGTAGAGCTCCAGGTACTGCCCGCCGCTGTCGGCCTGGATCGACGGCATGTCGAGGAACAGAAGCACCCCGGCGAGTGCGGCCAGAGCCGAACACACCACGTACACCCACACCCGTTGCCGGTCCACGCTGACGCCGGCGTACTTCGCGGCGAGTTCGTTGTGCCCGATCGCGTACCAGTAGCGCCCGTATGCCGTGCGGTGGAGGAAGAAGCCGATCACCGCGGCGAGCCCGAGCAGCAGGATGAACTGGGCGGGGAACAGGAGCTCGCCGGAGGCGTCCTTGCCGATCAGGACGTAGCGGATCGTCTGGAGCGACGCCGCGAACTCGGGCTGCGCTTCGACGGTCGCGGTCCGGCTGACGCTCCCGGCGAGCAGCCGGGCGGCGCCTCGGTAGACGAACATCCCGCAGAGCGTCACCAGGAACGGCTGAAGTTTCAGCCGGGTGATGAGCAGCCCGTTGCCGAGCCCGACTCCGGCGCCGGCGAGCACGACCAGCGGTAGCGCGGCGAACGGGTGGACGCCGTTCTGCGTCAGCACGCCGAACAGCACCGCCGCACACCCGACCACGGCGCCGATCGACAGGTCGATCCCGCCGGTGATGATGACCAGCGCCGCGCCGAGCGTGATGACCCCGTAGCGGCCCTGGATGCTCGCCACGTCGATCAGGTTCCCCTGAATCCGCTCCTGCGTGCGCGACGCCGGCTCGAACCCGGGGGCGTTCTGGACGTAGGTGCCGACCAGCCCGCCGTAGAGGGCGATGAGAAGGCCGAGCACCCCGAGAATCCGCATCATCCGGCCTGTCCCCCGGTCGCCAGCCGCATCACGGCCTCTTCGGTCAGCGCCGCCCCCGCCAGTTCGCCCGCCAGCCGTCCTTCGTGCATCACGACCACGCGGTCGGACATGCCGAGGAGTTCTTCCATGTCGCTGGTGATCATCCACACCGCGACGCCGCGGCCGGCGAGCTCGTCGACCAGCGCGTAGATCTCCGCCTTCGCCCCCACGTCCACGCCGCGCGTCGGCTCGTCGAGGATGAGCACCCGCGGGCCACGCGCGAGCCACTTGCCGTACACGACCTTCTGCTGGTTCCCGCCGGAGAGCAGGCCGACGGTCTGCGCCGCCGAGGGCGTCTTCACGCGCAGCCGCTCGATCCAGGTGGCGTGCAGCTCGGCCTCGGCGCGGCGGCGGATGCCGAAGCGGGAGCGGAGGCGGTCGAGGTTCGGCAGGCTGAGGTTGAAGCCGACGCTCTCGGCGGTGACGAGCCCGTGCAGGCGGCGGTCCTCGGGGACGAGGAAGATGCCGGCGGCAATCGCGTCAGCCGGCGACTTCACGGCGAGCGGCTTGCCGTCCAGCGCGAGCGCGCCTGCCGCGAGGTGGCGGACGCCGAACACGGCCTCGGCGAGTTCCGTCCGCCCGGCGCCGACCAGCCCGGCCGTGCCGAGGATCTCGCCGGCCCGGACCTCCAGCGACACCGGGGTGTCGGGGCCGTTACGGTAGCGGACCGCGTCGAGCGCCAGTACCGGCTTCCCGCCGGTCCCGGTGCGGTGAACCTTGGGGTAGAACTGCTTCATGTCGCGGCCGACCATCAGCCGCACCATGTTGTCGTGCGTGACCTGTGTCTTCGGCAACTCGCCGGCGTTCTTCCCGTCGCGCAGCACGGTCACTCGGTCGGCGCAGCGCTTCACCTCGGCGAGGCGGTGCGAGATGTACAGGATCGATACGCCGGCCTCGCGGAGGCTGTCGATCACGGCGTACAGTCGTTCCGTCTCCTTCTGGGTCAGGCTCGACGTGGGCTCGTCCATGATGAGGACGCGGACCGCCGTGCCGAGCGCCCGGGCGATTTCAACCAGTTGCTTCTCGCCCGGCGGCAGTGTCTCGACGGGCCGGGTCACGCGGTCCGCGGGGAGGCCGACGCGGGCGAGGAGGTCGGCGGCCCGCGCGGTCATGCCGCGGCGGCGGAGCACGCGCAGCCCGCCGCCGGTCGTCTCCTCGCGGCCGAGGAACAGGTTGTCGGCGACGGTCAGGTTCTCGGCGAGGTTGAGTTCCTGGTGGATGAGCACGACGCCGGCCGCGGTCGACTCCGCGGGGCCGGCGAAGCGGACCGGGCGGCCGTCGAGTTCGACCGTGCCCTCGTCCGGCTGGTAGACGCCGGCGAGGATCTTCATCAGCGTCGACTTGCCGGCGCCGTTCTCGCCGACCACCGCCAGCACCTCGCCCGGCGCGAGCGTGAGCGCGACCCGGTCCAGGGCCACGACCCCGGGGAAGCGCTTGGACACGGCGGTCGCGGTGAGACGGGGCGTGGTCATGTGCGCGGTGCAGCCCGGGGGCGAGTATCCCCGGGCCGTCGAAGGGTCACTTGTTAATGATCTTGAGCTGGTCCCGCATCGTAGTCAGGTAGTCCGCGGCCTTCGGGAACTGGATGCGGAGGTTGTTGATGTCCTGCGTCGGGCCGCCGTCGCGGGTGATGACCTGGTACGGCGCCGACCCGCTGACACGCTTCTTCGTGTCGCCCCGCGCCTCGGCGGCGAGGATCTCGACCGACTTGTAGCCGTAGTTGTACGGGTCTTGAACGACGGTCCCCTCGATGTGGCCGTCGGCGATCGCCTTCAGCGTCTCGGGGTTTTCGTCGAACCCGACGATCTTCACCTTCCCGACGAGCGACTTGGCCCGGACGGCTTCGAGGATGGCCGGCGGGTTGTAGGCGTACAGCCCGGCGAAGCACAGGTCCGGCACCCCGTCCACCCGGCTGAGCATGGCCTGCACGTTGGACGCGGCCTTCTCCTTCTCGCCGTTGTCGGTCTTCGGCTCGCCGTCCACGAGGAAGTACTTGCCGTAGAACTTGCCGCTCAGCTCGGGGCGCTGCGGGTGCTTGCCGGGCGTGCCGTTGGCCTCGGGCGTCGCCAGCTCTTCCAGCACCCCGGCGGGCCGCGCCTGGCCGTTGGCGGAGGTCGTGCTGCCGATGAACAGCGCGAGCGTGCCGCCGTTCGGCAGCACCTTCTTGATGAGCCGCCCGACCGCCCGCCCGGCCTCCTTGTTGTCCACCCCGACGTAGCACACGCGGCCCGAGTCCGGGGCGTCGTTGTCCATCGTCACCAGCGACACCTTCTTGGCGACGAGGCGCAGGTCTTCGGTCTGCCCCTTCGGGTCGATGACACTGACCGCGATGCCGCTGAACCCCTGGTTCACCCAGGCGTCGATGATCGGCTTCTGGACCTCGGCGGCCATCCGCTCCGGCTGGCGGAACGTGAGCTCCACGTCGAAGTCCTTGGCCGCCTTGTTCGCCCCGGCCTCGCACAGATCCCAGAACGGATCGGTGCAGTTGGTGACGACGGCGATCTTCGGCTTGCCCGAGTCCTTCTTGCCACACGCCGGGATGAACGCGAGGCCGCCGGCCACGGCCGCGACCAGCACGAGACGGGACCACCGCGCCATCGCTGCACCCGGGGAGTAGGGAGCGGAGACTTCGTAAAGGTTCTTTACAAAGTACCCAGTGACCGGTGTGCGGCAAGGCGAGAAGTTTGAAGTGTCAGCGTTCCCACTTCGGCGCCGGCGCCGAGCCAGCCATCTGTTTGCGGATTGTATCGCCGCGCTCGGACTGGCGCAAGAGCGGTTGCACGCGGTCGAGTTCGGCGGGGTCGTACCCGGCGCCCCGGAGCAGTTCGCGGGCGACGTGGTCGGAGTTCGTCTCTTCGGCGGTGAAGCGCCGGGCGGGCTTCGCCTCCTGTCGAGCGAGTTCGGCCGCGCGGGTGGCGTCGAACCCGTCCGCACCCGGCAGTGCGACGTTCGGGATGCTGTCGCGGTCCTTGCCGACCGCCGCCGCGCGGCGCTTCTCGGCGATCATCTTGCCGAGTTCAGCGCACAGCACCGCGGCCAACTCCGGCTCGGTCTTGCACTTCTCGACCAGCCCGGCGCTCACGAACAGTTCCGATGTTCCACGGTGGAACAGGGCCGACTCCTGAAAACCGACCGTGTGGAACAGCGGGTCGAGGCCGGTGAACGGGTTCTGGCCCATGATCTTACGGCCGAGGGTTTCGACGCGCTCGGCGATCTGCACCGACGCCGGGCCGATCTTCGGCGCGGTCGGGTCGTCCCAGCCGAGCAGCTTCTGGACCGAGAACGTCCCCTCGTGGACGCAGCCGCACAACAGCAGCAGCCCGCAGGCGAACCCGGACGCGGTGCGGCGGTCCATCGTGTACCCTCCCGTGGCCCGGACCGCATAGCGTGGGCGGTCCGCGGCGTCGAGGGCAACCGCGGGACGGGTCGTATAACACCACCCCGGAACGCCGCGTTTCTATCAGGACGACCGCTCATGGCCGATGCCGTTACGCCCCGCGCGAAGAACTACCCCCAGTGGTATCTGGACATCGTCCAGAAGGCCGGGCTCGCCGACAACTCGGACGTGCGCGGGTGCATGGTCATCAAGCCGACCGGCTACGCGCTGTGGGAGAAGATGCAGCGGGCGCTCGACCGGCTGTTCAAGGACACCGGCCACGTCAACGCCTACTTCCCACTGTT
>VFQN01005434.1_pt1 | contig 15622 bp, 15 predicted proteins | sample 3512371 | NCBI WGS metagenome assembly VFQN01 (sample SAMN10412370, study PRJNA504923) | tailings metagenome | isolation source: Replicate 2 from Balatoc abandoned mine | place: Philippines: Itogon, Benguet | collected 2017-08-28
TCGTCAATTGATCTTGTTGAGGTTTACGTCCGTTTTCGTCCCGCTTTTTTCCACGCTCTTCGGGCGCTGGGACAATTTCGTCCCCACTTTGTGCGGTTCTGCCTGCGAACTTTGCTTCTTGGAGCGTAGAGCGTCGTCTGCGCCTTCGTCGTCCAGCCGAAAATTGCCATCAATTCTTCATCGGTCGCACCGTTCTCCACGGCTATCGTCGCATCCGCCTTGTGCAGGCCGTGCGTCGAGCACTGCGGCAGGCCAGCTTGATCGCACCGTTCGTGCATCTCGTTGCCGAGCCAGTTCACGGTGAACGGCTTGCCGAACTCGGTCACCGAGAACGTCATATTCCCGATGTCCTTGATGGGAGCTTGGTCGCCTCGCCGGGGTCGCAAGGTCCGAACCATCCGGACGCTGTTCCGGCACCTCCATCGGCGTCCAGACGGCGCATAGCGCTAGTTTCCCGCTAACAAACGCTATGCAGTCAGCAACATCGCGATCAACAGAAAGTTTCTTGTTGCCTTTATTCGAGGACTTCGGATGACGATGCCGACTACCAACCCCGACCAATCTGGTTTCCCGAGTTGGGATGCCAGCCGGTGGAACCCGACGGGTCATGCTCGCCATGGCCAAGATATTTGTACCAGAACAAGTCGCCATTGGGTTCGACGGCGTAGAGCGCAATTCCAAAACCACCGTTATCGTCAGGACCACCGACAATTCGGCTAAAGCGGTTCCAGCCATTCCCTATGACGTTGCGGGAGTTCGGATGCCAACCAGTGCTCCCAGACGGGTCTTCTGTCCCGTCACCCTGATACAGATACCATCGGAGGGCTCCATCTTGCTCGACGCCGAACAGGACCTGGGAAGCCGCTGTGAGGATCTTAAAGTTCTGCCAGCCATTCCCTATGATGTTGCGCGAATTGGGGGCCCAGCCGGTTCCCCCTGACCTGTCGGCCGTACCGTCTCCCAGGTACCTATACCACCGAAGATCGCCGTTAGGTTCCACGCCGTACAACGTGCTGGCTGGGTTGTGCGCGGTGCGACCCGCTTTCGGTGTGCACACCAAGTTGACGAAGCCGGCCCAGCCATTCCCGATGATGTTACGGGAATTCGCATCCCAGCCTCGCGAGCCGGCAGGATCTTCAACGCCGTCTCCGGCCTCGTACTGGTACCAACGGAGGTCACCATTGGGCTCGACGCCAAATAATATGCCGTCGCCGCCCCCGCATAGAAATTTGAAACTATGCCAGCCGTTGCCGATCACGTTGCGCGAATTGGGGCGCCAGCCGATCGATCCGTCCGGAGTGGACTGACCGGTACCATCATAGCGGTACCAGCGCAGATCACCATTTGCTTCGACGCCGTAGAGTTCACCCACTCTAGGTAGGCCGCTATCGACGGGCACCGTGCCGGCTCCACCACATGTCAAATGTATGAAACTCATATCAACCTCCGAACGAGATTTGAGTTACTCACGACTGCCATGCATATACTATGATAGGATTTTATGTTATAGCCGATATTATCCCAATTTCCGAGAATTATCAATAAATAATTGCTGGCAATCTTATGTATCGCCGCCATCGGTGACTGGTTTGGCGATATAGATTAAATAGATGCCTCGCCATCCGGTTCCGGGAATACCTCTGCTCTCTTGTCTGGGGCGATGACGCTGCAGGGCAATGGGTGTTCGACCGAGGGCAAGTAATCGCCAGAAACGCAAGAAACGGAGGCGGCATGGCAGAGCATAGCTTTGTCACCATGGCGGCGTACGTCGCGCGAACGCCGGCAGCGAAAAGCCTGACCCTAGAAGAGGCCTTTCTTTGCCGCTGGGCCCGCATCCTTCTCGCCCGGAGATGCGGCTTCTCTTGGCAAATCGCCGGACAGCGTCGCCGAAGCACCGTTCTGGGGTCCGGGATGCGCTCACTTCAATCGCAACTGTCGGCAGCGCCCGCACCTTAGCCATCTGCCGTCCGGCGCGGCGCTAAAGCCACCATACGAGCGCAAGAAATACCCCGAACCCAGCTTCGATCATAAGTCCCACCGCGATTCCCCTTCCCAAGCCCGCAGTGGGAAGCGGTTCCTCCCAATTGAATGGCATGATCCCCTCACCAGATCACCGCATCTGCCCTACATTTGACAATGCGACGAACATTAGCAAGCTCTTAATCGGCGGCTCGAGTCAGCCGTCGAGATACGGGCCTTTCTTGCTTCACCCTGCTTTGAGGAGGCTCCCAATCGCCGGCCCCGCTTTAGCCCGGGGCACCATTTCCCATACACAACAGCGGCGTTTCGGTCCGAGAGAATCGAACCTATCGCTCTCGACACCAAGGATGCCAGGGCAAAAAATACCGGTCGACGCTCGTCACCACGCCTGTCGTCACCGGCTTGGTGCTTCGAAGGTCCCTATGGTGTGCGTGCTTTGCTCGGGAACCCTTCAAGCGATGGTTTCCGCCAACGTCCTGGTTGGGGCCGGGCAGCTTCGTTCCGAACTTGATCGATCGAGGAGAAGTCCGAGTCGTTCCCGGCCCCACGCTCCTCGTGCTGGGAGCGCCGCCGCCCTCGTTCACCAAAACGTCGCATGCTGGGGAGGTTCGCATCGCGACGAGATCGTGTTAGCCACGTCGTCGGAGGCAGGATGCTGAATCTCGCGGCACACAGGAAAGACAAGACGGTCGCGTTCATCGCGGCCTTTGTCCTGTTGCTGCAGACGCTGCTCGCGTCGTGGTCGGCCTCGGCCGATGCGATGGCGCTGGATGCCTTCGGCAATCCGCTTTGCATCACGAGTTCGGACGGCGGTTCAACGCCCGGAGATGTTCCGGCCAAGATACCGAACTGTTGCACGCTCGGATGCAGCATGTCGTCGACCGTCCTTGCCGGACCAGTTCCCGAGCACCCGGTCGTCATTCCTGTTACAGGCGAATACGCCGGTGCCGTCATCGCCCAGGAAGCGCCTCGACACGCGCGGCGTGATCACGGCCCAGGCAGTCCGCGCGCTCCTCCTCTGTCTACGTGATCACCGGGCGTTTCGGCGCCCCAATCCGTCAGAGATTGCCCGCGCGCCCATGCTCGCCGGGCCTATGGAGCTATTCAAATGTATCATTCCATCCGCGGCGCCGCGCGCGCCGTCATGAGCGCACGTCCGCTCTCACCTGTCCGCTCCATCGAGGAGCGTGTCGGCATCGCCGCCTTCACCGTCATGCTCTTGTTCGCGATGTGCCAGGGCCTCCTGGCCCAGGAGCCGAAAGCCGGCGCCATCGAAATCACCCAGCCCTGGTCGCGCGCGACACCCGAAGGCGCCAAGGTCGCCGCCGGCTACGTGACGTTGAAAAACAACGGTGCCGAAGCGGACCGGCTGGTCTCTGCCACCGGCGAGATCGCCGGGAAGACCGAAATCCACGAGATGGCCGTCGATGGGAAGGGTGTCATGACGATGCGCCAGGTCGCCGAAGGGATCGAAATCCCGCCCCATGGCACGCTCGAGCTCAAGCCCGGTGGCTTCCACATCATGTTCTTGGACCTGAAGAGGGGTGTGAAGCAGGGCGAGCGGTTCAAGGGCACGCTCACCTTCGAAAAGGCAGGCAGCATCGACGTCGAGTTCGACGTCCGAGCCATCGGGGGCGCAGCAGGGCATGGCAGCCATGGCGGCTGAGGCGAGCGTCTGGCGGAACCGTGCCATCGCATCGGCGATCCTGGCTGTCATCGTCTTCGGCGGATTGGGAGTTGGCTATGCAGTCGGCCTGTTTGGTTCGTCGGCACAGCAGACCGTCGACATCGGTGGGCCGTTCAAGCTGACCGACCAGACCGGTGCCGGGTTCTCGGACGCGGATCTGCGCGGCAAACCCTTCACGGTGTTTTTCGGTTTCACCCATTGCCCGGAAGTATGTCCGACGACGCTTTGGGAAATGTCCGAGGCTCTCAAGGCATTGGGGCCGGATGCCGAAAAGCTGCGTGTCGTCTTCATCACGGTCGATCCGGCTCGGGACACTCCCGAAGTGCTGTCGCGCTACATCAGATCCTTCGACGACAGGATCATAGGCTTGACGGGGACGCAGGAGGAGATTGCCGGCATCGGCAAGGCCTACCGTGCTTTCTGGGAGAAGATCCCTACGGAAGGCGGCGACTACACGATGAACCACACGGCGTCGATCTTCATGATGGATGCCGAGGGCAGCTTCGCCGGCACCATCGCCTATGAGGAGAAGGCCGCCGTCCGGCTGGAAAAGCTCCGCCGCCTGATTGCCGGGCGCTGACCTCCACTCGCGATCGCAGGCCGGCCGCACCGTCGGCCGGCCTGTTTCAACCAATGCGCCCCCCGCCTAGAGCAATTCCGCTTTTTTCCGAACCGCGGAATTGCTCTAGCTCTTTGTTTTTACGCAATTCCGGACGCAAAACCGCTGCGCACTTTTGCTGGAATTGCTCTAGGGGCTGCCCCCGTTCATGGAGCATCTGCAATGTCCGATACGACCACGGTCGCCGACGATCGGTTGGCCGACACCCTGATATACCGCGCGGTCTGGCGATGGCATTTTTATGCCGGCCTCATCGTGCTGCCATTCGTCATCCTGATCGCCGCGACAGGCGCCGTCTATCTGTTCAAAGACGAACTGAACGATGGAATGTACGGCAGATACAGAATCGTCGAACCGCAAAATACCGCCTATCTCGTTCCGTCCCAAATCGTCGCCAAGGCGCTGGAAGCGCATGGCGGGACGCTGAAGGCATACGAGCCGCCTGCCGCGGCCGACCGATCCGCCGCCGTCAAGGTCGTCGGCGAGGACGGCTTGAAGGACACGGTCTACGTGAACCCCCATACAGGCCAGGTGTTGGGTTACCTCTGGGACGGCGGCGCGGCCGGTTCGCCGGCCATGTGGGTCGTGAGAAAACTCCACAGTCTCGAATATGCCGGCTGGGTCGGCAACAGGATCGTCGAGGCAGTGGCGGGATGGATGATCCTGCTGGTCGCGACGGGCGTCTATTTGTGGTGGCCGAGAAGCCAGTCCGGAGGAATCGTGTCTGTTCGCGGCACTCCGGCTCGGCGAGTATTCTGGCGTGACACCCATGCCGTCACGGGGATCTTCACCGCGGCCTTCATGGTCTTTCTCGCCATCACCGGCCTTCCCTGGTCGGGTGTGTGGGGAAGCAAGTTCTATGAGCTTTCATATGCCGCCGGCCTCGGAATGCCCGACGGCTACTGGGACAACTATCCAGTCTCCGCCCAGCCGGTTGTCGATGCCGTGGGCCGCGCTCCATGGATCATGGAGAAGCAGCCGATGCCATTGTCCGGAGCGGCATCGGGCACGCCCGCCAAGCTAGACGATGTCGTTCGTACCGTGGAAAGCCTGGGCATCGCCCCGGGCTACACCCTGAACATTCCCGGCGGCCCTGCAGACGTCTTCACAGCTTCCGTCTACCCCGACGACGTCACGGAGGAACGGGTGATCCATCTCGATCAGTACTCGGGAAAGGTGTTGTTCGACATGGGTCTGAACGATCTCGGCGCTCTTGGAAAAGCCGCCGAATGGGGCGTCGGCATCCATATGGGGCAGGCGTTCGGACCGGCCAACCAGATCATCCTGCTGCTGGCCTGCCTCGCCATGATCCTCATGTCGGTCTCGGCTGTCGTGATGTGGTGGAAGCGCCGGCCCAAAGGGTCATTGGGCGCGCCGAAGTCGCCGGCGGATTGGCGCATGCCCAGAGTCATCCTCGCCATGGCTGTGGTCGCAGGCATCTTCTTTCCACTGGTAGGTCTTTCGTTACTCGTCGTCGTCGCCATCGAACTCGGCCTCTACGGCGCGTCCCGGCTTCGGAGGGTCGAGGCATGAACATAGAACCCAGGCGCCGCGAAACATGCCCGCATTCGATTGAGGAGGCGGTCGGCCCTGCGGCCGCCTTTCGACTGCATTCGTCGAAGCCCCGCCGGCAGGGAGTGCCGGCTTCACGAGCGGCTGAGCTCCGGCCGGCCAGCCTGTACCTGTTCCCCGACCGATGGAGAAAACCTATGAAGACACTGTCGAGAATGGTCCTTTTCGCCGTGCTGGCGATAACCGCTTTGGCTGTCCCAAGAAACGGCTTCGCCGAGGGGGATGATGCCGCCTCCGTCAGGCAATTGATGATGTCGACGTTCGACAAGCCGGAAGCATCCCTCACTGTCGAGCCGATCACCGTCTACAGGGATGTAGCGGTTGCGGGGTGGGCGCAAGGCGATGGGGGCGGACGCGCGCTTCTGCGCAGGAAGCACGACCGATGGGTGCTCACGCTGTGCAGCGGCGATGCGCTCAGAGAGGCCAAGTCGCTCCAGCATTTCGGACTGAACGCGGAAGAGGCCGAAGCCATGGCGAAGGCCGTGACCGAAGCCGAAGCGAACCTCGACCCGGAACTCGTCTCGAAATTCTCGACCTTCGACGGGGTTGTGACGATGGGCAGCGACGGAGCCCATCCGCCTGCCGGAGCGCATGGCAGCGGTCACGGGCAATAGCGTCGAAGTTAGGTGCGGAAAACCGGCGCGGACGATCGCCTGCGCCGGTTTACTTTGCTTAGAACCGCGCCGTCGCTGTCAATCGGAATGAGCGACCGGGATCGAAGTGCGGGTCCACGCCGTCGAAATCCTGGCCGTAGGCTGCCCGATCCGTGTAGTTTTCGTCGAAGATGTTGAGCGCGTCGACCCGCAACGTGAAATTCGGCCTGGTCGGCGGCGTCCATTCGAGATAGGCGTTCACCACCTCGTAGCCAGGCAGTTCTTTCTTGGCGCTCTCCGGATCGCTCGGATGCCGCACCATAGTGCCGTCATAAGCGAGTGCGATCTGGACGTCGCCACCGACCCTCAGCCCCCATTCGTTGAAGGAATAGCCGGCCCCCATCATGACAATCTGGCCAAGCGGTGTCGTCAAATAGCGCCCGATCTCCGAATCCGCCGGCACGCCATCGATGTCGGCCTCGACATCGGCATACTTCACACTGACGAAGCCCGCATCCCAGTCGTATCGGCCGCCGATCTCCCAACCCTTGGAGACCAGATCCAGCGTGCGGATGGATGTGAGGCCGGGAACATAGGGCGGGCGTCCATAGACGGGCAGGCGCGCGTCGTCGATGTCGGTGCGGAACACGTTCGCCTCGAAAGTGAAGCCATCGTAGCGAGCTTGCAGACCGGCAGTGTAGTTGTTCGACGTTACGGGTTCGGGGCCGTCCTCTCCATAGGTCCATAGCGGATTCTGGATGAAGTTTTCCGCCAGCGGAACGCCGCCCCACACATGCGAGGTGGCGGCCCTCACCGTCAAGAATTCGGGCAAGAGGTCATATTCGCCCCCAATGTTGCCGCTGAAGCCAGCATTGCTCCAGTTGGAATCGTCGACGCCGGTGAACCACTGGTGATCAACTCGCCCGCCGAAGGAAATCCGGGCACGGTCGAACGGCTCCAGGCGCGCTTGGGCATAGGCGCCGACATTGGTTGCCCGCTCGTCGGCGAACTCGAAGAAGCCAGGATAATATGAAGCGAGCGACGCCTTGTCGTTGAAGAAGTCGAAGCCGGCAATGACGCTGCCCATATCGAGAGCGAAGCGGTTCTCGACCTTGCCGTTGAAGCTGGCCGTCTCGCCTTCCGTGGGGCCGATGACGCCGCTTCGGCGGTCCGTGAAGTCGGTCTCCAGATCGGTCTTGCTGTAGGCGAGCACAACCTTGGGGTCCCACCAGCCCTCCGGTGAGGTATTGGTATAGGTGAACACGGTGTTCTGTCGGTTCAGGTCGTAATCCCGTATCGCCGGCTCCAGGCCAAGATTGAGATAGAAGTTGGCGCGGTAGGGACGCGGGGCATCGTCGCGCACGCGCTCGTGGCTGAGTTCGAAACGGTGACCCTCGACGCTCTCATAGGCGAGCTTGCCTAGCCCACTGAGGAGGTTGGTGCCGGTGCCGAGCATCTCCCTGCCGTCACCTGCAGTAAAATTGCCGCCATTGCTGTAATTGACATAGCCGAGATACTCAAAACGGTCCTGCCGGCCGAAGGCGGCGAGACCGGTCGTGTAGGTCTCGCTGTTGGTGTCCCAGATGCCGGTGACAAAGCCGCCAAAGTTGCGACCGGGCTCCAGCAGGTCGACGACGTCCTTGGTCTCGAAGCCGAGGGAGCCTGCGATCGCGCCGGGGCCGGCATCGGCCGGCGCGACACCGGCTTGCACGGAGACGGCCTTCATCAACGCCGGGTCGACCAGATAAGTGCCGTTGTGGTGGAACACCTTGTTGTTCTGCCGCGAACCATCGACCGTTACCGCCAGATTGTTCTCGTCCACGCCGTTGACGTAGATCTTCTGCGTGCTCGGGATGGCGCCGCCGACCGCTATCTGGGGCTCGCCGGAAAACAGCTCGCGCAGGTCACGCGGCTTCTTTCGGTCTATCTCCTCCCGGTCGATGGTGATCAGGTTCGCCCCGGCCGAGGCAGGCGCACCCGCGCCGACGTCGACGATGACGATGCGGTCCAGCAGTGTCGTGCCGTCGGAACTCGTCTCCCCGTCTTCCTTCTCTTCGGTAGCGGTCGTTCGGGCTTCCCCATCCTGTGAGCCCGCGGACTGCGCAAAGGCCCCCGGACCGGCAAAAAAGGACATCGCGGTGCTGACGGTCAGCACTCGCAAAACGTCATATGACATCAGCTGTTTCCCCTTTGATGATGTGCCCCGCGATCCTGTGCCGAAACACAGGGGTCGCACTCGCCATAGCGCATCCGCTGCCCTGCAGCAATAAACTTGAATCAAGAAATCATGTTTATGCAACTCGTTGGAACTGCTACGCTTCTTTGGTGCAGCAGACGAGTATGCTCACGCGTGATGCAGAACCGTGAGCCTTCCGGCTACAGTTTCGACTCGCATTGGAAAGCCGAACACGGTCTCCAGTATGTCAGGGCGGATGATTGAATCCGTCTCGCCGGAGGCGGCGACCCTGCCGTCCTTCATTGCCACGATCCGGTCGGCGTAAGCCGCCGCATGGTTGATATCGTGCAACACCACAAGCACCGTCTTGCCGTGCTCGTCAGCCATCGCCCGCAGCGTCCGCATCAGTTCGCGCGCGTGGAACATGTCGAGATTGTTCAAGGGTTCATCGAGCAGGGTGTAATCCGTTCCCTGACAGAAGGTCATGGCGACCAGCACCCGCTGCCTCTGGCCGCCCGACAGAGTATCGATGAAGCGCGAGGCCAGCCCGGTCAGGTCGAATTGTTCCAACGTCTCGCCGATGATCCGTTGATCCGCCACCGTCAACCTGCCGCCGTTGTGCGGAAAGCGACCGAAGCCCACCAGTTCGGCGACCCGCAGCCGACTCGCAACGCCGGGGTCCTGCCGCAGGATCGCCAGCACTTTTGCCAACTGCCGCGTCGGCGTGGTGTCGACCGGAAGCCCTTCGATGGTGATGCGGCCCCTCTGCAGCGGCCGCAGCCGGGCGATCAGCGACAACAGGCTGGATTTGCCGGCGCCGTTGGACCCGACCAGCGCCGTCACGCCGCCTCTCGCCAGCGTGAGGGTGACCTTGTCGAGGATCAGGCTGCCGCCAAGCGTCAGCGAGACGTCCGATATCTCGATCACCGCCGCGCTCCCGCGAAAATCATGGCGAGGAAGACGCCGCCGCCGACGAACTCGACGACGATGCCGAGCGTGCCCTCGCCGCCCAGACCGTGCTGGAGCAACGTTTGGCCACCCGCCAGCACCGTCACCGCAACCAGCGCAGCGGTCGGCAACAGCACCGCGTGCCGGCCGGTTCCGGCGATGCGGTCGGCCAGCGAGACGACCAGCAGGCCGAGGAACGCCATCGGGCCGACCAGCGCGGTCGCCGCCGCTACAAGTGCGGCGACCAGCACGAGCAAGCCGACTGTAACCCTTCGCCAAGCCACGCCGAGCCCCACGGACGCGTCCTGGCCGAGCGCGATCACGTCGAGCACATGCCGCATCCGCCAGGCGACCGTCGTACCCGCCGCCGTGATCAGGCCGCCGATCAGCAGCAGGTCTGGCCGGATCCGGTTGAAGCTGGCGAACATCGCGCCTTGCAGCACGGCGAAGTCGTTGGGATCGATCAGCCGCGCGAGCAGCACCGACAGCGAGCGGAACAGCACGCCCAGCACGATGCCCGTCAGCAGCAGCAGGCCGAGGTCGAAGCGCCGGCCGAGCAAAGGCACGAACAACGCAAGCGCGAGGCCGGTCATGACGAAAAAGTTGCCGAAAAACTGCAGGCGTGGATCGATACCGGCGAAGCCGAGGCCGGTCAGCGCAAACACCAGCGCCGTCTGGCAGAAAATGTAGAGGGCATCGAGGCCCATGATCGACGGGGTGACGATGCGGTTGGCGCACACCGTCTGGAAGACCGCGGTCGACACCGCCACCGCCACGCCGACGACAACCATCGCCGCCAGCCGAAAGCCACGCAACTCCAGGGCCAGTGCGAGATCGCCGCGCAAGCCTACCGTCATGTAGGCCGCACCGGCGAGGAGCGCTGCCGCGCCGGTCAGCGCCAGCCGCATCGGCGGGCTGGCGACGCTGGAAAGAGGTGCGGTCTCAGCCATCGCCGCGCCGCACGAACAGCATGGCGAGGAACAGCGCCGCGCCGACGAAGCCAAGCACGGTTCCTACCGGGATCTCGTAGGGAAAGCGGATCAAACGCCCGACGATGTCGCAGGAAAGCACCAGCGCCGCGCCGGTTCCCGCCACCCAGGGCAAGGTGTGGCGCAAATTCTCGCCGGCAATACGCGAGATCAGGTTAGGCGCGACCAGACCGACGAAGGGTATGATACCGACCACCACCACAGTCAGCGCCGTGACGGCCGAGACAATGACAAGCCCCAGCCGCAGCACCGCTGCATAGTTCATGCCGAGCCCGACGCCGACGTCACGACCGAGCGACAAGATCGTAAGCCGGTCGGCTGTCCACCAGGCCAGCGCCACCAGCGCGCCTGCGAACCACAGAAGCTCATAGCGCCCGCGCAAGATCCCGGAGAATTCGCCCGTCGTCCAGGTTTCGAGATATTGCAGCAGGTCGAGCCGCCAGGCAACGAAGGTCGCGGCGGCGCCGACCACGCCGCCATAGACCAGCCCGAACAGCGGTACCAGAAACGGCTGCGTCGGCGGCAGCCGATGCGCCAGCGCAAGGAAAATCGACGTGCCCGCCATCGCAGTGAGGACGGCTACCACTGCCTTCCAGCTGAGCGGCGCCTGCGGCCACAGAACGGTGACGAGCAGAATGCCGAGTGCCGCCGACTGCGCCGTGCCTGCTGTTGCCGGCTCCACGAAACGGTTGCGCGCCAGCGTCTGCATCACCAGCCCGGCGATGGCCAGCGCGCTGCCGGCCAGCAGCGCGGCCAGCGTGCGCGGCAGCCGGCTCACCATCATCAGCCTCAGCGCCTCGGGATCGGCGAACAGGGTTTTGGGCGAAAGTGCCCCGACGCCGACGAACAGGCTGGCCAGGCTGAGTGCGATCAGACCTGCAAGCAGCCCGGCCACCCGCAGCCTTTCGTCCGGTCGACCGGCGGAGAAAACGGTCATTGCGGTTTCGAGAAGGCGGCTCGAAGCGTTTCCAGCACGCGCGTCGTCGCGCCGATGCCGCCGGCGGCGATGTAGAAATCGGCGGCTGGCACATAGACCACCTGCCCCTTCTTCCACGCGGTGGTCGCGGCGACCAGTTCGTTGTCGAGCGTGGCCCTCGCATTCGCCTCACCCGAACCGATCGCCGCCGCGCGGTCGAGCACGATCAGCCAGTCGGGATTGGCGTCGCGGATGAACTCGAATGAGACAGCCTCGCCGTGCGTTGCCGCCTCGACGTCCTTCACTGCCGGCGGAATGCCCAGCGCCTTATGCACCCAGCCGAAGCGCGAGCCCTCTCCGTAGGCGGTCACCTTCGGGCCGCTGGTCATCAGGATCAACGCCTTGCCTTTTCCCTCGACCGCCGCGCGCGCCGCGGCAACCGCGGCGTCCAGTCCGGCTGCCAGCTTGGCCGCTTCGGTCTCCTTGCCCGTCAGCCCGCCGTATGCCTGCAACCGCGTCTTCGCCTCGGCGACAAGGTCGTTCCCCTGCATCGTCATATCGATGCTCTGGGCGACGCGGCCCGTCGCCTCGAGTCGCAGAGAAGAGCGCCCGCCGACCACGATCAGGTCCGGCGCCAGGGCGCTCAATGCCTCCAGGTCCGGCTCGAAGATGGTGCCGACCACCTCGGCGCCGTCCTTCAGCCTGTCGAGTTCCGGCACGTAGAGTTTTTCCGGCACGCCGACGATCTTCACGCCAAGCCTGTCCAGCGTATCGATGGCGGCAATGTCGAACACGGCGAGCTTTTGCGGCACGTTATCGAAAGTGACCTTGCCCCGAGCCGTCTCGATCTCGCCTGCCGCGGCATTTGCCGTCAGCATCGTCATCACAGCCAAGACAAGCGAGACCTGTGCCCAGGTCGCGGGCAGTCTCCAGAACCACCGCATCTGTATCAGCCTTGCCAGGCGAGCGGCTCGAGGTTTTCGCGGAAGGCGAAGCGGATCAGGTGCGATTCGATGACGTGCTTGGTGTCCTTCAGCCCCTCCACGTCGGCAGCCTCGACCGCGATGTCGAGGTTTTCCGCGTCAGCATCCATCCTAACCGTGCCGCAGGAGAAACGGCATTCGCCGTGCCTGTCGGCATAGGTGGTCTCGATCTTATGGCCGAAATGCTTGCAGAGCTGCTGGATGTATTTGTCGGCGTGCGGGGTGTGGCAGCGCGCGGTCGCGGTGAGCATGACCACCTCTTTTACATGACTGGATAACTCCAGTTATCTCACGCCACGCTGCAAGGCAAGCAGGAGAAGCTGACAACGACCTGGAAGCGCCGTCCTCCAGCCCGCAATTCCTGTCGAGCCGGTTTGCTAGCTCCACATTAGCACCAGCGAATGTGCTATTCTCAGGCTGGCGGACTGGCCCTCCTTTCCGCCGGAGCCGCGCAGCGGGCGCTTTCACCAAAACCAATGAGGGTGCCGCTGCCGGCTCACCTTCCGTCAGGCTAATCGAGAGGATCTGTGGGAGTTGAACGATGACCCCAATTACCCGCCTGCTGGCATCAGCATCTGTGTTCGCCATGATTGTGGCCCCTCTGCTGCCTAACCCAATCGTCTCCGATCAGGGTACGGCGTGGGCTAGCGGGGGAGGCGGTGGCGGAGGTGGAGGCGGGAACGGCGGCGGTAACGGTGGCGGCAACGGAGGAGGCGGCGGTAACGGTGGCGGCAACGGCGGAGGCGGTGGTAACGGTGGCGGCAATGGAGGAGGCGGTGCCGGCAACGGCGGTGGAGGCGGACAAGCTGGCGCTGCCGGCCATAGCGGCGGGGGCGGGCACGGTGGCGCGGCAGCTTCCGGCCGTGGCAGCAGCGCGACATCGGAACGCGGAGGCGTGGTGGCCGGTCGCGGCACCACGGGACCTGGACGCAGTGCCCAAACCGCCCGCGGCACCGAGAATGGTGGCCGCGGTGTATCCGCACGGGGCACGCATCCGGATCACGCTGCCATCGCCAGCAAGCTGGGCGCCCTGAACGCGGCCCATGCCTCGCCGACCGCGCGGGCCAATGCCGCGCCAAGTTCTCGCGTCGGCATGATCGCGGCGTATGAAAACGCCATGCTTGCGGCGCTGGCCATGCCCACCGCCACGCCGGAAGAACGCGCCCTGCGCGATGATGCAATCGCCGAGGCGCGTGCCAACGAACTAAGCGCTGCAGCGAACCATGCCGTCACACCGGACGTCGTGTCGCAAGTGGACGGCCTGCTCGGCCTACCGGCGACCGACCCCACGCTCGGCACGACCATCTCACCCTGACGTGGCGCCATTCTCAGCTGCGCAGTCGGGTGCGTAGCCATTTGATCGCGACTGAGCCGTAGGGGGTTCTGGGTGGCACCCCGGCCTCGCCAATGCCGCTCGCGTTTGAGGTCCGTCGCGCCCTGGACGCAAACCGCTGCGCGCTTTTGCTGGAATTGCTCCAAAGGGCCCGCCTGCGGGAAAATCGTGTTTTCGGCTTGCGCCTCCCGGCGATAAAGCGTGCAATGCCGTCGATCTGTTGGACAAGGGAGGAAACTGCGGTGCTCGAGAAAGCAAAGCTTGCCGGTTCGGCGAGCCGCACGGTGTTCGTCGAGGAACTGACGAACGGCCTGCTCGATCCGGCCGTTCCCATGCTGGGGCCGGTGGCGGATGGCGGCGTCATCATCGCGAACACGGCGCCGGGCTGCTGGGGACCGATGATCACGCCGGAGATCCGGGGCGGGCATGAGGTGACGCGGCCTGTCGCCGTCGCCGGAGCGGAGGTCGGCGACGCGATCGCCATCCGGATCCGGTCCATCGTCGTCACATCGGCGGCGACGGCGTCCGGCAACGACAAGGTGATGGCGGGCCGGTTCAACGGCGACCCCTTCTGTGCGGCCGTGTGCCCCAATTGCGGCACGGAATGGCCGCGCACGCGGGTCGAGGGAATAGGGCCGACCTCCATTCGCTGCGAAAAATGCGGTGCGGACGCCACGCCCTTCACTTTCTCCAACGGCTACACCATCGCCTTCGACGATCAGCGCGAGATCGGGCTGACGATCGGAAAGCCACAGGCCGAGACGATGGCGAAGGATGCCGCCTGGCTGATGGCGCTTCCCGATGCCTCGATCCAGCATCCGATCCTGACCTTCGCACCGGCCGATCTCGTCGGCGTCGCGACACGGCTCCGGCCGTTCCTAGGCCAGCTCGGCACGACGCCGTCGAAGGCCATGCCTGACTCGCACAATGCCGGCGACTTCGGCGCCTTCCTGGTCGGGGCACCGCATATCTACGCGCTGTCGGCCGAAGAACTGGTGCAACACAAGACCGACGGGCATCTCGACGTCAATTCCGTGCGCGAAGGCGCCGTCCTCATCTGCCCCGTCAAGGTGCCGGGTGCGGGCATCTATATGGGCGACATGCATGCGTTGCAGGGAGACGGCGAGATTGCCGGCCACACTTGCGACGTCGCCGGAACGGTGACGCTCGAGGTGCATGTCATCAAGGGGCTGGCGATCGACGGGCCCATCCTGTTCTCGTGTCCGGAGGATATTCCTTATCTCGCTCGCCCGCTGAATGCGGCCGAGCGCGCCAAGGCGCGCGGGCTCGCCGAGAAATACAAGGTGGAGATCGAGGCGGATGCCCCGGTGACCTTCATCGGGAGCGGCGCCAATCTCAACGCGGCGACCGAAAACGGGCTCGCGCGCGCGGCCGAGGTCCTGAAGATGAGCGTCCCGGAAGTGATGAACCGCGCGACGATGGCGGGCGCCATCGAGATCGGCCGGCATCCCGGCGTCGTGCGCGTGACCTTGCGCGCGCCGCTGAAGACACTCGACGCCCGCGGGCTGGGGTCATTTGCGAGGGAGCTCTACGAGCTCTGAGCCGCTTTCGGCGGCCGGCCGGGCAGGATCGAGCTGGCACGCCGATTTGGAAGTCCGGGCATGAGCTGTATCAGAGGTGATCTGTTCTGGCACAGGGGCCGGTGACCAAAGTCATTTTCGGACGTGCGAACGAGTATTCGGAGCGATCGCGTCCGAAAACTGTCCCGTTCCGGGAAGAAACAAGCTGGCACGCCACTTGCTTTGATATAGTTGCCGGAGAATACCGGTCCTGACTTTTCCCAAAGCCAGGGAAGTACGGCTCGC
>VFQN01005435.1_pt1 | contig 15619 bp, 16 predicted proteins | sample 3512371 | NCBI WGS metagenome assembly VFQN01 (sample SAMN10412370, study PRJNA504923) | tailings metagenome | isolation source: Replicate 2 from Balatoc abandoned mine | place: Philippines: Itogon, Benguet | collected 2017-08-28
CTCATGCCCAGGAGGAACCGGATACGAGGCAGTTGTACGGGGGAGTTAGCCAATAGCGGCCCCCCGGATGCTGCCTTCGCACCTCCTCCATCGAAAACCCAAGGGCCTCCCACGAACACAGGCCCCACTTGTCCCATAGCCGCCCCCCGACACAAAAGCATCCCTCCAAACCAGGCAGGCAAACAAGGCAGGGTAGGCACAGTACGTGTACTAGTTCCTGGGCAGTGTCCGCCCTTGCATTAGTCCGTGTTTGGGGCCTCCGGCCAGGTGCAAAGAAGCAAGCGATAATCGGGTTTCTACCACTAGTGCTAAGTATACCGGCAGTATGTGCGCAAAGTAAGCCCCAATTCTCGCGTATGACTGGCAGTGTCCTCTGAACTTCACCCGATTGAACGAAGGCCGTACCTGTACCCGTCTGTTGGCAGCCCGCGCACTCGGTGGAATCTTCTACACTGGTACGTGAAGGCATTTATATCGCCTATGCAGAAGATAGAACTCTTAACTGAAGATTCCCCTGCCCGTCCATGTTGCAAGGAAGGCTTGGCACGCAGCAGGCATTGGGCCTGGCCTTAGTAAGCGGCGATTGGAATCTGCGTGCCCGTTCCTCGACCTCGTGCCAAATGGAAGTTATGGACCTGTCTCCCGCTCATATAGTTGATACAGCCTTTGTTACACATGGCATCCGCAGCAGTGCCCTAGCACCACAGCCCAGCGCGGCGCATCGCTTTCCTCGCGAGGACGAGCATGCGGCCCTTGAGCTCCCTCACGCTTCACGCGCCTCGGCCGGCCGCAATTGCAGCTCATGAGGACAAATACAGTGCATAAAACATAAAGCTGCGTTTCATCCCGCGAGCGTGTAATAGATCCGCGGCCAGTGGCGGAAAGGGACAGGGGTGTGCTCCCTAAACCCTACTTCCCCCGTGTGGCCGTCCCTACCCGACCCCCTGCCACTGTTCCTGCTCCGAAAGCCTGAGGCCCCAAGCTCCCGCGCTTCCCCCGTACATCGCGCTTCAAGCAACGATGCTCACGCGGTTGCAGAGCTGCCCCGTTCCCACCCCAAAACCCGCCACTCACCCCCGGTTCCCTCCCCTCTCACAACCCCGGCCCCTCCACTTCCCCCTCGCCGTCCTCCCCCTCCTGCCCCGTCTGCTGCAGACGCGGCGTGCTCTCTCCCACCATGTAGGCCGCCAGCATCTCCTGCTCCGTCACGTGCACCTCGCCCGCCAGCACCAGGCAGTGCAGCGGGGCGCCGAAGTCGACCTGGGGGCAGGGGCGGGGCGGGGCGGTGAAGCGTGCGGGAAGGAGGGCACGGGCACTCGGGCAGTAAGGGTCACAACACCAGATTGAGAGGCACACCGCGCCTACTTTATTCCCCCCCGCTAACTGGTTCAGGTACTATTTTGGGTATGAGGCTTGTGGCGCGCCAGTTGAAGCGGACGGTGCGTGCCCTAGGCCTGCCCAGATGCCGGGGGGCAGAGGCCTGTGGGCGCAGGGCCCAGTGCGGGGCGCTGGCGGCCACCTGGGGCCCTCCCCGTAGCGCCAGGGCCTGGCCGCGCCTCATGATGCACTGCCACGTGCTGCGTCATCCCCTCCCCTGCCCGGCCCTGACCCTGCCGTCCCCTGCCCCTTCCCTCCTGGCTAGCACTCTGTTTTCCCCCGCCCCGCCCCCGGTCCACCCCACCTCCAGCAGCTGCTGCAGGGTCCCCGCCACAATCTGCTGGTCGTCAGACTGGGGGCCGTGCGGGAGGGGGAGGATAGGGGAGTGAGCTTTGTAAGCGAGCAGCGAAGGAGTGCGAGGCCAACGCACTGAGGCAAGGAGCACGGAGCCCCGCCACAGGCGTCACGGCAGGTGGCAGCAGGTGCCATACGGCGCAAGGGACGTGCTACAGACCATGGCAGACCACGCTGTTGCAACCGGATCATGCGTGTCAGCACCGTGCACGCCGAGCCTTTCCCGGCTAAAGTCCCAGCCACCACATGCACCGCCGCGAGGCAAGCCAACCCTGCCTCCCCAGTCTCAAAGCCTCCGCCTCAAACCCATTCGAACCCGCCTCCCTCTTTCCTCTAGCCCCCAGGCCCCTCCGCCGCCCCCCCACCCCCCCCACCTGCAGGCGCGCCACCCCCACCGCCAGGGTGTCGGGGCCGTAGGCGCCACCGCCCCGCCGCTCCTCAATCTCCAGCAGCTGGGAGATGGCCTACTAGGGCGTGCGGGTGGCGTTGGGTTGAAAGGGAAGAGGCTGGGTTCAGAGGAGAGGCGCAGGCGCGGATGGGAGGTGGGAAGTCGGCGTGGAAGGGGCAACGGTTCGTTGGGAAGGCACCACCTGGACGCAATGACATGGTGCCATGCAGCCGCGGGCGCCTGCACAGTTTACAGCTAACGTGCAAGATCGACGGAAGCAAGAGTAAGTACTAAATGCATTTAACGAACGCAGCAGCAGCCCCATGCCCTATGGACACGTCGTGTGAAACCGCAGTGTGTGCTGTAGCCGCCCGCACACACGCCTGCATCCCTCCCGCCCCCCTGCCCAACACCACCGTGTGCCGTACCGCCGCCGTACCGTGTTGATGCTCATGTACCGCGGCGGCTCGTACACGGTACGGCCGCGGGCCAGGGCCTTGAGGTCGGGCTCCTTCACCTAGGGGGGGGGAGGGCGGGAGGGCGGGAGGGCAGGCGGCACGCATAGGGTTCAACGGGTTGCTTACATGAGGCCCTTAGCAGCGGTTCGCGGCAGGGTGGGGAGGGCGTTAGGCGAGGGTGCGCGGGATGGACTGAGCCCTGGTGCCAATAGCCACTTGGACGCTACAGACAAGGACCTCAGGAGGCTCGTTACATTCCAGAGTTTCCGGTGCATACATACGCACTTAGTCCTTCCGTCACCAAGTAAGCCCATACCACCCTTTTGGTCCGGGCCCATCCACTTGCCTTGATGTCTAGGAGGCACAGCGTGTGCAGCCCCATCCTGTGGGGTGGGGGTGCGTGGAAAGGCAGCAGGGGCACAGCAGTTGTGCTAGCAGTGTAAGCCACCTCCCGCCCATTTCTTCATACAACACCGTACAGTGCCATGCCAATACCAGTGAGCACACTGCAGACGGAAGGGCGCATCATGGCATTTGGCGGTACCCATCCAGCCGCCAACGCTACCAGCCGCCAACGCTTTACGCTCCTCCCGCCCACCCGCTGCTGCGCCCCACTCCTGCCCCCCCTGCGGCCTCACTTCCTGTTGGCCGCTATCTTGTCGTAGAACGAGTCGGGGCGCCACGTGTCGGTGAAGAACACGACGCTAATGGCCTGCCGGGGGGCAGCAGGGTGTGGGTCACGAGTAATGTGTGTACTGGCTGTGTGCTAACCGGCGCGTGAGGGCCGGACGCCAGGCGCCGGCGACGGGGACCACGCCGTTGGGTGTGCGCGAAGTGGATGCTAGGGATTAGCCCAACGCCCTCCCCCCTTGCTATACCCACTGCCTACCTCCCCGAATCGGTACAGGCTGAGTCCGCACGCCCCCACTGCGTTCATGACGCTGGCGTTGTGCACCACGCGCACGGGGATGCCGCGCTCGCGGGCGCGCAGCTGCAGGTCGGTGTGCGTGGTGGCGCTGCGGGGTGGGGGGGCGAGGGAGGTGTGGAGGGGTGAGGGTTTGGCGGAAGGAGTCACCCGGCGACGGGAGTCATTCTGTGTGCCGCAACTCACGGCGCGGGGATGGATGCCGTGCCGAAATGCTGCACTCGACTGAAAAAGCCATTCCGCAGTCCCCACCGCCTCTTCTGATACGACTCTCGGACGACCCCACACCCCATGCGTGCGCCCTCAAAGCTTACCACCCCACGCCCCAACCCGACGCCCCAACCCCACCCCTACCCACACTCCACCGCCCTCCACGCCCCCTGCCTCACCCGAACGGGTCCCCCACCACCAGGAACGCCACGTCGGTGCTCTCGGCGCCCTCCAGGATCTCCTCCGCGCGCTGCGTGTCCCGTTGGGAAGGCGGGCAGCAGGTGTCAGGCGCCAGCTGCTGTGAAGGAAGTCAGGGCGGCGACCTGACCACGAAGCATCCACATCCCCCAGCACCCGTACCCTGCGCCCTGCGCCCTGCGCCCTGCAAACCCTCCCTCTGTGCGTGCATAGGATGCCGGGCGTGGTGCACAGAGCACAGAGCGCAAGCCGGCCTGCCGTACCAGCGGTTTGGGACCGGAGCCGGCTGCATGCGGGGAATGGTGTTATATGTTTGGGCCCAGGCCCCACGAGCATCACAGTAGGACCACACACACACACACACACGCTCACCGACTCCACCATCTCGCGGTCCGCCACAACCACCTCCTTGCCGTACAGCGCCTCCTGGGGTGGGGAGCAGCAGCAGGGCGAGCGTGCACGTGGTAGTGTATTGACGCACGGTGGGTTGCGTGCATGGATATGTGGGCACAGCGCCGCCTGAGACAAGTGGTATGTGTTACTGGTGGGCTGGGGGAAGGGGGAAGGGGTGGTGGGCTAGGGGGTCCGACCCACATGGTGGCGCACCATGCCCCTTGAACGGGACAGGTCAGGGCGCACAGCAAGACAAGGCTTTCGGGCTATGAAAGCTGTGTTGGCGTTGTTGTACCTAGGTGCGCGTAACGGACTGCACCTCCATACACGCGTGCCGGCAGGTGTGTACGCTGTAAGCTGATGTGCCGTCACCGCACCCCCACGCACCAGCTTCTCCTTGTTGCACAGCAGGATGGAGGTGTAGGCCTCAAGGTACACCCGGGAGCAGCGCCGGACAGCCTCCAGGCCCCTTGGGGGGCGGGAGGCAGGGAGTTGGGGAGGGTTTGAGATGGGTGGACCCGGCGATACAGGGTTGCTGGGGACAGGGCCACGTGTGGGCGGGAGTGGTCGTGTGTGGAAGCGCAAAGGGCGGGGCAGGGCGGTTGGGACGCCTGGTGCGGTCTGGAGTGCTTCAGCCGGTCAGTACTGGCTTTGAACCAGGAAAAGCAGGTGCACGCGAAAGCCATCAAAGGATGACAAGGGGGACAGCGCACGAGGACCAACGCTGAAGGCGTCCTGGGGAGGTACACACTCGCGGAGATGACCAGTGTGCTGCATGGGCTCCTGGACCGGCACCGCCAAGCCCAAGACTCCCCAGCGACCTAATGTCCAATTACGCTCGTGCTGGCATGTGCTTGCTCTGTCTTGGCCGCCGCCGGTAAGAAGCGCACACCGGACACCCCGACAGCCAAGGCACTGGCACACTGGGAGTAAAACACTGTCGTGCAACATAAATTTTTACCTCAGGGTTATGTCCTGCTCATTGTAAAGGCCGAGGCCCACGAGGTAAAGCACCATGGGTCCGCCGGCGACCTAGCGACAGCTCCGCGCTCGCCGTTTGAAAGCGCAGCGTATTGATGCAGTTCGATCTTTAAAGTTGAACAAGTTGCCCGGAGCCGACTAGGCAAGCGCGCGGCAGCTTATAGCGGCAAACGGGTGTTGCAACTAGACAACGCGGTCAAGACCGCTTGGCTTAAGAAGATAACCTCGCAAGGCTGGTTAAATGAGCAATGAAGAACGAAGCAGCCCCGTGCCCCATCAGGACTTGGGCAAGCAGACTCCTTGTAACCGCCAACTGCCGCCCAAACCAACGTGGCTAGGCATGCAGGTCGGCCCTTGCACTGTTGCTGTGCCACCCGGAGGCCCCCAGCTCGGGGCCCTAGTCATGAGCGGACGAGAGATCTGTCTAAGTTAGGGTGTTCCCTTGTCGCTGTACAGCGGCGGTGAGCCGGTGACACGATGCGGCCGGGAGCTCGGGACCAGCACGGACCAGGAGACCCCCTGGTACCGACCGTGTGGCCACACCATCTGCGTTTTGTTCAACATGCCCTGGCACGGCACGCTTGTCTCGTGGCCCGGACACGCCCGGACGCCTCCCATTACAGGTACCCTACGGTACTCCGACACGGTACGCTTCCTTGCATCAACGCAACACCAGGCAAGATTTTGACAAGGCGCTCGCATGTCGTACTGAACGATTGACAACACCAGGGGCCGCCCATCGTTATACCTGCAGTGCGGCACGACTAGCACGACTTCGATACCGTAAGACATCGTATAGCTAGATGCCCACACAACGGTAGAACTGGACACCAGGACAGGCCGGCACCAGCCCACGCCCTTCCGTCGCACGCCCCCATCACCCATTCGCCCGCAGCAGCCCAAACGAATTTCGAGACCTTGTTTCTATGCAAGGCATCATGCACCAACTAATTGCGCGCCGATGAGGTCAGATGTACGAGGTACTCGCAGATAGCGCCGACTTTCGACCAGGTGCCCACTTCGGAAATGTGCTTGGCGCCTTGGCCAATGCGGTAACCGTCCCATGCATTATGCCTAAGCGCCTTCACCTGACTGCAACCGCACCTTCACACCCTGCCAGCATCAATACAACACCGGGTAGGAGGCACACCAAATCACATGCCCGCTTCCACCCCCGCCCACCAGCACCGCTTATCCCGTGCACCCGCACGCTCTTGGACACCAAGCAAGCGTGCCCTCACAGCGCGAAGACCATTAATAACAATTTTGCCAATACCACTCACCGCTGTGTGCCAGAGAACATCACGCCCATGGCACACCATCTTCCCCACAGTGGGAGTGCCGTGTCGCCCTGTGGGACGCACCTGCCACGCCGCCAGCCCTGCTCCCCCACCCTTGGCCGCCACAGCTTCCGCCGCGTTGCTGCTTGTGCACAGTCGGGTTGCATGGACTTTATCCCTGTTGCACTTCCTGCCCAGGAGGCGGGTCTTCCCTAACATGCACACAGCGCATGGCTTGCACTGACGACCAACAGCACTCCAGCCGCGGCAACTCAGAGCAATACCATCCCATGCGGAAAACGAAGGACCCACTCACCAAGACCGGATCACTTCAGAGCAGGGCGGTCAGACCGGAGCGAGGATGACACCACCAACCGACCAATGCAGCAGGACGACTGCTACGCTGCCGCCAATGCCCGGACCCAAAGCACGGCACGTGTCGCCCACCTGCGGCACAGCCCTGCCCCGCACCACGACACTCGGTCCTGCCCTCCGCATGGCAATATGGCATACTGCAACCCTCCATGTGCTCCAACCCAAGACCTAGCAACCCCAACCCAAGGCCTTTCCTGCCACCGCCGCCATGCCATGCACCCAACCTGCTGCCCCTTCGCGCAAACACCTACAACGCCAACCGCTACAATGGCTCCTGCCCACGACGCCACACCCGCCAACCATTGGCCCATGGTACGGCAATGGCCCAAACTTGCGGCACCAGGGTCAATGCTGAAGACACCAAGGCTACGTCCATCCTGATTATTTGCTCGTCCGGCGCCATGCCCCACCCTCCAAAACCCATCCACCTGCCCATCCTTGTCCGTCACTAGAGTACACCGCAAATGGAACAAGTTTACCCCGACCCGTGGGCCCCGGCCCTGGCCCACCTGCGGGCGTGCGGACAGCACAGGGGCGACCGCTGCCTTGCCGCCTACCCCATGCCTCCCCATATCAACCCACACAGCGGCTGCGGCCTAGTGCACGACGGCAGCCGCAAAGCGTGTTTTCGCCAGCACTGCTGCAGGACGCCGAAGTTTCGCTCCCTACCGTGGCTAGTTGTCCGCAAGCCGACCGACCAGGACCAGCCCTGGTCAACTCCAATCGCCGCGGGTATTCTTAGCACCTGGCACACTGATCAAGTTTAGTGCCCACTGCGTGTTGATGAATCCCTTCACCTACGTCGAAAATAACAGGGTTGTACGCGCGCTCTATTGAACTAAGTCCGTCCCCGTCAAATGAAGCCCACATGACTGCACGTAGCATTAATGTCCCTTGTGTTGCGTTCCCTCACTGCCCCAATCGCAGCCGCATGCACCCCCACCCCCAGCCTCCCAGTCTCCTATGCACCACTGCTCCCTGAGCCACCATCCGCCGTACCATGACATCTTCAGCAATCTTACACTTCCTTAAGCTTTCGGTAACTCAAAGCGCTTACGCGTTTTGGCAATCATTTTGCGCTTCGCCAGCCTGCCGCCGGCACCGCCCCCTCCCCCTCACTTCTTGCCTCCCTTGCCCTTGAGCCCCCTGAACCAGCTCGCCAGCCGCCCCCCGCTGGCCTCGCCGCTGCCGCCCGCGCTGCCTCCCCCGCTGCTGGTGGTGTCCAAGGCGCCCCCGTAGGCGCTGTTATTGTTGCCGGGGGCGGCCTCGGCCTGCGCCGCCTGCACGGCCGGCACATCCACCGTGCTGCCGCTGCCGCCACCACTCTCCGGGCTGCCCACTGGGCCAGGCACAGGCAAGTCCTCAGCTGCTGCCCGCCCCTGCACCTCCGCATCCGCCGCCGTCTCCTGCTGCTGCTGCTGCTGCTGCTGCTGCTGCTCCCCCGTCGCCTCCTGCTGCACCCCTTCCTGCCCCAGCGTCATGGCACTCAGCTGCTGTGCCACGCCCTCCGCCCCCTCGCCGTCGCTCGTACCGCTGCCCTGTCCCTCAGCCGTTGCCTCCCCGCCCTCCGCCCGCTGCGCTTCCGCCAAGCCCTGCTCCCGCCCAGCCTCACGCCCCTGCCCCTCGGACACCTCCGAGCCCAGCTCAACCCTCCCGGTGTCCCTCTCCATGCCGCCCACTGCCTCCTGTTCCGCCTCCGCCGCCGTGGCCCCCTCCCCCAGCCCCTCCCCCGGTCCCTCCTCGTCCTCATCGTCGTGGCTGTAGTAGCCGACCTCATCCACGTCCCTGTCCAGACCCTCATCGACCGCCGACAGCCCGCCGTCCGCCGCGCCCGCCGGCGCCGCCGCCGCCGGGCCCCGCTGGCCAACTGCTTGCAGCGCGACCTGCACGGGCACGGCCGCCGGCTGCTGCAGCAGCTGCATTTGCGCCGCCGCCATCTCGTTGAGGTGGGCGTTGCCGGCCTGCGCCGCCAGCGCGGCGGGCGTTGCGCCGCCGGCGGGCGTCTGCAGGCTGAACCACAGCTGGCAGGCGCCGGGCAGCAGCTCCAGAAGTGCGGCGGCGGCGGCGGTGGGGCCGCGCTGCGCCGCCGCCAGGTGCAGCGGGGACAGGCCACAGGGGCCTGGCAGAGGGCATGGGGAAGCAGGGGGCACAAGATGAAGGTGCTGAAGGGGAAACCGTTCAAGGCGTGCGGGTGTGACGATTACCAGTACTGGTGCCATCGGCACGTCCAGGTTGTACAAAACGACGGGCCTTGAATGCCGGGGGCCGACGCTAGCGCCCAAGCCCTTGTTCCCAAAGATGCGCCTGCGGGATCCGCAGCCCCTAGCTAGCCCCATCTCTCCGCCCCGCACGCACTGCACTGCACCCCAGTGCACCCCGCGCCTCCTCCTCACCGATGCGCGCCGCCTCCCTCGCCGCCCACGTGGCACGTGCGCGTTCCACCAGGAACTCCACCGTGGCGCGGCTGCAACAGAAGAGATCAGGATATACGACGTCAGTCTTAAGCAAGGCCGCCTTGCCAAGGGGAATTGTGCTGCTGATGGCTCCTGGCCGTGCTTAGCGCAGGGAGGCACAGCCCGCATCCTTCACGCCCTCAAAGGGATCCTCAATTGAACCTGCTCGGTGCCTGGCCAGAGCAGAGCAGGGCAGAAAGGAGCAGCAGCCCACCTGCGGCTGCGCACGGCGCACGCCAGCAGCCCCTCTCCCTCGCACGCCGCGTGGTCCAGCACGCTGCTCAGCGGCATGCCCTGCAGCGCCAGCAGCGACCACAGCAGGCCGGCGCAGGCCACCATGCCGCTGCAGGGGGGCGGGGGGGACGGGAAGGGCGACAGGCGGAGTTGAGGCGCCAACACGGTTGAGTAAGACGAAGGGCGCTGCGATGGGGATAGGAGACAACTAATGCGGCACGAACCGTACACAAGGGTAAGGCTCGTGGCGCACTGCACCTACCGCGTGACAAAGAAGGCGAGCAGCCGACACGACTTGTACGACAGCCGCCGCTCCAGCGACAGGTGCAGGTCCTGCAGCACGCCCGCCACGCGCGCCGCCGCGCCCGTGCCGCCGCCCCAGAAGCTGTCCCCGCCTGCCGCAGACGACGACCGCCACCCGGACGCGCCCATCGACGCCGCGGAGCCCCCGCCCGCCACCTGGCTGTCGTACGACATGCTGCCGCACGCCGACGCCGAGGCGGCGCTGCCGCTGCCGCCGATACCGGGCGCCAGCGTGCTGCCTCCGCCGGCGGCGCCGGCCAGTTGCTGCAGGACGCCCAGCGACACGGCCCGCTGGCCGACGGCGCTGCCCGCCACGCCCGCGTCCACCAGGGCTCGAGACGAGCCGCTGCCGGACGACGGCCCGCTGGGGTTGCGGCTGCTGCCGCTGCCCCACGTCTCCAAAGAGTCCGCCGTCGACTGCGACGACAGCAAGCCTCCGCCGCCGCCGCCGCCGCCGCTGTTCTGTGTGCTGCTGTGCGTGCTGCCGCCGGCGGGGGTGTCGGGGCTCATCCTGCCGCCGCCGCTGCCCGTGCCGGCGGGTCCGTGTGCGGGCCTGGCGTCGTCCGCCCAGCCCACCCAGTCCAGCACCTGGCCCAGGTCAACCAGCAGCGAGCGCAACCTGCGGGGAGGAGCGCACCAAGCGGCAAGCGTGTCAGCTGACGACTGGCTGCAGGGGGCTAGGCGGGGGAAGGCATTTGGCGACGCGCTGGCATCTGGAAGCACAAGGTGCCCGGGGCAGGACACCGTACCGGCAGCACCGCAGCTTTGCCGCACACCACCACATAACCCCAGCAAGCCCGAGCCCCTGTACCGAATACCCTCCCAGTGCCCTGTCCCTCTTCCCCTGTTCCCCTGTCCAGGCTCACCACGCCGGCCACTCCCCGCCCGCCGCCTCCACCTCCCTTGCCGCCATGGCGTTGAGCTCCGCCGCCACCTCCGCCTCCGGCACCACCAGCACCGGCCACCAGGGCCCCAGCAGCCGCCCGCGCCGAGCCTCCAGGAACAGCAGCCCCGCGCACCGCACCGGCCGCACGTGCACGCACAGCCGGCTGCTGCCCCCAACGCCGCCGTGGGCCGCGTCGGTGGCGCAGCCGGCCTCCGACCACTCGGACTTGGGCTCAGGGCAGGGCTGGGAGGGGGTGGATGGGTCGGTTGGCGCGGGCGGCAGCTTTGCGGCGGCCAGGTGGAGGTCCTGCCCCGCCATGCGGGCGCACAGCGTGACGTCGGGGTCCGACAGGCAGGAGCCCGTCAGGGTGAGCACAGCCAGGGGGCCTGCGGGAGGGAGCGCGCGGGGGTGTAGGTAGTCAGGTCCGAAGCCGGCATTTGCAGAAGGCGCGGCGTAAGAATGCTGCTGGGCGCGGGGACTCATGCCCCCTTCCGGCGTGCCATGCAATTGCTCGGCCTGCGGCTGCGCGGGTTTGCGCTCCACTTCGCCTTCGTTGCCTGCCCGGCGGTGCTACGATGCGTGCCACCAGCGCCGTGTTCCGAGTACTTACTTGCGTGCACAGCCGCCAAGGAGCAGTGCCGTATGACGGGCATGTGAGACTGGGCGCCAGGGGAGGGCCCCGCTCCCGCTCCCGCGCCCTCGGCACCAAGGGAGGACCCCGCCGCCCCCGCCCCCGCCGCCGCCTTGCGCCCCGGGCCCTGGTCGCTGCGCGCGTCGGCGTCCGCGAAGGCCGCTACCGCCTCCTGCCACGTACGGATGGTGGGCTGGCCGGCGGGCGGACACGTCAGCACGACACCGTTCACCTCCAGCACCAGCTCAAAGTCTGCGGGTCGAAAACGTACGGCCTGTGAGCATAAACCCCTGACCGAACGGATACAGCAATACAGACACGACTTGTACAGCAAGGAACGCATACCGGTGATCGCAGGCTGCCAGACCCGGCCTACCCTACACCCGCACTGCCCCCCGCTGCCCCCACCTGTCCCCCGCTGCCCCCACCTGTCCCCCGCTGCCCCCACCTGCCCCCCGCTGCCCCCACCTGCCGCCACCTTGTCGGTGACCACCTTGGCCAGCTTGAGCGCGGCGTCCACCGGGCGGCCGTGCGCCATGGCCAGCGCGGCAAACTCCGTGGCCGAGCACGTGTGCACCACGTCAGCAAGCAGCTCCACGCAGCCTGCGCACGCGTCGCCACACACGTGCACAGAGGGTTTAGAAAACACCAAGATGCACACAAGCAGGCGGCCCCCACCATCGCAGTACCGTATCTGCGGCTAGACGCGGCCTCAATGCACGCAGATGAGTCGAACATTGGTCAAGGCATACCGCACTCAGTGAGCCCCACAGCGGACGTAAACGTCGTGCACTGCGCTTTAGTGCGAGCGCGCAGGACTCGTTGCGAGGTGCAAACGCAAACAAAAGGAGCTGTCATCTTGTGCATAGGAACAGGTTGTCGGGGTGTCGAGCAGAGCAGTAGACTTACACCGAACACATCCCAGCGCACCTGGCCGCATGCATGCCTGCACCACCTCAGCCGCTGCCCCCGACGTGGCCCAGCGCTGCATGTTGGCCCGCAGCAGCGGCGGCAGGTCGTCGGGCAGGCAGTTCATCAGCTTCACAGTCACGCGCGAAAGCGTGTCGCGGGGGCCGTACGGCGGAGTGCCGCCGCCGCCGCCGCTGTCGCTGCTCGCCGCAGGCTGTATCGATACGCCCGCCGCCGCCGGCGACAGCAAGTTCCCAACACCCCACGGGCCCATGCCGCCGCCCGCGCCGCCCGCGCTATTGACTGGGCCGCTGGACAAGCGCGACAGAGACTGCGAACCAGACCCCAGGACACCGGCGGAGAGCTGCAGCTGCAACTGCTGCGCCGCCGCCGCTTGTGCCAGCATCTGCGACGGCAGGGGCGGGTGCTGCTGCTGCGGCGGCGGCGGCGGCGGCAGTGCCTGCCAGGAGGCGTTGCCGTTGTCGTAGGGGTAGTCGTGGTCCCTGTACGGCGAGCCGCCCTGCTGCTGCTGCTGCTGCTGCTGCTGCTGCTGCTGCTGCTGGAAGTGGCCTCCCAGTATTTGCTTTGGCTGCTGCTGCGCCCCAACCCCCTGACTCTGGGCGTGGTACTGCAGGCGCTGCGCGTGGTGCTGGTGCAGCTGCGCCACAGCCTCCTGCTGCTGCACCAGCATGTATCCCTGCAGCCCCTGGCCTCCCTGCGCCCGCTGCTGCTGCTGCTGCTGGCTGTGCGGGTGGCCCATGGGTCCGCCCCCACGCTGCGACCCGAAGGAAGCGCTGCTCGAGTCCTTCAGCAAGCCCTGTGCCACCATCGCTTCGTACATCTCCATCAGGTCTTCGGTAGACCCCGTCCCCGAACCCCCTACCGCAATGGGCACCGCCTGCGGTACGGGCACGGCGGAGGCGACGATGGCGGAGGGGTCTCCCATGCTGCCGCCGAGCAGCGCCGCCGCCGCGTCGGAGATGCCGGGGTGGGAGTCGACGGCGGTGAGGGGCGCGCCGGGCGCCACGGCGGCAAGGGAGCGGCCGGGCAGGATCGCCTGTCGGGTCCGGAAGGAGGCAGTGGCAAGGCGGGGCATATAGGTTCGCGGCCAAACGTCCAGGCCGATGCGAGCAAGCACTGCAGCATTCAGAGCAACCTAGGGGTCCTTGCCGTTTCTTAGTGCCCCAGCCCTTGTGCTCACCCCAGACTTTTCGCCACTGCGCAGCAGGCTGCCCAAGCTGCCCAGGCTGCCCAGCCCATCCAGGCTCGCCGCCCAGCCGCTCTGCTGCCCGCCGGACGACAGCAGCGACAGCATGCCCGGGCTCAGCGTGCCGCCGCCGGACGTGCCCGCGCCAGCCGCGGCCCCAGCGCCGCCTCCGGCCGCCGCCCCCGAGCCCGCGGCCCTGCTCGCCTTGAGCTCCTGCAGCATGGACTCCAGCTCCACGTCCGCCTCGTGCATGCGTGCCAGCGCGCTCATGGCGTCCAACTGCGGCGACGGCACCCCCAGGCCCGACGGCCCCGGCGGGCGGCTAGGCGCCGGAGGGCCCCCCTGCGGCCCCCTGGGGGGCTGCACCTGATGCAGGCCCTGCAGCCCAGGGTAGTCCGCCCACAGCGGCGTGGGGCCCGCGCCCCTGGCCCCGGCGGTGGCGCCCATCGCACCGCCCAGGCCGCTGGAAGCCCACGCGGCACCAACGCCTGTCGCGCGGTTGCCGCTACCGGTGGGCAGCAGGGAGCCGGGCTGAGCTGCACCTAGGCTGGCGTCTGGTCCCTGGCGCAGCGGGAGGCCCCAGGGGTCCGCCAGGGCGCCCGCGGGCCCAAGGGAGGCCGGTGCCGTGTCCATGGGATGCATCAGTTCGCCCGGGGCGGGGCCGGGGCCGCCACGTGGCACGCAGGCGGCAGTGCCCAGGAAAGGCACCTCCGGGGAGGAGGGCGGCGGCAGCCAGCTGCAGCTGGCGCGGTCCACGGCCGCGCCGCCGCCAGGCCCCGACGGCTGGGACCCCGGGGTGCACAGGCCGGTCCGCAGCGGCAGGCCGGGGCCGCCCAGGCCGCAGTCCACAGCGCCGGTGGCGGTGGTGACGGGCCCAACCTCTGCCCACCGGACGCCGCCGGCAGGACCCTGTCCCGTGCCGCCCACCGAGCTGCCGCCCCACCGCTGCTGTTGCTGGTGGCTCAGTTGCATGCCTGCCCCCGCCTGCGCCAGCAGCGCATGCTGCCGCTGCTGCTGCTGCTGTTGGTATACATCCCCAACCCCGCCGGACTCCACATCCATGGCGTCCTGGCCGCGCTTCACCCTCGCCGAATGCCGCAGGCCCGACTGCGGCGCCGCGCCCGCCCCCCCGCTGCCGCTGCTGGTGCCGCTGGCGGAGGCAGTGGCGGTGGTGCCGCCCTGCCCGGAGCTGCAGTCCCGGCCGGCGCGGGCGTCCGCACCGCCGTCGTCCCCGTCCCGGTCGGGGCTGCCCGAGGGGGCGCCGCTGGAGGCCAGCATGCCATGCTTGCGGGCCAGCTTGGTGTTGCGGATGCGGTCCAGCTGCGCGCGGCAGGTGCGCTTCTTGCCCTCGAAGGCCGACAGGTCGTGGAAGCGGCCGCACCTGGGGCCGGGGAGAGGGTTTGCGTCGTGTATGGATGGTTCAGCTGAACCAGGGCGGATGGGCTGGTCATGCAGTCTGCCAGGCGTGGGCAACCGCGTGCAAAGTATCGCGCATTAGTACGTGTGGCCTGATTCATGCCAAGCTCTGGCATGTTGCAGCGGTCAGGCGGTGCCGGCTCACTGTTGGCAGAGGCGTGACAGAACGCCGTCGATGAGAATGGCCGGCGCCTTGAGGTGCTGCTCGCACAGCTTGAACCGCTGGTAGTAAAGCTTTGCATTATGCAAGCTTTGGTTGCATCCTTGAATCTGCTCGGCGCGAGGGGAGCATGGGAAACCAATGTGCAGGGACTGCAGGTTAGGGTGCACGGTTAGGGCTTAGGGGTGAGCCCGCAGGTCAGCCCCGGTTTGGGTTTCACTAACCGAAAGCGTGCGTATGACAGCCAGCCAGCCGGTTAATAGGAACAATGCGATCTTGCGCTTGTTGACATCGACTCTGGCGTTCTGTCCTACAGACGGAGGGCATCCACGGGATGCACCGCAACGAACCTGCTTGCTGCTACACCTACCTGACACACCAGCTTTAAGGCCTTGCCATGGGCTCCAACTGGCGGTCTGCTCACTAGCGTAGGAACATCCTGGCCCAAATACTCTCTTCCAGGGTCGCCAGGCTCAGCACT
>VFQN01005436.1_pt1 | contig 15615 bp, 31 predicted proteins | sample 3512371 | NCBI WGS metagenome assembly VFQN01 (sample SAMN10412370, study PRJNA504923) | tailings metagenome | isolation source: Replicate 2 from Balatoc abandoned mine | place: Philippines: Itogon, Benguet | collected 2017-08-28
CCGTCATCTCCACCTCGCGACACAAGCAGCAGGAGGCGCTGGGGCTGCTGGGCGCGGACGCGTTCCTGCTGTCAAACGACGCAGCCGCCATGCAGGTGCCCGGAGGGAGGGAACCGGCTTTTGGTGCGGCGAGCCGAAACGGCAAGGTGCCGGCATTAGCGGGCACGTGGGAAGGCTGGAGGCATACAGCAAACTAGGAGCCTAGAGTACCGCCTGCTGCAGGTGGACTTCGTGCCTCCACCTGTACGCTGCGCTGCTTTCCCAACCTACTCCTGGCACTGTATGGCCACAAGGCTTGCATCTACGACAAAACGTAACCTGCATGCACACCGGTGCCCCGCCCCTGGTGCCCCGCCTGCGCGCGCAGTCCGCCGCCTCCTCCCTGGACGGCATCATCGACACGGTGTCGGCCAAGCACGACCTGTCGGCGCTGGTGGGGCTGCTGCGCGTGGACGGCAAGCTGGTCATGGTGGGCGTGCCGGACGTGCCGCTGGAGATGCCCGCCGCAGCCATCGTGTTCAGTGAGTACCGGTAGCTCATCAGCGTGATTGCGTGCCATTGCTTGTGATGTCGTGCCTTTGGCCTTGCTTCGGTGTCGCCTCATCCGCGGGGATGAGCACGGTGCAGAAGCACTTCACCCACGCTGCACCTCGATCGGGCCAGTTCACACATGCTGCCGTGCGTTGGTTGCACAAAGTCCATTCTCTTACTGGGTCCTTGCCGTTGCGCTTGCCTTTGTGCTCAACAGAGCGCGTGCAGATCGGCGGTTCGCTGATCGGCGGCATCCGCGAGACGCAGGAGATGCTCGACTTCTGCGCCCAGCACGGCGTGGCGGCCATCACGGAAACCATCCCCATCGACCAGGTCAACGAGGCGTACACGCGCATGATCAAGAGCGACGTCAAGTACAGGTGGGTTACCGGCTGGAGACGGTGAAGCAGTGCTTCGCACTGAACAACATCAGTTCACGCGCTGCCCGTTGTTACCGTCTCCGGCGCCCGTGCTCAAACGTGTTGGTGTCGGCGTGTTGCTGTGCCACGCAGGTTCGTGATCGACATCACCAGCTCGCTGGTGGCTTAACGGCGCGTGGCTTAACCAAGAAGGCAGCGTGCGAAGGAAGCGGCGGCAGCACGTGTGTGCGCAGTGCAGCATGCGCGCACCCTAGCATGCGTGTGCGCAGGCGGGGTACTGCAGCTGTTCGTAAAGGAAAACAGTGTGGACTCCACATGGCGGGGAGGGTTCGAGCGGTCTTGAATAAGCGTGTGCGTGCCACGTGCCGCGGTGCAGGAAGGGAGGCCGTGGTGCCTTTGCAGTGATCCTGACACGTGCCGGTACTTCTTTCTTGTGTGCATTGATGACGCCCTAGCAAGCCTAGACGCGCCGATTCTTGAATTCAACGGGCGACGGCGTGACGCCTTGTCACGCTGTGCAAATAGCCGCAGAGAGGGTTGTTGAGACTTGAGAGAAGCCGGTGGGTTGCCTGCTGACATGAGTGCATTTTTTGAATTTATGGAGAGGTCTGGAGTTGGAGCGAAGCTGCTGTGTGCTACGGACCGCGTACAGCCTCCATGCGTGCCCGGTGGCTTGGGCGCGAACGTGCACAGTCTCAACCTGTGTGTGCCCCTGGCATGGCATCGTGATTCTATGGGCCAGGGGCGACGGCTTGCTGCAGGGAAACGATGCCTGACATGCCAGGTCGCTGGGTGTATCCCCTCAGACCTTGCTTGGTTGCAGTTGGTTGCGGTGGGCGGGCGGCTGGTGCGAACGTGGCGGGGGCCTGCTTGACCCCGGTGTGTGGGGGTTACGCGTGAAGTGCGGGGAAACCGTGTTGGGCGTGCAGCGTGGGTTGGCACCTGTGAGCAGGGCACGACGACGCGCGGGGCGCTTTCAAGGTCATGCACCTCACGCTGCCAAGACCTGCTGCGGGTACCGCACATCAGGCCCACTGCGTGCACCCAGGTCCACCACCTACTGATATTCGCAGAGCAGAGCAGGGCAGAAGGATGGTTGGTAGCACCGACAGGGGCGCTGCTTGTGTTCTGTGGATGCGTCTTGACGAGAAGCTGTGTTGGGTTGGGACCAGGCTGTGGTAGGGAGAACTGGAGGCCCGCTCGTCGTGGCCTATCCTTTGGTGGAGCTGGTTGCTGCTAACCATACAGCGAGCGAGAGGGGTGGGAACTTAACCCCGTGTCCTTGCTTTCCAGGACCAGCTCTGTTTCCCGAGTGGGACGGGGGTGGCCTTTGGAAAAGGACCAAAACTGTAAAAGCACACATACAATACCTGATTGCGTGTACAGGGCAAGGCAGGGGGCAGGCGGCAGGGAGGCTGGGGGCAGACCGACGGTAACAGCGCAAACTTCAAGGCAGTGCAAGGTCATACCACTGCCGGCACGCCGTCTCGGAATGACACCTGCGCAGCTGCTACGTCGTAGGGGCTTCCGGGCGTAACTGCCACCGCCAGAGGACGCTCACCTACAATCAGGGGCCAGCAGCAGGTATCGTGGCCAGCACCCTGGGCACGCACTCGAGGGAAACTGAGGCTAGAGCGGGCGGAACGCCTTCACAGCGACCGGCGACACACTACACTTTGCACGTGCATGATGTAAGGATTTTTTGCAGTTTTCGAGCTGCTGGTGCTACTGCGGGCTTTTCCGCTACGGTACATGGAACGCGGTAACGAAGGGCTCCCGCCTCCGTCGCTGCAAGCGGCGACCGCTGTTTGCACCGCTCGATGGCATACCAATAACTTTGTATACATGTGCATTTACCTTCACAGCTCAAGCGGTGCTGCGAAATCAAACGCGCGCCCGTAAATGGTGGTCAGGAGATTATGCCCGCTCGAACTCGCTGGTGAGTCATGCTCCATGCATAATGGCTGGAGCTGCCCACGAGAGCGTCACAGCATATAGTGTACTAGTATACTAAGCTTCCCTCAAATTTTTTCTCATAGCAAACTAAGTTTCAGTACACGGCAGACACGCTCCATACCTCTATATCTGCCGCACGTTAAGACCCTTGCCTTAACTTGGACCCTTGCGGTCGCGACAACGCCCTTGCTGCACCTTACGACTATGCCGCGCATTCACAGCCCCTCCAAGGACGCCATTGCTGCGAACCCTCGAGCTTACGCGTTGTACAAGCAGTCAACCTCGGATGGCGTTGCCGATCCCGAGGTGGGGAGCAGCGGACGGGCGTAAATATTTTGGCACCTAGAGCTACATGATGGTGGACACATCGAGCTCGTTAGCGAGCCCATGATCACCTGTCGGCAACTATGGAGTTACCGGCGCGCACAGCTGATGTTACCGGTTCGCCGAACCACTTCGCAGACTCTCAACGCCTATGTAAAGCATTACGGTGACCCCAAGAAGACGGCTCGTTCTGAAGGTTCGTGTTATATACAAGCACTTAGGTCTGTGCTGCAACAACAGAAATGTAAGCACAACAAGGCGCAGTAGCTGCAGCAGAGCCGGAATGGCACGTGTCGGCACGTGGCCTTGCCTGGCCTGCATGACACGTGGCCGTGCCTTGCCACGCTGTCCCAGCACGTTCTCGCTCACAAAAAGGATCAAGCTGTTGAGCAGCCAGTATGCGCCGTTGTCGCTTCTGGCTACCAATCATACCGAAACTTAATTCGTCGTTCGTAACCCAACACCCGCCCAGAGTTGTCTTTCGAGGAGTTTGCGTCGCTGTTCTCGCGGCCCGGCACCGCCGAGGGCACCAACTGCGTGGGCTGGGCTGCGCGGGACAAGGGCAGCGCCCTGGCGCCCTACAGCTTCGACCGCCGGCCCGTAGGGCCCACCGACGTGCGCATCCAGATCACGCACGCGGGCATCTGCCACAGCGATGTGCACCAAGTCAAGGACGAGTGGGGCAACTCCCTATACCCCATGGTGCCGGGGTGAGACGGGGACGTGTGCCGGTGTCCACGTGCGGTCTAGCGGCAGCAACGGTAGCACGGTTGATGGCTACCCTGTCTCACTGACTCACAATACCCGGCTCACTGTCAAGCGCCTGTCCACGAGCTGTTGCACCTGCAGCGGTGTTTTCGGACTACCGGTGCGGCACTCCAATCCGTGTCAACCCCACTAACGCGCCCTGGTCTCCCGCTCTCCCGCGTACTGCCTGCCTCCCAGCCACGAGATCGTGGGCATCGTGACCGAGGTGGGCGGCCAGGTGACGCGCTTCGCGGTGGGCGACCGCGCGGGCGTGGGCTGCATGGTGGACAGCTGCAGGGCCTGCGACACGTGCGCCAAGGGGGAGGAGCAGTTCTGCGGCAAATGCACCTACACCTACAACTGCAAGCAGGCGGACGGCAACCTGGCGCAGGTAGGAGCGCCGGCGTGGTTGACTCACCAAAATCCGAATTGACCCTCCATTTTCCGTACGGCAGTCTCCCGACTATTCGCAAGCCTCTTGATACCTACGAGGAGTACGTCAGAGCCCGAGTGCTGTCCCGGACACAACCGCTCCAGCAACGACCAGCAGGGTGTCCACTGCCCAGCGCACCTGCGATTCAACGACCCCTTTCTCAGCATACGTCCCCCCTTTGTCTACCACCCCAGGGTGGCTACTCGACCCACATCGTGGTGACGGAGGACTTTGCACTGCGCATCCCCGACGCCCTGCCCCTGGACCGCACGGCCCCCCTGCTGTGCGCCGGCATCACCGTGTACAGGTGAGCGGCACGACATTAAGGTATCCTATTATTGCTCAGTTGCACAGGTTGCCGACAGGTGTTTTCGCCCAAGCGCCCTTGACCACTGGCAGTGTACCTCCTCACCTCACCTCACCTCACCTCTGCCCTACCTGTCCCGCCGCAGCCCGCTGCGGCACTACGGCCTTGACCGGCCCGGCACTCGGCTGGGCGTGGTGGGTCTGGGCGGTCTGGGCCACATGGCCGTGCTGATCGCCAAGGCCATGGGCGCGCACGTGACCGTCATCTCCACCTCGCGACACAAGCAGCAGGAGGCGCTGGGGCTGCTGGGCGCAGACGCCTTCCTGCTGTCAAACGACGCAGCCGCCATGCAGGTGCGGGGAGGGAGGGAACCTGATTGCTAACGTGGTCATTATGTGCCACGTATGTGCAGCATGCCGGGGATCAGGCGGGAAGGAGACTGGTTTGTGTTGGGGACACAGCTGTGAGCTACCTGAGCGTTCGGGGTAGCCGTGTGCTGAGCCAATACCCATGCCACACGCTGGGGGCAAACGGGACGATACAGGGCAAGTCCCATTTGTTAAGCCGCAGCACCTGCCCCGCCCCTGGTGCCCCGCGTGCGCGCAGTCCGCCGCCTCCTCCCTGGACGGCATCATTGACACGGTGTCCGCCAAGCACGACCTGTCGGCGCTGGTGGGGCTGCTGCGCGTGGACGGCAAGCTGGTCATGGTGGGCGTGCCGGACGTGCCGCTGGAGATGCCGTCAGCAGCGCTGGTCTTCAGTAAGTGGGGCAGGAAACAGATACTGGCAGCAGGACATTGATACAAGGTTATATGCATAGGGCGGAAGGATTATTCGTGTATGCTTGTGGTACGCGTGTCCGTCTGCGCGTGCACTGATCGATCCGCCTTGTGCCACGTGCTATGAACGGTGTGCCCGTGTGTCCGGCTAGTGGCTACCCCTAGCCGCTAAGCCATGCTTTGTTTTTATTTCGTGAGAAGGTCACAGGGGGCTTCGCTGGGCGCTGACGTGTGTGGTGCGTGCGTTGCTTTGATGCAGAGCGGGCCCAGCTGGGCGGCTCGCTGATCGGCGGCATCCGCGAGACGCAGGAGATGCTCGACTTCTGCGCCCAGCACGGCGTGGCGGCCATCACGGAAACCATCCCCATCGACCAGGTCAACGAGGCGTACACGCGCATGATCAAGAGCGACGTCAAGTACAGGTGCGCGGTAAAGGGGGGTGGACGCGAACTGATTCGCACGGCACCGAGCTGGGCACAGTCAGATGTTGCGCTGCAGTGGCCTCTGGCACGAGAACATATGTGCAAACATCCGTGTCAGCTTGCCTATGATAATGGTCGGGACATAACTAATCGTTGTTGGGTTAGTTGACGACGTTCACCGCTGACACGTGTCGGTGTGCGCACGCACCTCCCCCGCTGCCGCTCAGGTTCGTCATCGACATCCAGGGCTCGCTCGTGGCGTGAGTGCCTTCGCGTGGAGCTTTCACTCAAGACCATGTACAATAAAGCTGCGTGCTGGACCGCTCGCTCGACAGGTCATTGCTGTGGGCTAAGCAGCACACGGCAAGGAGTGTACACTACTATGCGTTGCGGTTGAGCGGTGCTGTGGTCAAGCTTATGGGTTCACCAACACTCCGCTGATGGAGATGGTTTGCCGTGCGGTTGGCTGAGCTCCCTTTCTTTGTGCCTCTTGTGGCGGAAAGCCTAAGCTTGCGCCAAGGGTTAGTCCTATGGTCCAGCATGCTTGTGTACGGCACTGGCGAATTGGAGAAAGGGGGTGCAGTGCCTGCTTGCGTTGCCTTGGGCGCAAGCATGGTTATGTTCGCATGGATAGCCTGAGCAGGCTGGTCTGAGCAAGAATGCTTTAGTTGACGGAAGTGTAGGCCATGCAGCCGCTGTAGCCGGGTCGTAAGGTGACTGGAAGGATCAGTTTCAACTTTCAAGGTTGTACAGGCAACAGTTGACCATACGCATCGAACAAGCACTAGCTGCATCCCAGGAGACGTGCAGTCGTGACGGAACATGATGATGATCCCTCGTTGATTAGACACAAACTTTGTCCTCTGTATCCATGGGAGTAGAATCTCCGTAGGTATGATGTGTTGCTGCCACTGGAGCATTGCGCTTGGTACATGGTGCATCCGCTTCAGACAAACCGTGTGTCAACGCGCAACCATCCCTTGTAATGCTTCCGCACAACGTTACGCATCCCTGAACTGCGCGCCATGGGCAAGTCATGGGTCATAGGTGCTCCTCTGGGTACGGGTGCTCAAGGGGGGCGCCCATTAACCCGGCCGCTCCCCTGGGCGATGGGGTTGCCCTCGTACTCAGGTTTATTTGGAGTCAGGAACCCCCGCGCCCCTGCCCTGGCTTGGCCCCGGAAACGCATACCTTGCCCCCCTGCCGTTGCAGGAGGAGTTCATCGCCTGGCACTATCGACTATTGAGTCTTGGAAGCCCCTCCGCACGGGCAATCCCGCCCGTGCACACCTGTGCCCAGGGTTCCGGAGCAGTCCGGAGCGAAACCTGCCTGACACCCTCTGCGCAACAAAGCCTAGCTCGTCAGCTGGCGAGCTGCGCCACATATAATTTACATATGTATGGGCGTGCATCGCCACACCGTGCTACATTATACGTAACGGTTGCAAGCCCCGGAGTCAAGCCTTGGCGCTGTAGGCCAATGCCGCAAGGAACAAGCTCATCCGTGAATATCGTATTACTTGGACTCATCTCTGTGTTCCTGCTATGCACTCCTGTGTTTCGGAGTGCTCCGGGAAAGCACCATTCGCACGAGAGTCACGGCCACGACCACAACCACAAGCATGAGAGCGACGAACATTCTAGTATGTCTATGAACATGGTGTTCACCAACAGCTACCGAACTACGCTGTGGTTCAGCACCGTCAAAACGGAGACTCCAGCAGCGTACTTCGCAGTGCTATGCGGCCTTTGCCTCTTAGCCGTGGTCAGCGAAGGGCTGGCGCAGTATCGGAATGCCAGGGCAGGGGCAAGTCAAGTGGACGAGCTATACAGGTGCGAAGTGTGTCCCGTGCGGGAGCTGGGTACGACCTGTGCAGAGAGCTGGGTACTGACCACGCTTTGAAGCCATGCCTGCGTTCCCGGTCAAAGGCTGGCAATCAACGTCCGCTCTAAACTCTTGAACCTGCTGCGCAGAGCGACAGCTATCCAACGCTCCGAGCGAGCTGCTGCGGCAGGCCTCCACGTCCTGTACATAGGCATCGGGTACATGCTGATGCTTGCGGTGGGTGGTTTGGGCAGGGCAGCGATCCGCCCTGGCTGTTGGCCGTAATTGTCTTCAGGCTCACCGCAGGCATCCTAGTGGCAACGGAAGGTGTACGGTGTTGGCGTGTGGGCACATTCACCGTTACGTTCCGCTTCGGCGCCCTGGCCCCACGGCCAGTCCCATTTGCGCGCCCCCGGACTCGCACCCCTACCCTCACCACCCGCAACCTCCCACGCGCGCACTGCATCTCCACGTCCCCGCCATGACAACGGGCGCCTCTTACCACGTGCTTCTTCCTGGACCCACACGTGCGGCTGCAGGTGATGACCTACAACGTGGGCGTGTGCCTGGCGGTGCTGTGCGGCTTCGGCCTGGGCCACTACCTGTACGCTGACCCGCGTGCACCCACTGCACGTGGAGAGCCGTGCCACGGCAGCTAGCTATGGCCTGTGGCTGCCACCGGCAGCGGGAGATGCTATCGGCAGCCAGGATGGATGCAGGGTGCGAGCGCTGTGACATGAGAAGGGGCGGGGCGGAGGAGAGGCAGGGGTGAGGAAGGGGTTGAGGTCATGAATGCTGGTGGTCGAGTCGGTGTGGATGCATTTTCAGTGCACTTGCGAGGCAGCAATGGGCGAGCTGCGGGTGCGTAGGCTCTGCGACTAACCTGTTTAGTATATGGCATAGCCACGCAGGAGCCGTGGGTAGGAGTGAGTATGAGCAGGCGGCAGGAGCCGTGTCAAGGTGCAAGGGATCGAGCCGTGCAGCAACGCTCTGGCAGGCCGGCACAGGAGGATGGTAGTGAGGGTATGCAAGGTACGGTGCATGAAAGGCGACAGGCAGGTGTGAACGGTCCGTGTGTTTACGAGGGTGCTTGGCTGTCGTGTGGACCGGTCGCCAGGTGGTTTGTGCGGTCAGCAGGCCACGAGCGGGCGGGCTTACACTCTGGCCTCCGCGCGGAGTGCCATCGGCACTGCGACGGGCCTGCGTCGGGCCTGTTGCCTGCAGACAGGACCTGCAGCCGCAGCCGAGGTACGGAATGACTGGTACATTCATAGCATGCTGTGTACCGGGCTACAGTCCCCAGCACCTTTGAATTCACGTTCAGGCATGCATTGCCGTAAACGGTACAGGCAGGTACAGGGTGGTAGTGGCTTGCACTGGTGCGGCTGCTGTAGCAGGACCGAGCATTACCAGAAGTGCGGTGTGAACGCCATGGCGTTTATGGCAATTGACGTTGCCATGTCGGTTTTGTTGATGGATGGAAGGTCGCAACAATGCCGACGGTTTTGAGGCGAGAAGCCAGGGAGCGGTTGCCGGTAGGCTCAGAATGGCGGGTACGGACAGATTACGCTTGTACTGTGAGCTTGGCCAAGGGCTTGCCCGACAGGCAACCGAAACTTCCTGAAGTCACTTGGTCAGGTTAGCTGGCCTTGACAACGGTGCGTAGTTCGCAGTCACAGTTGCTGCGGTCCTTAGGACGCCGTCCCGGGGGTCAGTTGGTCCTGTTTCCATGGCGCGGCGCCCAGAGCTGTACGTTGCAGCTGTCTGCACCACATAAGCGAAGCTGTCGTGATTGAGCTTGTGACAACAGGCTTGCGTGGCGACAGCAGGTGGCACCCCGAGCACCAACGCCGGAACGACGCGATACGCGAACACGACCCAACTCTTTGTGGGCCGCATGCATCCAAATGTGATGGTGGATTTCTCACACTTCTGTGTTGGTTCGGAATGCCTGGCTCCCATGTCGCGGGGCCCTACTGCATCACCCGCGGCGGGAAATGTAGTCAAGGGCCGCGGCGCCAATCGCAATAAATGTATGCCATAGCAGCACTACGGAGGCGCGTGATAAGCAGCTTAAGTTATTCTTGTGTTGCACTAGCCCAGGTTGGACAGCTGCCTGCGGAGCCTGCTTGCAGCGTCAAGACAATCAGCACAGCTATGGGCGAGCCAACTCCCAAGAAAGCGCGTACTATGTACAGTCATACTCGTGAGGTATGGCGCGCCTACCGCTTACAGAGAAACGCCTGCGAGCTGAGCGATCATGTCCGCGCCTACCTGGCGCAGCGACAACATAACCTCTTAGACTTCTGAAGAGCATCACATGACATGTGACACCGATTGCGCAGCTCGCGCTTAAGGTCGTCGCTCCCTTCCGGTGGCCCACCCTACCTCCTCCCCCGCGCCTTCTGCTTCCCAGGAGTTCCTCAAAGTGTACGCCACCCTTCGCGACGAGCTCCTTGCGGATGAGTGCCTCACCCCCGCAAACGACAGCCAGCAGTCGAAGGATGCTCAGGAGTGGTTTAAGGAGGTAGGCACCTCGCTTCGGCAGCATTCCTCCGTCGTGCTCCACAACAGGAGGCAGCTAAAGCCACCCTCTCCCACGGTCCATTTGGCCGTGCCACCCGGTACGCACATGTCAACCTCCTCATGTGCCTTCAACGCAGGTGAACGACTACAACGTCCCTGGCGGGAAGCTCAACCGCGGCATGGCTGTGTACGACGTCCTTGCTTCCATCAAGGGGGCGGAGGTGGGCCGTGTGCTGGGCCACGCGCGTGCCGCCACAGGGCCGCGCATGGTGCTGCTGTACGGCTCCACTGCTGTTTCCTGGCTCAACTTGCCGTACCCGGACTCGAGTTGAGCACGCTCCTGGGGACCCAACCTTCACAAGCTCACGGCGCCTCACCTGTCGCTGCTGCCGTTCAGAACCTGTCTGAGGAGGACATCTTCAAGGCCAACTCCCTGGGCTGGTGCATCGAGTGGGTAAGTGTGGGTTAGGGTAGGGAGTGCAGGACTACACGCAGGAGGAGTGCTGCGAAAGCATGCGGGACCCTGGAGGTCTCACACGTTAAGGACGGGAAGGATGTAGGGCAGCCCCGGTTCGTGAAACCGAGCAGCTGCGAGACTGCGGCGGATGTGCGCACGCGCTGAAGGGCTTCATGCAGCAGCGCTGATGCAGCAGGGGAGCGCCCTCCTAGGTGGTTTGTGGAGCTGCAAGCCATGTGCGGAGCCACACGGCGGGAGGTGCCAAACCACAGGCCCCCAGTAGCGTCTGCCTGAACGGTCGCTAAATCCCAACCCTTCGACCGCAACCGCACTTGCACTCCCAACTCCCTCTCCCAAGCTCCACCCTGCCCCACAACTCCGGGCGGTTGTCCTGGTGGCGAACCCATATCCACCAACCCATGTGTCCGCTAACCCCACCCCCCACCCTAACCCACTCCCCCGCCCTGCCCCACAGCTCCAGGCGTTCTTCCTGGTTGCTGACGACATCATGGACGGCTCCATCACCCGCCGGGGGCAGCCCTGCTGGTACAAGCAGCCCAAGGTGGGGCTTGCGAGTGTGCCGTGGTGACATTGTGGTGGTGATGGTGGTGGTGGTGCGGGAGTACGGTAAAAGCAGGTTGAACAGTGAGGGGGCCAGACGTGGTGGTAATGGCGTTTGGGGGCAACAGGGCTCGGGGTGTACGGGATGCATGTGCGAAAGGGAGAGGGTGAGGTGGTGGCTGCTGGGCGTGCGGGGCTGAAGGTGCTAGCAGCCCAAGACGTGGAGACAGGGTAGCGCAGGAGGGCGGCGGCGTGAGGAGATGGGGGGGACGGTGTGGTGCCGGGTGAGGTGGTGCTGGCGCAGGCGATTTGGGGCAGGTGGTGGACAGGCGTTGAAGGCCGAGGTCGGTGGATGCACTACGGAGTGATGTGTCTAGCTGTATGCTGCTGGGCCTGCCGGTACGCCAGCGTACGGCCCTAGGTCGTGTGGTTTTGGGCCAAGGACCAGGGAGCGCGTATCGCGGGTTGTGGGGGGCCCACCAGCAACGGGCCGCCTTTCGCCAATCTTGGTTAGTCGTGTTTTCGCCCGATGTCTTGGAGACAGCGCACTTGCAGCACAGTCTCTCTGTACCACTTCCGCCCACCTCCCGTGTCCCTGCTCGGCTGCCCCATGCTGCATGCGTGCCCCTGTGCCCCTCCCCGGCGCCATGCAGGTGGGCATGATTGCGTGCAACGACTACATCCTGCTGGAGTGCTGCATCTACCGCGTGCTCAAGAAGCACTTCCGCTCCCACGCCGCCTACGGCCAGCTCATGGACCTGTTCCACGAGGTGGGGGAGGCGAGCGGGAAGAAGGGATTGTAAGGCTATTGAACGTGAAATTGAAGCATCAGCTCATTCCCATACCCCGTGGTGAGGGGCCGGGCTGCGTAAAGCTTGAACCTTGACTTGCACAAAAGAGACATGACACGCAGGCCCCGTATGCCATAGCTGCCGGTTCCATGGACCTAAACCGCGTGTAGGCGGGCACGGCACTGGTGTCCCCTGCATGACCACCGCCACAGACGCTAATGCAGCTCCCAACTCCGTCAAGCCCTTTCCGTGACCGTGATGCGCTGCCGTTACGGCCCACCTCAACTCCCTCTACCGCCCTCACCCCTCAACTCCATCGCCCCCAGACCACGTTCCAGACCAGCCACGGGCAGCTGCTGGACCTCACCACCGCCCCCATCGGCTCCGTGGACCTGGCCAAGTACACCTCGGACAACTACCTGCGCATCGTGACCTACAAGACGGCCTTCTACACCTTCTACCTCCCCGTGGCGTGCGGCATGGTGCTGGCGGGAATCACGGTGGGGAACAGGGGGAGGAGACGGGGGCCTGGGATGGCCGTGGGTTAGGTTGGGGCGGTGTTGCGTGGGGGTGTAAACTGTACGCAGTAGGGGGTGGCGCTGGCGGGCATCATAGTGAGGGAGAGGAGGGGCGGGACCGCACGTTCCATGCGGGTTGTAGGAATGCGGGTTGTAAGAATGCGGAGCTGGCACATAGCGTAGCACGGGACGGCTGGCGGGCAACAAAGCGGGTAGGGGCAGTACATGCCTGCTGCAAGAGGATGGATGGCATTCTGCCAAAGTTGTTTGCAGGTTGTGGGGTTTCTGAGGGGATGGGTGTACCCGAGGCGCCGGATGCAGCACGCCGGTGCGATGACAGGGGCTGTTGACGGCATTGTCGCCATGCTGCGCTGTTGCGTGTGTGCTTGCGGCTGCGCTGCAGGACGAGGCGGCGTACGAGCTGGCCAAGAGCATCTGCCTGGAGATGGGGCAGTACTTCCAGGTGAGGGGGCGAGCAGTGTGGTGGTGGGGCCTGCGTCATGGGGGTGGATGGTGACAGGGAGGGGTACGCTGCTATGGCGCTGGAATGGGACAGTACCTCCAGGTAAGGGGGCGAGCGAGCGTGGGGCAATGCTGTGCTGGACGGCCAAGTGCGTACGGCGTGGTGGCGGGGGTGGCGATTTGGGGAAGTGCCCTGGGAAGGACGGGAGCAATACGGTTGAGGAGAGACGGGCGCAGCTCTTCAGATGCGGGGACGAGCGAGTGTGTGTAGGGGTTGGCGTTTTGGGGGTTGGCGTGTGGGCACGTAGAGGGGCGCATGACGGTGGTGAGGTGAGCCAGCCGCTCTATGGCGTTGGTTTGAGGGCAGTTTGAGGGCTCAAGTGGGTAGGGTACAGCGTAGGAGGATGCAGGGTGTGGCTGAGAGGTTGGGCCTGCGAGGATAAGGAGCTTCACGCTGCGGGGCGGTGGGCGAGGCGCGGGAGGGTGGACGCAGGGTACCGTACCTGCCAGGTGCCGGGCAGGGGCGTTGTGCTGTGGTAAGGGCTTCCTGGCTGAGTGTCAGCAGCGCACTGTGCTGTTGGAAGCGGCTGGTCCTTGAAATCGCACCCTTCGGCTGCTGCCACCTCCCTGCCACCTTCCTTCCGCCTTCCACTCACCTTCTTCCCACCTTCCACCACCTCCTTTCCCCCCTTTCAGATCCAGGACGACTACCTGGACTGCTACGGCGACCCCGAGGTGATCGGCAAGATCGGCACCGACATCGAGGACAACAAGTGCTCCTGGCTGGTGTGCACGGCGCTGCAGGTGGCCAGCGAGGAGCAGAAGGAGGTCATCAAGGTGGGGCCGGGGGCGGCAGGCGGGGCGAGGGGGCAGGGGTGCTGGGAAAGGGGACTCTGACCACACTGCAGTGTAATCACTGGCCGCAGGGCCTTTCGGGGAACAGCAGTCCTCCTGCATCTTTCTCTTTTGACCTCTTCCTTCTAGCGGCCGAAGGCGCACTACGGCCGTACTCCATCGTCAATCAGTTGCGTCGCGTGCGACCACCTCCCACTGTGCGCCTCCCTCCGACATGCTTGCCCCTCCCCCAGGCGCACTACGGCCGCAAGGAGCCCGAGGCGGTGTCTGCCATCAAGGCGCTGTACGGCGAGCTGGGCATGGAGCAGCGCTTCAGGGACTACGAGGCGGCGTCCTACGCCAAGCTGGAGGTGAGAGGGGGGAGGAGGCAGTGGGTAAACTGTAGAGCGGCAAAGTAAAGGCGGCAGGGGGGCGCGTGGGAGGCCTCGTGGGGGCCTGGTGAACGCCATGGGGCAGGCTGGTGAGGGGCGGCCTCCTAAGCCAACCTGGAGGTGGGGGATGGGGGCGTTGGTGGTGGGGGGCGCGGTGTAGGGGGCATCGTTGGACCGGCTGGGTAGTGGCGAGGCAGCGTCGGATGCAGAGCGTGGAGGTGAGGGGTATGTGGCGAGGACCAGTTGCACGGTGGGGCCGGGTACCGTAGGGGGTTGCACGGCCAGGATCTGCTGCGTGGTGGTATGATGGATAGTAGTAGTAGTGGTCGGGCTTGCGGCCAGGGCTGTGAAGGGGACGCATCAGGGTTTTCCGTCGTGGGTTACGGATACAAGTAGTGTTACGTTTGGTACGAAACCTTGACCACGTGTCGCCACGTGCCTCGTGCCTCCCCTTCCCCCGCAGGCCACCATTGCGGAACAGAAGCTGCTGCCCAAGGCGGTCTTCACGTCGCTGCTCGCGAAGATCTACAAGCGCAAGAAGTAGGCAGCACGTGCAAGCTCGCTGCACAGCTTATTACTCGGGCAGGCTTGGCCGTATCATGCAGTTGTGGCGCCAACTGCGCCTGGGCGAGGGGGTCATGAGAGGTGGTGCGACGCATTGCTCGTTTCGAATGCTGGGAGAAGATTCAAAGTTGCAGCGTGCAGATCTGATTCCTGCCTTGGCTAGCTCTAAGCGTTCGACAGAAGGGCAGGAAGCGGGGGGCCAGGGCGGAGAGCGGAGAGCTGGCACGTGTGGGCTGGCATTGAATATGGTATAGTTGCGCTGTGCTTGGTGCTTTCGCTGCAGTACCTCGAGTGGATGCCTATGTACGTCCGAAGTGTCTTAACGGTAGGTAGGCGGGCCAGCAGGGCAGAAGCTCTTGTTACAGGCAACGGATGATGCAGTGGGCCTCCAGGTCCGTAGGCTGTTATTGTAGCGACTAGCCTGGAACTGGGGCCGAGCGCACTCGCCACACGACATTCCGGTACAACATAAGAGCTTATTCGCGAGTTGGGCCCCAAGGGAGCTCCCCTGCAGGGCCCGGTTTGTGAGCATTGGCGGCGTATCTGGGCCGTACTTGGGCCGTTCGGAACGTCGTCGTAGCTCCGTTGCCCTGTTTTGCTATGCGTATGTAATGGGGCAACCAGCTACGCCGCACGTGTGAACGTGGAGGGTGTTGCTGTTGCTTGCATGGAGGTGCTGCGGCCATTGCGGACCGTCGTGAAGCGGCTGTGCTGCTTGGGGGCCCGAGTTTGTGAGGCAGTGCAGCCCGGCGGCAGCCCGGCGGCAGTCCCAGCCTTCTTGCAGTGCATGGAGACGTTCGCCCAGGC
>VFQN01005437.1_pt1 | contig 15614 bp, 18 predicted proteins | sample 3512371 | NCBI WGS metagenome assembly VFQN01 (sample SAMN10412370, study PRJNA504923) | tailings metagenome | isolation source: Replicate 2 from Balatoc abandoned mine | place: Philippines: Itogon, Benguet | collected 2017-08-28
CCGATGGCACGTCCTGGCGCTGCGCCGTGAGGGTTCGGCAGCCGGCGTCCCCCCGGGCGTGTGTAGTAACCGCGTGGGGTGTTGGTTGTGGTGAGACACTTACAACCTAATTTCGTTGAGGCTGGCCAGTATACACCCTGATCAAAGAGACGGCACCCGCCGAGATCAGCAGGTACCGGTAGAGTGTGAGGGTACGAAGATGGGTGAATATTAACTGCATGAGCTGGCTGTTTTATCAAATTGATAACCAAGCGGGGCGGTGACCGTGTTGGGCCTGCATTGGGGCCGTTCCGCGCTTGTTCCTTTGCAGGCCCAACATTGTCACGGCCCCGCTTGGCAATCAATTTGACTTACACCCACCTCCTGCAGTTGGTATTGACCCATCTCCATTGGGGCCCTTCCGTGTGTGTTCCTTGTTCCTGTTGCATGTGTCGCGCTGCCCTCCACACTACCGTAGCTAGTGGCTACATGTGACCGCTCTACCACCTCACAGTTTTGTCTTTAGACGGGTTGAAATGTGACCGAAGCCTCCCTGGTCCATCTCGCTCCCCGCACCCCTCAGGTCGCACCGATACGGCACCGAAACCATGCTTCCACCTAGTGGTGACCCACGACCTGTGACCCATGACCCACAACCCATGACGCACGACCCATGACAACCTGCCCCTCATTCCCTCCCCCCACCCTCCCTGCACCCCCCAGGTCCCAGCTGTGGCAGTGGGTGCGGCACGGCGCGCGCACCGCGGAGGGCCAGGTGGTCACGGCGCAGCTGGTGAACCGGCTGCTGGAGGAGGAGCTGCAGGCCGTGCGCGCCAAGGTGCGTGTGTGTTAGTGAGAACGTGTGTGTTAGCATTTGGGGTATGGACGGGAGGGGCACCTGGTGCACCGGCTGCTGGAGGTGGTGCTGCAGGCCGTGCGCGCACAAGTGCGCGTGTTTAGCAGGTGTGTGTACGGTATTAGCCCACAGTACTCTTGCCATTGACCCGCCGGGCATCCCCTCTCTTGTACACTCAAGCATGCATGCACATCAAACGCTTGCTCGAGATCGTGTGACAAAACCACGCCCTGCCCCACCGACCAGTCGCACATGCCTGCATGTGCCCCTTCGCGTTGCTGCAAAACCCCAGCCCTACGCTGAATGAAACCCATGGTGAACCGGGTGAAGACACTGAACTCTCCTTTTTGTTGGCGTTTCATTGCCCCCAGATGGGCGACGCCGCCTACACCGCCTCCACTGCGACTCCTAGCCCACGCAGAGCGAATATAATGCCTACATAACGTAGTAATTTTACCGCCTACGGTGCACAAATCACACACAGAATGGCCCCAATCCAATCACAATCACAATCACAATCACAAACACCCCAATGTACCCCCAATGTACTGTATGCTTTCTTCTGCTACCCCCGATGTACGCCCCCAGATGGGCGACGCCGCCTACACCGCCTCCAAGTACCCCCTGGCCGCCCGCCTGTTCGCCCGCACCACCACCGGCGGGCCCTACTCGGACTTCCTCACCACGCTGTGCTACGACCACATCGTGTCCCCGCCCACCGCGCGCATGTAAAGGGCGGGCGGTGGCGTACGGCAGCGTGTGTAGTTGTACGGCAAGGCACGCTGTCGGGCGGGCGCTGTGCTACGACCACATCGTGTCCCCGCCCACGGCGCGCATGTAAGACAGTGGCGGCGCAGCAGCGTGTTGCGGCTGTACGGCAAGGCACGTGCTCGGGCGGGCTCACCACGGTGTGCGCTATGACGAGATCGTGTCCCCGCCCACGGCGCGCATGTATGGCAGGGGAGGCGTACGACATGGCTGTACGGCAAGGCACCTGGTCGGGCGGGCGCATCACGCTGCACTGTGACGACAGCGTGTTCGCCTGCGGCGTGCATGCAAAAGGCGGCGGCGTTCTGGCTGTGCGGGAAGGCAATTGGCATTTACTGGCACAGTGCGAGTGGTGGGGCCGCTTGAAGGCACCTGGTTGGGTGGCCCCAGCCAACGCGCTGTGCGGCGACGAGATCGTGTCCCTGCGCACGGCGCGCATCTAAAAGGCGGCGGCGGGCGCTGCCGTACACGGCTGTACGGCAGTGCGAGTGGGCGGGCGGGCGGCTTGTCTTTGCTGATGCTGGGCGTTGAGCAAGGCATGGGGCATGGGGCACTGCTGTCAGCGGGATCGTGGGGTTGTGGGGGCAGCAGGTGTGGTGCTTTTGAGTACGGTAGGCGAGGGAGAGCGGCCGTGTGACGTGGGTGTTGCAGATAGATATACTTGCACGGTTGTCATTCCAGCACTTCAGCTTCTGCAACGGTTGTGCCTTTGAACATTGCCATATGCACGTATGGCAGAGCGATGCGGGGGCGGGACATGTTCGGCTGGTTGTGTAAGGGACACGGTTGGGACCGGTCGTTACACGCAGTTGCTCCAAATGCTATGAGTGCATGTGCGCGTTCAGTGGAAGGTGGCAGCTGGTGGCAGCAGGCCACAGGGAGCAGACTAACCATGGTTCCCCGCTGCCGCAGCCGGTACGTACTGATGGGACTCCAGACAGTCTGCTGCTGTCCTACCAGGTTCTACTTGGAGCACGTGTGGTACGGCTACCTCCTACCTCATATGGGCGGACCAGTCCTACTGCCCAGTCGTCCAGTGGCCAATGTACCAGGCCACCGCAGCTGCCCACGTTGCAACCACCAGCTGTCTGTGCCTTCAATCCTGAACCCTGCGCTACCCACCAGCCGCCACTGCGCTGACCAAGCAGCACAGCGTAAATGCACAACTGCCAACATTACAAGCTTAGGTGTGTCCATGGTCGTATAGAGCAGACGACCGATGCGTGCGTGGCCACGGCTTGGGTTACAACAGGATGGATGACAAGCGGAGCGCGCCGTGTCAACCGGATGGGGCAGATGGCGCACCAGCTACATAGGTGTTTTTCGGGCGCACTGCGCTGAGAACTAGTTGACTAGGGAGGTAGGGCTGGTGTGTTGCGCCTAAAGCATAAAACGCCCAGCTCAACGCATGCAAACAGCGCTGCACTTTGTGTTGTGTTGTGTCAGCATAAAGGGCAAGCTCGGGCCACGTGCTGTTCTCCTGTTCTGTCCCCAATGCATGTGGCAGCCTGGCAGGCCACGCCTTAGCGCTAGGCAGGTCCTGCCCGCTGCGTGCTGCGTCCCTGACGAGAACTCTGACCGACACACGAGTTGCCATCACGCAAGCAGCGACTCACTGCTAACCCACATTGACAAATCTCTATCGGGCGGCGCAATGCGCAGCCAGGAAGGCAAGGGCAGACTTGCAAGCTCACGCGGCAACATCCCTTGACCTGACAGGGACCAGGCTCCTGTCCCTGTATACACAGAGCCACCAGCAGTGAGCCAGGCACGTTGGATATTGGTCTAGGAGCCTTCCCAGTAGCCGTGCGTGGAGTCCGCGTTTGCCGAAGCGGCTTCCGATGGTTCCCCGTGGGTTTCGCATGTGTGAACAGTGCTAGCCATGTACTCTGTCCTGCTGGTCCTGGCTATCATTTGAAATTCACACGTGGACTTTAGTTCCAATGATGGCTCATGTTCTCAGCAATGCAACGCTTCGGGTGCAGCGCTCCGGAACCCGAGATTTGGGGGAAAATGAATCCAACTCTGAGGCTTGCATATATGCGCTCTGTATAACATGCTCTATTGCTTACATTAGGCACCTGCGACGCGAGGGCCTTTTCTGGCCCTTATTATACGGCACAGAATCAGGAAGTACTCGGCATGATTGGGGAAGATTGGACTGTGAAGAAAAGAGGCAAAAGACACAGGACTCTTTATCGAGCCAACATGCGCAGATAAACACAAACATAAGCCATGTCACCGACTAACGAGGAAAGCGAGGTGATAGGACACTACTTAGTGCCCGCCCACGGCCGGCCTGCGCAGCCGCTGCTTCACGAGAGCACAGCGTTGTTCCAAGACGTCATTTCGGACAAGCTTGTAGCAGTAGAGAATGCCGTAGAGAGCGATGTCGCCAAGCTCAATCAGTTCTTCCTGGTGCTCAATTGGGGCAGCGATGCGAAGGGCTCCAGCAGCCCCGACGGGCAGGAGAATGCGGACGCGGCTGCCGCCACCGCAGCAGCTTCCAAAGCGTCCGTTATGGTCAAGCAGAGGACGCTTCTCATGATCGCGGCGCACGCTGGGTCTTTGCGGGTCCTTTCATACCTGCTGGCAAAAGGAGCGGAGCCTGGCCGGAAGGCACCCGATGGCATAACAGCTTACGAGGTAATTGTGGAGGATATACTCAACACGAATGCCATGCCTTTCTATTGGGAGCGGCCGCTTGCCGCGTCAGGGCCTCAGCTCATGCAGGGGTTTCCAAATGCCGAACATGTACAAGCGTATCGAAGCACACTGATTTCGCACAGCCGGGAACACAGAGAATTCAGCCCAGAGCATATCTCCCTCCGTCGTCTGCCCGGTCCGCTAGGCACTCACATGGAGTGCCAAAGTGTTCCATACATAATGTCACAAGTACATCGAAAACTGTTATGTATGTCTGGATCGCAATACCTGTGTCGGGGATGCCTGCTGGCCTGCCGCAGTCGAAACATCGTAACCTTTCGTGTGTCGGTGCCTTACCTAACAGATGGCCCTTGCGGGAGAGACATCACAAGCGCCCACTGCAGTCGCCATGATGCGCGACGCAGATTCCCACCCCTCGTCCAGCACGCGCAGTTCGTCGACGACGGAGACTCACAGCTACAGCGGGACAGATGCCGCTATGCGGGCAAACTCTCGGGTAGGTATAGTCAACTTTGTTACGTGACATCCAACTGTGCAGTGAACCCTCGACACTGTGCACATATTTGCATCGCCAAGGGAATGGGTGGGCTTGGACCGTGTCCAACTTCCTGATGCCTCGCCGCCCTCTTGGCAAACGCTGCACTTGCAGGACCTGGGGGAGTCGGAGGGGTCGACGTACAGCACCACGGACCTGACACGGCCAGAGTACTCAACGGACGACTTCCGCATGTTCAACTTCAAGGTAAGGAAGCGGCTTAAACAGTTGGTCCCCTGCGACCTGGCAACCGTGAGTACCGTGGCACTCCAGCAGCAACACCCCAAATCATCATGGATGCATCCGACACCCGTGCGGTCGCGTGTGCACCTGCATTCCTCCCTACTCGTCGGGAGTCCGATTCCCGAAACCCTGACCCATGAGGTAACAAGCAGCTCCTGTGCTGTCGTGTTGCGAACAGCGGCAGCGTGCAGCAATGCACGCCCCACGTCTACAACCATGCCAGTATCGCCACCTTGCACCCCCGTGCGCACCTGTGTTCCCGCTCGCCCGGACCCGCCCACCCTTACCTGCCTGCCCGCCTGCCTGCACCCCGCAGGTGCTCCGCTGCTCCAAGCGCCACGCCCACGACTGGCGCGCCTGCCCCTTCGCGCACCCCACCGAGAACGCCCGCCGCCGCGACCCCCGCGAGTTCAAGTACTGCGCGCTGGCCTGCCCCGACTACAAGCAGGTACGGCACCATGCACATGCGTCTTGTCGGGGCGGTTGCATATGGCAACCCTTACTGGGTCAGTCAGCTGCTGTGCTCTAGGAGGGAGTCATCTGTTCCAGGTCATCCATGCACCCGTTGGCAGCGTTTGTTTCCTGCATGCCTCGTCTGCGCATCACCTCGCGTCCTCCACACCTCCTCAACCCACCTTTGTACCCCTGAACCGACTGAATCCGCTCCCCCCGCCGCCCTCCCGCCTGTCACCACCCCGCCTCCCAAGGGCTTCTGCATCCGCGGCGACGTGTGCCCCTACGCGCACGGCGTGTTCGAGTGCTGGCTGCACCCCTCGCGCTACCGCACGCAGCTGTGCAAGGACGGCGCCAACTGCCACCGCCCCGTGTGCTTCTTCGCACACAGCCTCAACGAGCTGCGCGCACCCACCTACACCTGGGTGCCCACGCCCGCTGACGTGGCCCGCACGCCAACCGTCGGACCCAACGGTACCGCCAACGCGCCGGCGGCGGCTGGCGGCGGCGGCGAGGCGGCGGACGGCGACGTCGTGTCCGGCGGCGGCGGCGGCGGGCTGCGGGGGCAGTCGGTGCCGCAGTCGGCGTCTGCTGGTCAGCTGTCGGCGCGTAGCGGCACGGGCGTGGTGTGCTCTCCGCAGAGCTCGGCAACGGAGGCAATGGTGGGTGAGGGGCCTGCGGCTTGGCGCATGGGCGGGTGATTTGGTTCCATGGGTGTTACTTACCGTACATGCATGTGTTGAAGCTGCCACGGAGGCCATGATGATTGGAACCTAGAGTGATGGTCGGTTGGTCCAGTCCTACCTACTCTTCTAGCGGTGCGTGCCATACATGCATAACCTGGCAACTGAACGCTTGGCGCCGTGCAGCACCAACCCTCTCAGCCGCAAGTGTACCTTGCACCCAGCAGCCCTTAGCTCTTGTTCCTTTTCCGACCCATGGTCTCTGGCTTTTACCTGGTCTGGCCCATGGTTTCTATCCCAATCGCAGCTGCTCAAGGGCATCAGTGCCGACAGCAGCGGCCTGTCCTCTGGCGCTTCCACAGCCGGCACCGGCAGCGGCACGGGAGCCACCACCCTCTGCAGCTCCCCACGCACCGTGGGCAGCCTCGCCCCAGGCCCGGGCAGCGGCAGTGGCAGCGGCAGCGGCAGCGCCGGTGATACCAACTGCTGCGGCAGCGGCGACAGCCGCCACGGCAGCGGCAGCCCCACGGGGTCCGTGTCGTCCAAGGACGGCACAAGCGGCTGCGAGCCGATCGCCATCCACCTGCCGTACGGCAACGGCACGCCAATGGGCAAGGACGGTGAGTCGTTGCGTAACATGCTGCGTCGTGGCCTCCCGTCCCAACTCACCAAGGTTGCAACAACTGCTGGGTCCGCTCGAGCGGCTGCTACCTGCATTTATTCGTGTTACGTATGCCGCCAGGTGCCTCTTTTGACGTTGACTATTGTGCGCTTGCCCACGCTCCATTCCTCGCAGCCGTCCTGGGCAAGGGCGGACACGGGCCCAACCTGACGCAGCCCAACCCTGCGGCGAGCATGCTCGGCTTCACGGCGCCGCGCATGAGCAACGCCTTCGCGCGCCGCCACGGCCTCAACCCCCGCGACAACCCCATGATCAACCTGCAGAAGATCGCGCTGCAGAGCCAGCAGCAGGCGGCTGTGGCCCTGGCGGCGCAGCAGCAGCAGCAGGTGCAGGTGCAGCAGCAGCAACAGGCGCAGGTGCAGCAGGTGTCAGGACGCCGGGTAAGTCGAGCGAGGTTTCTGTGAGTCGCCGTGTGTCGGTGGGTGGCAGGTTGCGCCGCATACACGTGTGTGCGGTTGCTCTCGCCCTGGCCCCAGCTGCCTCTGGTAACCTTACAAGTGTGCTGCGTTCCGCATGCGGTCTCCTGATACTGCCGCTGCGCCTAGCGCCGGCGGCGCTTTATCGATTACATGCTTGGGATGCCAACACAACAGTTGCTCACTGGGCCTCTGTGCTTCCATCCCCGTGACCCACATCCCTTAGGGTGCCCTGCTCAACGGCCTGCACGGCACTGGCGGCGGCGCCACCTCCATGATGGCCTTCGGAGCCGACGGCGCCCGCGGCGGCGGCGGCGGCGCCGCCAACGGCCTATCCGACGCCGTCCATCTGGCGGCGCTGCAGCAGTCGCAGAACGCCGCCGCCGCCATGACCCGCCTCAGCATGGCCAACGGCGGCGGCGGCACCTTCACGACGCCCGCTTTTGCCCTGACGGGTCTGCCGCAGTCCTCCCCCCACGCGCACGCGCACCATCACAGCCACCACCACGGCAACCACCACCACATGTCGCACCACCAGCAGCAGCTGATGATCGGCAACGCAGCCGGCGGCGGCGGCGGCGGCGTAACGGTCGCGGACCAGCAGGCTTTGCTGGCGGCGCAGCTGGCGGCTCTAAACATGCAGAGCCAGGCGGGCATGCACCATGCCCAGCGGCAGCAGCAGATGCAGCAGCAGCACCACCAGCACCAGCACCAGCAGCACGTGGTGGGTCTGGCGATGGGGGCCATGGGCGCGCTCAACGGAATTACCGCCGCGGTCGCCGGCATGGGCATCGGCGGCGGCGGTACGGCGATCTCAATCCCGTACGTGACGGCCGGCCAGCCCGTGCTGATGCACCACCAGGGCATGTACGGGGCCGTTCCGGGTGGGCTGTACGACCCGCAGCAGCAGCACCTGATTGCTGCGATGAGCGGAACGCAGGCGGAGGTCTGAGCCTGATGGGCGTCCTGATGATGAGACTCGGGGGTGCCCTTGCTGCGCGCTGTGCGTTGGCAACAAGGCGCCAAGCGCGCTGTAATGGTGGTGAAGGGAGGAACAGGAGGTGAGGGACAAGAAGACTTGGTTCGCACGTTGCTTGGCAGCCGGGTGGCTGCGTGAAGGGCCCAGCTGGGGCCTCGGCACGTGCGCGAGTACAGCCTGTTGTTGCCGTGGGGCGCTACAGGCTTGGATTCCGGCGCTAAGCTCATGGCATCATCTCGGAGCCTTTTGTTGCTTTTGTACCCCTTGGGCAGCAGTCAGGAGAGGATCATCGTTCGCCTTCCATCCTGGCGGCAGCTCACGTGGGATGCACTTCGTTGTGGGGTCTTGTGGGTGGGGCAACTTTGCGCCGCCGGTCCCCGTCCCACCTGTTTCGGGTGTCCCACGACGCGTATCGGCGGCCGGCTTTCTGCGATGGGTGGAGCTTTGATTGTGGGGCAATGGCATAAATGTGCGTTGAAGGGACGGTGGTGTGGCGGCCCGCATGCCGCCTTTGCCACGCCTTGAGCAGGAGACAGTGACGAAGCATTATATCCAAGTAGCTAAACCTATCGTACTTTCGTGCTAAGACCCGCTGCGGAGCTGAAGCAGTCACCCACACAGCCAAGTTGGTTGTTTGCTGGCTTGTGCCTGATGCTGTGTTGTGTTAGCGGCGGGTCACCTGGCGTCTTTTGTTATCGCTTTGTGGGCGGGGTTACGGCAACGGGCGGGCGTGGCATCAACCGGCATGTGCCGGGTCGGCTGCTTTGGCCTTGAGTGCAGATGCCGAACCCCATTGCATCCGCCCTGGCGCCCGTTTGCCCAGTGGTGTGTGCACATCCAATGTTGAGTTGCACCTGCTGGTGCGGTGCCTGGGCCCAAAGCTAGTTGGGCTATGCTGTGGGTCCCCGGGGGCACGTGTACTCTGGTCCAGCGCGGAAGGCTCGCTCTTGTGGCCCGCGTGTGGCGGGGCCGTGTCCCTGCGATGGTCGTTCGCCGATGCATGTATGTGACACTGTGGATCCTGCGATGGATGTGCGAACGGGACAGGGGAAAGGTGGCGATGGGTGCTATCCTCCTTCCTGCGCTGACGCCGTCACATGGTGGCTGCGTAAGGGCCTGGCGTATGGCACCGAATGGAGGCTGTGGCAACAGGCTAGAACACAATCCCTGTGTTCTACACATGGCTCCTGGTGGCGTGTGCCTTGGTTTTCTGGTGGGGTTTGCTGTAGCGCTAGTGTCCGCCGCAGTCCGCATGTCTTTCCAGTGGGGCTCCAAACATTTGCAAGCCCCGCTTTGAGTGGATGCGACGTTGGCAGTGATAGGACGTTTCGGTTTGGACTTGCTGTGTCCTGTATGTGCGGTGGCTTGCGGCTGGGTGAGAATCCGCCGGTGCGCAAACGGTTGCGCTGTGATGCTGCAAGTGAGCTGCAAGGGCGAAAAGATATATTTTGGGCGTGGCGCTTTGGAGCCACGGAAGTATGCTGGACAGGTATGTGTTGGTTTGATACAGTGCCGGTCATCTTTGTGCACGATGCGGCGCCGGTTTGTTGGTACGGGCTGGGCTTGACTGGCCGGACGCGTTGTCCTGCGGCAAGGGAGTACACGGCATGGACGCAGCAGCACGTTGGCAGAGTGTCACGACCATGGAGTAAGCGGCCCTTGTTGGGCGGTTCCTGGCTTGCATGTGGCTAGCTGGCGGGCAAGGGTATGCGCCCCTACGACCTGGCGAGACGTGGGGTGAGGGCCGGTGGAAGCAGGACGGTACAGGATGGGCGCGTAGTGACCATGCCACTGCTTCGTCGCACTTGCGGCTGTGTGGCACGTGTGTGCACGCCGGTCAGGGCGCCGTGGCGGGACGTGGATTCGTGTGCGAATGGTGCGTGGAGCGGCAACAGCGGGCGGGTCAAGGCCCCTTGGTCAAGGCCAGAGGGGCTATCAGAGCGGGGGAGCACTCGAGGGGAAGGCAGCGTGTTGTGAGGAGGGAAGAGGGCCGCGAGGCCGTAAGAGCTGCAGGCTGCTATGAGGGTTGTGCGATGGCATTAGTACGGCATGGTGGCTGCCGTACCGTACGGCACCGACACGTGCAGCACGTGGAAGCTGTGTTGTGAGAGTCTTGGCGTTGGCACCTGCCTTTTGCGTGCCCGGCCCAGCACGCTACCGTGCCCGGCCGCTTTCACTGCTTAGCGCATGCACTCGACGACACGCATGGGTAAAGAGCACGCGGGCATTAGGCCTGCTGCTCCTCCACGGCTGCTTTTTGACGGCGCGCATAACCGCACGCATCGACCCGCGTCGGGCCGCCCCACTGACGGCTGCTTCAGGCTTCCCGCCCCTATGGGCGGGCAGCGCGTTTTCGGTTTCATACAGCTTTGATAGGGCACCCTGTATTTCGTGCGTATGATCTTTAGTTAGCTTGATCTTTGCTTGCTGGCTGGCTGGCTTACTGAAGAGAGATGGGCTGAAACATCACAGGCTGCATGCGTCAAGGTCGGAGGATGGGTACCGCTTTCGGTACGCTGTGCGCTTCTAGATTGCCGAGGGGCCGGTCTTCCACCGTGCCCGGTGTACTTGATGATTACTTTGCGCCCTGCAGGTCTGGCTTTTGGGCAGTAATGCAGCGGCAGACCTGCGGTGTTGTGTGCCTACACGGCACGTGAGAGGGCGTCCCTCAGTGGCCATTGCAGTCGTATCTGTAGTATATATTTATTTGCTAGCTCCTGGCAGCTGGTGGGAAATGGGCTCCTGGCAGCTTGGTGGGAAATGGGTTCTTCACACCCTCGCGAGTATGGCATTGCCGACCTTGGGCGACGCCAGGAAGCAGTTGTGGCGTGTAGGGCGTGGTACGATGTGGTGTGCCGGCGGACCAACGTGCTGGGCAGCCTCGTTGGGTGCAGTCATTTGCACCTGATACCGCCCGGCATGGTGGGCACGCAGCGGCAAGCATCATTGGCCGGTGGCAGCTCAAGTACACACGAGTTTTGCCGAGGTGCGACAAAGCTGTTGCGCGCCTCATGCATGTTGCGTGTTCGTGTTCGTCTATCATGGACTGTACTTGCCAACCAACAAGCCGTGCCGCAGGGAAGCAACTTGATGGCTGTGCGTGAGGTGTCTGTTGATGGTTAACGGATGGTGGCCGGCAAGGCGTCTACGGCGGCGGGTGTTGGTCGTTGCTCACTGCCCGGGCTGCTTGGTGCAAGCCGTGCGTCGTATGCTCACATTGGGGCAGGGCGCGGCAGGACTCCGGCAAATCACGTTGCATCGCCCTTTCTATGCCTGTACTGCATTCCGCTATGGTGAATGGCTGCGTTTAGTGTACACGGTGACCCGTTTGCAAGTAGGCGAGGAGGCTAAAACGGGGGCTCATGCTTCTGGTTCTGCCCTGCGCTTGTGTTTGCGAACGTCTGCTGCATTTGCGGTGGTGCACCGTACGGGGCATGTGTGCTGTTGACGTCCGCGCTTGGTGTATGTGGTGTGGTGGCACCTGGCATCGCGGCACCGGCGCAGTTGTGGCCTGCGCTCGCATTGGGGCGGCACCTGCACGGGTTGCTGCATGCCACTGCTGGTCATCGTGACATGTGCCCCGGCCAGTCCTCTGTTTGCCGTCTTGCCTTGGATTCGATGCTGAGTCCGCGTGAGCAACGGCCCTGTCGGAATTTCGATTTCTGGCATGCGACGCCATGACAACCCGACACAGATACGTCATGGCAGCATGTGATAGCAGCACAAGTGTGCATCTTACTGTTTTGTTTGTTGGGGCTGTTCATCTTGTGAGCCCTGGTGAAGCAAGGCACGTGGTGGTAGCACAATTTGCACTATTGCAGCCACGGATGGCAACACGCCTTCACGGCTGTCGTGCCCGCACGGCGTGAGCGCACCACGTGTAGTATCGGGTTGCCCTAATTCCAACTTTGTTGTCCACTGTTTCACGGTGAAGCGGGGTGGCAACAGCAGCATCGTACTGTCTTTACTGTCGTACCCTTCACATGGAGTCAAAGGTTTGAGGTTACAACAACAAGTGTAGCATGGAAGTACCGGTAGTGTTTTGGCGCATATGCGGAGTGCAACCAGTCAGTCAGTCCCGGAGCAGGTGTGAGCAGCAGGTCCCAACTGTAACATAATAACAGCAAGGCTTCCTCGGTGCCCTAGCAAAGGAGGCTCAGCACTCAGCAGCAACCTGTACCAGTCAGCCAGTCAGTGTTACACGGCGAGAGTTCTCCCCTCCGCAAGTGCAACGACCCGTGTACGAGCCGGGGGCTCAAGGGCCATCAGTCTTCATGCAAGAAGCTTGATTTGTCCTGGACCGAAAAATACAACACCTAAGATTCGCCTGCCGCCTGCCGCACATCCCCCTAAGATTGAGTTGAAACACCAGCCGCCTGCCAGTCAGTCAGTGTTACCGTACACGGCGAGGGTTCTTGACCCTCCGCAAATGTAACGACCCATGTACGAGCCGGAGGCTCAAGGGTCTCCATGCGTAGAACCAAGAACGTTTTGTCTTTTCGACCAAATCTGCGATAGCAAACCTGCTAGCTTCACTTGATCACCTTGCCGCCTGCCGCTCAACCCCCTTGATAAGCGTAACACCTGCCACCTGCTGCCGCTCAATCCCCTGAAACCCCCCTGAAACCTGTACCAGTCAATCAGTGTTACACGGCGAGGGTTTTTCCCCTCCGCAACGACCCATGTACGAGCGAGGGTTTTCAGTCAACCTAGGACTGGACCACGCAGCGGAAAGCTTCACATGGACCAAATGTGTAAATCAGGGGAGATCGCAGAGTTCACAGGAGGGCCAGGGTGTAGGCATGCAAATCCATGTACACCTAAGACCTTAGGGGCAGGACATCCCTTCCCCTTTGGGGGCCGTACATGATGCAACGACGCCCCAAAAGGCGCCGAACTAGGTCACTGGAAGGGCCACATGGCAATACGTAGGCCATGAGTCCCAATGAGCTTCTTTTCTCCCAGGCGAGGTGATACCACAACCCCCAACAACCAATACACCTACGGTAACCGTCAGGCTCCGTGACAAACGCCGCCGCCGGCTCCCCCACCCGAGACCAAGCACCGCTGCTACAGCACAGCAGCACCAGGGCGAGATGCCGCCAGTGTACCCGCAGCCGTACCAGGATCAAGGGCCGCAGCCATATCCGCAGCAGCCCCAGCGTCCCTGGTACGGCTGCGGGTACGCTGGCGGCATCTCGCCCTGGTGCTGCTGTGCTGTAGCAGCGGTGCTTGGTCTTGGGGCGGGGGAGCCGGCAGCGGCGTTGTCAAAGAGCCTGAGGGTAACCGGTAGGTGAATTATCACAGGGTGGGGTGCCGGCTCCGTTGGATTTGGTCGGAAACGGTGACTGTAACTGGAGTAACGGTCCGGCCTCGGGCGACCCACGGGTCTGAGGCGCGGTCCACTATCTTCGCCTTCACTGCTTAAATTGCATAAGCGCACTCGCTATTCCCTGTCGCATTTACTTGATGCGTAGTGCTGACGGCTGTTTCCGACATGCTCTTGGCTGGTGTGCGACACGTGTGTCATCAGTGGTCGCAGTGCCCGTTGCTTCCTTCCGGCAACCTTGCACGAGCTCCGGTACCCTACTTCCCGCTCCGCCTCTCCTGCCTACCGTGAGAACCCTGGCCCTCCCACAGGAACTTAGGGAAGTCGTCCAAGCCGGCATCGGCGTGCGCCAACTCGAAGGCGAGGAGGGCCGCCGTGTCCGAGTCATGCGCGGCGCCCGCAGCAGCGGCTCCAGCCCTAGCCTTCTTGTGCGGTTGCAGGCTGCTCCCGTTTCCGGCTTCCATGTGCATCCTCTTCAGGGCGGCCCTAACGTCGGGGTGCCGCACCCCTGCCGCAGGTAGTGGTCATGCTTGGGGGCGTGCACAACCCGCACCCTGCCGTCTGCTACGTATTAAGCTCAGGCAGATTTGCAGTAGCTGCGAGTGCCTCCGGTGGGGCTGTGGGTTCCGGGGCGTCAGGGAGGGGAAAAAAAGGCGCTTCCGGTGCCCAGCGTTCCCTTTACCGATTAGCCCCATCCTCTTGCTCAACCTCGTACTCCTTTTTCATACCGCTACAGTCAGCCAGTCAATGCTACACAGTTTGTGACTGAGGGTCTGGTAGTCGGTCACCCTCCGCAAGGTCCTGGTTGCCACCGCATATATTACTTGAGCTACAATTTTCATCGGGCCAATCATAACAATGCAATATCTATATGTGTATACATATTGTACAAGTGTGCAATTAATCAAGCTGTTGTGTAGTCAGCTCAACTAGTAAGGCTCCCAGGTCTCCCCAGGTCAGGGGCCTCCCTTGCTCCCGGTATATAGCCCGAAAAGTGCCAATCTTCGGACACTTTGTGTTTGGGGGCAAGCGGAGTATCCAGGACGCGTTCCTTTGCCTGAGCGCTTGCTAATTAACTTGTTGTTATGTATATAAGTATTGTATGTCAGCGGTTTGTCGTGGCACGGCGTGCCGAGGCAAGTCTGCCCTCGCGCTTTCTCCCGGTCTGCAGCGTCCGGCGCCCCAACTTCGGACACGCGAAATAACTGAAGTTTACGGCTCGGTAAAGCCGTCTACTCGACCTCCAGCTCAGCAGGGCTTATAGTTTCCCCTCATATTGCAGTATTGCATTGGTCTGAAGTGCTCCGCTCCCCTCTAGACCCGTTGCCATCGACATGTCGACATGTCAAGCACCACTCCGTTCGCAGTAGGCATGCAGAACTGCGCCAGGCAGGGCCAATCCGTCCATTTCAACATACTACCGTCTTTTACTGTCATGTAGCTCAAAAGTTCACGCGCCCGCTGCACGCCGCACACCGCACGACACCACACGCCCTGGGTCCCCAACGTGGGTCCCCCACCCCCGCACACGTTCGTTGGTAGCCATTGCGCGCAAGGCCTTTCTGTAGGTACTTTAGGTCATACAAAGGCCAAATGGCTGCACGGGAGGCAGCGGGAGCTCCCATTGTGCGTCCGAGGGCCCATAACGTGAAGTGTCCGAAAGGCCCCGCGCCCTGAAACGTCCCGTGGGGCCGTTTGAGCGCGCCAGTGCGGTCGCTGGAGCAGTGTAATAGCTTTAATATTCTAACATATAAGTATGATTGATATTTTATGCGGTATCATGGCCTCAACCGCATGCCGCAGTCTGCACGGCGGATTGTCCGAAGTTGGGCAACCCCCCGAATTGGGCACTTTTCGGGCTATACCTGGCCTACGCGTTGGCTTCGGAGCCAGTTGCCCTCCACTCGCTAACTATACAGAACTATATAACTATTAGATGAAAGTTTGCTTTATATGTAGTTCTTTGTCACGTCGCCATCCTCATGCTTTTTCAGCCCCGCGGACCTTTCCCGGTACATGGACAC
>VFQN01005438.1_pt1 | contig 15614 bp, 18 predicted proteins | sample 3512371 | NCBI WGS metagenome assembly VFQN01 (sample SAMN10412370, study PRJNA504923) | tailings metagenome | isolation source: Replicate 2 from Balatoc abandoned mine | place: Philippines: Itogon, Benguet | collected 2017-08-28
AAGTTCGACACCTCCGGAGACGGGCTGTTCGGCGAAGGCGACAACGGGGTGACCATCCAGGAGATCACGGTCGGCGGCGAGACGAAGGCATCCCTGGTCTTCGACGTCGCAGTGCTGCCGCAGCTAATCGCCACCGGCAGGATCACTCTATTGGGGGTTACCCAGCTCACCCCGGAGGACATTTTGTCGTGACCCGACGAACCGCCCATCCCGTCGTCTATCTGGCGCCGATCGGCCGCTTGTACTCACAAAGATGTAGCTCCTCCTGCGCCTCCAGAGAACACACTATCTCCCCTCTTCCTACCTTCCATATATCGTCGGAAATTGCTTTCCATTAAGAACATATAAGAAAGACTATAAGTATATTTATAAGATACTTTATAAGTAGAATCTATATGCGGTGGCAATTATACCTTATTAATCAATGGTTTAAGGGTGGTTTCACTACCGGACTATGCGTGCCGTCCTACCGGACTATGCGTATCTATCCTACCGGACTATGCGTGGAGAAATGCCCCGTCCTACCGGACTATGCGCGCCGCCCTACCGGACTATGCGTATCATCCTCCTTAACCGATTGAGGCTCAAAGAAACTGGGAGCGCACCTAGCTACCAGACTATGCGTAACTTCAAACACATACGCATAGTTCGGTAGGCAAGGCAGTACGTGCTACTCTACTATACGCACCTAACCCGTTGCGTTGGTTGAGGATTTTACGCCTTTACGGTCAGCTTACGTTTCGGTGGAACGAAGAGATCCTCAGGGTTTGCGGGAAAAAGACGGATGCCTTCCTCGCCAAGTTTCGCCGGCAGTTTGGGAAACACTTCGGCGATCGCCGCGAAGTCGGCCTTGAAGGATTGCTTGAACTTAAATCCCTGGGCCACGTTGGAGCCGAACTGCTCGCGGAGCAGCTCCCAGGTGATCAGATAGGGCCGCTTCACCGTCTTGAGGCGATAAGCCAGCCAGAGAATAATATCGATCTGGCGGGCGGAATTGGCGAAGGTGCGCAGCGCCCGGATATCTACCGGCAGCGCGTGGCGCTTGAGCGACGTGAAGAATTTCTCGGCGAGCACCAGGCGGCTCGGCCAGAGGACCCGCTGGTCCGATTCTTTGGGGAACCAGATGCTGAATTCCTCGATCGGCTTGGCGTCGATCGTGTGGCCGACCTCCCCGTCCCATAGCCCGATGGTCATATGCGCTGCGGCCAATCGGTTGATCTGCTCTTTGAAGAGCGGGATCGTCCCGTTCTTGCCCCCCGTCACTGGGAAGCCCAACTCGCGGATGAATGCCGACATGCTGTCGCCGACCGGGATCACGTTGCTGCCGCTTCGGAGCGCCTCGGTGCAGATATGCAGCATCATCAGCCGCGCCTTAGGCCCATAGGGCAGACCTGGCTTGACCATCTGCCCGCTCTCGGGATCCTGCAGGCGCCCTGCCGTTACGACGAGGCTATTTCGCCCGTAGCGCTGGATATATTCGTATTCCCCATCCTCCGGCCGCCGGTACGGCAGGCCACACATCGCGAGCACACTGTGGATGTGGTAGCGGTCCGCATCCTTAAGCATATCGGACTGGATCGTCTCGCGCGCCATGTCACGGCGGCGCTGGACCGGGGTCATTTGGTTGCGGGTTTGACGCTTGCGCTGCTTGGCCAGCACCATGTCGCGCATGACTGACGCCCCGGGGCCATGCTTGTACTTATCGAACTCGGCACGGAGATCGTCGTCGAGGAACTCGATCAGGTTGGCGTCATCCGACACGGCGTCTTCCCTGTCCCTTCAGATGCGCCTTGAAGAGATCGAAGCTCTCCATCATGAGCTGTTGCATCGTCAGCCCGTTCTGCAGGGCGAAGAGCTTATATTCACGATGAAAATCTGGAGTGGCGTGCACGGTGATGTGCGACCATTTCCGGGTCTTCTTCCCGTCCGCTCGGCTTGCTGCGGGTGCGTTTTCGGCCGGACTGCTGGCTGGGGTATCGCTCATGACCAGACCATACAGTTTTACTGCATGCAGTAAAGAACCTTGCTTTATGTGTGCTTTCAGTGCCACCACCTGGTGGTGGTTTGTCGTCTAGATGCCGCAGCGTTCCGGGGAATGAGGCCCGGACGGTTCTTTGGAACGTTTGAAGTTGCTATGTGGCTAACATGCTTTCAGTCTGGAAGAGAGGTATGCAAGCCTCAAATGTGGCCAGCATGCCGGTCAGAGGTAATGACGGCAAGATAGCAACATTTAATGCCAGGTTGCCGACATGCTAGACAGACTGAGAGGTCAGGCTGCTAGCCACGCATCACGAACAGGAGGAGATATGATAGGCGTTCTCACGCTCGCGACATCCAAAGGGGGAGCCGGGAAATCCACCCTTGCCCGCAGTCTGGCGGCCCACTGGCTGCTGGTTGGCCATAAGCCCGCACTTGTGGATGCTGACCCGCAGCGCAGCATTGCCAACCGTCACGATCCCGACGGCAAGCTAGGTTCGATCCCACTCGTTGCTGAGCCTGAGGAGCGCGTCACCGAGGTGATCGAGGAGCTACGCGGCAAGCGCGCGCCTGTGGTCGTCGATACCGCCGGCTTCCGCAACCGCACCCCGATCTGCGCCCTCGTCGCCAGCGACCTTGCCATCATCCCACTGAAACCCTCGGCCGAGGATGTGGATGCGGCGATCGCGACCTACGAGCTGATCCAGGAGATCAACGAGACGCCGGAGCGTATCGGGAACCCGATCCATGTCTTCATGGTGCTGACGATGACGATGCATGGGACGGTGATTTCACGGCATGTGCGCGCGCAGTTGGAGAGTGGCGGATATCCTGTCTTGAGGGCGGAGATGAGTAACCGTGTCTCCTATCCCGAAACTGGCATCGACGGCCTGACGCCAAACGTCATCGATCCTGAGGGCGCAGCGGCCCGTGATGTCGCCGCCATTGCCAATGAGCTTGTGAAGCTATGGAAGAAACCAAACCTGTCGAAAGGCAAGAAGGCCGCAGCATGAGCAGCAAACAACTCAGCAGCCTGATGCGAAAAGCCCCTCCGGCCACTGTGTCTGAAACTGCCGCTGTGGCAGAGCCAGAGTCGCGTCCCGTCATCGTGGAACAGGGCGCTCCCCCTGCCCCGCCTGCTCCGAAAGCAGCAGCGCTCGATCCGGACGTCCCGACCCAGATCAAGATTCCGCAGAGCGTCCGCCGTCAGCTCGACCATATGAGCATCGATAAGGGCGAAGATTTGCGTGTCCTGGTGCTGCGAGCACTCCGCAGCATCGGCGTCACCGTTCCCGATGAGTACCTGAAAAGCCGTCGCGGCAAACGCTCCTGAGCTGCAACACGCTATGCGGCGAGCATGCTGTGTGGCTAGTATGCTAGCCCATAAGCTACATTAAAGGGCGGCCACATAGGCGACAAGCATGCTTGGCAGCTGGCTAGCAACCAAGCATGCTGTCATGCTGTCATAAGATGTTGCGGAGTATATTGCATGCTATAATAGCCACATTTTAATGGCATGCATATGAAATGCCCCCCATTGTCCTTTGGGTGCTGCGTATGTTGTCAGCAACATTTGAAGCGATCATGCTAGAATGAGGGTATGCAATGTCGCTAGAATGCCCGCATCATTGAATGATGGAAGCCAGCCCGTCGAACGCGACTTGTGCGACTCCAGCCAGATTGTCCGCCGTTGGAAAGCGGCCGGCCTTTCATCGGCGGGCTTTTCCTCAACTCGGCCGCCTGCACCTTTCTAAGAACATACGTCCGTTGCGGGGCAGGTGAGGGCATGTCTCTCGCACGCTCAGCCGCCGCGAACTGGAGGAGCGCCTGGACGCTTTCTCCGCCGCAGCGGAGCTGCCGCCGGCCCCTGCCGCGCCTAGCCGGCGCTGCTCACACGTGTCGACTCATCCCGCCGTAGACCCGGAGGGACTGCCCGATGACGTAGCCGACACCCACCGAAGCGAGGAAGCTAATCATCGCCGAGATCTTCCCGGTCGGGCCATAGCGTCCATCGGGACGCAGTCGTGGAACTCCTGTTCTTCCGACAGGTTGTCGACAAAGCCCGGCAGCACGTTGTTCATGCGGATGTTGTCGGCCGCGTACCTGTCCGCCAACAACCCGGCCACATCGCGTCTGTGGCACTCGGCCGCGCAGGGCAGGGACACGGCAGTAAAGGGTGGAGACGCTCAAGCCGAGCTTCTCGGCGGCTTCGCGCGACGAGATCTGCCAGGGCTGCCTGGATGTCGTCCGGCTTCAACTTCCATGGGCGACCGCCCTTGCGGCCACAGGCGAGGGCGGCCTTCAGCCCGGCGTTGGTCCGCTCGCGGATGATCGAGCGCTCGAAGTGGACCAAGCCCCCGAAGATGTGGAAGAACAGTTCGCCCGCTCCCGTCGTGGTGTGGATCGCCTCGGTCAGCGAGCGCAAGCCGATGCCGCGCACCTGCAGTTGGTCGGTGACCTCGATCAGCTGCTTCATCAAGCGGGCCAAGCGGTCGAGCTTCCAGACCACCAGGGTGTCACCGGTGCACAGGTAGTCGAGTGCTGCCTGCAGCTGCGGCCGGCCCTACCTGGCACCCGACGCTTTCTCCTCGAACAGCCTAATGCCGCTGGCGGCCTTCAGGACGTCCAGCTGGAGCCCTGGCTTCTGGTCGAGGAGGGAGACTCGGAATAGACGATGAGGGGAGGGTGTGTTCCCATTTACCGAGAATCTGCACATGAAAATGTAGATTGAAGGAAGGACTTACGGGGACGCGGCGAGGCCGAGAACACAGCAGCGTCCGATGGCCTGCCATCGTGTTCCCGCAAACGGTCGGTCAATTCTGTTTACGCCTTTGCCTTCACGCCCTCCAGCCATTCCTGCAGCTTCGACCAGCGCCGCCTGGCGCTGCCCTGCCGAACCGCAATGCCCAGTGCCCGCCGCTGCCCCACCAGCACCACCAGCTGCTTGCCGCGGGTGATGCCGGTATAGAGCAGGTTTTTCGCCAGCATCGGGTAGTGCTGGGTGCTGAGCGGGATCACCACCGCCGGGTATTCGGAGCCCTGGCTTTTATGGATGGTGGTGGCATAGGCCAGCACCAGCTCGTCCAGCTCGGCAAAGCCGTAAACGACCGCGCGGCCCTCGAAGCTGACGGTGAGCTCGCCGTCTTCAGTGTCGATGCCCGTTACCATGCCGAGATCGCCGTTGTAGACCTCGCGCTCATAGTCGTTGGCGACCTGCATGACCTTGTCGCCGATGCCATAGGTCCAGCCAAAACGCTCCACCTTGAGCTCGCCCGGCGGGTTCAGCGCTCTCTGCAGCTCGATGTTGAGCGAACGTGCGCCCAAGCCACCGCGGTTCATCGGGCACAGCACCTGGATGTCGCGGATCGGATCGAAGCCAAAGCGCGTCGGGATGCGGCTCCCCACCACCGCCAGGAGCTTGCGCACGCCTTCCTCCGGATCGGCGGCATCGACGAAGAAGAAGTCGGAGCCTTTTCTAGGTGTCAGGTCTGGCATCTGGCCGGCGTTGATGCGATGCGCGTTGACGATGACCTGGCTCTTGGCTGCCTGACGGAACACTTCCGTCAACCGCACCACCGGGATGGTGCCAGCGCCAATGATGTCGGCCAGCACCTGGCCTGGGCCCACCGAGGGCAGCTGATCCACGTCGCCCACCAGCAGCAGGGCTGCCTTGTCCGGAATTGCCTTGAGCAAGGCGTGCAGGAGCGGAACGTCCACCATCGAGGCCTCGTCCACCACCAGCAGGGCCAAGGGCAGGGGGTTCTCCTCGCCGCGCTTGAAGCCGCCGGTCGCAGGCTCGGTCTCCAGCAGCCGATGGATCGTCCGCGCCTCCAGGCCGGTGCTCTCGGCAAGACGCTTGGCGGCCCGGCCGGTGGGGGCGCATAGGCTGACCTCCACCCCCTTGGCGCACAGCACCTGCAAAATGGCGTTCACCAGCGTGGTCTTGCCCACGCCAGGCCCACCAGTGATCACCAGCACCTTGGAGCGCAGCGCCAACCGCAGGGCCTCGTGCTGGCTGGCTGCCAGTGCCAGACCGGTCTTGCCCTCGACCCAGGGAATGGCTTTGTTGGCATCGATCTCCGGCCAGGGCAGGGCACCCCTTAAGAGGGCGTGCAGCCGCTCGGCGATCGCCTGCTCGGCCCGATACAGGCCGGCCAGAAAGACGCAAGGCTGGTCTTCCAAGGTGTCGGCCATGACCGCGCCGGCTTGCAGCTCCAACTCCAGCGCTGTCTGGACCAGGACGGCATCGACCTCCAGCAGTTCACTCGCGAGCACGGTCAACTCGGCCACCGGCAAGCCGCAATGGCCAGCACCGGTCGCCTCGGCGAGCGCGAAGGAGATGCCGGCCTGCACCCGGATCATGGCGGTGGGTGCGATGCCGAGCTTCTGCGCCAGGATGTCCGCGGTCCGAAAGCCGATGCCGCGGATGTCGCGCGCCAGCCGGTAGGGGTTCTCGGTGATCACCTGCACGGCTTGCGCGCCGTAGGTCTTGTAGATCCGCACCGCCCGCGAGGTGCCGACCCCATGAGTGTGCAGGAACAGCATGATGTCGCGGATCACCTTCTGCTCGGCCCAGCCGGCGACGATGCGCGCAGCACGCTTGGGGCCGATGCCGGCAACCTCGCGCAGCCGGGCGGGCGCGGCCTCGATCAGGTCGAAGACGGCTGATCCGAAGGCCCCCACCAGCTTCTTGGCATAGACCGGGCCGATGCCACGGATCATGCCGGAGCCCAGATACTTCTCGATGCCCTCGACCGTGGTGGGCTGGGTGGCTTTCAGGAAGCTGGCCCTGAACTGCAGGCCGTGGCTGCGGTCGTTGATCCAGCTGCCGGAGAGCTGCACCCATTCGCCGGCTGAGATCGACGCCGCATGGCCGACCACGGTGACCAGATCACGCTGCCCGCGCACCTTGACCCGGAGCACGCAAAAGCCGCTCTCGGGGTTGTGGTAGGTGACCCGCTCCACCAGCCCGGCCAGGGCCTCGGTCGGGGCCGCCGGGGCAGCGTCAGCCATGGCCTCTAGGTCCGTGGAGGGAACGCTCAGGTCAGGGCAGGTCGTCATGGCATAAGCTTGGCGCGGGGGTGGAATGACGGCCACCAAGGGACAGCAGGGGAGGGTGAAGAGGAAAATAGCCTGGAGAGCTTCAGCCACATCGACAATGAGGTGGTGCCACGGCGACAGCCAGATTGGCAGCTCAGATGCTTGTCTCTGGTTAGTAAAGTGCCCCCGTTTCGACCAGACACCGGCGTTAGCCGGAGAGCGTTCGGCAAGCAGGTGCTAGAGGCTCCATGGGAGTTAATCCAATAGCCTCTTGGCATAACAAGAGGCCGATGCCATTCTACCCCATCATGCTCAACTTGTTTGCCCGCACGATCCTCCCGCTGCTGCTCGTCACCATTCTGGTTGCGGGGGTCACGATGTCCGTGGCCAAGGCCGGCGACGTGACCTGCACGATGGACATGGCCACTGCAATGGCTGCTCCGGGGCAGGATGACGGGGATTGCGGTAAAGACGGCGGCATGAAGCCGATGGCCTGTGCCGTACCTTGCACGATTCTTGCATCTGCGGTGCTGCCGCAGACGGTGGTGCCGATGCGGCAGCACCAAGCTTTGGCCCCGGCGTCGCACGCGCAACCATTCCTGGTCGGCAGGCTGATCTCGCCCGACCCCCATCCGCCCAGATCCTCCATTTCCGGCTGACGCAGCCTCGGTCGCCGTGCGGCCGATGTCCTGTGTCCGAACGCGCTTGAAGTCCAACGGCTCCGGGCAGCGTTCTTGCGTCGACCGTTGGCTGATGACCTCTGTCATCTGCCGCAATCGCGGTATCGTCGAAGGTGGCAATAAGTTGAGCGTGATCACTTCCCGCAGGGCGTTCGTCCTTGCAGGGGCAGGGCTCGTAGCGACCGCAAGGATGGCTCCTTGGCCGGTGCAGGCGACGAATCGGTACGATCACCGGATCGTGGCAGCGCCCGGGCGGGCCAGCCTGAATGGTGGCCCTACTCCGACCACCGATGTCTGGGCCTACGATGGCCAAGTGCCGGGTCCGATGCTTCGGGTGCGCCAGGACACGCCGGTGCGCATCGCCGTGGAGAATCGGCTCGACCAGGACACGACCGTCCATTGGCACGGTATCAGGCTGCCGTTTGCCATGGATGGCGTGCCGGGCCTGACCCAGCCGCCGATCAAGCCGGGTGAACGCTTCATCTATGAGTTCACCCCGCCCGATGCCGGTACGTTCTGGTACCACCCGCACGCCAACAGCCTGCAGCAGATCGGCCGGGGGCTTGCCGGCGCGTTGATCGTCGAGGAAGCCGAGCCTGTGGCCGTCGATCGCGATATCCTATGGATGCTCGCGGATTGGCGGCTCAATCCCGAAGGGCAGATCGCTTCCGGTTTCGGCAACGCCATGGAAGCGGTGATGTCCGGCCGTGTCGGGAACACCGTGACGATCAACGGTACGGTGTCTGCCGATCAGCCGGTACGTGCCGGTGAACGAATCCGCTTGCGCCTCATCAATGGCGGGCTCGCGCGCATCATGGCCTTGCACTTCGAAAATCATCGCCCGGTCGTCGTGGCGGTTGACGGCCAGCCATGCGAACCTTTCGAGCCGGAAGGAGGGCGACTGCTCCTCGGCCCGGCCATGCGCATCGACGTCATGCTCGACATGCAGGGCGAACCCGGCCGGCGCTATCCGGTCATCGACGACTTCTACGACGGTCTCGCCTATCCGCTCACCCACCTGACCTATGGCCGGCAACTGCCGCTGCGTAGCGCTCCGCTCGACGCGCCGATGGCGCTTGCCATCAACCCGTTGCCGATGCCCGACCTGGCCGGGGCCGAGCGCCATGAGCTCACGCTCCAGGGCGGCATGGCGGGCGGCGGGCCACTGGCGGGCGTAGGCGGCATGCAAGCCATGCACGGCGCCGCCGCCTGGGCGATCAACGGCATGTCCATGATCGGCGATGGACATGGCGGAATGGCGCCGCTCCTGACCCTCCAGTGCGGCCGAAGCTATGTGCTGACGCTGCGCAACGAGACCGCCTGGTGGCATCCGATGCATCTGCATGGCCACAGCTTTCTGGTGCTCAGCCGGAACGGTTCTCCGGTTCCGCACCGCCAGTGGGGCGACACGGTCATGTTGGCGCCGAAGGACCGGGTCGAGGTCGCTTTCGTTGCCGACAATCCGGGCGACTGGATGCTGCATTGCCATGTCACCGACCATCAGATGGCCGGCCTGATGACCATCCTCCGGATCGCCTGACCCATGACTTCAAGCAAGGAGACGATCATGAATCGAATCATTCGCCTCGGCGCCATCGTCACGCTGCTGGCACTGCCGATGCAGGCCATGGCCCAACAGACCCTGGCGGTCCTCTACAAGAACCCGCAATGCGGATGCTGCGAGGGCTATGCGGACTATCTGCGCCAGAATGGCTTCGTGGTCGACGTCAAGCCCACCAACGACTTGGCCGAGATCAGCCGCAAGGCCGGGGTGCCCGAGCAGTTCGAGGGCTGCCACACGACCTTCATCGACGGCTATGTGGTCGAGGGCCATGTGCCGGTGAACCTGGTGCGCAAGCTGCTTTCCGAGCGTCCTGACATCGCCGGCATCACCTTGCCCGGCATGCCGATGGGCTCGCCCGGCATGGCAGGCGCCAAGGAAGAGCCGTTCACGATCTATGCCGTCGGCAAGGATGGCGGGACGCCTGCGGTCTACGCCACGGAATGATCGCTCGCAGGGCATCGGAGGATGTTGCAGCCATGACCGTAGATCTGGCGACACCCGCGGGAAGCGTCCGTGAAGATCCCGGGCCGGTTCGTGGGGCGGCCCGGCGTCGCCTGCTCTTCGCCCTGCCGGCTACAGGCCTTGCTGGTATCGCCGTCGTCCTCGCGCGCGGCCTCGGTCGGGATCCATCCCAGCTTCCGTCGACGCTGATCGGCAGGCCGGTGCCGACGTTCGCCCTGCCGCCAGTGCAGGGGCGCAGCCTTGGCCTGGCCGGCACCGACCTGAAGGGCAAGGTGTCGCTCGTCAACGTCTTCGCCTCCTGGTGTGTGGCCTGCCGGGCCGAGCATCCCTTGTTCATGGAGCTGGCGGGGAGCAACGCCGTGCCGATCCACGGCCTCAACTACAAGGATGCCCCCGAGAACGCAGCACGCTGGCTGGACTCGCTGGGCGACCCCTACATGCGCACCGGCGCCGACTGGGACGGCCGGGTCGCGATCGATTGGGGGGTCTATGGGGTGCCCGAGACCTTCGTCGTCGGTCCGAATGGCCGGATTGCCTACAAGCATGTCGGTGCAGTCGCGCGGCAGGTCCTCGACGAGACGATCCTGCCGCTGGTCCGACAGCTGCGGGGAGAGCCATCATGGAGCGGCTGATTTTCGCAGCGGTGGCGGCTGTGCTCGCCTTGAGTGAGCCTTCCTGGGCGATCGAGGCGCCAGGAAACTTCGGGCTTGTCGACGCACCGAAAGCTCTACCGGAGGTTTCTTTCGAGGACGCGGACGGCCAGCGGCACCTCCTCGCTGACTTCGAGGGCAAGGTCGTGCTGCTCAATCTCTGGGCGACCTGGTGCGTGCCCTGCCGGGCCGAGATGCCGACCCTGGACCGGTTGCAGGCCAGGCTCAGCGGCGATGCATTCCAGGTCGTTCCCCTCTCGATCGACCGCAAGGGACCGGAGACGGTGCAGGCCTTCTACGCTGAGATCGAGATCGAGCAGCTCGACCTCTGGATCGACCCATCGGGCCAGGCCGCCCGCACCCTTGGCGCTGTGGGGCTGCCGACCACCATCCTGATCGACCGCCAGGGTCGCGAGCTCGGCCGGCTGATCGGCCCGGCGGAATGGGATAGCCCGGACATGGTGGCCTTCTTCGAGCAGATCATCGCGCAGCCGGACGATGCTTCGGACAAGGTGCCGGCAACGGAGGATTGAGCATGACGATTCAAAGCTCGATACGATCCACCCCGGCCTCATCGATGCCGGGGCTCATCGCCGGTGCCCGCCGCTATCTCGGCCGGCGCGGCGGACTGGCGCTTGCCGGCGTCGGCGTGGTTCTGGGCTTGGCGCTCAACTGGAGCTGGCTGGTCGCGGCAGGGGTGGCGCCCGTTCTTCTGGGCCTACTTCCATGTGCTGCGATGTGCGGACTCGGTCTTTGCATGAAGAAGAGCGGTAGTTGCACGACCTCCGCAGCCGGCCAGGCTGCGAACGAACCGGACGGCCCGGGCGGCAACGGCCCTGTCGGTGGCCATGGCGCCTAGCGGTTCTGGTGGCCACGGCGCAGGCCGCCTGCCACCGGCGCGGCCAATCGGCGATCATTCACGTTCGAATGGAGAAGCCAACGCAGACGATCGAGCACTCGAAACAACCTTCTATCCATCGACCAAGGAAGACCACTGATGCGTAGTTCCATAAAGCTCCTGGCTGTCGTCACGCTCGTCGTCGGCCTCGCCGGGACCACCGCTCTTCAGGCCCAGGACGCGCCGAAGTCCGGGGACACGTCCGGCGCCACGACGGGGTCGGGAATGATGGGCCAAGGCGGCATGATGAACATGATGAGCCAGATGAGCCAGATGATGGCGAACTGCAACAACATGATGCAGGCAATGAACAAGGAGGGTGCGGAAGGCCAGTCGGGCATGCCGATGAAGCCGAACATGCAGCAGCCCGAGAAGCAGGGCTGACCACAGGCGTCCGGCGCCGCCCGTCGCCTCCCCGAGGCGACGGGCGGCCTCGCCGATCTTCAGGTGACCGCCATGCCGATCCTACGACGCGCCTCGGTGGCGCTCGCTCTCGTGGTGACGCTAGCCTCCCCGAGCTTTGCTCATTCGCTGAAGGAAGTGGAGCAGCAGCTCCATGACAAGGAGCTGTATTTTCAGCCGGTTGACAGCCAGGCGCCGGACTTCACGCTGCAGAATGCAGACGGTCGGATCGTTCGTCTGTCGGACTTGCGCGGCAAGGTTATCGTCCTGAACTTCATCTACACGAACTGCCCGGACGTGTGCCCGCTGCAGGCCGAGAAGATCGCAGAGATCCAGGCGATGATTAATCCGACGCCGATGAAGGAGCAGGTGGCGTTCGTGAGCGTGACGACCGATCCGGAACGGGACCAGGGTCAGATCTTGCGGGACTATGAGCCCGCCCATGGGCTCGACCCAGCGAACTGGACCTTCCTGACCGCTGCGCCGGATCAGCCCGAGGACACCACCCGCGTACTCGCGCAAGCCTATGGCCTCGAGTTCACCCCCTCGGGCCAAGGGCTTCAGATGCATGGTGCGGTCACGCACGTCATCGACCAGGATGGCCAACTGCGCGCCCGGTTCCACGGCCTGGACTTCCAACCGGTGAATTTCGTCGTCTACGTCAATGCTCTGGTGAACCGGGCGCAGGCGGATCACCCGCACGGTTCACCTGGTCTGTGGGACAAGATAAAGAAGCTGTTCTGAAGATGCCGACGATAAGCGTGGAGCTCGCTCGCTCGCACGCGGCTCGATCACAGACAGCCGCAGGCATGATTTGACGATGGAGAGGATGGATCCGTGATCTCGAACATCGGAATCATGAGCGCCTTCCTGGCAGGTATCGTCTCGTTCCTGTCGCCGTGCGTGCTGCCGCTGGTGCCAGGCTACGTCTCCTATATCTCCGGGAACACCTTGGTCCAGGGCGAGGTCGCGGTGAGGAGCGCACGGTCGACGCTGCTGCTCAGCGGCTGCTTCGTCCTTGGCTTCTCCACGATCTTCGTCATGTTCGGTGCAAGCGCCACCGCTCTTGGCCAGCTTCTCCTCTCATTCCGCTACGAGGCCACGATCACAGGTGGCGTGATCGTCATCCTGTTCGGCGTGTTCATGACCGGCCTGGTCCGCATGCCCTGGTTGGAGCAGGACCTGCGCTTCCACGGCGACGTCCGTGCCGGCCGTCCGACGGGCGCCTATCTGCTCGGGATGGCGTTCGGCTTCGGCTGGACTCCCTGCATCGGGCCAGTGCTCGGCGCCATCCTCACCGCCAGCGCTCTGTCGGCGACGGTCACCAGCGGGATTGTCCTGCTCGCCGTCTACTCGCTGGGGCTGGGCGTGCCATTCCTCCTTTCCGCCGCCTTCGGATGGGCTGGTGCGACGCCTGAAGACGATGCGCCATGCGGGGCGCATCCTGCAGGCCACTGCCGGTGTGGTGATGATCGTCATGGGCATCGCCATGATCACCGGCCGCCTGTCCCTGTTCTCGTTCTGGCTGCTCGAGAACTTCCCCCTGCTGGCCCGGATCGGCTGAAAGGACCGGGCAATGCGCGACAGGCTCGAACAACAGCTCTCTTGGCGCTCCGGCCGGCGCGGAGCTGGGACCAGGAGAGCAGTGTTTTGATCGCATCTGGCTGCGTGGGTAGCTCAGGAAAGGACGTGTCATGAGACGAATGGCGATCATCATCGCGGGGATGCTCGCCTTTGCCGTCGGCTGGCCTGTTGCGGGACAGCAGACGCCCCCCGGGCCAGTCACCTCGGCGCCTGCCGTGGAAACGGACGCGTTCGGCGCCAAGGTCCGTGACTACCTGCTCAAGCATCCCGAAGTCATCATGGAGGCTATCCAAATCCTTCAGGATCGGCAGCAGACAGCTGAGGCTGAGAACGTGAAAAACACGGTTATCACCCGGGCGGAGGATATCTTCCGTGATCCAGAATCCCCGGTCGGCGGAAATCCGGACGGGGATGTCACGCTGGTTGAGTTCTTCGACTACAACTGCCCCTATTGCCGCCGCGTGGCGCCGGTCGTCGCCGAGCTTCGGCGCGCCGATCCGTCGCTTCGGCTCGTCTACAAGGAATTTCCCATCCTCGGGCCGGACTCCGAGATTGCCGCCCGCGCCGCCCTCGCAGCGAAGCGTCAGGGCAAGTACGAGGCCTTCCACGACGCCCTGATGCAGGCCAAGGACAAGGTCACCGAGGCCAAGGTGTTCGAGGTTGCTGCTGCCTCTGGGCTCGATCTGACCCGGCTCAAGCAGGACATGGCAGATCCCGCCATGCAGCAGGGGATCGAGAAGACGCGCGAGCTCGCCCTGGCCCTTGGCATCAACGGCACCCCGGGCTTCGTCCTCGGCGATCGGGTGATCCCCGGCGCGGTCGAGCGGGCGACCCTGCAGGGTCTGATTGCGGACGAGCGGGCAAAGAAGGCGCCATGACGGCCGGCTCCATGATCCCGGCAACATGCAACGGACATGGCGGCCATTCCGCGGGGCCATGGAGCCAGTTCCTTCTGCCAGTGCTGCCCATTGACCTTCCCGCGGGCGGAAGGTGCAGGCTGGATCCGATGACGAAGCCCTGCCGCCCGCTCGAAAACCAGGTGCTCGCGGCGCTCCAGCACGCCATGGCGGAGGGCCGGCTGGACGTGGCGGAGCATCTGCTTTCGGCTTTGGAGATGCTCTGCACCGACGAGATCGGTGGTACGCCTTTGGCCGATGCGTATCTTTTGCTCGCGGATCAGCCTCCCGCCGGCCCAGATGCCGGCGCCATCCATCCGCAGGTCGTCCCGGTGCCCAAGAAGGGCGGCAGGCGATCCATCCGGCCGTCCACCCGTTGACGCGGAGAACGCTCATGAAGTGGCTCGTCCTCGCCGCCTTCAGCCTGCTGGTGCTGGCGCAGCCTGCCCTGGCGAGCGAGGCGCCAAAAAACTTTGTCCTCAACGAGACACCGGCAGCGCTGCCGGATGTCCCCTTCGAGGACGGGAAGGGGCAGCCGCACCGGCTCGCGGACTTCCGCGGCAAGGTCGTGCTGCTCAATCTCTGGGCAACCTGGTGCGCCCCGTGCCGGCAGGAGATGCCGACGCTCGATCGGCTGCAGGCGGAACTCGGTGGCCCGGATTTCCAGGTGCTCGCCCTGTCGATCGACCGGAAAGGACCGGAGGCGGTCAGCAAGTTCTATGCGGACATCGGCATCGAGCAGCTGGGCCTTTGGATCGACAGCTCAGGCAAGGCCGCGCGTATCCTCGGTGCCGTAGGCTTGCCGGTCACCATCCTGATCGACCGCGAGGGCCGCGACATCGGGCGGCTGATTGGCCCGGCCGAATGGGATACGCCTGGAATGGTCGCCTTCTTCAAGTCGATCATCGCGCAGCAGAGCAGTACCTAAACCACTGCTGCGCCCAAGGAATAGCATTTCATGACGATCTTGAGGTTTGTCCCCCGGTCCCGGTGGCCGGCGCGCCGGTAGACCAGGCAACCGAGGTATTGGCTGCGTCGACGAGCAACCGAATGTCTCGGGCTGCCCGCTGCCTTTCCGAGGGCTGTGGATGACCTTGTCACAGGGCCAGATGCCATCATGCAGGTTCTCAGCAGTGCCGTTCTCGCCGTCATGCTCACGACGGCGCTCGTCGCTCCGGCCTGGCCGCACTCGCTGGAGGAGGTCGAACAGCAGATCCACGACAGGGACCAATACTTCCAGGCAGTCGATCGTGAAGCACCAGCCTTCACGCTGGAGGACGCTGGCGGTCGGGCCGTCCGCTGGGCGGATCTTCGCGGCAAGGTCGTCGTCCTGCACTTCATCTATACCCACTGCCCGGACGTCTGCCCCCTGCACGCGGAGCGGATCGCCGAGATCCAAAAATTGGTCAATCAGACCCCGATGAAGGATCAGGTCGCGTTCGTCACCATCACGACCGATCC
>VFQN01005439.1_pt1 | contig 15609 bp, 15 predicted proteins | sample 3512371 | NCBI WGS metagenome assembly VFQN01 (sample SAMN10412370, study PRJNA504923) | tailings metagenome | isolation source: Replicate 2 from Balatoc abandoned mine | place: Philippines: Itogon, Benguet | collected 2017-08-28
GAACCCGGGTCGGATTCCCGGGAGAATCGGGACTAAGCCAATTCTAACGCCCAAATTCCTTACCTGCATCACACCAGCTTTTCATGCTGGACCCAAGAGCTGCTGCGATGGTAATCATACCATACCTGTACAGGGCTTTGCATCATCAGTCACGCGCACGGCAACGTCGGTGCACATGCCACACGGTGTAAGCATGGGCCAGAGTTCCGTAGCGCACGGGCACGTCGTCGTTCCTTTTCATCATGTCACTGTCGTTGGCTTACCTCCCAGACCCGGCCTGAACAAGGCAGGTCCAATGCCAGAGGTGCAAGGCACCGCACGTCTTCGTTATTTTGGCCTGCAAAGCAATATTGCTATATTGGGGTTGTGGGCTGGAGCTGTGGACTCCTAACCGTACAGCGAGAGGGGTGGGAGACCCCGAGTCTTTGACTGCCGGGACCTGCCCTGTGTCCCGGGGACGGGGCTGGGCTCTGGATGCCTGGAATCCTGGAAAGGCGCCAAAAATGCAAAGCCATACATAAAGCGCACCGTACAGTTGAACAGGATGATGCCTCCCATTTACAAGGGAGCCTGCTGGCGACTGGGCAGTGCCGACCTGTGCCGACCATTGCCCTCAGCCCTCTCCCCAACACAAGCCGTGCAGCATCGCAACGTATGAGGCGTGCCACGTGTCATAAAATGTCCGGTCACAGTCCCTTGGCGCGTCATCCCGCACGATGAACACGCAACTTCACGCGTACACAATTCGCGCAGTATATTCATTCATAGTGACGGAGGCCGCGCAGTAGCTCACAAGCACACGCAGTAGTTCACAAGCACAAGCTCACAAGCACACGCGTTTTGGGCTGCCGACAGCGTAGTTGCCGTACGCCCCACCCATATGGATATCGTACATGCACGGGGCCTAGCCGGCTGCGCAAGCTTACTCTTGCCTGCATCCACAATGCCGCGGTGCTCGCACCCGCTTACTGCTGATGCAACACAGGCAACCTGCCACAGCCCAGCATCACCAATGACAAGTACAAAGCTGCGCAGTCCCTTGTGCCGCCCTGTTCCCTTGACGGGCTTGACGGCCTGCCGGGTGCCGGCATTGTGGCCTTCCTAACTCCATAGTTCGCAGGCCCACCACCTAACGCTCCTTATGCTTGCAACCCGCTACCACTGCAGAGAAACTTCCCCAGCCCGAAAACGGGAATCCCAAAACCTACTCGTCCCGTTCGTCGTCGGTGTCACCCTCTCCCTCGTCGTTAGTGTCGCGCTCTCGCTCCGCCCACAGCCCCGGCCACAGCTGCTGCAGATACCTCTTTTTTGAATATGGCCACACCCGCTTCCGCGCCACCCGCTCCTCCAGCGCCGCCCGCACCTGCTCATCCACACGCACACCTGCGTCCACCAGCCAGCGCAGCACCGCTGTGTCGCAGCGCTCTGCCACTGCCTCCACCAGCGCGCCATCCCCTAACGGCACCCCCAGCCGCCGGAGGCACTCCAACGTCAACAGGTCGGCGTTACACCCTGCCGCCACGTACGGCGACACCCCAGGCTGATCTCGTCCACGCCCTGTGGTGCTGCCACCGCCGCCGTCGCCGCCGCCGCCACCAATGCCCGGCACTACCGGCGGCCCACCGCCCTCCTCCGCAAGCCACTCCAGTACGGCACGGCAGCCGCCCTTGGCAGCGCCGTACCACACGGACACGCCGTGCGGCTCCGGGCTGGTGGTGTTGCGGAGGCTGTGCAGGTGCCGTACGAGGTCGAGGTCTCCGCGCTCGGCCGCCTCCGCCATGCACCCGGGCTGGTCCACCGGGCAGCCCGCCTCCGCCAGCGCCTCGACGGCCCCCAGGCAGCCACCGGCCGCCGGGCCGTGGATGGGCCAGCGCTTAATCACCTGGGTGCAAGTAGATCAGAGCAGGGTTGGCAGCCTGTGTCTAATCGTTAGTGCCTTGCTGGTCAGCACGCCGCAGGCAGCAACGTGAGGCCGTCCCGGTGGGATGCACTGTACCGGTAGCAAACGGGTTGGGCATGCCGTTGCAGGGGTTGCTTGACGGCGTGTGCGGCGGCGACAGGCGAATGAACCACAAAATGCCCACACCATAGTCACACCAGGCACAAGGGTACGCCGACCCCAGGGCGCCACAGGGCGCACGCTCACCCTCACCCTGGCCCGCACAGCGCCCCTGCACCCACCTGCAAGACTGTGTCCGCGGCCCAGGGGCAGCCCGCCTCCGTCGCCAGCCACACCACCACCGCCACGTCCCCACCGGTAGCAGCAGCGGTGTAGGCGGCGGGGTCCATGGGGCAGCCCCGCGCCGCGAGCCAGCGCAGGAGCGGCAGCGCGGGCGAGTCGCGCCCTGCTCCGTCCCCCTCCGCCGGCGGAGGCTGCTGATACCAGCGCCCACCAGAACCTGCAGGACTCCCTATGGCGGTGCCACTGCTTCCGTTACTGTCGCCGCACTCCGCCGCAGAGCCGGCAGCGGCACTGAAGGCGGCTGAGGATAGCGGCAGCCCCGCCTCGTCCACCAGGAACTGTACGACATCGTGCCTGCCGTACTTGGCTGCTTCGACGACGCACTCGGCTGGCAGGCGCCCCAGCAGCGGCCCCTGGCTGCCCACGCCGGCGGCTCTGTCCTTCAGCGGCGTCCGCCGCCTCCGCCGCCTCCGCTGCTGCTGCTGCTTTTGCTGCGGCGGTTCCTGCTGCTGTTGCTGCTGCTGCAGCAGCCACTGCAGCTTGGCCACCCCATCAATGCCGCTGCCCGCCGCAGAGAGGCAGCACATCTGCCAGCCCTTGCTGGAGGGATGGAACACATCATCGCACCTCGGCACAAGCATCCAGCTACCCGCTGTGTCTGCGGTATCCTCCACCCCGTGCTGCTGCTGCAGCTGCTTGTGCGCCACCCAGGCCACGAACTCCATGTCCCTGTGACGCAGTGCCGCCGCCAGCACACTTCCGCCGCCTATCGAGCACTCCGCCGCCGTCCGCAGCCACTCCACCCGCTCTTTGTCGCCGCTGCGAACCGCAGCTATCATCATCCGTGGGGCACTCATGAAGCTCCCCACCCTGTACACGTGCTTCGTGCACCTGCTGCCGTCGGCCGCAAGCCACCCCAGGGGCCCATCGCCGCCAAGCCCCTCGCCCCCGTGTCGCCGCCCCTCCCACAGTTCCCTCCGCGCGGCCATGCAGTCGCACGATGTTTCGGGGTGCCCCAGCAGCATGTCCAGCTTGTCCAGGGCGTCTGGAGTTGCCGACTCGGCGGCTGCCACCGCCAAGTCGTCGTCTATGAAGACCGGCGCTTCGTCAATATCGAAGTTGCGGTACTTTCTGCGCAGCAGCAGCCACGCGTCTTGTAGTGATGCAGCGTCGCAGTGGCGAGCCACAGCTTCGAGGGTCCTGCTGTAGTTGAACGGGCTCTGGTTGTCAACCATCCAGCGCAACAGGTGCGGGTGGCCAGCACGCGCCGCTGCGGTCCCGGGGTCGTCGAACGGGTGGAAAGTAAGGCTGTATTGAGGTTCCACCCCAGGGAGCAGGCAGGAGCGCAGCAGGGACAGCGCAAGGGCGAGGCTGGCTTCGGAGCCGCTGGCGGCGGCGGCTGACAGGGCGATGACCTTGCGGCGGAATGAGAGGTCGTGGAAGGCTGCGCGTGCTGCCTCGGCGGAAGCGGGGCCATCTGCTGTGTGGCCCCGCCGCCCCTCCGTGCCGGCTGGCGCGGCAAGGGCTGCACCTGGGGCGTCCGCTCCCCTGTCATCAGAGCTCCCTGCCATGAGCGGCCCTTCTTTACCCTCAGCACCACTTGAAGTGGCCACGTACGGGACGTTGGCGGGCCCTGAACACAGCTGCTGCAGAAACCTCTTTTTTGAGTACGGCCACACCCGCTTCCGCGCCACCCGCTCCTCCAGCGCCGCCCGCACCTGCTCATCCACACGCACACCTGCGTCCACCAGCCAGCGCAGCACCGCTGTGTCGCAGCGCTCATCCACTGCCTCCACCAGCGCGCCATCCCCAAACGACACCCCCAGCCGCCGGAGGCACTCCAGTGTCAACAGGTCGGCGTTACGCCCTGCCGCCACGTACGGCGACACCCCAGGCTTTTCCTGCTCCTCCCCTGCGCTGCCGCCGCCGCCACTGCCACCGCCACCGCCACCGCCGCCATCAATGCCCGGCACCACCGGCGGCCCACCGCCCTCCTCCGCAAGCCACTCCAGTACGGCACGGCAGCCGCCCTTGGCAGCGCCGTACCATACGGACACGCCGTACGGCTCCGGGCTGGTGGCGTTGCGGAAGCTGTGCAGGTGCCGTACGAGGTCGAGGTCCCCGCGCTCGGCCGCCTCCGCCATGCATGCCGGCTGGTCCATCGGGCAGCCCGCAGCCGCCAGCGCCTCGACGGCGACCAGGCAACCGCCGGCCGCCGGGCCGTGGATAGGCCAGCGCTTAATCACCTGGGTGCGTGTGGATACCAACCAACACGTTAATGGAATGCATGGTGAGCAGGCGGTGACAATGGACATGAGGCCACACTGGTGGGCTGCGCTGTGCCGGTAGCAAACGGATTGGCCATGGCACTGCAGTGTTCGTTTGGTGGCATGCGCGGTGACCAACAGGCGAACGGATCACCCACGCCAGCAGCACACGGAACCCCAGGGCAAGTCAACCCCAGGCGCCACAGCGCGCACGCCCACCCTAACCCTGACCCGCACAGCGCCCGTGTACTCACCTGCTCGACTGTGTCCGCAGCCCAGGGGCAGCCCGCCTCCGTCGCCAGCCACACCACCACCGCCATGTCCCCGCTCTCGGCAGCAGTGCTGTAGGCGGCGGGCTCCATGGGACAGCCCCGCGCCGCCAGCCAGCGCAGGAGCGGCAGCGCGGGCGAGTCGCGCCCTGCTCCGTCCCCCTCTGCCGGCGGAGGCTGCTGATACCAGTCCCCGCCGGTGTTGGTGTGGCGCGAAGACGAGGTGGGGCTTCCCGCGGCGGTGCCGATGCTGCCGCCCCTGCGACCGCACCGTGCCGCAGAGCCAGCAGCGGCGCTGAAGGCGGCCGAGGATAGCAGCAGCCCCGCCTCATCCACCAGGAACTGTACGACATCGTGCCTGCCGTACTTGGCTGCCTTGGCAACGGACTCGACTGGCAGGCGCCCCCACAACGGCTCTTGGCCGACAACGCCCGCTGCCCCGCCCGCCAGCGACGGCCGTTGCTGTTGCTGCTGCTGCAGCAGCCACTGCAGCTTGGCCACCCCGTCAATGGCGCTGCCCGCCGCAGAGAGGCAGCACATCTGCCAGCCCTCACTGGAGGGATGGAACACATCATCGCACCTTGGTGCGCGCATCCAGCTGTACGCCGTCTTTGCGGTCTCCTTTACCTCCTGCTCCTGCTGCAACCGCTTGTGCGCCACCCAGGCCACAAACTCCATGTCCCCGTGACGCAGTGCTGCTGCCATTACAGCCCTGTCGCCCATCGAGCACTCCGCCGCCGTCTGCAGCCACTCCACCCGCTCCTTATCGCCGCTGCGGACCGCCCCCATCATGATCCACGCAGCGCGCACGGAGGCCCCCAACCGGGACACGTGCTTCGTGCACCTGCTGCCGTCGGCCGGAAGCCACCCCAGGGGCCCATCGCCGCCAAGCACCTCGCCCCCGTGCCGCCGCCCCTCCCACAGTTCCCTCCGCGCGGCCATGCAGTCGCACGATGTTTCGGGGTGCCCCAGCAGCATGTCTAGCTTGTCCAGGGCGTCTGGAGTTGCCGACTCGGCGGCTGCCACCGCAATTTTGTCGTCTATGTCGGCCGGGGATACCTCGTAGTAGTCAGACCTATCGTACTTCTTGCGCAGCAGCAGCCAAGCGTCTTGCAGCGCTGCGGCGTCGCAGTGGCGAGCCACAGCTGGGAGGGCCATCCTGTAGTTGAACGGGCACTGGTTGTCCACCATCCAGCGCAGCAGGTGCGGGTGGCCGGCACGGGCCGCTGCGGTCCCGGGGTCATCCCACGGGTAGCACACGACGCCGTATTGAAGATCCACCCCAGGGAGCAGGCAGGAGCGCAGCAGGGACAGCGCAAGGGCGAGGTTGGCTTCGGAGCCGCTGGCGGCGGCGGCTGACAGCGCCATGACCTTGCGGCGGAATGAGAGGTCGTGGAAGGCTGCGCGTGCTGCCTCGGCAGCTGAGCCAACTGCAGTGTGGTCCTCCGTGCCGGCTGGCTTCGCAAGGGCTGCGCCTGAAGCGTCCACTCCTTCCTTGTCGCCGCTTTCAACCAGGTGAGGCCCTTTTTCACTCCCAGCACCACTTGTACTGGCCCCGTGCGGGACCTTGGCGGGGAACGATGCGGGGCCGCTCTGGCAAGGTCCATGGCCTTTCGATGTAGGCATTTGACCGCGTGCAGAGGCAGCGGCTGGCCCGTGTTGGCGACGCTGACGTGGACTGAGGATAGGGTGCTGCTGGTTTAGCGGCAACCCACGGTGAAGGTAAGGAGAAGGTCTGTGTGAGATATGAGGGCCGACGGCTGCACGGGATGCGGGGGCGCCTCGCCCGCGATAGCTAGCAATCTTCATCCACAACTATCTAACGTGTTAGCGCTGTCTAGTCATACCCCAGTAGGCCAACGTAGCTGGCCATCACAACGGAGTTGGCCAGGTACTAGCGAAGCCAGTAAGGAATTCCATAACAAGTAGCTAGGTAATGTAGAAACTCATTGGTGAGCAACCTGAAGGTGACAAGCCCAGGGCTCGCTCTTGCGCGGATCTTAGCGAGGGGAGCTCCCCTGGCGCTTCGTTGGGGGAGCTGCCCTGATCCTAGCCGCAGGCGAAGAGCAACGGCGGAGGCAACGATGTAGCCACTTGCCTTTGTGAGACTCTACCGGTACATGCACAGGAGCGCTACCCAGGATGGTGGCAGGCAGCGGTTCCGGTACGTGCCGTATCATATCATGCATGCAGCAGGGGAGCAGGGGAGCAGGGGAACTGGTGAAAGGGTGCGCTTCACTTGGAGTCAGGATGGCTGCAGATGGCTGCTACTCCTGCTAGGGCTTCTCGTGGGCTCAAACGTCGCTTTGTTGTTCGCGAAGTGCCCAGCCTTTGGCAGCGCGACGGGGCGACAGGGCTGGACACGTCACCTGCAACACTCACTGGCTGACGCTGTACTTTCCGGCTGTTGGCCTGAACCGAAATCCGAGGCAGGGATCCCCTGGTACGGAGACCCCGAAGACGTATGTATACCGGTACGTGCTCAGTGCAGGCACGTTACACAGGGGCACTTACGTTTGTAAGGCACTGTCTGATGAACGGTCCCGGCATGCATGGCGGGTCACGTGCAGTGCCCGCTGGGGCACGCAGGCCGTGGGCGGCGGGCAGGCTTCAGGTGGTTGGCCTCCCCGTCATTATCAGATACACCCACCAATGAAAAGCAGCCAGGCCAACACCTGCAACTTGATCGCCACAGATCCACACACGCAGGCCGCTCAGCTATGCCCACGTGCACACATGCGTGTCAGGTCTGGTCCTGCGTGCGCCGGGGGGCAACCGACACAGCCGGCTTTTTCACTTCAGCTAAGTATCTCAGCGGATCAGCGTCAGCGAGCATAGCCACCGTCTCCGACTTGCCACTCTCCGGACCTGCCTTGCCTCGCTACGCTCTGCCTGTTACTCCTATATGCCTTTACCTGTACAAGGCTTCTTTGCCTACATCACGCACCGCATCCGCTACACACATGCGTGTCAGGGTTGCTGCTAGGAAATTAAAGGTCAATACCCACACACCACACATGTGCATCACTAACAGAGGTGCTTTACATTCTCCTTGCGGTACCCATATTACCACGAATATATAGAAGATATTTGAGCAGTACGGCGCTGTAGAGTCTGGCGCTTCAGGTAGAAGGCGCTGGATATGTATAATGCTCTATGTAGCTGAGTAGCTGTGTACTTGGGGTAATGTCCTACGTATTTTCGTTGTACTGTATGTCTTGACTCCCTGGGGACTCGATTGCTTGCGTCCGTCTTCGTGCATGTGCATTGTACGACACTACAACCTGTTGGAGTAGTACACCTGCGACGAAGGGCAAGACACGGCGAGCTTCAGGCGCCGGGGCAGAAAAGAGGGGGCAGCGGTTTACCCCACGATACCGACCGTGCTACAGCGTTGCACGGCAGCAGCGCCAGCAGGGGTCCACAACCAACCCAACCCACACACCGCTCCTGACTCGCTTCGAGTCACACCTGCACCAGCAGTCAGAAGCTGCGCGTGTGCTATGCGGTCCGCAGCAGGCAGCCCATCCCGCACCCTTTCCTTCACTAATACACAGCCAGCCTGACTGTTGTGGGCCCCCATGGTTAGGGCCGGTATAGCAGTGTGACCAGTAACGCATGTACACACGCGCCGCCCACACGTGCCACCCACCGGGCAGCAGGTGCTGGTGTACAGCGCGGTCCACAGGTAGCCAAATGCGTCCTTCACGGCCGAGCCCAGCGTGGCCCCCGGCACCAACTCGAAGCACACGCGCGGCCGCTGGGCCCGCACCGTGTCCAGGTCCAGGCCCACGCCCGGCAGGGTCAGCGTACCCGTGCGCACCGGGCTCCAGCTGGCTGTGGGTTAGCAAGGGTGTGGGTTGCCAGCGAGGGGTGGTGAGGGCAGTGGCGCAACGTGAACGAACATGCGTGCCGATGCGCACCGGCCAAGTGCGCAGGGCGCAGGGTCTGAGGCATGACGTACGGCGTGAGGCGGGCGCACCGGCGGCCTCATTAGCCGAACCTTTGGGAGAGGGGAGATAAAGGTAGAAGAACCTATTGCGGCAGGCTGGAGGATTCGAAGCATGTGAGGCATAGGCGGGCATGGAGAGCAGCCCGGCCGAACCTCCACACACAGCGGACCCACTGTCCCAGGCGGGTCGACCCGGGCGGGGGCAGCAGCTCATCCGCCTCCGCCACGACCAACCCCATGCCGGCACGCCGCTGCAGTCACCCTGAAGCACCAGCAACACCAACAGCGATGATGTTTCCTGATTGGTGTGGTCGGGACCGGTAAGGACCGTGTGGCCACACCAGCTGGTATGTAACACACAAATAAAGCCAAGAAAAGGAGCAAGAGGTGCACCTTGTCGGCAAAAACCAGGGTGATGCCAGTCGCCAGTGCAGCTGTGGGTTAGGAGCAGGGCAGCCGGTGAGGCAGGGGGGGGGGCGCGCATGGGTGTAGCTGCAAGCAGCACAGCGTCTGACGAACCCCTCTTGTGCATGACAGCGGAAGGGGCACGCCGACCCAGTCGGTAGGTAGGTGGAGGTGTGCCAACCCGCCGTGCTGCAGTGCGCGCTCCTGTTGGGCTACCTAAAGTAAGGCCGTACGGTCCCTTTTGCATATGGCCGTACAACCCGGGCTCACGCTGCGCTGCTGTGCTGCTGCCCTCCGTTCTGCTGCTCTTTACCACGGTGTGCGCTTACTTTTGAGGTGGGAAGAAGGCATCTGTGGGTCCCATGCTGTCGTTGCGCGAGGGCGGGTAGCAGCCGGGGCGCGTCTCCAGCGCCCTAACGGTGCAGCGGTTGTCGTTGTTGGTTGCCATGGAGCCGTCGGATCGGCCCAGGTAGCGGCGCAGGGTGCTGCCGTACAGCGCCATGGGGCACTGGTCTGCGGAGGGAGAGGGGGCGGAAGGGGAGCAGGTGCGCGGGTGTGTGCGTGGCTTTGGGTACAGCCGCCGGCATGAGTCAGGAGTTGGTGGCTGCTGTCGTACGTGTCATGGGGCAAGGCGAAACGGGTTGAATGTGCGGCGCATGGATGGCTGCTTGTACCAGCATCACACAGGGCCGCCTTCCACTGCCCAGTGCGGTCAGGGCAGAGCAGGGCAGGGGCCTCGTGCAGCTCTGTTAGGGGCATGTGCAGGCCCTTGGAGCAACTTCCAGGAGCATTCGCGGTGCACCCACCGTCGCTGATGTCGAACGTGTCTGACAGGCCGTCGTGGTCAAAGGCCAGGCCGCTGCCGATGTCGTTGAGGAAGGTGTCGTTGGTCACCAGCTTGCCCACGGTGGCGTTGACGAAGGCACCGCACACCGTCAGGCGCGTGGCAGTGCAGGCGTACTGGGGGGAGGAGGGGAGCAGGGCACACGGGTGTGGGTTAGGGGCTCGCTAGTGTGCGTGTGCTACGGCATGGCGGTGTGACGCTGTGTGTGCCGGCCCACCGCCAGGCGGGTGCTCGGCTGTGCAGGTGTACTGGTGAGAGTAAAGGAACAAGGCAGGGCGGTGCGGCATACGGAATGGGATGTTGGTGTGGGTCCGCTTGCCGTGTGCTAATGCACATGGTGTGTGAGTAGCTGTCGCCTCGTGCTTGCAATGCGCTCAGCACGCAGTCAGTGCAGGTGCTCTGTTCTGGCCGTACAGCTTGAACAGACCTTCAGGGCGGAATGCCAGTGTACGGCCTGCTATGGATCTCCTGCAGCGCAACCTACCCCCATCTACCTACCTTCTCAAAGCCGTACACCATGCCGGGCTCTGTCGCGTTCCTGTGAGCAGGAATGGGGCCGGCAGGGGGTGGTAGCCAGGTTGCAATTGATGTGGTTTACTTGCTGTACGGCACACCAAGCCTGAGCCCACGGGACAGGTGCCAAGGGGCAGGCTCCCGTGTGCAGGAGACAGCAGGGAACCTGGGTAGGGGACCTGTGACCAGGCATTCGCAACCACTGATCTAGGCACGGAGGCAAAGTCGGCCCTCACTGAGACCGGGGCTGGTTCCGGCCGTGCCTGCAGTGGCCAGCCCATGGGTGAGGTCGTCCACACTTACTTCCATTCGCCAACGGCCTGCATGATGCTGTACGCCGCGTAGTCGCAGCAGTTCTTGAACTGCACGGCGCCGTCCGCGGAGCGGCCGGACGCGGGGAAGTCGCAGCTGCCCTACGAGTTTGTGGACGAGACAGGGGGAGGCGGGGAACAAGTGAGTGAGATGTGGGTTAGGGTGTCGAAATCCGATGGACCATACCCTGCTGTACGGACGTGTTGGCCGCTGGAAGCTTCTTAACGAGCCGGCAATAAACTCTTGCCCATGGCCTCCTGCCGCAAACGTGCATTACGTACGGTAGCGAGGCGCAACTTGCGTTGCGTTGCTTACCTTGGTCAGGAAGCTCCACTTGGGCTGGGTGCGGTTGTTGTTGCTAACAACCTCCCATGACCAGCAGGCGCGGCAGTTGCCGGGGGGCAGGGGAACGGGCCTAGGCGACGGCGGGCGGGGCGGGGGCCGGCGGGGGGAGACGCGGGGGCTGGGCCGCGGCTTGGGCGGGGAGGGAGGGCTCTTGGGCCGGGGCGGCGACCGCGGGGCACGGGGAGAGGGCGAGTTCAAGACGACTCCAAGGTCGTCCTCCGTCGTCGTCACATCCCTGCAGAGGCAAGGTTGAGCGTGCGGAGAGGGAGGCGTTGGCGCGGCTGACAGCTTTCGGTCATAGCCGCACCGACAGGCAAGATGGCAAGCATGTCGAGTGGCACGCTGTTACTACCGCGTCATGTGTTGGAGCTGTCTATGACTCCCCGTTAATAGACAGTATCGCGTCTCATGCGAGCATGTGTATGTATGCCCTGACACGACGCGCAATTGCGACGGAGAGTGCCGAGGGGCCTCGACGAAGCGTCGTCGATCATGTCGTCGACAGCAGTCCCGGCGGGCTCACCCCAAAGTTGGCGCGAAGATGCACGCCAGGACGATTGTAGCGAGGATCAAGGTCCGCCTCATTTCGACAATGTCCTGTGACCGCCCACTTTGACCTGACGGACTTAAAACTGTGAGTTGTGACGACACCTGCCGATGGTAACAGACTGACACCAGCCCTCAGGCTCGATTCAGCAATTATAGAAGCAATTAACGTCTCACAGCTATGTTGTATGAAAGATTTGACGATGCGCCAAGCTGGCTGCGTGCCAAGGACGTATAGTCGCACCCGCCGCACTACTCTAAAAGGCAGCAACGTGTGCAAGACGCGGTTGCACAAGCAGACACTAATGTTGACATAGATAGTAGGCGTACGCAGCAATCTCCGGTGGGCGCGCTAGTACACGTCGTTAGCAGTCGTTTGCAGAGCGTTAGCTGCGCTGAGTAACGTTTCCGAGAACGAGCGAGTGCGGGGTTTTAGCCATATGGTTCACCATCACAGTGCTAACAATCTATATATTGTGCATATGACTATTGTAAAACCAAGGAGTCCTGGCCACTGTTTCGTGTTGAAAGACCGGAACCGGGCATCGGGAGTTGGGCGGCAAGGGAGGATCCCCTGGCCCAACGTAGGGCATGCATTTGCCCATGTCTCCTGCCGCCTGCAGGCCACCAAACCAGAAAGGAACAATGACCTGAATCAAGACTTTACATTGGATTTGTGTGCCATTGTGACAAAAAGTTTTGTTCAGCAGATGCAGCATTATGAAGTCGTGGTGGGTGGGGAGTAAATCCTGCTTTGGTTGGCCCCCATCCGCCTCTTGCCATCAGTTGTAGCTGGTTGTAGCTTTCATTCGTTAATGCATGCACATACAAACAGCCACGAGGGAGCGCGCAGAGCTCCGAACTGCTCCGAACTGGCGTGGCGTCCTTGTCACCGCTGTCAGGGGCTGCAAACGCCTCTGCTTCCGAGGGCCCTTCTCCTTCCCGCTCCTTTCGGCTTGTGGGTAGACGAGCCTGGGTATGGTATGGACGAACTCCAAGCCGTGTGTAGGTATCCGCAGGCGGAAACTGAATGCATTGTACGTGCGAGTGGGTGGGCTGGAGTTCTCCCCTGTCAAACAAGCAGGGGAGACCCTGTCCAGTTGCCCCTGGGTCGCTGGTCGTGCTACTGTTGGTGCCTAGTGTCCTTGACTTTTAGGCGAGGGCGTCATGGCCCTTATTGCATACTAGTTTCTTTCCACAGCATGCGCACTGGGCCCTGTGGCAACTGCTATACACGGCCAGGGAACAGTCATGGGTGTCCGTCCCACTCTCTGCCCTGACACGTGGAAACCTCTTTCTTGCGTGCCTCTTGCATGCCTGTTAGTTGATGTAATTGTATGGTCTTCGTATGTTTTTTTTACGTGACAACTGCCATGCTGCCACAAGCAGCGCGCCTCGCGCGGAAGCCGAGCAAACCAACATGCCTCACCTAATGCTCAAAAAGAACAAGGCAGCACCCCATACAGAAACAACAAGTCTCGCTGCCTCCTGCATTACTACGTCACAACCAATTAATAGATATAGACGAGATAACATAACCTACACCAAGTCAGCTGCCGTCGATGCGCGCGAACTTGGGCCATTGGTGATCGATTGGAGCCCATACCTTACAGGGCACGAACGCACGAATGCCCGCTGTGTCCAGCGCTGCAGGGCTGCTCGCTCTGCTGGATGAGCCAAGCGACGATCTAAAGCAGCATGCCCTGTCCCACCTGAATAAGGTACTACGCGTTTGTTAAGGATACTCTTGCAGTGTGTACATACTGGATCTATCCACACTATTGCACAAGGGAAATGGACCAGCCTTCGCGGAGCCCCAGAGCTGCTGGTTCGGAACTCCATATGTCACGCTTGACCGACCGCCACCGCCTATGCGTCCATGCGTTTAGGTCGTGCACGACTATTGGTTCCAAATATCTGGTTCAATCGGCTCGGTCGAGGCCCTCTACGAGGACGATGACTTCCCACACCGGGAGCTGGCAGCTCTGGTTGCGTCGAAGGTCAGTGTAGTGTGGCAGAGGGCATATCCAGGTCGGTGGCCATAGAGATAGGGAGGTCTCATGAGGCGCCCCTCATCAAGCGGGTGTGAGGCTTGTAGGGGCAGCAAAGGGCCCCCGGGGGGGAACTTGAACCTCCACCCGCACCCAGCAACCGACCCCCCGCACCCGTGTGGCCCCAAGGTCAGCCTGCTATCTTGACTCATGTCTCCCACGGTCCTGCCCTCGTAATGCCAACGCACGAGCAGGTGTTCTACCACCTTGGCGAGCTGGACGATGCGCTCAACTACGCCCTGGGCGCGGGGTCCCTGTTTGACGTGGAGGAGCCGTCCGAGTACGTGACCACGCTCGTGGGTGAGTGGCCCGTACCGTTGCCCGTGACGCCATGTCAATGCTCCTCAGGCCGCTGCTCGAGTCATGCGCGTTGCGGAACACCTCAGGCCTGGGAGGTTCCGTGTCTCTCTGATTTCGCCCCCACAATCGAGGGAAGAATGCGCCCGACTATGTCCGTCGTTCAACCTGGCTGCACCCCCTCCCCGCAGCCCGCTGCCTGGACCAGTACTTTGCCAAGCGCGCCGCCCAGGCGGAGGGCAAGGGCGAGGAGGCGGAGGTGGCCATCGACCCGCGCCTCACTGCCATTGTGGAGCGCATGCTGGACAAGTGAGCAGGGGCAGGCGCGTGTGTTAGTGCGTGTAGGTCGTAACTTCGGCGTGTCTCCAGGGGCGCACACCGATTAGCCACGGGGTGGAGCGCATGCTGGACAACCGAGGCGGGGGCAAGGACCTGCAATGCAGAGGGCCCGCAAGCTACCGTTCCCACCACACGGGAAGCTGCAACCATTATATCTAATATGGCTTCCATGCGAACCACGAGCACCTGAGTCACCTTGCATGGCACTGCAGCTGGAGGTTGGGCAAATTCGTGTTCCTCTACCCTGTAATGGTAGTACTATCTGCCGCCCAAGCGCCCACGCTGCCCGCTCCCCATGACATCGCCACCACCACCACCACCACCTATCCAGGTGTGTGGCCGCGGGCCAGTACGAGCAGGCCGTGGGCGTGGCGCTGGAGGGCCGGCGGCTGGACAAGCTGGAGGAGGTCGTCAGCAGGGCGCCCGTGGCGGCGGCAGGGGGCGCGGGGGCGGGGGCGGGCCCCGACGAGCGCACGCGGGTGCTCAAGTACGCGCTGCGCGTGTGCCAGCAGCTCATCGTGAGCCGCGAGTTCCGGCAGCAGGTGCTGCGGCTGGTGATCCGGCTGTACGAGGGCGTGCCGGCGCCCGACTGGCCCGACATCTGCCAGTGCCTGATGCTGCTGGGGGACGCGCCGGAGGTGGCCAAGATCCTCAGCAGGCTGCTGCAGGGCGGGGAGGTGAGGGCGCGTTACCGTGCAGGGGCGAAGGCTGGCAAAATACTGGGATTGGGAGGGGAGATGCTGCGGAATCCCGGCGGGTAACGTGCTCGGAGGTGTTTGCAGGACTGAAGCTGAGGGTGCATCAATGGGATGGGCGTAATGGGGAGGAGGATGTGGTTGTGGAGGGAACGGGGGCGCAGGATACACTGCGTGCGGCATGGCGCGCGCTGTTAGGGAGTGTCCCGTTGTAGGGAGAGGTTAGCGTAGATGCAGGCAGCTGCGCGAAGAGCTGTGCTTTGCACCTGAATGTAAAGCTGCTGGCGTTTTTGGTCGGATCCGATGAGGTGGCAAGAGGGCCGCTTTCCGCACAAATACACACATGTTAGTACACCTGCTAATACACGTGCTCCGCAGGACGACGAGCTGCTGGCGTACCAGATCGGGTTTGACCTGGTGGAGAACGAGCTGCAGTCCTTCCTGGCGGACGTGTCGGCGCGCCTGGAGGCGGGGCCGGCCGGGCAGGCGGCAGCTGCGCCGGCCGGGCCCCCGGCGGCGGGCGCAGGTGCGGGGGGGGGGGGGGGGCTGGCGGTGGGGACAGGCCGGCCTGTGGGCGCTGGGCCACGGTGGA